>Ga0210015_1000302_pt1 | contig 52746 bp, 43 predicted proteins | sample CryGeymeta201522_FD_185471 | JGI IMG/M metagenome (GOLD analysis project Ga0210015, IMG submission 185471) | Groundwater microbial communities from Crystal Geyser aquifers in Utah, USA - Crystal Geyser metaG 2015-22 (SPAdes) (version 2) | ecosystem: Environmental > Aquatic > Deep subsurface >...
ATGGTCGTCAGCACTGCCAAGGCTGATGCGCAGGCAGCGGGGCAAGCCATAGCCCGCCATCGGCCGCAGCACGATGCCGCGCGCGAGCAACCCCGCTTCGATCTGCGCGGCGTGCGGACCGAACTCCACCAGCACGAAGTTGGTTTGGCTCGGATACACGAACAACCCGCGTGCGCGCAGTTGATCGGTGAGCCATTGCCGTTGCCCGGCATTGCGCGCGCGCACCTGCGCGATGTGCGCGGGCGCGGCAAGCGATGCCTCGGCGGCGGCAAGCCCCAATGCGTTGACGTTGAACGACTCGCGCGCACGCTCCAGCACCGCAATCAGGCCCGGCGCGGCCAGCGCATAGCCCACGCGCAAGCCGGCCAAGGCATGCGCCTTGGAAAAGGTGCCGGTGACGATCACGCGCGGGTCGCGACCCAGCCATGTGCTTGCGGAAACATACTCCGGCGCGGTGACGTACTCACGATAGGCCTCGTCCACCACCACCAGCACATCGGCCGGCAGCGCCGCCAGAAACTGCGCGAAGGCATCACCCGAATACCAGGTGCCGGTCGGATTGTTGGGATTGCACAGATAGACAAGGCGAATGCCGGCATCGACGCCAGTAGCCATTGCTTGCAGGTCGTGGCCATGCGCCATTGCCTGCTCGCGCAAGAGCGCCGGTGTCTGCCGCAGCGGCGCGTTCGCGGCCTTCGCCGCCAGTGCATACACCGCAAACCCGAACTGCGCGGCCAGCACGCCGGCATCGCGGCCCGCGAATACCTGTGCCAGCAGCATCAGCAGTTCGTGCGAGCCGTTACCGAGAATGATTTGCTCGCTGGCAACGCCGTGCTCGCGCGCAAGTGCGGCTTTCAATGCGCCACCACGCGGATCGGGGTAACGATGAATCTCGGGCAATGTCGCGGTGATGGCGTCCAGCACCCCCGGCGCGATGCCCAATGGGCTTTCGTTGGAACCCAATTCGATCAGCTTGCCCGCATGCGCGGCACGCAGCGCCACCAGATCATGGCCAGGATCGTAAGCGCACAGACTGCGGATACCCGGCTGCGCCAGGCACAGGTAATCCATGCCGCTCACAGGATGGCGACCGGGTAGCTGCCCAACACGCGTACCTGGGCGGCAAAGCTGCCGAGCCCGTGCAACGCGTTCGCCACCGCCGCGTCCTCGACGTGACCGCTGACATCGATAAAAAACGCATACTGCCAGCGCCCCTGATGCGAGGGCCGCGATTCGATGCGGTTCATGCTGACGCCATTGTCGGCCAACGGCTTGAGCAGATTGAACAGCGCGCCGGGCTGGTCGCGCACAAACACCAGCAGCGAGGTGCGATCATGCCCCGACGGCGGCAGCAGGTCGCGGCCGATCACCAGAAAGCGCGTGGTGTTGTCGGGACGATCCTCGATCGGGCCGGCGACCACCTTCAGCCCGTATACGTGCGCCGCCGATTCACCGGCAATGGCTGCCGCGTCATCGGCGTTGCGCGAGCGGCGCGCCGCTTCGGCATTGCTGTTGGCCGCAAAACGCTCGGTCTTGTTGCAATGCTGGCGCAACCAGTTTTTGCATTGCGCCAGCGACTGCGGATGCGCGTAGATGCGCTCAACATCTTCCAAGCGGCCGGTGCGCGAAAGCAGAAACTGATGCACCTGCAATTCGACTTCGCCGCAGATTTTGAGCTTGGAGGTGAGAAACATGTCGAGTGTGGACTGGATCGTGCCCTGCCCCGAGTTCTCCACCGGAACCACGCCAAAATCGGCGTTGCCCGATTCGACTTCCTGAAACACTTCTTCGATCGTAGCCAGCGGCAATCCGTGCGCGCTGTGGCCGAAATGCTTGTGTACCGCCTGCTGCGAGAAGGTACCCTCGGGCCCGAGAAAGCCGACCTTCAACGGCTCCTGCTGCGCCAGACACGCCGACATGACTTCGCGGAACAGCCGCACCAACACCTCATCGCTGAGCGGGCCGTCATTGCGATCCACCACCTTGCGCAACACCTGCGCTTCGCGCTCCGGGCGATAGTAATCGATGGCCGCTTTGAGCGGGCCCTTGGCCTTGCCCACCTGCCGCGCCCATTGCGCCCGCTCGGCGATCAGTTCCTGGATGTGTTGATCGATGCTGTCGATCCGCTCGCGCGCCTGGCCAAGGGCTGGCGCCGAGGCAGCATCCGCGACCGCGTGGCTCTTTTTCGGCTTGCGGCTGGCGGTGCGTGATTCGGCAGTCGCCGGCTTGGTCGACGGTGATTTCTTGCGCGGTGGTGACATGGGGCTCAGGCCTTGCGCTGGGCGAAGTCAATCATGAACTGCGCCAGCGCTTCGACGCTGGCCTCGGTCACCGCGTTGTACAGCGAGGCGCGAATGCCGCCGACCACCCGATGGCCTTTCAAACCGATCAGACCATTGCTGGCGGCTTGCTTGAGAAAGTCGGTTTCGAGCACGTCGTTGGCGAGAAAAAACGGCACATTCATGCGCGAGCGGCAGGCCGGAACGACGCGATTGCGGTAGAAGCCTGCGCTGTCGTCGATTACCGAATACAACCGTTGTGCCTTGCGCCGGTTGATCGCTTCGATCGCGGCCACACCACCGCGTTGTTTGAGATGCTTGAAGACCAACCCGGCCAGATACCAGGCGAACGTCGGCGGGGTGTTGAGCATCGAATCGTGCTTGAGGTGGGCGCCGATATTCAAGATCGGTGCCCGCGCCTGCCCAGCGCGCGCCAACAGTTGCGGATGAATGATCGCGACAGCAATACCGGACGGGCCGATGTTTTTCTGCGCACCCGCGTAGATCATGGCGTAGCGCGATACATCAATGCGGCGCGAAAGAATGCTGGACGACATGTCGGCAATCAGCGCCACGTTGTCCAGCACCGGCGTATCCGCAAACTCGACGCCGTGGATGGTCTCGTTGTCGGTGATGTGCAGGTAGGCGGCATCATCGCTGAGCCGCCATTGCGAAAGCGCCGGGATCTCGCTGTAGCCACTGCCCTTGGCGCTGGCGGCAATGCGAACGTCGCAATACGGCTGCGCCTGTTCCACGGCCTTTTCGCCCCAGTGGCCGGTGAGCAGGTAATCGACGGCCTGGCCCGGCGCCGCAAAGTTGAGCGGCAACAGCGCCTGGATCAGGGTGGCGCCGCCCTGCATGAACACCACCGCGTAGTCATCGGGAACCGCCAGCAATGCGCGCAGGTCGCGTTCGGCTTCGGCGGCGATGTCGATGAACGCCTTGCCGCGATGGCTGAGCTCCATCACCGAGGCACCCTGGCCATGCCAATCCAGCAGTTCTTCCTGCGCCTGACGCAATACGGCTTCGGGCAGGGCCGCAGGACCGGCGCTGAAGTTGTGCAGGCGCGACATGGTGACTCCGTGACGACGGCGAGATGCTCAGGCTAGCATGCGGCAACGCAGCAAAAAAGACCCGCGAACACCCGCGAACACCCTGGGTGCCGATTCGATTCAGGCGGCGGGCATCTCGACCGGGTGCAGCGCCTCGTCGATCAGCAACTCGATCATGGTCAAATCGGGGATCAGCGCGGCGTCGTCGTTCAACAACACCCTGGCCTTCACGCCGAGCGGCACGGCGCCGTCGCCTTCGCTGATCACCAAGCGGTCGCGCGACACATTGATCAAACGGGGAAATCCCTGGGTCAGGACGGCAAAAAACGACAGTCGCTGATTACCGCCCAGCGCCTTGATGACTACCACCTTGGAGCCCAGTTGGCTGCGCTCCTCGGCGATGCCCGCCAAGCGGGCAAAGGCGATGACCGGCACCCGCCAGCCGCGCCAGCGCAAGCGGCCCAATAACCATGCCGGCGCGTTGGCAACGACTTCGGGATCCGAAAAGCTGATGATTTCGGCCATCGAAGCATTGGGCAGCAGCAATCGCCCGCCGGCGATGGTGATCAGCACGCCTCGCAGATCGTTGTCGACCTGCCCTGCCGCTGGAGTTTGTCTGTTCATTGTTGCCAACGCTCCACCGCTCTCGCGGTCAATTCAGCCATCGCACCCACTTGACCACCGGCCGCCTTGGCACTGGCGCATGCGGTCGCGTCGAAACAACTCGCGGGGTCCTGCGCAATCACCGTGGCACCAGCCGCAACGCACCCTGGCAAGGCGTCGGCCAACGACGCCGGAGCACCACTGGCAAGCGCCACCAGCAAGTCGCGCCCGAGCGACGCAAGCGCTGCGAGCTGCGCTTCGGCCGGCTGCACATCGGCGACAAACGACAAGTTGCCGTGACGGCCCATCGTCAAGCTCAACGCGTCCGGCATTACGAACACGCGACCGGCATCCACGCTTTTGCCTGCTTCCGCCAACACCACCGGCAAGGCGCTGACCTTGGCCAATTGCGGCACCAGTCGGTCGTGATTGGCGCCCTCAAGATGCTGCATCAACACCACCGGCACGGGCAGATCGCCGGGCAGACTGGCAAGTACCTGACGCACGGCGTCGGGGCCGCCAGCACCGGAAAAGATGACCACTGCACCATGCCGGGTGGCAACCGTACTGGCGTCATCATCGGCCAGCGACAGCCCGGCAATCAGGGCATCAAAGTCGATCTCCGCCGGCACCACCGATTCTTGCCGGTGCATGGCCATGCCATCCGCGGAATCCTCGTCGTCGACGACCAGTTCCAGATTCTCGAACGCGCTGCTCTTGTTGCGACTTTGCTTTGCGTCATGCGCCGCGGCAAGCGCGGCGGCGGGTGCATCGCTGCCTGCGAATGGCTGCCTGTCATCGTCCTCATCGACGGGACTGCGGCGAGCGAAATCCGGCTCGACGACGCTTTGCGCCAGCTCATCGTCGGCGCTATTGGCATCCAATTCGGCGGCCAGCGCCAACAACTCAGGATCGAGTGCGATCGCATCGTGGTCGGTTTCGCCAAACTCGGAAAAGCGCGATGCCGGCGCGTTGGCTATGTCGGCGGGTGAGGTTTCAATGACAAACGAAAAATCGGCATCCAGGTAACTGTCATCCAATTCAATCGCCACCGGCTCACCGTCATCGCTCGCCGGCGCCGGCGCAGCGATCGGGTCGATGTCCGTTGCCATTGCCGCATCGTCTGCCGCCGTTTCGAGGAACGCGGCAAGGTCGATTTCCTCCGACCACGCGGTGCTGTCGCGCTCGCGTGGCGCGGCGGCGGGTGCGTCTGCGGGTGCATCGGCCGTGCTGTCGCCGTCGCCAGTGAGCGCGCGCATTATCTCGTCATCATCCAGTTGCAGCGCGTCCTCGGCCGTACGCTCCGCCTCACGCACATAGGCCGGTGCATAGGCCACGCGTGCGCCGCCCCCTGGCACTTCGAGCGATGGCACCTGGCGCGCCAGGTCAGGGGTATCGCCGGTGTATTGCGACAGCGTTGCGTCGTGCATCTGCTGATCCGGCCGCAGCGGCGCGCCCGGCTGTGGCCGCATATCGAACGACGGCAGACGCCGCGCATCGGCCGGCGCCGCCGGCAGCGTTGTTGCTGCATCGCCTGACAATTTGCTGGCGAGATGCCGTGCCCAACGCGCGAGCTCCCAACCACCCAGCTTGCGCGTCACCGCCGCCTCGTCAAAAATCACACTGACGCCAGGCTCGTCGAACACTGGCTGAAATGCGTCCAACGCCGCTTCAATGCTGTCATCCAGACTTACCACGATAATCGTGGAGCCGGTGGCACTGAGTGCTGCCGGTTCGACGGCGCGCGGATCGGCCTCGATACTGATCTGGGCACCGTAATCGAGTATCACCTGTCGCAAGTGTGCACGCGCATCGCCTTCCGCACCCAGCAGCGCCACCCGTGCGGGCGCACTAGTCATGGCTATCTCCACCACTCAGCAATTCACCGACATTGCGCAGCAACTCGGCTTCCTGGTATGGCTTGCCCAGATAGCGGTTCACGCCGATCTCGAAGGCGCGCTGACGATGCTTTTCGCCGGTGCGCGAGGTGATCATGATGATCGGAATGTGGCGCAACCGCGCATCGTTGCGCATGTGGGTGGCGAGCTCGTAGCCGTCCATGCGTGGCATTTCGATATCCAGCAGCATCACATCGGGCACGCGCTCTGCGAGCTTTTCCAGTGCGTCGATACCGTCCTTTGCCGTCAGCACTTCATAGTTCTGGCGCTCAAGCACACGGCTGGAAACCTTGCGCATGGTGATCGAATCATCGACCACCATCACCAGTGGCACGCGGGCAACCGGGCGCACCACCGCGTGCGGCTGGATCTGCGTTTCGCTGCTGTCGGCCTGGCTGAGGTGGCGGCGGACCAGCGGCAGCACGTCGAGGATGACCACCACGCTGCCATCGCCCATGACCGTAGCGCCGAAAATGCCCGGCAGCGAACTGACCTGCGGGCCAACCGGCTTGACCACGATTTCACGGCTACCCATCACCTGATCCACCGCGATGGCGGCGCGCAATTCGCCAGAACGCGCCAACAGCAACGGCATCTGCAAACTTTCGGCTGCCTTGGCCGGCGCGTGCCCGATCAGCATGCCAAGGTCGTGCACCGGATAGGATTCACCGGCATAGGTGTAGACCGCGTCGCCACGGATCTGGCCCAGTTCCAGCTCATCGCGGTCGATGCGGCCCACGCCGGCAACCGATGCGATCGGCACGGCAAAACTGGTTTCACCAATCTTGACGAATACCGCCTGCGTCACCGCGAGGGTAAAGGGCAGACGGATCAGGAACTCGGTGCCCTTGCCGGCGCGTGAACGGATGCCCAGCGTGCCGCCCAACTGGCGTATCTCGCTGTGCACTACGTCCATGCCCACCCCGCGACCGGCCAGCTTGCTGATCGACTCGGCGGTGGAGAACCCGGTTTGCAGAATGAAGCCGAACAGCTCGCCGTCGGGCACCTGCGCGTCGGCGGCCAGCAACCCACGCTCGATCGCCTTGGCGCGGATTGCCGCGGCGTCCAGACCGCGGCCATCATCGGATACGGTGATCACCACTTCCGAGCCTTCGCGCGCGACTGCGATACGTACCAGCCCGTCTTCGGGTTTGCCGGCTTTGCGACGATCCGCTGGCGACTCCACACCGTGTGCCACCGAATTGCGCAACATGTGTTCCAGCGGTGCAGTGATGTGTTCGAGCACACTGCGGTCCATTTCGCCCTGTGCGCCATCAACCTTGAGCAGCACCGACTTGCCGGTTTCCGAGCCAGCCTGACGCAGAATGCGCCGCAGGCGCGGCACCAGCGAATCGAACGGCACCATGCGCGTGCGCATGAGTCCTTCCTGCAGGTCGGAGCTTACCCGCGACTGCTGCAACAGCAGGGTTTCATGCTGGCGGGTGAGGTCTTCAAGCACCTGCTCAAGGTTGGTCAAATCGGCAGCCGACTCGGACAGTGCGCGGGTGAGCTGCTGCAGGGTAGAGAAGCGATCGAGTTCGAGCGGATCAAAGGTTTCGTCGGCGCTGTCCGGTTCGCGCTGGAAACGGGCAATGATCTGGGTCTCGGTTTCGATTTCGAGCTTGCGCAACTGATCGCGCAGTCGCGATGTGGTCTGGTCGAGCTCGCCCAGATTGGTGCGAAAACTCGACATCTGCTGTTCGAGGCGCGCGCGATAGATTGCAACTTCGCCGGCGTAATTGACCAGCCGATCGAGCAAATCCGCGCGGATGCGCACCTGCTCCTGCGGCGCTCGCACCTGCATGTCGTCGGCATCGTCGAACGCCGTCTCGATGGGTGGCGACAGGCGACCACCCGGGTGCGATTTTTTCACTTGCGCAACGACCGGCTTGTTCGTCGCTGGCGCGGTCTGCGGCGCAACCGGCGCTGGCTCTTGCGCCGCAACGGTTGCCACTTCAGCCGCCACGATGGCGTCGAAATTACCGGTAGAGGCCTGCTCGAAGCGAGCGATCAGGTTGGCCGGCATGGCAATCGCCTGGCGCGCAGTGATCCGCGACAGCATCCCGTGCAGGCGATCAAAACCCTGTTCGAGCAATACCAGCCCGGGCAACCCGATCTCGAATCGACCCTCGGCCACCGACTCCAGCAACGATTCCATGACGTGCCCAAGATCGCCCATCTCGGCAATGCCGGACATCCGCGCACCCCCTTTCAGGGTATGCAGGTCGCGTTGCAAACCCACCACCGGCTCGCGCTCGGAGAGGTTGTCGCGCAATTGCGTCAACAGCATGTCGGAATGATCGAGCAGGTCGGTCGACTCCTCGATGAAAATATCGAGCAATTCCTCATCGAGGTCACTCAGGTCGAGTGGCAACTCTGGATCAGCCGCGTCGTGCACCGGCGCCATCCGTGCTGGCGTTGCCGCGCTGGCGAGGTCGGTGAAGACAGCGGCTTGCGCAGCTTCGGCTTGCGCAGCTTCGGCTTCGGCGGCGACAGCTTCAGCAGCCTCAGCAGCAGCGGCTTGCGCAGCAGCGGCTTGCGCAGCAGCGGCTTGCGCAGCAGCGGCTTCGGCGGCAGCGGCTTGCGCAGCAGCGGCTTCGGCGGCAGCGGCTTCAGCGGCTTGCGCAGCAGCGGCTTCGGCGGCAGCGGCAGCGGCTTGCGCAGCTTCGGTTTGCGCAGCTTCGGATTCAGCGGCAGCGGCTTGTGCAGCAGCGGCTTCAGCGGCAGCGGCTTCAGCGGCAGCGGCTTGTGCAGCAGCGGCTTCAGCGGCAGCGGCTTGCGCAGCTTCGGTTTGCGCAGCTTCGGCTTGCGCAGCTTCGGCTTGCGCAGCTTCGGCTTGCGCAGCAGCGGCTTCAGCGGCAGCGGCTTGCGCAGCAGCGGCTTCAGCGGCAGCGGCTTGCGCAGCTTCGGCTTGCGCAGCTTCGGCTTGCGCAGCTTCGGCTTGCGCAGCAGCGGCTTCAGCGATGGCGCTGCTCTGCCCCGCGTCAAACTCTGCGAACGACGGCAGCGCACTGGTGTCGGGCGCATCGAGCTTGACGGCAACCAGCGATGCTGTGCTGTCGAACTCGTCATCGAGCCCAAACCCATGCGATTCCACCGTGGGCGAGGTCGGCTCGGGCAGTGTGTCGCGCTCGGCCCGCACCTGCTCGGCAAGTTGCGAACAATCCGGAACCCCGTTTTCCGGCGTCTCCAGTGCCAGCATCACCGCGCGTATCGCCGCCACACTTTGTGCGATCAGCGCAGTGCCCTGAGCACTGGCGATACGTTTGTGCGCCAGCAGACGCTTGATGTACGACTCCATTGGCCCGGTTACTTCGGTGATCGCCGGGACTTCTGTCATCGCAAACGCACCACTGATCGTGTGCATCGCGCGCAGCAACGGATCGGTGGCGGCAAAACCGCGGCCACCGGCCGCTGTCAGCCACTCTTCAATGGTAGCGACGTGACCAGCGACTTCGGTCTTGAGTATCTCGAACAACACCGCATCGATCGGTTGCGCCGCCACCCGTGCCGCCCCGTCGACGGCATCGGCAGCCGCCGTGATGTCAGCCGCATGTGCCACCGCCGCAGACGCGTCGATATCTGCCTGCACACCCGCCGCGTACGGCAAGTCGTCCGCTGTCGTGGCTACCACGCTGGCATCGGTTGCCACCACCGAGTCGCCGGCCGGCGCTTGCAGCCAAGCCTCCTCACCAGCGGCAATGCGATCGGCCACCGCTTTGATCGCCTCGATATCGACGGCCACTGCAGACGAACCGGTGCGCAGCGCCTCATGCATGTGCGGCAATGCGTGGCAAGCGGCATCAAGCAATGCCATCACTGCCGGCGACGCCTCGCGCGAGCCTTCCAGCACGCGGTTCAGCATATTCTCGACACGCCAGGCGAACTCACCGAGCGACAGCGCGCCCACCAGGCGGCCACTGCCCTTGAGCGTATGGAACACCCGTCGAATCGAGCGCAATACATCCAGCGCTTCGGGATTGGCACGCCATGCCGGCAAGGTCTGCTCGAGGTTCTGGACTTCCTCCTGAAACTCTTCGAGGAACACCTCGCGAATCTCGTCGTCGATATCATCGGTTGCCGTTTCGAAGCCCGCCAGCGTGCTTGCGCCCGTTGTTGCCGCAACAACCTGTGCTACCGGCACCGTTGGCCGATCGGAAACCGGCTCGTGGGTTTGCTCGGCAATCGCGGCATTGGCCAGCGCGTCATCGACCGCTGGCGTTGCATCCAGCGCAGTCGATGGCGGTGGCGCAGCAACGGCTTGATCGTCGACATCCACCGCAGCCGGGAGATCGGCCCGTTGCTCGGGGGCGGCGGCTTCTGGTAGTTGGCCCGGCACCTGTGCCGGCAGCGGCCAGTAGCCCAGCCGCTCCATGCCTTGCCGCGCGTGCTCAAGAATGGCATCGCGCCCCGGCCGATGATCGCGCAGGGCTTCAAGAAAGTATTCAAGCGCCGCAACCGCATCGGCAAACGTATCGATCTGCGTGGCATCAGGGACGCGCCGCAATGCAATCAACTCGCACTGGGTAAATCGACCAACCGCGGTCATCAACTGCGCGACATCGCTCAACTCGAGGATGCGCAAGGCGCCGGCCACCTCATCGAGCAGGCGCGGTACATCGCCCAGTTGTGCACTGTCCCAATTGGTTTCAATGAACGCCACAAACGACTGTCGGGCTTGCGCGAAGTTGGCAATCGCCTCCTTGACCACGGCATCCAGCAGCAGCTTGGCTTCGTTGCCCGGCAGCGGACGATCGTTGCCGGCGCCCACGTCCACCGACACCTGGCCCAGGCGCGAAACCTGATCGTCGAGCGATGCTTCGACGTACAGCAGGGCGCCGGCGATATCGAGCAGGGTAGCTTCGTCGGCCGGGCGATTGCCGCCAACCACTTCGGCGATGGCCTGACTTTGCTCCTGTACCACACGTCGCGGCACGCCCAGACCCAGCATGCCCAGGGTGTCGGCAACACGATCAAGCACGTCCGCCTGCGCGTTCAACGCCGATACCGGGTTACCGGGCGAGCGCATGTGCAGGTCAAGCATGTCCTTGACGCGCAACAAATCCTCTTTGATCGCGCCACATACGGTATCGAGCAATGCCCGGTTGTGACCGGTCATGCTGCCCTTGGCGTGGGCAATTTCCGCTTCGGTCGGCAGGTCGGCCTGAAGCCCAAACACATCGCGCATCTCACGAATGCGGCCATAGTCGGTGGGCGCATGCGCGACGAAGTAGAGCAACTGGCGGGTCAGTTCCAGTGGCGGGTCTTTGGAAAACGCCGCATCACCGGCATCGGCAAGCCGCTTGATCTCACGCTCGACGCGCGCCAGCGAGCGTTTGAGCGGCTTGGACGCCTCAAACGCACCCGCCTGCAGTGCCTCCAGCGTGCCACCGGCAACCCAGAATAGGCGACGCGCATGTTCTGATCGCGTCATCGCCACCAGGGAATCGCAGACTTGCGTCAATGCGGCGATCAGTTGCGGGTTGCCTTCGTCGCGGAGCCAACGCAGCAATGAGGCCTGAAAACGCGACCGCAACGTTTCGGCGCGCGCGCGCACCTGCTCCTGCGGCAGTTCGGTGGCGGGGCCCGCGACCGCAGCCGGCAGTGGCCGGGAAAGATCCGGCGAGAACAACACCGCCTCGGACAGACCACGTTCGCCACGCGCGGCACGCAATTCGTTGAGCAACGGCAACAGCACCACCGGGATATCCTTCAGCCCCGATTGCAGGCGCTCAAGGTAATCGGGCAGTTGCACGATACCGCGCATCAGCACGGTAAATGCCTCGTCGCGCTCGTCGACCTTGCTCTCCAGCAGCGACAGCGCCAATTGCTCCATCTCTTCGGCGACCATCGCGGCACCGTACAGCTCCACCATCCGCAAAGTGCCATGCACCTGATGCAGGTAGGCGGCGCAAGCGCGCATCTGGCTGGCGTCGCTGGAGTCGTCGACGAAGGCCTCGATCGCGTATCGTGCCTGGCGCAACGTCTCATCCAGCTCGGGCTTGACCCAGTTGAGCGTGGTGAAATTGATGTCTTCTTGCAGCCTCATGCCCGGGTCTCGCCCTTGAAAGGAGAGTGTGTCGCGTGCTGCAAGCCGGCTATCAATCGCCGTGCATCATCGCCACGACACCCTCGTGCAACCTGATCTGCGCGCCATCGCCTTGCCATTCCCGGTCAACCTGCTCAACCGGGCAACTTGAAGTCAGCCACCGAACGACGCAAATCGGCCGCCAGTTGCGCCAGGTTGCCAATCGATTCCGCCGTTTGACTTGCGCCGTGCGACGTTTGCGAGGTGATCTCCTGAATCACGCTCATCGTCGAGGTGATGTTGGTCGCTGCAGCCGACTGCTGGCTCGCGGCTGATGAGATGCTGTTGATCAAATCCGCCAAGTCGGTGGAGACCTTTTCAATCTCGCCCAGCGCCAGGCCGGCATCCTCGGCCAAACGGGCGCCGGCGACCACTTCGGCGGTGGTCTGTTCCATCGAACTGACCGCCTCGTTGGTATCGGACTGAATTGTCTGCACCAGTGTTTCGATGCGCTTGGTCGCGTTGGAGGCGCGTTCCGCGAGCCGCTGCACTTCATCGGCCACCACCGCGAAGCCTCGGCCCGCCTCACCGGCTGAGGCCGCCTGAATCGCGGCATTGAGCGCCAGAATGTTGGTCTGCTCGGAAATGTCGTTGATCAGTTCAACGATCGAGCCGATTTCCTGCGAGCTTTCACCCAGCCGCTTGATGCGCTTGGACGTCTCCTGAATCTGGTCACGAATCGAGTCCATGCCCTGAATCGTCTGGCGCACCACATCCGCGCCCTTGGCGGCAATCTGCACCGAGCGCTGCGCCACGTCGGCCGACTCGGCGGAGTTGCGCGACACCTCGTCGATCGATACCGCGATTTCCTGAATCTTCGACGATGCCGAGCTGATTTGCTGCGCTTGATGTTCCGCCGCTTCGGCCAGATGCATCGCCGTTGCCTGCGTCTCCTGCGCCGCAGCAGCCACCTGCACGGCGGTCTCGTTGATCGTTTGCACCAGGCTGCGCAGCGCCTCGACCGCGAAATTGATCGAGTCGGCGATGGCACCGGTGATTTCCTCGGTAACCGTCGCCTTGACCGTCAGATCGCCTTCCGCGAGCGAGCCCATTTCATCGAGCAGGCGCAAGATCGACTCTTGGTTGCGCTGGTTGTGTTCCTGTTGATCGCGCAGGCGGTTGTTCTGCTCACGCCAGAGGGCAAACAACAGGCCGGCCAGACCGATCGCAGCCGCGATGCCCGCGATCACGCCCACCAGCAAGCCCGGGAACAAGCGCGTGTTGGGCAGGGTGTTGAACGCGGTGTTCAGATTTCGTGCGGCATCGAGCATCAACGCGGAATCCTGGAAGATCTGCCCGGATGCCTCCTTGACCTCAAACAGATCGGTAGACGATTCCAGAATACTGTCGACATCCTTCTGCACGTCGGTGTACAGCGCCGACAATTCGGACAATGCCCGCTGCGCGGCGCCACTTTCCAGCCGACGCAGGCCCAATTCGGCATTGCCCCGCTCCAGACCTGCCATGACCTGCGCAAAGCCCTGCGCGTCGCGCGAGAACGCGTCGGCAGCGGACACCGCGCCGGCGCCGCCCTGCAAGATCACGGTAACGCGGCGCAACATGCGATCGGCCAGCAGCAATTGCCGCATGGCGATGTAGACCTGCGAGCTGGATGATCCGGTGTCCATCATCTGGCGCACCACTTCATCCATCTTGGCCTGCAATTGCGGCACCCGGCTGGAGAACTCGGCGGCCGTGTCGGCCAGGCCAAGCACCAATTCCTCGCGCTCGGAAATGCGCTGCGCGCTACTGTTTACCGGCGCCCAGGTATCGACCAGTTTTTGCAACGCATCGCCGACACCCGGTTGCCCCTGATAGGCAGGGACGTTGTCGTCGGCGTTACCGGTTTGCAGGTTGCGCACCAGGGTTTCGATGCGTCCACGCGTCGATTTGAGCTCGGCAAACGCCTCGAAACCGCCGGAAACGGCTTCTGCCGAGAACTTCGCAATCTGCTGTGAGAGCACCTGGATTTCGGCGATGTATTCGCGCGCCTTGTTCTCTTCGGCATTTCGTTGGTTGCCGAAGTAGAAGTTGAGGAAGAAGGCGGCGATCGCCAACACGAGCACAAAACTGAATAAATTGGTCAGCGCGCCGCGCCCCTTGCCCGCCTGTGCGCCTGATGCAGTGCTCATGATTGAACCTCATTGCGTTGTTGATTCATGGTACAGACCCTCACGCGGCAGCCTGACGGAATTCGGGAGTGCGGGTAAGCAAGGCCATGTCGAACACCCCCCAGACCAGCTCATTGACACAGTAGCTTTGCTTGATGAACCCTTCGAAGCGGCTGGCCTCGACGTCATCGCTGGCGATGGCGTCATCATCGTTGAATGTGCGTTGACCATACATCTCGTCGATCAACACAGCCACGTTGCCACCGGCCTGACGCACCACCAGAACCCGTGTCGACTCGTGCAGCGCAGTGCGCTCACCTTCCATGAACTGCTTCAAATCGACGATCGGCAACAACGTGCCACGCACATTGGCGACACCCAACATCCATGGCGCGGCGCCCGGCACCGGGGTTGCGGGGGGCAACGGAATGATCTCAACGACCTCGTCGAAACCGACCACAAGACGGCGCTGCCCAAGCCGGAACCCGACCCCGCGCCAATGCCCTGCCGCATCGACCTGTTCCGGGCGACCAGGCTCATGCGCGAGGCTGCGCTGCTCATAATCGAGCAGCACGGCAAACGGGTCTACCGAGGTTTGCGTGGTTTGCATAAGTGCGTCAGCCAGCCCCCAGCAGGGTTGCGATACGATCGATCAGGTCGCGTTCGTTGGGTGGCTTGACGATGTAATCGCGTGCGCCCTGGCGCAGCCCCCAGACGCGATCCGTCTCCATCCCCTTGGTGCTGACAATGATGATCGGAATGTTCGCGGTCTCGGGGTCGCGCGTCAACGCGCGCGTCGCCTGAAAACCATTCATCCCGGGCAAAATGACATCCATCAGCACCAGGTCGGGTTTGTCCTTCCGGGCGGCTGCGATACCATCTTCGGCACTGCCCGCAGCGATCACCTGATGCCCGTTCTTTTCGAGCAGCGTGGTGAATACCCGGGTATCGGTCGGTGAATCCTCAATGATCAGAATACGAGCCATCTAACCCCCCTTGGCAATCTGGCGTGTGGCAACAAGCGTGTACCGGCTCATGTGCCCGGTATGAATCGGCGGATGGCGCCAAGCAACTCATCGCGGGTAAACGGCTTGGTCAGGTATTGCTCGGAGCCGACGATACGGCCACGCGCCTTGTCGAACAAGCCATCCTTGGACGACAACATGATCACCGGTGTGCCGCGAAACATCTGATTGTTCTTGATCAGGGCGCAGGTTTGATAGCCATCGAGGCGCGGCATCATGATGTCAACGAAGATAACTTGAGGCTGCTGGTCGGCAATCTTCGCCAACGCCTCGAAGCCATCGTTCGCAGTCACCACCTCGCATCCCTCCTTTTTCAGCAGGGTCTCGGCGGTGCGGCGAATGGTCTTGGAGTCATCGATCACCATGACCCGAAGCCCAGCGAAGCTACCGGACTGTGTTGCATCGTTCATCGAATTCCCCGCATGGAACACACCCATCTGGACTCGGCAGCGCGCCAAGCGCGCACTTACGCCTAGCTTATATCGCAATCGCACCCGCGTCTGTCAAGCACTGCGTGCCACGGCAGCGGTGCAGGCACTGCGCCTGTTACGATACGCGCTTTGCCGGCTTGGTGCAGTGCGTCTTGCTTGGCAGCACCTTGAGCAGTCGCCTGGCCCGGCACAGGCACGTCGCCTATCGACCACTACCGCGATGCCTGCAACCGCAAGCCCGGCAGCACAACCGCCTGAACCTGGAGACCGCCATGCCATGTGATGTTGCTGTCGTTATGGACCCGATTGCAGCCATCAAGATCGGCAAGGACTCCACCTTTGCCATGATGCTGGAAGCGCAGCGCCGCGGCCACCGTCTGTTTTATGTCAGCCCAGGGGGGCTCTCGGTCAGCCAGGGCGTCGCCATGGCCAAGCTGGCTGCGGTGACGGTGCGCGAGGATGCCGGCCACTACTACGATCTGGGGCCCTGGCAGCAGCGCGCGCTCGCTGAAGTACCGGTGATTCTGATGCGCAAGGACCCGCCGGTCGATGGCAACTTCATTCACGACACTCAGATCCTCTCGCTGGCCCAGGCGCAAGGGTCGCTGGTGGTCAACGAGCCGTCCGGGCTGCGTGATCTGAACGAAAAGCTGGCGGCACTGCTGTTCCCCGATCTGTGTCCGCCAACACGGGTGAGCCGTGACCGCGAACAACTGCGGGCTTTCATCCACAGCCACCGTGATTGCGTGCTCAAGCCGCTCGATGGCATGGGTGGGCAATCGATCTTTCGTGTCCGCGCCGATGAGGACAACCTCAATGTGATCCTTGAGGCACTGACCGGACACGGCCAATTGGCGATGGCGCAGGCCTACCTGCCCGCCATTCGCGACGGCGACAAGCGCGTACTGCTGATCGATGGCGAGCCGGTACCGTATTGCCTCGCCCGCATCCCGCAAGGCCACGAGTTTCGCGGCAACCTTGCTGCCGGCGGCCGCGGCGAAGGGCGGCCGCTAAGTGCTGACGACCGCCGGATAGCGGCCATCGTCGGCCCGGAAATGCGCCGCCGCGGCATGATCTTCGTGGGCCTCGACATCATCGGCGACCGCCTGACCGAGATCAACGTCACCAGCCCGACCTGTATCCGCGAACTGGACGCCCAATTTGACTTGAACATTGCCGGACAGTTGTTTGATGCCATCCACGCCCGCCTCCAAGCCCGCCATTGACACCCTGATCCACAGGCAAGCAGGGCCTGGTGATCGCCTGAGCGCGACCCTGGCGCTGTCGCTGGTCGCGCATGGCGTGATCTTGCTTGGCATCGGCTTTGCGCGTGACGACCCGGCGGGCGTGCAACCCACCCTGGATGTGATGCTGACCGAGACCCGCAGCGAGCAGGCGCCGGAGCGTGCCGACTTCCTGGCGCAGGCCAGTCAGCGCGGCGGTGGTGACGCCGAGCAGGCCGAACGACCGCGTGAGCCACAGCTCGGCAGCGTGGTCCGCGAACAGCCCGGCGTTGCACGCCAGCCGTTGCAGGCGCAAGCGCCGGCACCGCAACCACCGCCCAGCAATCGGGTGCTGAGCACCACACACGGCGAGCGCAGTGTGGCCAGCCCGGAAGACACCCCGCCCGAACGCAACCCGCTACTGGCACTGGGGCCGGAGTGGATCGAGCGTCAGGTCGAAATGGCGCGGCTGGCCGCAGAAGTGGAGCAGCAGACCGTAGCCTACGCACGCCGCCCCAACGAAAAACGGATCACCGCCAGTACCCGCGAATACGCCTGGGCACCGTACATGCGCGTCTGGGTCAATCGCGTGCAACGGATCGGCAACCTGAACTACCCGGAACAGGCCAGGCAACGCCGCCTGCACGGCCGCCTGGTGCTGACGGTGTCGGTGCGCCGCGACGGCACCGTGCAGGCCATTACGGTGGTGGAATCGAGCGGCATTGCCCTGCTCGATCAATCAGCGGTGCGCATCGTACGCCTGGCGGAGCCGTTTCCGCCGCTGCCGGAAACGCGCGACCACATCGAGTTGCTGCATATCACCCGCACTTGGCAATTCGAGGCGGGCAGCTTCCGTGGGCTAACGCAATGAGCGGGGATATCTCGGCAACCTAACGCTCGCCGTAGTTGCCGCACGATGGGTAGAGCGCAACTGGGGACTGCGGAAAAGCAACTGCTCCGCAACAGACGCAAAAGGTGCGAATAACAGCGCTGGGTGGGCGGCTATGGGTTTCGTCGCGCGATGGGCAGGGATGTCCGAGTGCCGCGCAGCACATGGCGACGGCATGGGCAGATATTTTTTTCCATGCAAAATCCGCATTCCCCACGTCCGTGTGGATCATGCCGGAGGTACGACTCCATGGATGGAGGAGGCAGAGCCATGCAGGAGCAATTGCCGAGAGCACCAAAAGGAGGCGCTTTAGGCGACGCAGGAGCAGTTGCCGGATGGGCGAGAACGGCTACTACCCATCCTTCTACTGGCCCGTCGTGCTTTCCTTTGCGCAATTGGCGTCCTTGGCGGACCCAATGCTCTTATTGTTCAAGCAACTCCGATAACACCGCCATGCGCACGGCAACGCCGTTCGCCACCTGGTGCAATATCCGCGATTGCGGGCCATCGGCCACCGCAGGATCGATCTCGATGCCGCGGTTGATCGGCCCCGGATGCAGCACCACCGCGTCTGGCGCCGCCCGGCGCAGACGTTCCGGGCTCAGCCCGAACGCGCGAAAATAGCCATCCAGCGAGGGCACCAGCCCCTCGTGCATGCGTTCGCGTTGCAGGCGCAGCATAATCACCGCATCGACATCGGCGATTGCCGTATCGAAGTTGTCATGGACCCGGCAACCGGCCAGCACGTCTGCGTCGGGCAACAGGTTTGCCGGGCCACAGACGCGGATCTCGCCCGCGCCCAGTGCCCGTAACGCGTGGATGTCCGAGCGCGCCACCCGCGAGTGCCGAACGTCGCCGCAAATCACGATGCGCAATCGGGAAAAGTCATCGCCTTTCGCCTGGCGCACGGTCAGCATGTCAAGCAAGCCCTGGCTGGGGTGCGCGTTGCGGCCATCGCCAGCATTGATCAGCACCGTTCCCGCGGTAGCGGCGGCGGCCAGTTCCGCAACCGCACCATCACGGCTGTGGCGCACCGCAAATGCGTCGACCCCCATCGCCTGCAACGTCGCCAGCGTGTCGCGATCCGATTCACCCTTGCCGACCGACGAGGTGGCGACATCGAAATTGAGCACGTCCATGCCCAGGCGGGTGGCGGCCAATTGGAAGCTGGACCGGGTTCGCGTCGACGGCTCGAAAAACAGCGAGCACAAGGTTGCACCCGACAGCCGCTCACGCAACGCCAGGCCGCCGTGGGCGTGTGCAAGCATCGCCTGCGCGCTGTTGAGCAGACGCTGCAGCATCGCAACCGGCATGCCATCGAGCGTGATCAGGTGGCGCAAACGGCCATCGCCGCGCAGCCAGGGGTAACTCATGGCAACTCCACAGCCTGTGCTTGTTCGGGATTGTCCAGCCAGCGCTCGATGATGATCACTGCCGCCATCGCATCGAGCATGGCCGCATCACGGCGGCGACGCGCACCGGCGGCACGCGCATGGGCGAAGCGGGCGGCAGCTTCCAGCGAACTGCGGCGCTCATCGACCAGGTGCACCGGCAGCGCAAAGCGTCGCAACGCTTCCTCGGCAAAGCGCAGCGCCGCCTGACGTGCCGGTTGATCGCCGCCATCCAGCGTGCGCGGGTCGCCAACCAGCAATTGCGCCGGTTGCCATTCCCGCAGCAACTGCGCAACGCGGGCCCAGTCCACCACGCCTTGCCGCACATCGACCACCGCCAATTCGCGTGCGCCGGCGGTCAATGCACTGCCCACCGCCACCCCGATGCGCCGGCTGCCGACATCAAAACCCAGCACGCACGCCGATTGCATCACCGCCGACGGCCGTGTGCCCGACGCCATCAGGCGTGCCCGGCATAACCGGCCAATTGTCCCGGATCGACGCCAAGCCGGGTATTGGCGGTGTGCCAGCGCATATCCAGCGGCACGTCAAACAACAGTTCATCATCGGCCGGCACGGTGAGCCAGGCGTTGTCGGCCAACTCCGATTCCAACTGGCCAGGCCCCCAACCCGCGAACCCCAGCATCAGCAGAAACCGCTCAGGGCCCTGGCCGGAGGCAATGGTATCCAGGACATCGCGTGAGGTACTCACCGCCAGCGACGGCGTGATACGCAGCGTCGAATCCCAATCGCGGGTACCGGCATGCAACACAAAGCCGCGGTCGGTCTGCACCGGGCCACCCGCCAGTACCACCCGATCCGCAACGCCCGCGGAAATCCCGCTGATCTGCATCTGCGCAAATATTTCACTCAGCCGATACTCCGACAATCGATTGACCACCAGCCCCATTGCACCGTCGTCGTTGTGCTGGCACAGCAGCACGACGGCGCGCGCGAAGCGCGGGTCGTCCATGGCTGGCATGGCGACCAAAAGCTGGCCGAGCAGCGAGCCCGACACTTCGGGAGCAGAGGTATTCACCGGCCTATTGTATCGCGGCCACCACGGCCGCTGCCGAAAAACCGCCGCCCCGGCCATGGCCGCTTGCAAACGCGGTGCGAGGCACAGCGTTGTGACACCGCGGGTCGCCTGATCGCCTAGCAGCCTGTCGGCACATTCAGCGGCCGTCTGGCGGCCAGATGCACGGCGCGCGAGCACTGGCAGGTTTGCTCCCTGATGAGCGAGCGCAACACCGCAGATGGCCAGCCCTAAGGCCGCCCGCAGGGAGCATGCCGCAAGCGCCATGCCGGTGTTGCTGCGCTTGCCAAGGGCTTGCGGTACTACGCTGAAAGTGCCGCCAAGTACGAAGCACTGCACCAGCCCGGCTACGCCCGCAATGCCGCGGGAATTACTTCGACTCCACCAGATCCACGCCATCCATGCCCTGCGACAGCGAGTGCGCATCGCCACCCTGACTGAGCTTGATCTTCAGACGCACCTCGTTGGTGCTGTCGGCGTAGCGCAGCGCGTCCTCGTAGGAAATTTCACCGGCCATGTACAGTTCAAACAACGCTTGGTCGAAGGTCTTCATGCCGAGGTTGGTCGATTCCTTCATCACCTCCTTGAGCTTGTGGATCTCGCCGTCGCGGATGTAGTCCTGCACCAACGGCGTACCCAGCAAAATCTCCATCGCCACCCGCCGCGCCTTGCCGTCGGGGGTCGGCACCAGTTGCTGCGCGACCACGCCCTTGAGGTTCAACGACAGATCCATCAACAACTGGTTGCGGCGATCTTCGGTAAAGAAGTTGATGATGCGATCCATCGCCTGGTTGGCATTGTTGGCGTGCAGGGTGGCCAGCACCAGGTGACCGGTCTCGGCGAATGCCACCGCGTGATCCATGCCCTCGCGGGTGCGGATTTCACCGATCATGATCACGTCCGGCGCCTGCCGCAGGGTGTTTTTCAGCGCCGCTTCCCAACTGTCGGTATCGATACCGACTTCGCGCTGGGTGATGATGCAGCCCTCGTGCTTGTGCACGAACTCGATCGGATCCTCGATCGTGATGATATGGCCCGATGAGTTCTGGTTGCGGTAACCGATCAGCGCCGCCAGCGAGGTCGATTTGCCGGTGCCGGTAGCGCCGACGAACAACACGATGCCGCGCTTGGTCATCGCCAGCGTCTTGAGTACCGGCGGCAGGTTGAGCTCATCGATGGTGGGGATGCGCGACTCGATCCGGCGCAACACCATACCGACCTGGTTGCGCTGATAGAAGCAACTGACGCGGAAACGGCCGACACCCGAGACGCCGATGGCAAAGTTGCACTCGTGGGTTTTCTCAAACTCCTCACGCTGCGCCGGGGTCATCACGTTCAGCACCAGATCGCGGCTCTGCTGCGGCGTCAAAGGGTTCTGCGTGATCGGCGCGATCTTGCCGTTGACCTTCATCGACGGCGGCACACCGGCGGTAACGAACAGATCGGACGCCTTTTTGTGCGCCATCAATTTCAGATAAGAGGTGAAGTCGATGCTGCTCATGGCGTTATCTCCATAAAGCCGGGACCCGGGACCGATGGGTTTCGCTGTGCTCTACTCATCCTACGGACTCGGGGCTTGGGAAAAGCAAATGGTCCGCGAAACACGCAAAGTGCGCAAAGGAAAGTCCTTACCCGTGTTTGTGTTCTTTGTGTTCTTTGTGTTCTTTGCGTACTTCGCGTCTTTTGCGGACATCCGCTCTTTGCTTCTGTGTTGTTACGCTGGCTTTTCCGAGCCCCAGCCCCGGCATCAATCGAACAACCGCTTGTCCTTGGCGTACTCGCGCGCCGACTGGCGTGTGATCAGGCCGCGTTTGACAATGTCCTGCAAACACTGGTCAAGGGTCTGCATGCCATATTGCTGCCCAGTCTGGATCGCGGAATACATCTGCGCCACCTTGTCTTCACGGATCAGGTTGCGGATCGCCGGCACGCCGACCATGATCTCGTGCGCCGCGACGCGGCCGCCGCCGACTTTCTTCAGCAGCGACTGCGACACCACCGCGCGCAGCGACTCGGACAACATCGAGCGCACCATCGGCTTTTCGCCGGCCGGGAACACGTCGATGATGCGATCGATGGTCTTGGCTGCGGAGCTGGTATGCAAAGTGCCGAACACCAGATGCCCGGTTTCGGCGGCGGTCAGTGCCAGCCGGATGGTTTCCAGATCGCGCAACTCACCGACCAGAATGTAATCGGGATCTTCGCGCAAGGCCGAGCGCAGCGCTTCATTGAAGCCGTGGGTGTCGCGGTGTACCTCGCGTTGGTTGATCAGGCACTTTTGCGAGGTGTGCACGAACTCGATCGGGTCCTCAACCGTCAGGATATGGCCGAACTCCTTTTTGTTGATGTGATCGACCATCGCCGCCAGCGTGGTCGACTTGCCCGAACCGGTCGGCCCGGTCACCAGAATCAGGCCCTGTGGCTGTTCGATCAACTCGCGGAACACCTTGGGCGCGGCCAGATCATCGAGCGACAACACCTCGGATGGAATGGTACGGAACACCGCGCCAGCGCCACGATTTTGGTTGAAAGCGTTGACGCGAAAGCGCGCCAGGCCCGGTATTTCGAACGAGAAATCGACTTCCAGAAACTCTTCGTAGTCGCGCCGCGCCTTGTCCGACATGATGTCGTAGACCAGCGCGTGCACCTGCTTGTGATCAAGCGCGGGAATGTTGATCCGGCGAACGTCACCATCGACGCGGATCATCGGCGGCAACCCGGCCGACAAATGCAGGTCGGAGGCCTTGTTCTTTACTGAAAATGCCAGCAGCTCGGCAATATCCACGTACGATCTCCCTCGCCTCTATCATGGGGTGCCTCATTCGTTGCAGTATAGCCGCAATCAGCACAGGTCAAATCCGCCCCAATGTCTAGCCCGGAACAGCGATTGAACAGCGTATTGCAGCGTATCGCAACGGCAACGCAAAACGCCGGATGCCGCGATCGTGTCCGCCTGCTGGCGGTGTCCAAAACCCAAAGTGATACTGCGATCCGCGCCCTTGCCGCCGCCGGGCAACGTGCGTTTGGTGAAAACTATGTGCAGGAAGCCAGCGCCAAGCACGATGCGTTGCGCGACCTGGCGCTGGAGTGGCATTTGATCGGCCACTTGCAGAGCAACAAGGCACGCGAAGCGGCAACGCGCTTTGACTGGGTGCAAAGCGTCGATCGCGACAGCGTCATCGCCGCCCTCGCCCGCCATCGCAGTGACACGCAGGCGCCGCTGAACGTGCTGATTCAGGTCAATATCGACGGCGAACGCAGCAAATCGGGGTGCCTGCCGGAGCAGATCGCAGCGCTGGCGGCACGTATTGCGTGTCAAAGCCGCCTGTGCCTGCGCGGGCTGATGGCCATACCCGACCCCGAACACGATGCTCAACAGCGCGCGATCAGCTTTTCCCGCATGCAGCAGGCGTATTGCCAACTCCGTGACAGCTACCCGCGCGTGGACACCTTGTCGATGGGCATGAGCGGCGATTTCGAACAGGCTATTGCCCACGGTGCCAACCTGGTGCGTATCGGCACGGCTTTGTTCGGGCCGCGCGAATAGCGCGCAACGCGGAATTGATGGCTTTCGGTCGTCGGCGACGCGATACGCCACGGGTTTCGCCGTGATCGCAGTGAACCGGTTGAGGGCCCCGGGTTTCGGCCTTTCCTCAACCCGGGCTACCGGGGGGTTTTTGCCGTGCCGCGATGCCGGTTTGCGCGTGTTGTGGTAGCCCGGGTTAGGCCGCAGGCCGTAACCCGGGATTTTGCGCGCGGCCGTGGTGAACGGGTGCGGGGCCCCGGATTTCGGCTTCGCCTCAACCCGTGCTACCAGAGCCACCACGGCACGATGATATGGCGCGCTGGGATGAACCGGAAAAGCGATGGATTGCCGGGTAACACCCAACCACTGGACTGCTTCGTGCTGAACGGCAAGCGCTGCGCTGGCTATCGTGCGAATATCGCACTTTGCACCACGCAACCGCCAAGAGCCGTCCATGACCAAACGCGAAACCACCCCACTCCACCACGACCCCATCATCGCCTTCATTGGCGGCGGCAACATGGCACGCAGCCTGATCGGTGGCCTGCTGGCGCGCGGCACCACCGCCGCATCCATCCGCGCCGCCGACCCCAATGCTGAATCTCGATCCAGCCTGTCGCATGACTTTGGCATTCAGGCCGATGCCGACAACACAGCGGCAGCCGATGGCGCCGCAATCTGGGTTCTGGCGGTAAAGCCACAGGTCATGGCAACCGTCTGCGCCAGCCTGCGTGCGCTGGCGCAGGCGCAGCGCCCGACCATCGTTTCGATTGCGGCCGGCATCACCAGCACGCAAATCGATGGCTGGCTCGGTGGCGAGCAGGCGATCGTACGCTGCATGCCCAATACGCCGGCACTGCTCGGGGCCGGAGCCACCGGCGTGTGCGCCAACGCCAGAGTCGGCGATGCCGCGCGTGCCCAGGTGATGGCGTTGCTGGCCGCGGTCGGTATCAGCGTCGCGATCGAAGATGAAGCGCTGATGGATGCGGTGACGGCGGTATCCGGCAGCGGCCCGGCGTATGTGTTTTTGCTCGCCGAGGCGTGGCAGGCCGCGGCACAGGCGCAAGGCCTGACAGCGGATGCGGCGCGTGCGCTGGTCAATCAAACCATTCTCGGCGCCGCGCGGATGTTGCTGGAATCCGATGCGCCGGCAACCACCCTGCGCCAGCGCGTGACGTCGCCCGGCGGCACCACCCACGCCGCGATCACGCAGATGCAGGGTGATGGTTTCGCCGCGCTGATCGCACGCGCCATCGACGCCGCCACCCGACGCGGTGCTGAACTTGCCGCAGCGGCGTCAGTCTGAACAAACGCAAACCCAACAGGTGACAGCAGCACATCGCCAGCGCGATGATGCCAACGCTGCCGTCCAAACACCTTTCGCCAGGAGGATCCCAACCATGCAACCGAGCCACCATTTCGTTCGCATCGCCGCGCTGTCGTTGCTCGCCTTCGCCGCAATGCCCAGCGCCAACGCGCAGCACCAGAGCATGGTCCAGACGGGCGATATCACCGTGCACTACAACGCATTGCCGACCACCAACATCACCGCTGACGTGGCGCACCAGTACGGCATTACCCGTTCGGCCAGCCGTGCGCTGCTCAATGTCGCGGTGCGCAAAGGCGTGCCGGGTGAAGACAAGGCTGTGCCTGCGGTGGTGACTGCGGCGGCCACCAACCTCAACGGCCAGCGCCAGGAACTGCGCATGCGCGAAGTGCGCGAGGGCGAAGCGGTTTATTATCTCGGGGAAACCCGGATTGCCGACAAGGAAACCCTCACCTTTGAAATCACCATCACTGCCGAAGGTGCCAACAGCCCACTGCGTGCCAGCTTTCAGCAGCAGTTCTTCGTGTCGCGCTGAGCCACACACGCCATGACATTGCTGGCGGTTCGCCATGGACAGGCGTCGTTCGGCAGTGCCGATTACGACCAGCTTTCCGGCAACGGGCATGCGCAAGCGCAGCGCCTGGGGGCGTGGTTGGCGCGCCATGACATGCGCTTCGTCACGGTCGTTTGCGGCGGCATGCGCCGGCACCGCGAAACCTGTGATGGCCTGGCGGAAGCGTTTGCCCTCGGCGGCAGCCGCTTGCCAACAGCACGGATCGACCCCGACCTGAACGAGTTCGACCATCGCGCGATCATCACGGCGTTCATCGACCAACAGCCCGATCACCCCAGCATCCACGCCACGGCTGGCGGCAACAGCGGTACACCGCGCGAGGTATTCGCGTTGTTGCAAGCGGCACTGCGGGCATGGGTTGCCGGAACACTCGACGCGCACACGGAAACCTGGGCGGCATTCCGGCAACGCACGCAGCGTGCCTTTGCCACGCTGAGCGAACAGGCCGCCTTTCAGGAAGTGCTGGTGATCTCATCGGGCGGGGTGATCTCGCAGTTGGCGCAACAAGCATTGGGCGCCGCCGATGAACGCGCCATCGAACTGAACCTGTCGTTGCGCAACAGCGCGCTGTGCGAGTTTCATGCGCTGCCCGATGGGCTGCGCATGGGCAGCTGGAATGCGCTGCCGCATCTGGCCGATGCGCGCGAGTTGTGGACCTATTTTTGACTTCGGGAGCCTGTCATGAGCGGTGAAAGCGAACGCGCACAAAACCTGCTGACGCAGGTCGATGCCTTCATGCAGGAGTACGTGTATCCGGCCGAAGCCGCGATCGAGGCCTGGGATGCCGATCAAGACAAACGCTGGCAGGTGTGCCCGCTGATCGAAGAGCTCAAGACCAAGGCGCGTGCGGCCGGCCTGTGGAACCTGTTCCTGCCCGACCCTGAGCATGGCGCTGGCCTGAGCAACCGCGGTTACGCGCCGCTGGCAGAGCGGATGGGTCGCTCGCTGATCGCACCGGAATTGTTCAACTGCAACGCACCCGATACCGGCAACATGGAAGTGCTGCATCAGTTCGCCAGCGCCGAACAGAAATCGCGCTGGCTGGCGCCGTTGCTGGCCGGTGAAATCCGCTCCGGTTTCGCGATGACCGAACCGGACGTGGCGTCATCGGATGCCACCAACATCGCGCTGAGCATCCGTCGTGACGGCGATGCGCTGGTGCTTGACGGCCGCAAATGGTGGACCACCGGGGCTGGCGATCCGCGCTGCGCGATCCTGATCGTGATGGGCGTCAGCAACCCCGATAACGAGCGCCACAGCCGCCATTCGATGGTACTGGTGCCGATGGATACGCCGGGCGTGCGGGTGGTGAGGCCGCTTACCGTGTTTGGCTACGACGACGCGCCCTATGGCCATGTCGAGCTGGCATTCGAGCAGGTGCGGGTACCGGCCAGCAATCTGATCGGCACACCCGGCTCGGGCTTTGCCATCGCTCAGGCGCGGCTCGGCCCCGGCCGCATCCACCACTGCATGCGGCTGATCGGTCTGGCACAGCGCGCGCTGGAGCTGATGCTCGCACGCGCCCGCAGCCGTACCGCCTTCGGCCGACCGCTGGGCGGTCATGGGATGGCGCAGGAAGCGATCGCACTGTCGCGTTGCGAAATCGAGCAGGCGCGCCTGCTCACCCTGCACGCCGCAGCGGAACTGGACCGGGTCGGCAACCGTGGCGCCAAGGATCTGATTGGCATGATCAAGATCGTCGCCCCGCGCATGGCCTGCACCGTCATCGATCGTGCGATCCAGATGCACGGTGGCGCGGGACTGGCGCAGGATCGCTTTCTGGCGCGCGCCTACGCTGGTGCGCGCTCGCTGCGCATCGCCGACGGCCCCGATGAAGTGCACCTGACCGCGCTGGCGCGCTCGATGCTCGCCTGAGGAAATCTGTTCAAGTCAGAGTTTTGCCAGACCATGGATGGCCTGCACGCGGATCAATTACGCAAGTGATTGATCCGGCGGAGCCGAGTCCGGCGATGCCGCGCTCGGCGAGCCTGAAAAGCCCAGGCTGGACGTGTTACTCACCCGAACGCAAGTAAGGCGACAACACCGAGGCCAGGAGCGGTTTGCCGGTCAAGATCATCCCTAAAACCGGATCCGCCCGATCAACATGTCCTTGAACATCACCCAGTCGCCCAGCAGCGACCACAGCGGGTAGGTAAACGTGGCCGGGCGGTTTTTTTCGAACACGAAGTGCCCCACCCAGGCGAAGCCATAACCGATCAGCGGGATGCTCAACAACCCGATCGGCGCCAGCCGCCCCATGATGACCGCGGCAAGCACACCCAGCACCAGCGCGCTGCCGGTGTAATGCAGGCGGCGACACGTGCGATTGTTGTGCTCGGACAGGTAGTACGGGTAGAACTCGCTGAAGCTCTTGAACTTCTCGGACATGGCGCACCTCCTAGTGTAGTGTTTCGCTCACCGTTACTTTCAGAGCGGTGCCGCAAACGCTGCTATGCCGCGTCATCGGGCTCGAAGAAGCTCCAGCGTACCTGCACAAACTGCGCACGCAGATCACGTTCCAGCGTGTTTATCGCGGCGATCAGGTCGGGTACCGACGGCACCGCTGCCATCTTCGCCTTGATCGACACCAGCACGTCATCGCCCAATTGCAGGGTAATCACGTTGTACACCTCGTCAAGCTCGGCGCGGCCAGCGAGAAATGTGTGGATTTGTGCCTTCAGCGCCGGATCGACACCCTGACCAATCAGCAGCCCCTTGACCTCGACCGCCACGAATATCGCGATCACGATCAGCAGCACGCCGATCATCATGGTGCCAATCGCATCGAACAGCGGATTGCCGGTTGCCATGGTCAGCAGCACAGCCACCAGCGCAAACGCCAGGCCCAGCAACGCCGCCAGGTCTTCACCAAACACCACCACCAATTCCGCCTGCCGGCTCTCGCGGAACCAGTGCCACAAGCTGTTGCTGCCGCGCACCTTGTTCACTTCGTGCAACGCGGCACGCAGCGATGCCGACTCGGCGATGATGGCAAAGACCAGCACTCCGACCGCGATCCACGGGTGATTCAGGGGTTCCGGCGCGCTGAGCTTGTGCAGGCCCTCGTACAGCGAAAACATGCCGCCGACGCTGAACAGCAGCACGGCCACCAGAAACGACCAGAAATAGATTTCCTTGCCGAAGCCGAGCGGATAATCCGGCGACGGGGGCCGCTTGGCGCGGTGCATGCCAAGCAACAACAAGCCCTGATTGCCGGTGTCGGCGAGCGAATGCACCGCCTCGGCCAGCATCGCGCCCGAACCGGAAAGCAGCGCCGCGATGCCCTTGGCGAGAAAAATGGCGAAATTGGCGCCCAAAGCGAAGAAAATCGTGCGGGTCGAATCGGCTTTTGCGGCCATGCAAGTTGTGCTCGGGGCAGGGGCGCAAATTGTAGACCATGCGGCAAGCCTGCCGTCACATGAACACATTAGAGTGTGTTCACCAAACCCGCGTGGCAGCATGAGCCCCATGTTCAAGCCCAAACACAAATATCGCTTGGCGCGCAACGCGATGCCCGGAGCGTGGTGCGAGCGTGTGCAGCTACCCGATCAGCGCCAATTGTGGATCCGCCCGATCACCGCTGCCGACGCCGAACCAATCCGCGCCGGCTTTGCCTTGTTGCACCCGGACGAAATCCGTAAACGCTACGGTTACGCGATGAAGGAGATGTCGGCCGACTATGCCCAGCGGCTGTGTCACCCGCAGCCGGGACGAGATTTTGTGCTGGTCGCCAGCGAGCCGTTGCCGCCTGGCGTAGCGCTGGTCGGAGCGGTGGCGCGACTGGTGGTGGTTGACGATGTCAAGGGTGCCGAGTTCGCCATTTTGGTGTCGCACTTTCTCGCCGGTCAGGGGCTGGGCCGGCACCTGCTGTGCCGTCTGATCCAATGGGGTCGGCGCAAGCGACTGCGCGAGATTCATGGCGATGTGTTGAGCGACAATCATCCGATGCTGGAACTGGCGCAAGAGCTGGGCTTCGTGCGCGACAGCCATGACCCATCCGACGACATGGTGCATATCCGCCTGCGCCTGCGCTGACGCCAGGATCACGCGCCAGCCAGCAACGATGCTGCGGTCACCCACAGGGTGTGGCCTACAGGAGACGGTCACCGCTGTCGTGGGAGCGCGCCTGCGCGCGAAGGTTCTCGCGGCATTGTTCGCCGGCAGGCCGGCTCCCACAGCAGCATTGCCTTGGCACGGAGTGTCTACAGGGAAATCTCGGAGCGCACCCTGTGCGCCAGGCAGCGCCGCTCTTGTGGGAGCCAACCACCTGCGCCTCGCGGTACACTGCGCGCCCTCATGACGACATCATCCCTGCTCTTGCCACCGCTACCGCGTGCTGGCCAACAACGTGCGCGCTGGCAACAGCCGGCCAGCATCAGCGCCCAAGCGCTGGCCCTGATCGGCGCCGCCCAGCAACACAAGGGGCTGCTGCTGGCGGTGGTTCGCGATACCCACGGCGCGCACACCCTGGAACAGGATTTGCGGGTTTTCGCAGGCGATCTGCCGGTGCTGCATTTCCCGGACTGGGAAACCCTGCCCTACGATCAGTTCAGCCCGCATCCGGACATCATCTCGCAACGGATTGCCGCACTGTACCGTCTGCCCGGCATTCAGCGCGGCGTGCTGGTGGTGCCGGTCAGCACGCTGATGCAGCGGCTACCGCCGACCCGCTTCATCGGCGGCAACGCGCTGCTGGTGCGCAAGGGCCAACGCCTGGACATGGATGCCGAAAAGCGCCGTTTGGAAGCCGCTGGCTACCGCAATGTCGGGCAAGTGCTCGATCCGGGCGATTTCGCGGTGCGCGGTGCGCTGCTCGATGTCTACGCCATGGGTGCCGAGGAGCCGTATCGCATCGAGTTGTTCGATGACGAGGTCGAATCGATCCGCAGCTTCGACCCGGAGAGCCAGCGCTCGCTGCATCCGATCGATGAAATCAGCCTGCTGCCCGCGCGCGAGTTTCCGCTCGACGACGCGGCGTGCAGCGCCGTGCGCAGCCGCCTGCGCGAGCGCTTCGCCATCGACCCGCGGCGCTGCCCGCTGTACCAGGATCTGAAACAGGGCGGCACACCCGCCGGCATCGAGTATTACCTGCCGCTGTTTTTCGCTGAGGGCAGCACCCAGTCGCTGTTCGACTATCTCGGCGACAACACCCTGGCCGTGCTTGCCAGTGACGCGTTGGACGCGGCGGAAAGTTTCTGGGCGCAAACCGCCGAGCGTTACGAACAGCGCCGGCACGATCTGGAGCGGCCGGTATTGCCGCCCGACGAACTGTTCCTCGCCGCGCAGGCCTTGCGCACGCGACTCAATGCGATGCCTCGCATCGAGTGGTGCCCGCCAACGCACCCGCACTACGGCGAAGCACATCGTCTGGGCGTGCAGCCGGCACCGAGCCTGCCCCTGGCGCAGAAGGGCGAACCAGCGGCCGCGCTGAAAAGCTTCCTCGGCAACTACCCGGGGCGCGTGCTGCTGGCAAGCGATTCCGCCGGCCGCCGCGAAGCGCTGCTGGAGTTGCTTGCCGGCGATGGCATCAAGCCGCAAACCGTGGCCGACTGGCATGCGTTCGCGGCGCAAACCGACAGTCGTTGGGCCATTACCGTGGCGGCGATCGATGACGGCTTTGCGCTCAGCGAGCCGCCGCTTACCGTGCTCACCGAGCGCCAGTTCTACCCCGAACGCGCGGCGCAGCCGCGCCGCCGCAAACGCGCCGGTCGCGACCCGGACAGCATCATCCGTGACCTGACGCAGATCGCCATCGGTGCACCGATCGTGCATGAAGATCATGGTGTCGGTCGTTATCAGGGCCTGACCACACTCGATGCCGGCGGTCAGCTCGCCGAGTTTCTGGAAATCCAGTACGCCAAGGGCGACAAGCTGTACGTGCCGGTGGCGCAGTTGCATCTGGTCAGCCGCTACAGCGGCGCCGCGCCTGAGCTGGCGCCGTTGCACGCACTGGGTGGTGAAGTCTGGGAAAAGGCCAAGCGTCGGGCCGCTGAAAAAGTGCGCGATGTGGCCGCCGAACTGCTGGAAATCCAGGCCCGCCGGCAGGCCCGCAAGGGCCTCGCGTTGCCGCTCGACCGCGCCTTGTACGAGCCGTTCGCGGCCGGATTCGCGTTCGAGGAAACCGCGGACCAGATGGCGGCCATCGAAGCGGTGATTGCCGAACTTGGCCGCCCGACGCCGATGGATCGCGTGGTCTGCGGCGATGTCGGCTTCGGCAAGACCGAAGTCGCGCTGCGCGCTGCCTTCGTCGCCGCCAACGCCGGCAAGCAGGTGGCGGTACTGGTACCAACGACCCTGCTCGCTGAGCAGCATTACCGCAACTTCCGCGACCGTTTCGCCGATTGGCCGATCCGGGTCGAGGTGTTGTCGCGGTTCAAATCGCCGAAGGAAACCCGCGCTGCGCTGGAGCAACTCGCCAGTGGCGGCATCGATGTCGTGGTTGGCACCCACAAACTGTTGCAGAACGACGTCACGTTTCACGACCTCGGGCTGGTGATCGTCGATGAGGAGCAGCGTTTTGGCGTGCGCCAGAAAGAGCGCCTGAAGGCACTGCGCGCCGAGGTGCATCTGCTCACGCTCACTGCCACCCCGATCCCGCGCACCCTGAACATGGCGATGAGCGGCCTGCGCGAACTGAGCCTGATCGCCACCGCGCCCGCGCACCGGCTGGCAGTGAAAACCTTTATTGCCCCCTGGGATGCCGCCGTACTGCGCGAAGCCTTCGCGCGTGAACTGGCGCGCGGCGGCCAGGTGTATTTTCTGCACAACGAAGTCAGCAGCATCGAGCGCATGGCGCGCGAACTCGGTGAACTGGTACCCGACGCGCGCATCCGCGTTGCCCACGGCCAGATGCCTGAACGCGAGCTGGAAGCCGCCATGCTCGACTTCCACCGCCAGCGCTTCAATGTGCTGGTGTGTACCACCATCATCGAATCGGGCATCGACATCCCGAGCGCCAACACCATCATCATCAACCGCGCCGACCGCTTTGGCCTGGCGCAATTGCACCAGTTGCGCGGCCGGGTTGGGCGTAGCCACCACCGCGCCTATGCCTATCTGATCGTGCCCGATCGCAAGGCGATGACCGGCGATGCCGAAAAACGCCTGGAAGCGCTGGCCAACCTCGACGAACTCGGTGCCGGCTTCACCCTCGCCACCCATGATCTGGAAATCCGCGGCGCCGGCGAGCTGCTGGGCGAGGAACAAAGCGGGCAGATCGCCGAGATCGGGTTCTCGCTGTATTCCGAACTGCTGGAGCGTGCGGTGCGTTCGCTCAAGCTCGGCCAGATCCCCGACCTCGACGCCAGCCATTCGCATGGTGCGCAGATCGAACTGCATGTCCCGGCGTTGATTCCAGATGACTACCTGCCCGATGTACACACCCGATTGACCTTGTACAAACGCATCGCCAGTGCGCGCGACGCCGAGGCGTTGCGTGAACTGCAAGTCGAGATGATCGATCGCTTCGGTTTGTTGCCCGAGCCGGCGAAAAATCTGTTCGCGATCGCCGAACTCAAGCTCGGCGCCAGCGCACTGGGCATCCGCAAACTCGACCTGGGCGATCGCGGTGGCCGTATCGAGTTCAACAGCCAGCCCAACGTCGACCCGATGAGCGTGATCCGGCTGCTCCAATCGCAGCCGCGTCACTACCGCATGGATGGGCCGGACAAGTTGCGCATCAGCCTGGATCTGCCCGCCGCCAGCGAACGCCTGCGCAGTTGTCGCGGCTTGCTGCTGGCGCTGCAAAAAGCCGATTGAGCCGATCCATACCCCAAGTAGCCCGGGTTATAGCCGCGAAGCGGCGCAACCCGGGGCACGCAGTGCCGGCGCAACCCGGGGCACGCAGTGCCGGCGCAACCCGGGGCACCGCGAAGTTGTAACACCGTGTAATCCCGGGTTACGGCCTGCGGCCTTCAACCCGGGCTACACCAACACCACGTTATTGCCGTGGTAGCCCGGGTTGAGGCGAGGCCGAAACCCGGGGCACGCAGTGCCGGGCAACACCCCGGCGTTACCGGCTCCGTTCTACACTATGCGCATGAAATCCGCGCCCACCATCGAAATCGATGCCCATGGCCGATCACCACTCGGCATGTCGCCCAGGCAATTCCTCGCGCATTATTGGCAACGCCGGCCGTTGCTGATTCGCAATGCGTTTGCCGGCTTTGTGTCGCCGATCTCGCCCGATGAACTGGCCGGAATCGCCTGCGAGCCCAGCGCGCTGGCGCGCATCGTGCGCCGCGAACGCCTTGCCGCCAGCGACGACCCGACGCAGTCGCGTTGGCACCTGCAATCAGGGCCGTTCGCCGAAAGCGATTTCTCCGGCCTGCCCGAGCGCGATTGCAGCCTGCTGGTGCAGGACGTGGACAAGTGGGATACCGATGTGGCGGCGCTGCTCGACGCGTTCGCGTTTTTGCCGCGCTGGCGGATCGACGACATCATGATCAGCTTCGCCGAACCCGGCGGCTCGGTCGGGCCGCATGTCGATCAGTACGACGTGTTTCTGTTGCAGGCGCAGGGCTGCCGCCGCTGGCAGATCGACAGCCGTGCCGACGTCGATGCGACCCTGCGCAGCGATTGCGAACTCAAGTTGCTCAAGCACTTCACGCCCAACGCCGAGTGGCTGCTGCAACCCGGCGACATGCTGTATCTGCCGCCCGGGATGCCACACCACGGCGAGGCGGTGGATGCCTGCCTGACCATTTCGGTCGGCATGCGCGCGCCTGCCGCGGGCGAGCTGATCAGCGATCTGGCCGAGCACCTGGCCGAGGCGATGGCACAGAGCGAGCGCTACCGCGACCCGGATTTGTTGCCGGCCAAGGATCGCTTTGAAATCGACGCGGCGGCAATGGCGCGTTTGCGCAGCGCCCTGGGGCCGTTGGCATCGCTCGATGAGCGCACCTTGAGCAACTGGTTTGGCACGTTCATCACCCGCTACCGCAGCGCCGCGCTGGCCGATGCCGGCGGCAAGCCGAAAACCCCGGAATCGCTGGCGCAATTACTCGGCGAAGGCCGCACGCTGGTTCGGCATCCGTTTGCCCGCAGCGCCTGGGCCCGCGAGGGCCGCCGTGGTCGGTTGTTCATTGCTGGCGAAAGCTGGGCGATGGGCATCCGCAGCGCCAGCGCGCTGGCCGCTGCGCGGCGCATCGATGCGGCGGGATTTATCGCACTCGACAAACAGGCCCATGCCGCGTTGAGCCAACTGCTGGCGCGCGGCTGGTATCAACTGCAACGCAAACCACGCCCCCGGCCATGATCGAAAGCGACTTCTTTATCACCCCAGCCGATTACCACAGCGACCTGAGCGCCTTGCGCGCGGTGCGCGAAACCGTGTTCGTGCACGAGCAGCAGGTGCCCATCGAAGAAGAATGGGACGCGCTGGATCCGCTCAGCAGCCACGTGCTGGCGCGCGACAATGCGCACCGGCCGATCGCTACCGGCCGCCTCACCCCGGAGCGCAAGATCGGCCGTATGGCGGTGCTCAGCGAATGGCGCGGGCGCGGCGTCGGCAATGCGTTGTTGCAGCACCTGATCGACGTCGCGCGCAGCCGCGGCTGGCCCGAGGTCAGTCTGCACGCCCAGGTCGATGCCATCGGCTTTTATCAACGCGCCGGTTTTGTCGCTTGTGGCGAGCCGTTCATCGAAGCCGGCATCCGCCACCAGGCCATGCGCAAGGCACTGCAACCGCTGGCGACCACCGCCCACACCCGAACGCTCAGGCCGGCAAGCACACCGGCGCGCACGGTGGAGACGCTGGCACAGGCGATCGAAGCCACCTGCGCGCTCATCGCCGGCGCACGCAGCGGGCTGGGCATCTACAGCCGCGATCTCGACCCCGAATTGCTCGCGCACAGCGAGGTACTGGCCGCACTGCGCCGCTTCGCGATTGCCCATCCGCATGCCGAGGTGCGTTTGCTGGTGCACGATCCGGAGCACGTGGTGCTGGCCGGCCATCCGCTGCTGACGCTGGCGCAGCGCCTGCCCAGCCGCTTTGCCTTCCGCTCACCGAACGAGGCGGTGGATCGGCAATATGCGGGCGCATACCTGTTCAGCGACCAGGGCGGCTTCTACCATCGGCCGCTGGGCTCACGCTACGAGGGCGAAGCCAGCGTCTGCGCCCCAGCTCGCGCGCGCCAGTTGGGCAACACGTTCGACCCGATATGGGAACGCAGCCGGCTGTGCAACGAGTTTCGCGTGCTTGCGATCTGATTTCGGCAGCGTTCTTTGGCGTCGTAGGTCGGCTCAAGGCGCTTGCGCCGGAGCCGCGCGGTAACGCCGCACGCTTGCATCCCGCGCATGTAGGTCGGATCCGCGCCTGGCGGCGCTTGATCCGACCTACATGCGCTGCGCCAGCTCGTCGTCCCGAGTCCCGAGTCCGGGATTGAACCCTTGCCGGCGTCGCCGGTCACAGTGGGCTGCTCAATCGGATCAACCCCCGGTGAACACAGGGCGCACAACCGCTATAATGCTGCGCTGCCGCGTAAACGCGCGGCGTTTATTTTATTTCACATAAAATCAACCGCTTGAACCCCCAACCCAAAGGCCCGGGCCATCGCCGTGGAAAGCCTCATCAAACAGTTTGCGAAAACCTCGTTCATCTCCGGTGGCAATGCCAGCTTCATCGAGGATCTGTACGAGGATTACCTCGCTGATCCGGCCAGCGTCGGTACCCCCTGGAAAACCTATTTCGACACACTCAAAGGCCGCGAAGCCGGCGACGTGCCGCACTCATCGGTGCTGGCCGGCATCCAGCGTGCTGCCGCCGATGCAGCGCGCGGCATTGGTGTGGCCGATGCCGCATCCAGCAAACAGGGAGGTGCGCTCAAGCTGATCACTGCCTATCGTTCGCGCGGCCACCTGCGCGCCGATCTCGATCCGCTGGGCATGGCGGCCAAACGCGACGCCCCCGATCTCGACCTGCCGTTTCACGGGCTGTCCGACGCCGACCTCAACAGCGAGTTCGAGACCGGCGTGTTCGGTGGCCCGGCACGGATGCCGCTGAAGGCGTTGCTGGCACACCTCAAAGCCACCTACAGCAGCACCATCGGCGCCGAGTTCATGCACATCACCGACGCACCGCAACGGCGCTGGGTTTACGAGCGTCTGGAGCGCGCAGCGGGGAAGTTCGCTTTCAATGCCGATCAGCAACGCCGCATCCTCGCCAAGCTCAGTGCCACCGAAGGGCTGGAGCGCTACCTGCACACCAAGTATGTCGGCCAGAAGCGTTTTTCGCTGGAAGGCGGCGACAGCCTGATCCCGCTGGTGGATACCCTGGTGCAGCGGGCTGGCACGGCGAAGATGAAAGAGGTGGTGATCGGCATGGCCCACCGCGGCCGACTCAACGTGCTGATCAACATCATGGGCAAACCGCCGCACATGTTGTTTGCCGAGTTCGAGGGCAAGTTCGAGCACGAGGACCCTAGCCACACCGGCGACGTGAAATACCACATGGGTTTCAGCTCCGACGTGAAAACCGGCGATGGCCAGATCCACCTGGCTCTGGGCTTCAATCCATCACATCTGGAGATCATCAACCCGGTGGTTGCCGGCTCGGTGCGCGCGCGGCAAGCCCGCCGCCACGACACCCAACGCGACCAGGTGCTGCCGGTTCTGGTTCACGGCGATGCCGCATTCGCCGGTCAGGGCGTGGGCATGGAATTGCTGCAAATGTCGCAGGCGCGCGGCTTTGAGGTCGGCGGCACGGTGCATATCGTCATCAACAACCAGGTTGGATTCACCACCAGCCGAGCCGACGACGCCCGTTCCACCCTGTACTGCACCGATGTCGCCAAGATGGTCGGCGCACCGATCTTGCACGTCAACGGCGACGACCCCGAAGCCGTCACGTTCTGTACCCAGCTCGCCTTCGATTTCCGCCAGCAGTTCCACAAGGATGTGGTCATCGATCTGGTCTGCTACCGCCGCCATGGCCACAACGAGGCCGATGAACCCGCCGCCACCCAGCCGCTGATGTACCGCAACATCCGCAGCCGGCCAACAACGCGCGAGTTGTATGCCGAACGCCTGCTCACCGCCGGCGTGCTCGGCGCGGGTGAGGCGCCCTCGATGATGGATGCGGTACGCGACGGCCTCGACCGCGGCGATATCGATGTCGATTTGGCGCCGCCAGCCGCCGACGCGCTGGCGGTGGACTGGCACCCATACCTGCACGGCACCTTGGCAACACCGGTGGACACTCGCGTTGCGCGCGCCAAGCTCACCGCCTTGGCCACGCAGATCAACCGTGTGCCCGATACGCTGAAACTGCACTCGCGCGTGGCCAGGATCTACGCCGATCGTCAGCAGATGGCGGCTGGCAAGCTCGAAGGCGATTGGGGCTTTGCCGAAAATCTGGCCTATGCCAGCCTGATCGACGAAGGCGTGAAACTGCGCCTGGTCGGCCAGGATTCCGGGCGCGGCACGTTCTTCCACCGCCACGCCGTGCTGCACGATCAGGAAACCGGCGAAACGGTGATGCCGCTGCGCACCCTGGTCGATGATCCCACGCGCGTTACCATCATCGATTCGCTGTTGTCCGAAGAAGCGGTGATGGCGTTCGAGTACGGCTACAGCACCGCCGACCCGGCCTCGCTGGTGATCTGGGAAGGCCAGTTCGGCGATTTCGCCAACGGCGCGCAAGTGGTGATCGATCAGTTCATCAGCTCCGGCGAAGCCAAATGGGGCCGTCTGTGCGGGCTGGTGCTGCTGTTGCCGCACGGCTACGAAGGCCAGGGCCCGGAGCACAGCTCGGCGCGGCTGGAACGCTTTTTGCAGCTTTCCGCGCTCGATAACATGCAGGTGTGCGTACCGACCACGCCAGCCCAGATTTACCATTTGCTGCGCCGGCAGATGAAACGCAGCACGCGCAAGCCGCTGGTGGTGATGAGCCCGAAGTCGTTGCTGCGTCACAAGCTGGCGGTGTCGTCGCTGACCGAACTGGCCGAGGGCGGTTTTCAAACCGTGATCGCCGACAGCACCGCCGGCAACGCGAAAAAGGTAAAGCGCGTGGTGGCGTGTTCGGGCAAGGTGTATTTTGATCTGATTGAAGAAGCACAAAAACGCGGCATCAGCGATGTCGCCATCATCCGCGTCGAGCAGTTGTACCCGTTCCCGCGGCCATTGCTCATCGAGCAGATCAAGCGTTACCCGGCAGCCAGCAATCTGGTCTGGTGTCAGGAAGAGCCGATGAACCAGGGCGCGTGGTACCAGATTCAGCACCATCTGCGCGCCTGCCTGCAACCTGAGCAAGCGCTGCACTACGCCGGCCGAGCGCGTTCGCCGGCACCAGCGGTGGGGCATTTCAAGACCCACGTTGCCGAGCAGGCGGCGCTGGTTGAAGATGCGCTCACCGGCTCGCCCAATCACGGCGAAAGCGCCGACTGACTTTCCCCGCCTCTAGTCACGCCTTCCGAGCAAGGACATCGTTCATGAGCATCGAAGTAAAAGTACCCGTTCTTCCCGAGTCGGTCGCCGACGCCACCATCGCCAGTTGGCACAAGAAGGCCGGCGATCGCGTCACGCGCGATGAGAACCTGGTCGATCTGGAAACCGACAAAGTGGTCTTGGAAGTACCCTCGCCGGTGGACGGAGTACTCAAGGAAATCAAGCGCCAGAGCGGCGATACCGTGACCAGCGATGAGATCATTGCGGTGATTGAAGAGGGCGCGGCACCTGCTGCCGAAGCCAAGCCTGCCGCCGCTGCCGAAGCCAAGCCTGCGGCCAAGCCCGAGCCCAAGGCCGCCGACAAACCTGCCACAGCAGCCAAATCGACCGCCAACGCTGAACTCTCGCCGGCCGGTCGCCGTGTCGCCGAGCAACACGGGATCGATGCCCAAGCGGTCGAAGGTACCGGCCGCCGCGGCCAAGTCACCAAGGAAGACCTGGTGCGCGTGGTCAAGGGCGGTGGTGCGCGCCCCGAAGAGCGGGTGCCGATGACGCGCATCCGCAAGCGCATCGCCGAACGTCTGATGCTGTCGAAGAACTCGATCGCCATGCTGACCTCGTTCAACGAGGTCAACCTGGCCGCCGTGATGGCCATGCGCAAAACGCAGGGTGAGGCGTTTGCCGCTGCCCATGGCATCAAGCTCGGCTTCATGAGTTTCTTCGTCAAGGCTGCCGCCAATGCGTTGCAACGTTACCCGGTGGTCAACGCCTCGGTCGATGGCGACGACGTGATCTATCACGGCTATGCCGACATCTCGGTGGCGGTTTCCACCGACAAGGGGCTGGTGACGCCGGTGCTGCGCAATGCCGAGCGTATGGGCTTTGCCGATATCGAACGCGCCATCGCCGACTACGCGAAGAAGGCCCGCGAAGGCGGCCTGACCATGGACGACCTGCAGGGCGGCACCTTCACCATCACCAACGGCGGCACCTTCGGTTCGTTGTTCTCGACGCCGATCGTGAATCCGCCACAGTCCGCCATCCTCGGCATGCACGCAATCAAGGAACGCGCCGTGGTCGAAAACGGCCAGGTCGTCGCTGCGCCAATGATGTACATCGCGATCAGCTACGATCACCGCATCATCGACGGCAAGGATGCGGTGCTGTTCCTGGTCGACATCAAGAATCAACTGGAAAACCCGCACCGGATGCTGCTGGGCCTGTAAGCAGCAGGCGCGTTGATGTCTGAATGCACGAACAAGGAATCGGCAATGAGTGAGATGCAGCATTTCGATGTGATCGTCATCGGCGGCGGCCCCGGTGGCTACGTGGCGGCCATTCGCGCGGCGCAACTGGGCATGTCCACTGCCTGCGTCGATGCCTTCATCGGCAAGGATGGCAAACCGGCGCTGGGCGGCACCTGCCTGAATATCGGCTGCATCCCGTCCAAGGCGATGCTCGATTCATCGCGCCAGTTCCATAATCTGCAACACAGCTTCAAGGATCACGGCATCAGCGCCAGCAATGCCAAAATCGATGTCGAGGTGATGGTTGGCCGCAAGGACAAGATCGTCAAGCAGTTCACCGGCGGCATTGCTTCCCTGTTCAAGGCCAACAAGGTCAGCCATCTGCCGGGCTTTGGTACCTTGCACGCGGGCCGCGTGGTCACGGTCAAGGATCACGACGGCAACGAGACGTCGTACAGCGCCAGCAACGTGATTCTGGCGGCGGGCTCGCTGCCGATCGAACTGCCATTCGCCAAGTTCGACGGCAAGCACGTGGTCGATAACGCCGGCGCGCTGGATTTCGACAAGGTGCCCAAGCGCCTTGGCGTGATCGGTGCCGGCGTGATCGGGCTTGAGCTCGGCAGCGTCTGGCGCCGCCTTGGCAGCGAGGTCACCATTCTGGAAGCGCTACCGGATTTTCTGGCCGCCGCCGACGCGGACATTGCCAAAATCGCGGCGCGCGAGTTCAAGAAGCAGGGCCTCGACATCCAGCTCGGCGCCAAGGTCAGCGCGGTTGAGGTGAAGAAAAACGTAGTCCATGTCACCTACAGTGATGGCAAGGATGAGCACACGGCGCAGTTCGACAAACTGCTGGTGGCGGTGGGCCGTCGCGCGGCCAGCAAAGGCTTGTTGGCCGACGACTGCGGCGTGCCACTGACCGAGCGCGGCCAGATTGCGGTCGATGAGCACAACCATACGGGCGTCGAAGGGGTGTGGGCGGTTGGCGACTGCGTACGCGGCCCGATGCTGGCGCACAAGGCCAGTGAGGAAGGCATCGCCGTGGCCGAGCTGATCGCCGGCCTGCCCGGCCATGTCGACCTCGACACCGTGCCGTGGGTGATTTACACCGAGCCGGAAATCGCCTGGGTCGGCAAGACCGAAGCGCAACTCAAGGACGAAGGCGTCGACTATCGCGTCGGCACGTTCCCGTTCGCAGCCATCGGCCGCGCGGTGGCGATGAACGAAACCGCCGGCATGGTCAAGGTGATCGCCGATGCCGAAACCGACCGCGTGCTCGGCGTGCACATGTGCGGCCCAAACGTGTCCGAACTGATCGCCGAGGCGGTGGTGACGATGGAGTTCCACGGCGCCGCCGAGGATCTCGCGCGCATCGTGCACGCCCACCCCACCCTCAGCGAGGCCGTGCACGAGGCCGCGCTGGCGGTGGACAAACGCGCCATTCACAAGGCCAATTGAACGCAATCCATCCGCAACGGTCAGCGTGAGATGGGTAGAGCGCAGCGAAACCCATCAAGCGAGTTGCAATGGCGTGGTTGATGGGTTTCGCTGTGCTCTACCCATCCTGCGGCGATCTGCCCGACTAATCGTTGATGCCACCCCCGGCTTTCCACAGGTGAGCCCCATGACCATCCCCAACACCTTCCGCGCCTTTCGCATTCACAACGACAGCAACGGCCATCGCGCGCTGATCGAGCCGATCGGTCTGGATGATCTCGCCGCTGGCGAAGTCGTGATACGCGCCGAATATTCCAGCGTGAACTACAAGGATGCCCTGGCCGGCAGCGGCACCGCGCCGATCCTGCGCCAGTACCCGCTGGTGGGCGGCATCGATGTTGCCGGCCATGTAGTGGCATCGAGCGACCCGCGCTTTCGCGAGGGCGACCCGGTGTTGTGCACTGGCTGCGGGCTGTCGGAAATCCGCGATGGTGGCTACGCCGAGTATGCCCGGCTCGATGCCAACTGGGTCATCCCGTTGCCCGCTGGCCTGGGCCTGCGTGAATCGATGATTCTCGGCACCGCCGGCTTCACCGCCGCGCTGGCCTTGCTGCGCATGCAGGAAAACGGCCAGACGCCAGCCATGGGCCCGATCGTGGTTACCGGTGCCAGCGGCGGGGTGGGCATGCTCGCCCTCGATATTCTCACCCGCGCCGGTTACGACGCGCACGCCATCACCGGCAAGTTCGAGCAACTCGATTTCCTCACCGGCCTCGGTGCAAAACAGGTGGTTTCGCGCCACGATCTGCACTGGGGCCAACGACCGCTGGAAAGTCCATTGTGGGCCGGCGCCATCGACAATGTCGGCGATGAGATGCTGGCCGGCCTGACCCGCGTGATATCGCCCTACGGCAACATCGCCAGTTGTGGCCTCGCCGGTGGCGCGGCATTGGCAACCACCGTGATGCCGTTCATCATCCGCGGCGTGTCCTTGCTCGGCATCGCCTCCGCCGGCACCGGCCGGCCGCACCGGGACGCGGTCTGGGCGCACCTCGCCAGCGACTGGAAGCCGGCCCATCTGGACACCATCTGCACCCGCGAAGTGGGGCTTGAAGACCTGTCGAGTGTGTTCGCCAACATGCTTGCCGGCGGCTCATTCGGGCGCACGCTGGTCTGCCACTAACGGTCATGGCGAATCGCCACCGCGAATGATGCAACGGCCATTCGCCATGGCCGTTCCCCCACCCCGCCCTCCCCCGCAAGCGGGGGAGGGCGGCAATGAAACGCTTCGCGTTGTTTCACCTTAAGCACGTACGGCTGGACATCGGCGCGGGCGCCGCTACAATCATTCCCAGAACTCAGGAGAGCTGCCAGATGGCACGTATATTGGTTGTTGATGATTCACCGTCGCAAGCGATGGGCATGAAGCGAATCATCGAGAAGCTCGGGCACGAAGCACTGGGTGCAGAGGACGGTGCCGCTGGCGTTGAAGTCGCCAAAAAAGAATTGCCCGACCTGATCTTGATGGACGTGGTGATGCCGAACCTCAATGGTTTTCAGGCTACCCGCCTGATCGCCAAGGACCCGGCCACAGCGCACATCCCGATCGTCCTGGTAACCACCAAAGACCAGGAAACCGACAAGGTATGGGGCCTGCGACAAGGCGCCAAGGCCTACCTGACCAAGCCGTTCAACGAAGCGGCTCTGGTCAAGGTGATTGCGGATTTGCTGCCGGGCTGACGGGGAACCTGTTGAAACCTACTGCGCGACCCGATTGCGGCGTTGCGCGGTGCTCGGAATCCTCATGTACCCGCATGTACACTGCGGTTCCTGCGCTCCGTGCGCCTTGCACTCGGGCCGCTCGCGACGGTTTCGCCGGGTTCCCCACGGTTACCCGGCGCAATCTCAATCCGCGCGCGGGTCAAAATCTGCAAATGCGCGGGAAAACTGCTGGTACGCAGCACGTTCAACGTCGTTGCGGGCTTCCGGCGTGCGAATTTCCAGCTCGATGATCTGATCGCCGGGCGGCGTCCCCGGCAGGCCGCGCCCACGCAGCCGCAGCTTGCGCCCGGCGTCACTGCCCGCCGGGACCTTGAGCTCGACCGGGCCACCCAGCGTGGAAACCGTCAGGGTGGTGCCCAATGCGGCCTCCCACGGCGAAACGCTCACGACATGCAGAATATTGCGGCCATCGACCTCGAACTCCGGATGCACCCGGTACTCAATCGCCAGCCGCAGATCGCCATTGCGCACCCGCCCGCGATGGCCCTGCCCGGCAAGCCGGATCACCTGCCCCGGCCGCACACCGGCGGGTATTTTCACCTCCAGGGTGCGGCCATTGACATCGATACGCTGGCTGCCGCCGGAAAAAGCCAATTCCAACGCAATGGCCAGCCGCGCCTGCAAATCGCCGCCAGCATCGCTTGGCCCGGGGCGTGAAGCACGCTGCCGGCTGCCAAACAGCGACTCGAAGAAATCGCTGAAACCGGCGCCTTCGCTCGGTTCAAATCCGTATTCCGGAGCACCGCTACCGTGATACCCCGGCGGTGGACGAAAGTCCTCACCCGGACGGAAGCCACGTGCGCGCAGTTGATCGTATTGACCGCGCTTTTCGCTGTCGCGCAGCACCTCGTACGCCTCATTGATCGACTTGAAGCGTTCCTCGGCACCCGCTTCCTTGCTCACATCGGGATGATATTTGCGCGCCAGTCGTCGATACGCGGTCTTGATTTCGGCCTCGCCCGCGCCCGGCTCGACCCCCAGCACCGTGTAGTAATCCTTGAACTGCATATCAGCCTCAATCACCAGACAATTCGATCATGGTACCTGTATATCGGTGCCGGTTTGATCCGGCGCAAGCCCCGGCACCCGCCGATCGCGGCGTCGATGGTGCCGGCGCTGCCACCTGGCCGCGCGAACAACCCCGGGTTACGCCCTGTGGCCGCAACCCGGGCCACCACATCGAAAATCAGCGAACAAAGCCATGAAAAGCAAAAAGCCACCCGAGGTGGCTTTTTGCTTTGTGTGGCGGAGAGAGAGGGGCGAGGTGGCACCGTTTGCGAAGCGCAGCTTCGCGGTGCCGATGAGCGCCCGCGCCGCTGGCGCGGGCCGGCAATCGCACGAACGAAGCCATGAAAAGCAAAAAGCCACCCGAGGTGGCTTTTTGCTTTGTGTGGCGGAGAGAGAGGGATTCGAACCCTCGATAGAGTTTTAAGCCCTATACTCCCTTAGCAGGGGAGCCCCTTCAGCCACTCGGGCATCTCTCCGGATCTGTTACCCCGTCATCCGCAACAGCCTGACGGGCCGCATAGCATAGCGCTTAAGCGTGCGGCGGTAAACCTGAACCACTCGAACCCGTGGATGGTTCGTCGTCTTTGTGAATGCGTTGGTAGATTTCTTCACGATGAACGGCGACATCTTTCGGTGCGGTAATGCCGATGCGCACCTGATTGCCTTTGACACCCAATACCGTCACCGTGATGGCATCACCGATCATCATGGTTTCACCAACGCGGCGGGTCAGAATCAACATATTTCCTCTCCTTGACCGAGGCTTCCGTGCGCCGAGGCATAGCCATCGCACGCCCCCGCGTGCAATGTACTCAGCTCACACCGCCCACGCATGGTACCCAAGGCCGGCAGCACGATGCAATGATTCTCAGCACAGACGTTGCGCCAGCCACGCATCCACGCCAACGAGCGCGCTTTGCAACGCGGCGCCATCCTCGCCACCACCCTGCGCCATGTCCGGGCGGCCACCGCCCTTGCCGCCGATCTGACCCGCAATATGCGCAACCAGTTCACCCGCCTTGACCCTGCCCAGCGCCGCACCGGAAACGCCAGCAACCAACGCGGCACGGCCGTCACTCGCGCCAGCGAGCACGATCACCGCATCGCTGAGACGATCCTTGAGTTGATCGACCGCTTCACGCAGCGCCTTGCCATCGACACCCTCAAGACGCGCGGCCACCACGCGAATACCCGCGATTTCGCGGGCATTTGCGGCCAGTTCGGCCGCAGCACCTGCCGTGGATTTGGCCTTGATCTGTTCGATCTCGCGTTCGAGCTGGCGCTGGCGCGCAAGCAGTTGCTGCAGCTTGTCGAGCACGTCGGCCTGGCCGCCACCGAGCAATCCCGCGATCTGCGCCAGGCGCTGCTCTTCGTTGGCGACGTGCGCCAATGCCGCCGCGCCGGTCACCGCTTCGATGCGGCGCACGCCCGCCGCGACACCGCCTTCGGACAGGATCTTGAACAGGCCGATATCGCCGCTATGACGTACGTGGGTACCGCCGCACAACTCGGTCGAGAATGCACCCATACGCAACACCCGCACCCGTTCGCCGTATTTTTCGCCAAACAGCGCCATGGCGCCGAAATCGAGCGCCTGCTGCATGTCCATCTGCTGCACTTCGGTTTCGGCATTGCCACGGATTTGTGCATTGACCAACACTTCGATCTGCGCCAACTGTTCAGCGCTGACCGGCTGAAAGTGCGAGAAGTCGAAACGCAGGCGGTCGGGTGCCACCAACGAGCCCTTCTGACTGACATGTTCACCAAGCATCTGCCGCAGCGCCGCGTGCAACAAGTGCGTTGCCGAGTGGTTGAGCATGATCGCCTGTCGCCGCTCGCCATCGATCGTGGCAACCACGCTATCGCCAACCGCCAGCGTGCCCGCTTCCAGCGCACCGACATGGCCATGAAACTGATTGGCGAACTTGTGGGTATCGCTGACCACGAAGCGCTGCCCCGCGCTGCCGGTCAACACGCCAGTATCACCGACCTGACCGCCCGACTCCGCGTAGAACGGTGTCGTGTCCAGCACCACGATGGCATGCTCGCCGGCGCCGACACGCGGCACCGCCTTGCCATCAACCACCAGCGCCAGCACCGTGCCCGCCTCCACGGCGAGGCGGTCGTAACCGCAGAACTGCGTCGGCGGCAGCGTGCCGAGCAATTCGCCGGGCAGGCCGGCGCTGCCGGCAAACTTGCTGGCGGCGCGGGCGCGTTCGCGTTGCTGCGTCATCAGCGCCTCGTAAGCCTGTATCTGCGCGGGATCGACCACCTGACCGCGCTCGCGCAGGATGTCCAGTATCAGGTCCGGCGGACAGCCATAGGTATCGTGCAACTGGAACAGCGCCTCGCCATCGATGCTGCCATGCTGTTTGAGATGCGCATCGAGGCGGTTCATGCCCGCTTCCAGCGTTTGCGCAAACGCCGCCTCTTCCGCGCGTAGCGCCTGTTCCACCAGCGCGCGCTTGGCAAGCAGCTCGGGGTACGCCTCGCCCATCACCACGCACAGCGGTTCGACCATGCGCCAGAACAGGCCATCGCTGCGCAGCGCGCCGAGTTTCCAGACATGGCGGATCGCGCGACGGATGATCCGGCGCAGCACGTAACCACGCCCTTCGTTGGACGGCAGCACACCATCGACGATCAGGAACGAGCACGCGCGAATGTGGTCGCTGATCACGCGCAGCGACTTGTGCTCCAGATCGGCGGTGGCGGTGAGCTGGGCAGCAGCCTTGATCAGATGCGCGAACAGGTCGATCTCGTAATTGCTGTGCACGTGTTGCAGCACCGCGCACAGGCGCTCCAGGCCCATGCCGGTGTCCACGCAGGGTGCCGGCAGCGGCAGCAGGGTGCCGTCAGGCTGGCGGTCGAACTGCATGAACACGTTGTTCCAGATTTCGATGAAGCGATCGCCATCCTCATCGGGCGATCCGGGCGGGCCGCCGGCGATGTGCGCACCGTGATCGTAGAAAATCTCGCTGCATGGCCCGCACGGGCCGGTATCGGCCATCTGCCAGAAGTTGTCCGACGCGTACGGCGCACCCTTGTTGTCGCCGATGCGGATGATGCGCTCGGCCGGCAAGCCGATCATCGTGTGCCACAGCTCGAATGCCTCGTCATCGTTGTGGTAGATCGTTACCAGCAGGCGTTCGGGCGGCAGCTTCCAGACGTCGGTCAGCAGTTCCCAGGCCCAGGCGATGGCGTCCTTCTTGAAGTAGTCGCCAAAGCTGAAGTTGCCCAGCATTTCGAAGAAGGTGTGATGGCGCGCGGTGTAGCCGACTTGGTCGAGGTCGTTGTGCTTGCCGCCGGCACGCACGCAGCGCTGCGCGCTGACCGCGCGGCGGTAGCTGCGCTTTTCCGCACCGAGAAACACATCCTTGAATTGCACCATGCCGGCGTTGGTGAACAGCAAGGTCGGGTCGTTGCCCGGCACCAATGGGCTGGAGGCCACAATCTGATGGCCGCGCGCGGCGAAAAACTCGAGAAAATCACGACGAATGGCGTTGCTGGTCTTGGTCATGGGCACAATGGGTTGGTTTTTGGGGTGCGACTGCGCAGCCGAAGCCAGCACCATGCCGGCCCGCGACTGAGTTCGCAATCAAATCCCCGTTGACGTGAAACAACGCGCAGCGTTTCATTGTCCCCTCCCCCGCTCGCGGGGGAGGGCGGGGGTGGGGGAACGGTCATGGCGAATGGCCGTTTCATCATTCGGGGTGGCGATTCGCCATGATCGTTAGATTAACAGCACCGCCGCCCGATCGGGCCGTAATTGCGAAAGTCTACGGGGCGCCACCCGCACTGAGCATCGCGCCCACCTTGGCGATGGTCTCGGTAAGTAGTTCCGAGCTAACCGGCCCCATGAAGCGCTGTGCGATACGGCCATCGGGCGCCACCAGATAGGTCAACGGCAGGCCGCGCGGCGGGTCGAAATCCGGCGGCGGCGCCATCAGATCGACAATCGACACCGGGTAGCTGACCGGATGTTTGGCCAGGAACGCGCGCATGTCCTCGGCGTCGATCTCTTCATAGGCAAGGCCGATAACCTGCACATCGTCACGCGCCTGATCGAACGCCGAAAAATCCGGCATTTCCTTGAGGCACGGCGCGCACCAGGTGGCCCAAAAGTTGACCACCACCCACTTGCCGCGGTGCGCGCTCAACTCGAACGGCTGGCCATCGACGGTTTGCACCGTCAACGTGGGGCGAAATCCGGGCGCTTCGGCGGCGGCTTCGGCCCGCGCAGCCGATGTGCTGGAAACCATGCCAGCAACTGCCAGCAGGCCGGAAATGATCAATCGCGTCATGAGATTTGCTGCTCCTGTTCGCTGAATAAGTCGCCAACCCTCTGGCTCAATCCCTCACGCAGCGGTTGTCGTAATGTATGCAACGCATGGATTGCGGCCTTGCCAATCATATCGTCCTGAAACGGCAACTGCATCGCTTCGGTCGGCACCCGCAGTCGGCAACCTTGGTGCAGGTCGCCCAACGTCACGTGGTGCAGGTCGCGGGTCAACAGCCAACGGCCGTCTTCCAGCAATTCCACGATATGGCCGCGCTGCAAATCTGCCAACAGGTGCTGCAACTGGTCATCGCTCAGACCCGGCTCCAACGCGTACAGTTCCTCGACCGACAGCCCCGCGCCTGAACGTTGCGCCAAACGCAGCCGCCCCAGCAGACGCAGCAAACCGTAAAACTCGGAACCGGGCGGCAAACTCAAGGCAGCGGGCTGAAAGCGAAATGCCGACAGCGACGCCGCGAACGAGGCACCGAGCAGAATCACCAGCCAGCCCAGATACACCCAAAGCAGGAAGATTGGAATCGCCGCCAATGCGCCGTAAATCTGTTGGTAGCTGGGCACCGTGCGCAAGTACCACGCCAGGCCATACTTGCTCAGTTCAAATAGCACAGTGGCCACAACGCCACCCGCCAAGGCATGGCGCAGCGCGATACGACGATTGGGAATCACCAGATAGGCGGCACTGAAACCAAGCAATTCGACGATGGTTGGCATGGCACGGATCAAACGCTCGCCAAGCACACTGCTTTGCAGCCCGGTATCGGCCGACAAGGCGTACAAATACGACGTGAAGGCCAGCGCAGCGGTGGCCGCAATCGCGCCCAGGCTGAGCACCGTCCAGTACACCAGGAAGCGGGTCAGGCGCGGGCGCGGCGCGTCAACCCGCCAAATCCGGTTGAAGGTAGCCTCGATACTTGACAGCGTCAGTACCGCCGAAGCGATCAAGGCGAGGGTGCCGGCCAGAGTCAGGCCGGAAACTCCCTGCGAAAATGCCTTGAGGTAGGTTTCCACCGTGCGCGCGGCAGACGGCACGAAATTCGAGAACACGAAGTCGCCAAGGCGGTCGGTCCATTGTTGAAACACCGGAAACCCGGAAACGATGGCAAAAGCCACCGCCGACAACGGCACCAGCGCAAACACCGTGGTGTAACTGAGCGCCCCGGCGGTCTCGAAGCAGCGGTCGTCGACAAAACGGCGCCACAGGAAGCGGGCAAATGCCTGCACCCGTTCGCGGTGCAGTTCACCCAGTCGCCTGATCAGGTCGTGTAGCCAGTTCATCGGGATAGTGTATTGCTTCGCTCTGCTCAGCGAGCGCCTTCAGCGGCGGGCAGCAACGAATACATCGCACCATCGTCGGCGAAGGCCACCGGCCCGTCATAGTGGCGCCGGATTGCAGCCAGTGTCTGTGGTTCGCGGCCAAGCGTGCGGCGCATGCGGTGCGACAGCAGCACGGCACGAACATTCGCGCTACCGGCGATGCGGCCAATCTCGTCCGGCGGCATGTGCAACATGAGCGCGGCACGGCCGGCATTCTGCGGCACGGCGTTGTGGGCAACCAGCAAATCGGCATCGCGCGCCAGCACGTCCAGAGTGCGGCCGGCGTTGCTGGTATCGCCGGAAAACACCAGCGCGCAGCCGGCGGCCTCGGCACGCCAGGCGATCGCGGGGATCGGGCCATGCCTGACGCGGGTGGCGCGCAGGGTCCACGCGCCAGCACGCAGCGGGGCACTGATGCCTTGCGGCGGATCGACGACCTGGACCTTCAGCTTGAAATCACTGGCCTGCTGCGGATCAAGGTATTCGTGAAGATAATGGAATGCGCCGTCCGGCGCGGCGAATAATGCCGCGAGCCAGGCATCGACGGCGGGCATCAGCGCATTGCCGGCCGGGCCGTAAACTGGCAGGTCGCGCTGGCGTGAGGTGAAATAGGCTGCTTTGACAAACGCCGGGAAGTCCGCCGCATGATCGACGTGCAGGTGTGTGAACAGCACAGCATCGAGATCTTCGATGCGCGCCCCGGCGCGCTCAAAACCCAGCGCCGTGCCGCTTCCGGTATCGATCAGTATGCGCGCGGCGCCATCGAGCATCAGCAGGTAGCCGCTGGAGGCACGGCCATCACCGAGTTCCGGCCCACCCGACCCGAGCACGATCAGACGAACGCGTTCGCTGTCGCAATCGGCGTAGGCCTGGCCAGCAAATATGCACATCGCTGCAGCCAGCACGGCAGCAATGTGCAGATGCCGCCTGGGTTGCGGCCGCCGCGCACGGTGCGCGGCACGTTGAATGGCTGCATTTGCGTTAACCCATGGCATGACACACCCGTCATTACAGCGCGAAAATCCACGCCAGTGCACGCGACGTTAACAGAATCCGGCAGCGCCTATCGTGCGCTGCCCGTACCTGGCTGATCACACGTGCGCTTGCGGCACGGCTCTGAAAGTAACGATGGGCAAAGCACTACACTAGACGCCCCGATTCCAGAACCACATTGCCATGCCCGATATCTTGATCCTGTACTACAGCCGTGGCGGTTCGGTGGCGCAGTTGGCGCGCCACATCGCCCGCGGTGTCGGTGAAGTCGCTGGGATGCAGGCGCGCCTGCGCGCCGTACCACCGGTGGCTGCTGTAACCCAGCAGGCGGCGCCGCCGGTACCCGACGACGGCGCGCCCTACGTCAGCCACGACGATCTGGCGCAGTGCGCCGGGCTGATTCTCGGTAGCCCGACCCGGTTCGGCAACATGGCCGCGCCGCTCAAGCATTTCCTCGACGGCACCGGCAGCGAATGGGCTTCGGGCACCCTGGCCGGAAAACCGGCGGCGGTGTTTACCTCCACCGCATCGCTGCACGGTGGCCAGGAGTCCACCTTGCTGAGCATGGCGCTGCCGCTGCTGCATCACGGCATGGTGCTGGTCGGCATTCCCTACACCGAAGCGGCGTTGTCGAGCACGCGTAGCGGCGGTACACCGTATGGCGCCAGCCATGTTGCCGGTGCCGCGGACAACAGCGAGCCCAGCGACGAAGAACGCGTGCTGGCGCGCGCGCTGGGCCGGCGCGTGGCGCAGATCGCACAGCGGCTGCTGCCATGAGCGCACTGTTCAGCCGCAACGCCAAACTGGCCGTGGCCGCGATCATGGCGCAGTGGCTGCTGCACGCGTTCTGGCAGGTGGGGCTATCGTCGCTGCCGCTGGCGCTGCGTCTGACCGTGCTGGCGCTCGCCCTGATTCCGGGTGTGCCGTGCCTGATTGCGGTGCTGCGTCGCCAGCGTTCGGCCGCATTCTGGGCCGGCGTGGGCAGCCTTTTTTATTTCAGCCACGGGGTGATGGAAGCGTGGGTGGCCGAACCGTGGCGGCTATTGGCCTGGCTTGAAATCGCGCTTGCCCTGCTCGCCATTTTCGCCAGTTCCAGCGACGGCCTGCGCGCACGGTTTGCCGCACGCAAGGCGGCTGCATCGCGTTAAACTGTGCGCCGCAGCGGTTACCTATGGGAGAGCGACGCGTGGATGAACTGTGCATCGTCACGACCGGCGGCACCATCGACAAGATCTATTTCGATGACAAGTCCGATTTTCAGGTGGGCGAACCGCAGATCGGTCGCATCCTGCAGGAGCTGGGTGTGGCGTTTCGCTTCAACGTCATCCCGATTCTGCGCAAGGACAGCCTGCACCTGACCGACGAGGATCGCGAACTGATCCGCGACACCATCGCCGCACAGGCTGCCAACCATGTGCTGGTGACGCACGGCTCGGACTCGATGGTGGCAACCGCCAAGGTGCTCGCCGGCATTGCGAACAAAACCATCGTGCTCACCGGTGCACTCAACCCGGCGCGTTTTCGCGGCTCGGATGCCGAGTTCAACATCGGCACCGCGGTCGGCGCGGTGCAGTGCCTGCCGGCCGGCGTCTATATCGCCATGAACGGGCGTATCTGGAACCCGGAAAAGGTGCGCAAGAACGTCAGCGCCAATCGCTTCGAACCGATTGTTTGATGGTGTAGCCCGGGTTGAGGCGAAGCCCGCGACCGCGATCCCCGCACAGCGCAAACAACCCCGGGTTACGGCCTGCGGCCTAACCCGGGCTACCACAACACCAAAGCACCACAGCCAACCGTGTAGCCCGGGTTGAGGCGAAGCCGAAACTCGGGGC
>Ga0210015_1000310_pt1 | contig 51574 bp, 45 predicted proteins | sample CryGeymeta201522_FD_185471 | JGI IMG/M metagenome (GOLD analysis project Ga0210015, IMG submission 185471) | Groundwater microbial communities from Crystal Geyser aquifers in Utah, USA - Crystal Geyser metaG 2015-22 (SPAdes) (version 2) | ecosystem: Environmental > Aquatic > Deep subsurface >...
CAGCCTTGCTGCGGGTTGCGGAAAATACTCCGGAAGCGTGGCCGAGCGGTTGAAGGCACCGGTCTTGAAAACCGGCAACGATGCGAGTCGTTCGTGAGTTCGAATCTCACCGCTTCCGCCAGAACTCATTCTCATTGAATCTCAAACAACCTCACAAACCCGCACTGCATATAGCTTTAGCGGGTTTTTTGTTGCTCAAACGGTATCGGCCGATCTTATCAAATCTTGCAATATTTGGGGGTATCCTAGACAATGTACCCCCAGCAATAATTCACGATACCCCCAAGAGGTGAGATCATGAGCAAGCTAACCGAACTGGCAATAAAGAAAGCAAAGCCTGAGGCCAAAGATTACAAGTTGGGTGACGGCGGCGGCTTGTATCTACTAGTCAAAGCTACAGGTTCAAAATGTTGGCGGCTCAAGTATCGTATAGCTGGAAAAGAAAAACTGCTGGCAGTCGGCGTATATCCTGACGTATCGCTATCCCAAGCCCGCGAACGTCGCAATGATGCGCGCAAACTATTGGCGAACGGCGGCGACCCTAGCGCAATCAAACAAACAGCAAAGCAGATGCAACAGAAAGCATTACAGGTTTCTGAAAACAGTTTCAAAAACCTTGCCGCTGAACTCCACAAAATTAAATCCCCCATGTGGACAGCGGGGCACGCAAAACAATGGATGGGCAACTTGGAAAAGTATGCATTGCCCGTTATCGGTGATCGCCCTATAACCGACATTGAACCAATGGAAATAGTCGGCATCATGCGAACGATTGAAACGAGCGGCACATTCGAGACAAGAGACCGCCTGCTTCAAACCATCAGCGCAGTGTTCAAATACGCAATCGCCACAGGCCGCGCTAAATATAATCCGGCTGAAATTCGCATGGCACTGGCAGACCGTCCAAAGGTGGAACACTTCGCCTGCATAGCCCCTGCCGAGTTACCCGAATTCCTGCGCGCAGTCACCGCCTATCAAAATCTGGATAAGGTTTCACCGATTGCAATATCAGCTTTTCGCCTGCTGATGCTGACCACTACCCGTACCAGTGAGGTGCGTTTTTCCAAGTGGGTGGACTTTGATCTGGATGCAGGATGCTGGGTTATTCCCGAAGAGCAGACCGGGCGCAAGGGCAAAATGGGCAGGCGCAACCCCCATGCAGTGCCGCTATCCGCTCAAGCCGTCAAGATTCTGCGCGACCTGTATCCGGTTACGGGACAGGGTGAATATGTATTCCCGAACCGCAACAGTGCCGGACGGGTTATCAGCGAAAACACCGTATTGAAGATCATCGAAACCCTCGGCTACAAAGGCAGGATGACAGGCCACGGCTTTAGAAGCCTGGCACGTTCGATACTTGGAGAAATGGGGTATCGCTGGGAAGCGTTAGAGGCAATGCTGTCTCACGCGCTGGAAAACCAGACGGCGGCGGCCTATGTACGCACCACTTACTTTGAAGAGCGGCGCGGCATCATGCAACAGTGGGCGGACTATCTCGACAAGGTAGAAGCAGGCGCGGAAGTGATACCGCTGCGCGCATAAATCGGTACGTATCCAGGGTGTTCTCAAAATCCGCACAGTCTTGCATCGCAAGTCTGTAACAAGACCTCGCACAAGAGCTTCGCTGTTGTGCCAGTCAAACTGCCACAGTCTGGCCGCGCCAGTCTGTGACAACATCATCACAAGAGCAAAGCTGTTGTGGCCGTGTTAATCATTCAAAATTTCTTTGTCCCAAAACGGCTTCTCAGTTTTACGAATCTGTAAACTGAGTTTTCATGGTTCGAATTTGATTTTGGCGCGCCCGAAGAGATAAATCGGGGCACTGGCATGACATAATAATTTTGCCTTGATTATCTCCGCAACTAGAAAACAACTTCACTCCTCATTTCTTCTGAAATTTAGTGGCAACATTTTGAAGTTTCAGAGTTTGACGATATACGGGGTGAATTTCCCAACTAAACCCGTCATCAATATTAGTTCGGTCTTTTAGCAAATGAGGTGCTTCTGCAAAGCTGAAATGTTCATATTTTTCTGCTGAAATATCCCTTCGAGCAGTTATAAAACCAATTTGGAATAGGAAGTGTGCGACTGAGACTGCATCGGCGGGGGCTGTGACGCCTGCAATTTGTGGATGCACTGCCTCCATAACTCGATTTTTCAGTGTTCTTATGAGTTCATTTGTTGTGTAGCGCTCATTCTGGCGTGAGAAGGCGGACAACAGTTCGCTGAGTTGCGGGCATTGGGAGCCAAATTCTGCAATAGCATCATCAATACGTCTTTGACCAAATTCTGGCAATACTGCTGTTAATTCATCTAGTCCAATTTTTGACTTTTTATCGGCATTCAATCCCGCTGCCGCCACCTTACATAATTCAATCAACCAGCGCGGCCTATGTTTTGAAAGTGTGTGAAGAATGACATGGGGATGACGAAATCTTTCATCCCCCCCCCAATTCATAGGGTCTTCAAATACTAATCCAATTAATTGAATCTCTCGTTTAGATTGGTCGATTGGAAAATATCTTTTTGTTTTTTCCCACAGAGAGTTTCTTTCAAGGTAGCTTTGAATTCGCTTTGCAAGAAGAGATTGATAATCATCCGCCGTCCAAGACAGATTGCAGATGTATTGTTGAAGATGAGACAGCCCTTCGAATTGACGCTTTAGCGTAGCCCAAATATTGGGACGGACTGATATTCTGAATCGCAGCTCTGGTACGGATGTCACGAGTTGTCTGCACGCAATAAAAAAAGTTGCCACCTTAAGTCGATGACGAGCTGTGTTTTCGAAATTCTGGTCCACATCATCAACAATTAACCAAATAGTAGATTTTCCTTTGGCAAATCTTTGAACGAGCCTTTCAGGATTGTTAACCCCAAGTCGCTCTCTCGTTATTTGGGTTACTGGACTTTTTAGGCGGTCAAACAAAGCTGAAACAATAGAGCGCTCCTTAAAGCCTGCAAGTTCTGCATGTTCAACCAGACTAATCGTGTCGTCTGTCATCGCGACGCCGATTCTGGAACCAATTTCACTAGCAATTAGCCTGATAATTCTTTCTTTCCAAGCTCTTGTCCATTCATCTGAATCGTCTGAATTCAACGGAGGGGATAGGTCTGTTCCAATCGCGGATATGACTAGCGGGGAATCTACCCCAGCAGATAATTGACGTCTCACAAGGCGCAAAAGCCCAGATTTGCCCTCCCCCTTATATGAACAGACGATTTGAATCAGAGATTTCTCGTCCAGAAACTGCCCAAGTTCTTTGCGATTGAGAGCATAGGAAAAGAATACGTCCTCGTCTTCAAGCTCAGATGCCTCGTTGCCAAATAGTTTTATATCTGTAACGTTGATTTTGGGTAATCCAGCCATTTTCTGCGCCTTTATTGTTATGACACCGCAAACGAAATCTATCTTCTGCCCCCCCGTCCAAGTAACACGGAGGCACCAAATACATATCGTTGAAGTCTATGCGCCCTGTCATTCGCCTGCAAGCAATTTGCACTCATGCCGGCAATACACCTGCCCTAAAGTTCCCCAACTTCCACCGCATCGCATAGAATCTATGCCTGTTGCCTCCCCGCCTATCAGATCGAGGAATTTAATGGCGCTCACTCGTAACGAAATCCGCAAACGCCTCGCCGCTTTTGCCAAAGAGCAGCAAGGCTCAAGCAATGAACGCAGCCAGGCGCAAACTTTCTGGCTGCGTTTTTACGAATGCTTCGGCATCCGTGCGGAAAGTGCCACCATCTACGAGCAATCGGTAAAGAAGCTGGGCGGTGCTCAAGGCTTCATTGACAGCTTCATCCCCGGCAAGCTCATCGTCGAACACAAGAGCAAAGGTAAAGACCTCGACGCTGCTTTCGACCAAGCCAGCGAATATTTTCTGTCGCTCAAGGAAGAAGAGCGCCCGCGCTACATCATCACCAGCGACTTCGCACGCATCCGCATCTATGACCTGCAAGCGGGCGGCGGCTACCATCAATGCAAACTCGCCGAGCTGCCGAAGAAAGCCGACTGGTTCATGTTTCTGGTGGAAGGCGAACTCACCGACTACACCGATGAATCCGAAGCCGACCGCAGCGCTGCCTACACCATCAGCAAGTTGCACGAATCGCTGCTGCGCGCCAACTTCAAAGGCCGCGATCTGGAAGTCCTGCTCACCCGTTTACTGTTCTGCTTATTTGCGGAAGACACCGGCATCTTCGGCGAGAACGGAATTTTTCGGCGGCTCATGGAATCCACCCGCGCAGACGGCAGCGATGTCGGGCGCGTGCTGGCCGAACTGTTCCAGGTATTGAACACACCGGAAGACGAACGCCAAAACAACCTCGACGAAAACCTCGCCCGTTTCGCCTATATCAACGGCGCACTGTTTGATGAATCCACCCGCATCCCTAGCTTCGACAGCACACTTCGCGAACAACTCATCGCCTGCGCCAAGCTGGACTGGAGCGGCATCTCGCCCGCCATCTTCGGCGCGATGTTCCAAGGCGTACTGGAAGAACACAACCCAGAGGGCGCAGACAGCAACAACCGCAAAGCCTCACGCCGCGAACTTGGCGCGCACTACACCAGCGAACGCAACATCCTGCGCGTCATCAATCCGCTGTGCATGGATGACCTTCGTGCCGAGCTTGCCAAGGTCAAACGCAACAAAAAATTGCTCAGCGATTTCTACGACAAACTCCCCACACTCACTTTCTTCGATCCCGCCTGCGGCTGCGGCAACTTCCTCGTGATTGGCTTCCGCGAATTGCGCCAACTGGAAATGGACACCATCGAAGCGATGGGCGACATCGGCCTCACCAACGCCAGCCGGGGCGGGTTGCTCGATGTCTCCACGCTGTGCCGCGTCAAGGTCAACCAGTTCTACGGCATCGAGATCGACGAATCTGCCGCACACATCGCCCGTGTCGCGATGTGGATCACCGACCACCAGATGAACCTAGAAGCCGCCGAACGCTTCGGCACCACCCGCCCCACTGTGCCGCTGGTAGATAGCGCCACCATCGCCTGCGGCAACTCGTTGCGGCTGGATTGGCACGACGTGCTGCCACCGGAGCAATGCAGTTATGTGCTGGGCAATCCGCCATTCGTCGGCAAGAAGGAACAAACCTCTGAACAAAAAAGCGATATGGAACTCATCTTCGGCAAGGTCAAAGGTGCGGGTGTGTTGGACTACGTGGCGTGCTGGTATGCGAAGGCGGCGGATTACATTCACGCCAATCCGTCCATTCATGTGGCCTTCGTTTCCACCAACAGCATCACCCAGGGCGAACAGGTCGGCATCCTGTGGGGGCACCTGCTCGCGCAAGGCATACGCATCCGCTTTGCTCACCGCACCTTCCAATGGAGCAATGAAGGCAAAGGCGTCGCCGCCGTACATTGCGTCATCATCGGCTTCGGCTTGAGCGAACCCAAGCAACATGTGATCTTCGACTATGGCGACAGCATCAAGGGCGACCCAGTTGCCATTGCCGCACGCAACATCAACCCCTATCTGGTGGATAGTGCAAACACAGTTATTGCCACCAGAAGGCAAAGCATTAGCAATGCTCCTGAAATGATAAAGGGTAACGAAGCCACCGACGACGGATACTTGATACTTTGCGATAAAGAAAGACGCTCACTTATTCAAGCAGAACCGAGTGCCAAAAAGTGGATACGCCCTTTCCTTGGCGGAGATGATTTTCTTAACAACGGCAGACGTTGGTGCTTATGGCTGCAAGGCATTGCCCCAAACGAACTTAGGGCAATGCCAGCCATCTTGAAACGGGTTGAGGCAGTGCGTGATTTTCGTCTCGCCAGTCCTAAGCAGGCGACAATTGAAAAAGCAAAAACAGCTTGGTTATTCGGTGAAAACAGACAACCCACGAAAGGCAGCTATATCATCATTCCCAAAGTGTCGTCTGAAAAACGCATATATATGCCGCTTGGCTTTGAAACGCACAACGTCATTATCAACAACACGTTGCAATTTATCCCCAATGGCACGCTCTACGACTTTGGGCTGATTCAATCCATGATGCACATGGCTTGGATGCGCACAGTCTGTGGACGAATGAAAAGTGATTATCAATACTCCATCAACATCGTCTACAACAACTTTCCTTGGCCCGATGCGCCGACAGACAAACACCACGCCACCATCGAAGCCGCCGCACAAGCCATCCTCGATGCGCGTGCGTTGTATCCTGAATCCTCGCTGGCAGACCTTTACGATCCGCGCTCCATGTCACAAGAACTCGTCAAAGCCCACGCCGCACTCGACAAGGCAGTGGATGCAGCCTATCAATATAAAGGCGGCAAGGATGATGCCGCACGCGTAGCCTTCCTGTTCGAACGCTACCAGCAACTCACCAGCCTGCTGCCTGCCTTAACGGCCAAGAAGACCCGCAAGCCGCGCACTTAACTCTCGTCATGCGCGCTTCCCTCAACGTCAACAAGCTTTGGCAAGGTCTCATCGGAAAATCAAAATCCAACCCGGTGAATATTGTCGCCCAGCGATTTCTCCAGGTATTTCACGATCACGGAGTCCAGACGACACAAATTCCCCGCCTGCTGCCCCAGGTCAAGCTGGATGATCTTAAATCCGAAGATGATCTGTTGGCTATTCTCACGCACGATGTTCTGGATCAGATTGCCCGCATGTTTGGCATCCGCATCGAGTGGCTTGAAGGAGTGGACGATGAAATCTACGAATATCTGGCTTGCTACAAAAGGCCAGAAATTATCCTCGAACACCTAGCGCAGATTGTTGGTGGTGGCGATGTTGGATTTCGCTTCCCTCTGCGGATTTTTTCCACTACCAAGAAGCTCGACTGCAACGATGACAGCCAAAAACTATTGGCTCCCGTGATTGTTGAGAAGATCGCTGAGTTGGGGGAAAAAGCAATCTACAGATATCACATTTATCGTGATGAATTTGATTGGGGCTACTTCCCAACCCGTATTGAGTTGAAAGCCATCGCGCGTATCGTTGATAAGAAACTTCACACCCCTGTCCCTTTATTCGTTATTACCGAAAAGGAAATGCGAGGTGTCTTGGATGGCAAGCTGATTCCGGCAAACTTGTTCCGTGGCGCACTACTTACCAACCCATCATTGGAAGACTTTGCGCTGACTAAAACAGAAAGTGTTGTAGCAAAGGAAGTCGATGAATTTCCCTCTATATTGGAGTACATCAGGGGAAACAACTTGCAGGACTTCTCTTTCGACAAGCCAGAAGCGCCACAACAACCTGATGAGCCAATCGCAAGCCCTGTTGCCCCGACAGCACCAGCAGTCGAGATTCCGCCAAGAAAAACTGGCAAGCGAGCTGATAACAACCAAGACCTGTGGGAACCAGTTAGAGCTGTTGCAAGCGCACTTTGGGCGGAGGATGATTCGCTGTCCATTGCGGAAGTCATCACCCGCATCCAGAAAATGTCGCACCTAAAGGCTTCCAAGCTCACGGCAAGTGCCATCCGCAAGCATATTGCCGATCTCGCGCCCCCAAATGTCCGTGGAAAATCTGGACGCAAGCCTAATAAATCAACCTAAATTTCCGTCTCAATACTCTGCAACCACTTGAGATGGCAGCATAAAGAATTGCGACGGATTTTTTTCCATCCCAATTGCCAGTATCCAATTTTATTGTCCGAATCTGTGCAAGATGATCGTGCTCCCTTAATTGCACAGGAGCACAGCATGGAACAAAAAATCGAAGGACAAATTGAAGCCGCAGCCATGCGACCGCCCGCCCGCAGCGCAAGCGAGGACGGACGGACGCATAGCGAGGACGCTCAGGGTACGCCGCCCTGTAACACAGTACCCTTAAAATACAATCCAGAAAAATCCAAGTTGTTACGGTTTGGGGTTGATAGCCTTTATCTCTCCTATCCCGGCGTAATGTCTGAGGATTGGGACAAAAAACTTGCTCGCCTGAAAGAGCTTGCCCAACAGGAAGACGAACTCAGCCAGTCCATTGCCCAGGTAACAATCTGCGAGCATCTGTTCGAAGTGCGAGACAAAGGAGCAGGGCGTTTCTCCTATGTGCTGGTGGATAACGCTTACCGCATCCAAGCCAGCAACTCCCGCTCGAAATCCTTGCCGCTCGCCTATGTGCAGATTTCCAGCGAATACCTGACCCATGCCGGAATCGAAAAAGCCGAAGAAGGATTACGTCATATCGTCAACACGCTGGGCGTGGTGAATGAACCGGCGAATATCAGCCGTGTGGACTTGTACGCCGACTTTTGCGCCAATTGCCCGATGGATGCTTTTGAACCTCTGCGCGACTGGGTAACACTGGTGGAAACAATGAGCCTGCATTACAGCTTTGGGCATTTCTCCGGGTGGAGCTTCGGATCGGGTGGCGATATTGTTGCGCGCCTCTACGACAAAACCCTTGAAGTCGAAAAAAAGTCGCACAAGTTTTATTTGCATGAACTGTGGAAGGCTGCCGGATGGGATGGTGAAGCCCAGGTATGGCGCATGGAGTTTGAAGCCAAGCGCAACGCCCTCGTGAGCCTGCAACTGCCCAAGCTTGCGCACCTGCTGCCGAATCAGGCCGCGCTCTGGCGATACCTCACCGAGAACTGGCTACGCCTCACAGTGCCCACAGAATCGGACAGTAACCGCGCACGCTGGAACAATCACCCGCTGTGGGATTTCATCGCCTCGGCATTCGATACAGAGGAAGAGCAAACCAAACTGCAACGCTTCAACCCTGCACGCCTGCCAGAGGATGAGCGGCTGTTCGTGCATGGTTTGGGTGGTATCACCTCATTCATGGCGAGTCGTGGCATCGAAGACCTCAGTGAAGGAATTGGCGAGTATTTGCATCAAGCCAAGGCTTACCACGTCACCCGCTCCGGCTTTAAGCATGATGGGATGGAACGATATGTCGGTCGCAAGGTGAAAGCCAAGAACCGCCGTTACAACACGGTGCAGAATGCACAACCGCTCGAATATCAATCAATCGAAGCCGCCGAAGCATATCAAGGCGCAAAGGATGGCGATGATGCAATCTAACTTAATTCAAAGCACACCCTTGCACGTTCAACAACATCAAGATGTTGATTACCTTTTACCGCGCAAGGCCGTTGAAAAATTTTCCGGCCTGAGTAGGGCAACAATCTACCGCTTGATAAAAGCAGGTAAATTTCCACGCCCCTTATCCATCGGCACCGGATCAGTACGCTGGCGACAATCTGATATAATTGCTTGGCAACAGTCCCTTAGTCCAAGCTCCTAGCGGTTGATAATTGGGGGTATGTTTGGGGGTATGTTTAAAAAACAAAAAATTGGAACGTAACAACGGCGCGGCTTGCCAGTCTCTTTTCGACTGACACCGCTCCGCCAACATTAATACTTTAAGGAGCCCTTCATGTTGCGTCGTTTATTTGCAGTGAGTTTGTTGCTGGGCAGCGCGGCCGCAACGGCCGACACGCTGGATATCAATTTGGGCAATAGCGCGGCCCAATTCAAGTATGGCGTGCCGAGCGGGATCGCCGGCAAATCCAGCCTGTTTGCCTCGTTTCTTTACAACGACGACAACGACGCGCTTGCGGATGCCGGCTTGCTGGTGCTGACTGAAGAAGGCACTGTGCCCGGCCTGTCTTTGGGCGTCGGGGCGAAAGCGGTCGCGGCTTCCCTGAACAAGGTGTCGCCCTCGCGCAAATTCGTGTCGGGGGTCGCGCTGGGGGGGCAGGTGCGTTTCGAGTTGCCCGTCGACCGCCGCTTTGCCGTGGTGGGTGAATTCCATTACGCGCCGAGCATCATCAGCTTTGGCGATGCGGACCACTTTTCGCAAGTGGCGGTGAGAGGCGAGTTTTCCCTTTCGCCACTGACCCAGGTGTACGTCGGTTTCCGCGATACCAAGTTCAACATGGACAAGGGGCTGCCCACCGCCGACCTGGAAAACGGACCGCACATCGGTGTCCGCTTGTCGTTCTGATCGCGCGCAGTCTTTCCGCAGCAATGAAAACGCCCCGGCCAAACCGGGGCGTTTTGCATGGTGCAGGCGGAACATCAGTAGCCGAGTGCGCGCGCGCTTTGGTAGAACAGGAAACTGACCAGCCACGCCAACGCCAGTGACCAGACGATGACAAAGGCGGCGAAGGCGGTACTCTTGGCTTCGTTGCGCAGGGTGGCGATGGCGGACAGGCAGGGGGTGTAAATCAGGGTGAACAGCATGAAGCTGTAGGCTTGCACCCAGTCCAGATGCTGCGCCAGTGCGCCGCTCAACGCATCGCCGACCTGGCCGTAGATCACGGCGAGCGCGCCGATCACGATTTCCTTCGCCACAAAGCCGAAGATGAGCGCGATGGTGAGTTGTTCGTCGATGCCGATCGGCGCAAACAAGGGATGCAGCAGGCTGCCGATCATGCCGGCGATGGTGTCGGCGCCGCCCGGCGCGGCGGTTGGCGGAAGATTGGTGAGCAGCCACACCAGCACCACGCCGGCAATGATGAACTTGGTGGCGCGGCGCAGGAAATGACTGATTTCCTGCCAGCCGCGCAGCAGCATCTGGCGCAGCGTGGGGAAACGGTAGGGCGGCAGTTCCAGCACGAAAGGCTCGTTGTTCCGGTATCTGCCCTTGAACAGCAGCGCGGTCAGGATGGCCGCGCCAAAGCTGAACAGATACAGGCTGAACAATACCACCGGCGCGGCTGCCGGCGAGAACAGCGCGGCAGTGATGAACACGAACACCTGCAGGCGCGCCGAGCAGAGCGAGAACGGAATGATCAGCATGGTGAGCAGGCGCAGGCTGCGCGAGCGCATCACGCGGGTGCCCATCAGGGCCGGCACGTTGCAGCCGAAGCCCATCAGCAGCATGACGAAACCGCGCCCGTCCAGCCCCATCTTCGCCATCAGCGCATCCATCAGAAAGGCGGCGCGCGACAGGTAACCGCTGTCCTCCACCATCGCCATGAACAGGAAAAACAGGATGATCAGCGGCACGAAGGCGGCGACCGTGGCCACGCCGTTGTAAATGCCGTCCAGTAACAGTCCCTGCACCACGCCGGGGAGCCAGGCCGTTGCCGGTTCGAGGGCGGCGCTGCGCAGCCAGCCGAGTGCGTCGCCGACCCATAACTGCAGCGGTTGGCCGAGCAGAAAGATGGCCTGGAACAGCAGATACATGATGCCGAAGAACAGCGGCAAACCAAGCCACGGATGGAGCATCACGCGGTCGAGTTTGTCGGAAAGATGTTCCGGCATCTGCGCCGGGATCTGCACCGCATGTTGCAGCACACGCGCCATCTCGGTTTCGAGATGCTCGTCCTGCTCCAGTTGGCTGCGCAATTGTTCTGCCATGCCGGGGGTGGGATAGCGCAGCGCCTTGGCAATCGCCTGCAGGGCCTCCGGATAGCCGTTGCCGTACTTGCCGCTGAGAAGGAAGACCGGCATGCCGAGCATTTCGGCCATCTTTTTGCTGTCGATGGTGATGCCGTATTTCCTTGCCTCGTCGGCCATGTTGAGCAGCACCACCACGTTCAGGTTGAGCTGCTTGAGTTGCAACAGCAGGCTCATCTGGCGCTCGATCTGGGTGGCGTTGAGGATGACCAGGGCGAGGTCGGGCACGTTGTCGTGCAGGAAGTGGCGCACCACCTGTTCGTCGTCGGAGAAGCCGTGCAGGTCGTAGATGCCGGGCAGGTCGATGATCTCCACCATGTCGCCGCCCAATAATATCTTGCCACTAAGCAGCTCGACCGTGATGCCGGGCCAGTTGCCGACGCGCGCGGCGCCGCCGGTCATGCGGTTGAACAGGGTGGATTTGCCGGTGTTGGGCATACCCAGGAGGGCGATTCTTTTCATGGGCACTCCCATAAATCTACTGCGCGACCCGATTGCTTCGTCGCGTGCTCGTTCATGCCTCGCCTACCATTGCGGTATGTCTCGTTATTCACTGCGCGGCTCCTCGCACTCGGGGCTGCTCGCTACGATTTCTGAAAGCGCCCATCATGCTCTGCACACCGTGATCTTGGCCGCCTCGTTGCGCCGCAGCATGACATCGGTGGTGCCGATACGCACTTGCAGCGGGCCTGCGAAGCTGGCCTGGCGGATCAGCTCGATGCGTTTGCCGCTGCGCAATCCCAGCGCCCGCAAACGCAGGTGCAGCGACTCTTCGGCGTGGATGGCGACGATGGTGGCGCTGTCGCCGGGATGCAGATGAGCGAGGGTGAGTGAGGACATGATTGAATGGTTTATGGTTGGCCGCATTATTCCACAGGCAGCGCGCTTCTGTCGCGTAAGGGCGGTCGATTGGGTTAGAATGCGACCTTTCTTTTTGTGGCAGATACCATGATCACGGGAAGTATCGTAGCAATCGTCACCCCGATGCATGAGGACGGCAGCCTCGACCTGGCGGCGTTCCGCGCGCTGATAGATTTTCATATCGCCGCCGGCACCAATGCCATCGTGGTGGTCGGCACGACGGGCGAATCTCCCACGGTCAATGTGGAAGAACATGAATTGTTGATCGCGGAAGCGGTGAAACACGCCAATCGGCGCGTGCCCATCATCGCCGGTACCGGCGCAAATTCCACCAAAGAGGCGATCGAACTGGCCACTTTCTCCAGAAAGGCCGGTGCCGATGCCTCGCTCACGGTGGTGCCGTACTACAACAAACCGACACAGGAAGGGTTGTACCGGCATTTCAAAGCCATCGCCGAAGCGGTGGACATGCCGCACATCCTGTACAACGTGCCGGGGCGCACGGGCTGCGATCTGCTCAACGACACGGTGCTGCGTCTGGCCGAGATCCCCAACATCGTCGGCATCAAGGATGCGACCGGCGGCATCGAGCGCGGCAGCAACCTGTTGCAGCGCGCGCCGAAGGGCTTTGCGGTGTACAGCGGGGACGATGCCAGCACGCTGGCGCTGATGCTGCTGGGCGCGCACGGCACCATCTCGGTCACCGCCAACGTTGCGCCGAAACTGATGCACGAGATGTGCGCGGCGGCGCTGCGCGGCGAGGTCGCCAAGGCGCGCGAAATCAATTTCCAGTTGCTCGGTCTGCATCGCAAGCTGTTCGTCGAAGCCAACCCGATCCCGGTGAAATGGGCGGTGGCCCGCATGGGCAAGATGAAGAACGTGCTGCGTTTACCCCTGACCCCGCTCTCTTCCGCCGCGCAGCCGCAGGTGGAAGCAGCGATGCGTCAGGCCGGAGTCATTTGAATGGGAGTCGTCATGCAGGTCAGAAGCATCATACTGTGGATTTCGTCGCTGGCTTTGCTGGCCGGGTGCGGCGTGTTCGATCATCGGCAGGTGGATTACAAGACGGACGCGGTCGCGGTGCAACCGCTGGAAGTGCCGCCCGATCTGGTCGCGCCCGCCGTGTCCGGCCGCGCCGCAACCGTGGCTGCGGATGGCACTCAGGTGGCCAATTTTTCCGATTTTACGCGCCCCGCCAGCGAGGCCGTTGCTCCTGTCGCCGCGCCGGTTATTGCGCCCGTGAGGGCTGCGGTTGCGGCGGTTCAAACTCCTTCCCCGAAATTATTGAAGGTCGGCACAACTTCTTTCATCCTGTTGTCCGAACCGTTCGATCGCGCCTGGCGCAGTGTCGGCCTGGCGCTTGACCGCGCCGGGATCAAACCGACCGACCGCGACCGCAGTAAAGGTTTGTATTACATCAAGGTCGGCGGCAAGGATCAGAAATCAGCCGAGGTGCGGCTGCATCTTGCCGATAACGGCGCCGACTCAACGCTCACCGTCGAGGGAAAAGCGCCGGCAGAGTCGGTCGAGCGCCTGCTGGCATCCATTCAACAGCGCCTGGCGCAGTAGTTTGTTGTGATGCGTTTCGCCTTGCTCGGCAGCGGCAGCGAGGGCAACGCACTGGTGGTGCAGTCCGGCGCGACCCTGCTCCTGCTGGATTGCGGATTTTCGTTGAGTGAAACCCTTCTGCGCTTGCAGCGCCTGCAACTCGATCCCGCGTCGATCTCCGGCATCCTCGTCACCCATGAACACAGCGATCATCTCGGCGGCGTGGCCAGGCTGGCACGCCGTTTCAATCTGCCGGTGTGGATGACGCACGGCACCCTGCGTTTTCAGCAAAAAAAATTAAGCGGGGTGCTCGTGCATGAAATCAGCGCGCACCAGGGTTTTTGTATCGGCGATCTCGAAGTCGAGCCCTGCCCGGTGCCGCACGATGCGGCCGAGCCGGTGCAGTACGTGTTCAGCGACGGCACGTGCAGGCTGGGCGTACTGACCGATACCGGGCACATCACGCCGCACATCGCAACGATGTTCGATGCCTGCCACGCGCTGGTGCTGGAATGCAACCACGACGCGGAGATGTTGCGCAACGGGCGCTATCCAGCCAGTCTCAAACAGCGTGTGGGCGGCCGCTTCGGCCATCTCAACAATCAGCAGGCCGCCGAGTTTCTGGCCGGCCTGGATACCAGTTGCCTGCAGCACATCGTGGTGGCGCATCTGAGCGCGCACAACAATACGCCGCAGCTGGCGGTGCGCGCTTTGAGCGCGGTGTTGTCCTGTCGCGAGGATGAGATTGCGGTCGCCACTCAGGCGGAAGGTTTGGACTGGCGCGGGATCGGTTGAGCTCAACGGGTACAGAAAAAAGGCCGGCTTGCGCCGGCTTCTTGTCGTTTCAGTGATGCGTGTTACTTTGCTGCAGGTGCGGCAACCGGAGCAGCGGTTTCAGGAGTGAAGGTTAGGGGCGAGCACCTTTTCTGTAACCTTCCCAAAGAAAAGGCGCGCTATTGTGGCGAGCGGCGGGGGAAAAGATGGCGGGGGAGAACAATATATTTGCGGTCCCGCAACGCGCGCCGGCAGAGATTTCCAGGGGAGTTGGAATTCGGAATGCGCGGATACGCGGGGGCGCCAGGCCGATCGCCGCCCTGCAAAGGTATCTGGCAACAAGGGATATTCATCAGCATCGAAATGCGCGACAAAAACCAGGCACGGGCGCTTGCACTTCCAAACTGAAACCGCCGATTCGCATAGAATGCACAGGTCTGAATTCAGGGTATTCATCATGCCAACATCTGCCACTTTGCCTCTTGGCTCCCCGCTATCCCCTGCCGCGACAAAAGTCATGTTGCTCGGCAGTGGCGAGCTGGGCAAGGAAGTGATCATTGCGCTGCAACGCCTCGGTGTGGAAACCATCGCGGTGGACCGTTATCCCAACGCGCCCGGGCACCAGGTGGCGCACCGTGCCCATGTCCTCGACATGGCCGACGGCGCGGCGTTGCGCGCATTGGTTGAACAGGAGCGGCCGCACCTGATCGTGCCGGAGATTGAGGCGATTGCCACCGACATGCTGGTGCGGATCGAGCAAGAGGGGTTGGCGCGGGTGATCCCGACGGCGCGTGCGGCGCAGCTCACCATGAACCGCGAGGGCATCCGCCGCCTGGCGGCTGAAAAATTGTGGCTGCCGACTTCACCCTACAAATTCGCCGACAGTGTGGAAGAATTGCGGGCCGCCATCGACGGCGGCATCGGCTATCCCTGCATGGTCAAGCCGGTGATGTCGTCTTCCGGCAAAGGTCAGTCCAAAGTGGACAATGCGGATGCAGTACAGGCCGCGTGGGATACCGCCGCCAGTGGCTCGCGCGTTAACCGTGGCCGGGTCATCGTCGAGGGCTTCGTCGATTTCGATTACGAGATCACCCTGCTTACGGTGCGCGCGATGGGCGAGAACGGAGCGGTCGGGACGCACTTTTGCGAGCCGATAGGCCATGTTCAGGTGCGCGGTGATTATGTGGAAAGCTGGCAGCCGATGGCGATGAGCGGGGTCGCGCTGCAGCGTTCGCGCGACATCGCGCAGAAGGTTACGGAAGATCTCGGCGGATTGGGTATTTTCGGCGTTGAGCTGTTTGTCAAAGGCGACCGTGTATGGTTTTCCGAGGTCAGCCCGCGCCCGCATGACACCGGCATGGTGACGCTGTGCAGCCAGCGCCTGAACGAATTCGAATTGCATGCGCGCGCGATCCTGGGCTTGCCGGTTGACACGTCGCTGCGCGCGCCGGGCGCGTCGGCGGTGATCTATGGCCAGATCGAAGCGGCAGGCATTGCCTTTGACGGTGTGGACGAAGCGCTGCGCGTCCCGGAATCGGATATCCGCCTGTTCGGCAAACCGGAATCGTTCAAAAAACGCCGCATGGGAGTGGCGCTGGCAAATGGCCGCGATACCGGCGAGGCGCGCAGTCGCGCCAAACTGGCGGCCGCCAAAGTGACTCCGGTGCGGAAATGATCCGCGCCATTCATCACGCCACTTTTCTCAGCGACGATCTGGCGCGGTCGCGCGCATTTTACGAGGGTGTGCTAGGTTTGCAGGCGGATCCATCCCGCCCCGCCATGGCCTTTGACGGGGTGTGGTACCGCCTCCACTCCGGGCAACAGATTCATTTGATGTCTTTGCCCAATCCGCCGACGGATTCGCAACGCCCCGTACACGGCGGCAGGGATCGGCATCTGGCTTTGGCTGTCGGCGATCTGGCGGCACTGATGGCGCGGCTGGCAGGCGCCGGCATCCCCTATACATTGAGCCGGTCCGGACGCCGCGCCCTGTTCTGCCGTGACCCAGATGGCAACGCGCTGGAGTTCATCGAGACGGCGGGAATATGAACGGGAACGACTGCAGCCCGCAAGGCTGGTATCAGGCCGCCTGCGACCAGTCCGGTTTTGTCTGCGACACGCAGCAGCTTGCCGCGATCGGGCAGCTGGAAGTCTTGTGGTGGCAACTGGTGGAATTCAAGCAGCGGCGCAACCAGTTCCTCGGGCGCAGCCTGTTGAGGCCGGAGGTGCCGAAAGGTTTGTATGTCTGGGGCGGGGTGGGGCGCGGCAAAACGTTTCTGATGGACGGTTTTTACGAGTGCCTGCCCTACCGGCGCAAGCGGCGCATCCATTTTCATAACTTCATGCTCGAAGTGCATCACGAGATGCGGCGGCTGGCGCATGCGCCCGATCCCCTGCTGGCGGTGGCCGGGGTGATCGAGCAGTCCACCCGCTTGTTATGCCTGGACGAATTCCACGTGGACGACATTGCCGACGCGATGATCCTCGGTCGTCTGCTGGAGGCTCTGTTCGCGCGCGGCGTGGTGGTGCTGACCACGTCCAACTATGCGCCGGATGATTTGTACCGGAACGGTTTGCAGCGGCAGCGCTTTTTGCCCGCCATTGCCCTGCTCAAGCGCGAATTGAAAGTGCTGCATCTGGATGGCGATTCCGATTATCGCCTGCTGCAGATGGCGCGCGATCCGCTGTTTCATTTTCCGGACGATGCGGCCAGCGAGGCGCGCATGCAGGCTCTGTTTCGGCGTCTGACTGCGGGGGTGCGGGACGGTGCGGATGCGATACTGATGGGCGGTCGCAAAATCCCGGCCAAACGGCTGGCGCGCGAGGTGGCGTGGTTTGATTTCGCCGAGCTTTGCGGCGGCCCGCACGACGCGGCGGATTATCTGGAGATCGCGCACCGCTATCCCACGGTGTTCGTGTCGTCGATTCCGCACCTGACCGCGGAGCGGGCGGCAGAAGCGCGGCGCTTCACCTGGCTGATCGACGTGCTGTACGACAATCACGTCAAACTGGTTGCTTCATTCAGGGTGAGCCCGCAGCAGTTGTACGGCGATGACGGGCGGGAAAAAAAAGAAGAGGCGAGGCGCATTGCCAGCCGCCTGGCCGAGATGCAAACGCTGCATTATCTTGAACTCCCCCACCATAGTCGCGGCGTAAAACTGGGTTGACGGATGGCGGGGGCGGCGAGAATTTATGCTCCGGTCGCGAGCTTTTGTTCGTAGTCCATCTGGCACGCCGCCTGTCCCGCGTGCACCGAGATTTCGGCTTGGTCGAGAACGGATTGCGCCAGCGTGAACGGGCCGCTGTTGCGCCGCGCCGGCTGCAGTTGACTGACAAGAAAGTCTGCGCGGGCTTTTTCCGTTGCCAGCATACATTCGGCGAGATAGGTTTTCATATTGGCCTTGAATGCAGCCTGCGCGGCCTCGGTACGGGCTGTTCTGATTTCCCCTTCGGCGCGCGTCTGCATTATTTCCAGCCGGGTTTGGTGCGCGATCTGCTGCTCTTCCCTGCCCAGTTGGTCCAGATAGAACCAGGCGCCGGCCGCCAATACCAGCAGCACCACCAACATCAGATTTTTGATCATCGCGGACTCCTTTGTGATTGCATGTCGAGGCGGAAATTTTTCGCATCATAACGCATTTTCGCGGGGGTTTATGGTGCGGGACTGGGATGGCGCTGATGCACCCTTTCAAGCTGTTCCAATACCCCCGAAGCAAGCGTGACAGTCGCGCTGTCGAGGTTTTCTTTCAGTTGTGCCAATGATGTGGCACCGAGGATCGTGCTGGCGGTGAAACGGCGGGTGCGGGCAAAGGCCAGCGCCAGGGTGGCGGGTGTCAGGCCGGCGGCAAGGGCGATGTGCGCATACTCGGCGGCGGCAGCGGCGACATTGGGCTTGTTGTAGCGCTGGCCGAAGCCGGGGAACAGGGTGATGCGCCCCGGCGCGGCAGGATCGTCCAAATACTTGCCGGTGAGCCAGCCAAAAGCCAGCGGGCTGTAAGCGAGCAGGCCGACGTTGGCATGATGACAGACCTCGGCCAGGCCGCTCTCGAAGGTACGGTTCAGGAGATGGTAGGCGTTCTGTATGCTGATAATCCGCGGCAGGCCGAGTTGCTCCGCACAGCGCACGAATTCCATTACTCCCCACGGCGTTTCGTTGCTCAAACCGATGTGGCGTATTTTTCCTGCCTTGACCAATTCCGCCAGCGCCTGCAGTTGCTCGGCAATGGGGGTGGTCTCATGTTCCTGGCTGGCATCGTAGCTGGTGGTGCCGAACATCGGCACATAACGGTCCGGCCAGTGGATCTGGTATAGGTCGACATAGTCGGTCTGCAAACGGCGCAGGCTGCCGTCGAGGGCGGCGTTGATTTGTTCGCGGTTGATGCGCGGTCCGTTGCGGATCCAGGCAAAGCCGCGCGCGGGGCCGGCAATCTTGGTGGCGATGACCAGTTTGTCGCGTGGCTGTTTTTTGAGCCAGTCGCCGATGTATTGCTCGGTGCGGTGCGCGGTTTCTGCGCGCGGCGGCACCGGATACATCTCGGCGGTATCGATGAAGTTCACCCCGCGCGACACGGCGTAATCCAGTTGCGCGTGCGCTTCCGCTTCAGTGTTCTGTTCGCCGAAGGTCATCGTGCCCAGACACAGGGCGGACACTTTGAGGTCGCTGCTGCCGAGGGTGCGGTATTCCATCTTGCTTCATCCGCGCGTGTTGGACTGGCCGGAAAATGCGCCCAGTTCGACAAATGGTGCCGGCTGCCAGCCGTCTTTGCGGTGTTCCGCCACCACGTTGGTGAAGATGCCGCCGCGCACATAGAACTTGGCGGTCAGGCGCATGAAGCGCGGCCGGGTGGCGGCCACCAGGTCGTCGAGGATGCGGTTGGTGACATCCTCGTGGAAATGGCCTTCCTCGCGGAACGACCACATGTACAGTTTCAGGCTTTTCAGCTCGACGCACTGCGCATCGGCAATGTAATCGAGGATCAGCGTGGCAAAATCCGGCTGCCCGGTCTTGGGGCAGAGACAGGTAAATTCGGGGATTTCCATGTGGATGTGGTAATCCCGTCCCGGCTGCGGATTGGGAAAGGTTTCCAGGGTTTTGGCGGGGCGGGTGCTCATGTTTGGTGGCCTTGGTCAGTTCAGTTAGAATGCGGCGCATTATAACGCCTGCTCATTGCCCAAGTGCGTCTCAGCCAGATCAAACTCGCCGGTTTCAAGTCCTTCGTCGATCCTTCCGCCATTTCCCTGCCCGGGCAGTTGGTGGGCATCGTCGGGCCGAACGGTTGCGGCAAGTCGAATGTGATCGATGCCCTGCGCTGGGTGCTGGGCGAGTCGCGCGCCTCCGCCCTGCGCGGCGAATCGATGCAGGACGTGATTTTCAACGGCTCCGGCAACCGCAAGCCGGTCTCCCGCGCCAGTGTCGAACTGATTTTCGATAATTCGCTGGGCAAGGTCGGCGGACAGTGGGCGAGCTATGCAGATATTTCGATCAAGCGCGTGCTGCAGCGCGACGGCGATTCGAATTACTACATCAACAACCAGAATGTGCGGCGCAAGGATATTACCGACATCTTCCTCGGCACCGGGGTCGGCGCGCGCGCTTACGCCATTATCGAGCAGGGCATGATCTCGCGCATCATCGAGGCCAAGCCGGAAGAACTGCGGGTATTCCTGGAAGAAGCGGCCGGCGTGTCCAAATACCGCGACCGGCGGCGCGAGACCGAATTGCGCCTGGCCGACAGCCGGGTCAATCTGTCGCGCGTGTCCGATATTCTGCATGAGCTGGACAAGCAATTGGTGCATCTTTCCGGCCAGGCCGAAGTGGCACAAACCTACCGCGAACTGGAAACGCGGCGCGAAACCACGCAGCGCCTGTTGTGGCTGGTCAACAAGCAGGAAGCCGAAGCCAGACGCGCGCGTTTCGCCCAGCAAGCGGAGAAAACCCGCATCGAGCTGGAAGCGGAGATCGCCCGGCTGCGTGAAACCGAAAGCCGGCTGGAAACGTCGCGCAGCGAGCATTTCGCCTTGTCCGATGCGCTGCATGCGAAACAGGGCGATCTGTATGCGACCAACGCCGAAGTGGCGCGGCTGGAGCAGCAGATTTCCTTTGTCACCGAACAGCGCAATCGTCTGGCGCAACAGATTCAGAACGGCGAGCGGCAGATTGCCCAGCAGCATACCCAATTGAAGGGCATGCACACGTTGCAGGTGCACTGGCAGCAGCAAAAGCAGGAAGGCGCAACCCGCGCGGAGGTGTGCGGGCAGCGTGCCAACAGCGAAGCTCAGGACCTGCCGCAGGCGGAAGAAACAGCGCGGCTGGCACAGGAAAAAAACAATGCGGCACAACGCGAATTGCTGCTGCTGCAACAGCAGGTGCAACTGGCGGAAACGCGGCGCGGGCACATCCAGAGCAATGTGCAGCAACTCGACAGCCGCCGCTCGCGCCTGCTGCTGGAGCGCGACAATCTGCCGGCCGACGATCTGGCCGCGCTGGACCTGGCGCAACAGCAGCAGGCAACCGCGCAAAACGAAGCGCAACAGCAACAGCAAATGCTGGCCGAATTGCAGGGGCAATTGCCGCAGGCGGACAGTGTGCGGTGTGATGCGCGCAACGCCGCCCAGGAACTGGAGCGGCAGTTGGCCCAGACCGAGGCACGCCTGCACGCGCTGCAACAATTGCAGGCGCAGCTCGATAATGACGACAAGTTGAAAGCCTGGTTGACCCGGCATGGACTGAAGGACACGGCGCGCCTGTGGCAATCGCTGCGCACCGAACCGGGCTGGGAAAACGCGCTGGAAGCGGTATTGCGCGAGCGTGTCAACGCGCTGGCGCTGGTGCAACTGGATCAGGCGCAGGCATGGAAGGATGAACCGCCGCCGGGCAAACTGGCGGTGTATGCGGCGGACGGTGCCGCGCCTGCCGCGCTGCCGGCGCCCAACGGCCGGGTGCCGCTGGCCGATCACGTGCAAACCCGGGATGAGCGGGCGCAGCGCGTGTTGGCCGACTGGCTGGCGCAGGTGTATGCGGTGGCTGATCTGGCGACGGCGCTGGCACAGCGCGGCGAACTGGCGGCGGGCGCATGGCTGGTCACGCCCCAGGGCCATCTGGTCGGCGCGCACAGTGTGTTGTTTCATGCGCCGGACAGCCAGGTGCACGGCATTCTGGCGCGCCAGCGCGAGATCGAGGCGTTGCAATTGGAGGCAGAACAACGGCGCAATGCACTGGCGCAGGGCAAGACCGTGCTGGAGCAGGCCGAGGCAGGGTATCGCGATCTCGATGCCCGCCTGATTGCGCTACGCAACGACGGCACGGCCTTGCAGCAGCGCCGGCATCAGCTCCAGTTGCAGATTCTTAAACTGACCCAGGCGCATGAGCGCAGCCGCGAGCGCGGCGCGCAGATTCAGCAGGAACTGGATGAACTGGCACAGCGTTTTGCCGAGGCCGAAAAACAGCAGGCCGAAATCGCCGCCGGAATCGCGGAGGCGCGCTCGCGCGCCGCCGCACAGCAGGTCGAGTGCGACCAGGCCAGGCTGCAGGCGAACGCGCAGGAGGCGGCCCTGCGCGCGGTGCGCGAGCGCGCGCAGCACGCCCAGCGCGAATTGCAGGAGGCGCGTTTTTTTGCCCAGACCTGCGCCGACAAACTGGCCGATCTGGAACAGAATATCCGGCAGCAGACCCTTGCTTTGCAAGAGCAGGAAGAAGCCCTGGCACAGAGCCGGAGCGAGTTCGAGGGGATGCGCGATGATGGCGTGCAGGAGCAGTTACAGGCCGTGTTGCAACAACGCCAAACACAGGAACAATTACTGGCCGAAGCGCGTAATACGCTGGAGGCGGCGACAGTCAGCCTGAATCAACTGGAACAGGCACGTTTGTCCTGCGAGCAGCGGCTGAATCCGCTGCGCGAAAAGGCGAGCGAACTGACGCTGAAAGAACAGGAGGCACGGCTGCAAGCCGAGCAATGGTCGGAGCAGCTGCAAGGGGTGGATGAGGGCACGCTGTTGCCGCTGATTGAGGGTGCCAAGGCCAGCGGGCTACAAGCCGAGCTGACCCGTATCGGCAACCAGATCAGCGCCCTCGGCGCGGTCAATCTGGCGGCGCTGGAGGAATTGCAGGCGGCGCAGGAGCGCAAGGCCTACCTCGATGCCCAGGCGAAAGACCTGAACGAGGCGATCGGTACGCTGGAAGAAGCGATCCGCCGTATCGACAAGGAATCGCGCGAGCTGCTGATGGCCACCTACGAGGCGGTGAACGGGCACCTGGGCGAGATGTTCCCGGTGCTGTTTGGCGGCGGCGAAGCGCGTCTGGTGCTGACCGGCGACGAAATCCTGGATAGCGGGGTGCAGGTGATGGCGCATCCGCCCGGCAAGAAGAATGCCTCCATCCAGCTTCTGTCCGGCGGCGAAAAAGCGCTGACTGCCATCGCCCTGGTGTTTTCCCTGTTTCAGCTCAATCCGGCGCCGTTCTGCGTGCTGGACGAAGTGGATGCGCCGCTGGACGACACCAATACCGAGCGGCTGTGCAAGCTGATCCAGAAGATGGCGGAGAAGACCCAGTTCATCTATATCAGCCACAACAAGATCACGATGGAGATGGCGCACCAGCTGATCGGCGTCACCATGCAGGAACGCGGGGTGTCAAAGATCGTGTCGGTGGATATCGAAGAGGCGATGCGCTTGAGCGACAATCACAACCAGGCAGAGACTATTGCTTAATCTTAAAGAAGTTGGGCCACGGATGAACACGGATGTTCACAAATGAACAACGAATACGTTAGGGCGCGCCATCACCCTTTGAGTAAAGTGCCAACCAGTATCCCGCGTGTTTTTATCGGTGTTTATAGGTGTCAGTCCGTGGCCAACTGCGGCTTTTAACCTAATCGCAATTCACCTGTATGGCCTCGCGCGCATCGCGCAGACGCTGCTCCCGCGCCGCGTCATCCAGATAGTATCTTTCGCCGTTGGCATCGTAGGCGGAGAGGCGTGTTCCGCTTTCCAGGGTGCGCAAACTTTCCTGCGCGTTGATGCAATTGCGCTGCCGCTCTTCCTGTATCGCTTTTTCCTTCGCCAGCTTGTCGTTGGCCGCCTGTTTTTCCTGGAGGGCTTGTTTCAGTTCCGCCTCGCGTTCGACGTAGTTCTTGGGCGCGTCCTGGGCAGGCGCGGCGGCCGTATCCTTGCTGGTGACGTTGCGCACCGTGTCGGCATTGATACCGGCCGGCCGGGTATCCGAATAATGCACCACGCCATTTTCATCGACCCATTTATTGAGTTCCGCGCGGGCGTTCAAGGCGAAAATCGTCAGCAGGGAGAGTGCGAATAGAGTTTTCATGCCAAGCCTCCATAAAATTTTGTGTTGAAGCTACCTATTCTTTTGCCGCGCGTCAATTTATCATTGCGGGCGGATTCGCGCGCTTTGCCTTGCGGGTAATAATAAGCGCGAATGAAATTCTGAATTCAGACCGGGGGGGCGCATGCCGCACAAAAAGCTGAAGGGCCAGAGCCTGCAAGATTTCTTGCCGGTGGAAAGCAACCAGAATCTTGTGCTCAGGTTGTTTCGCGCGTATTACCGCTCCCATCTGACCACGGGCAAGCTGTTCGATGACTTTCCCGATTTCTTCCTGGTCAAACCGATCGTGCTGAAAGACCCCGAGCTGGTGGATCGCGCATCCGACCGTTTGATCATCGATGATTGCATTGCCCGCGCCCAGCAACGCAAGGGAAACGTTGGAGTGTGCAAGTGGCGTAATCCAAAGCTCAATTATTACTGGCTCGAACTGGCGCCTTTCCCCTTTGTGTTGGGGGATGAAGTCTCGCAGGACAACGAGGGCGAGTTTTTTTACCTGTTGAGCCGGTTTATCCGCCACACACGGGAGAACCCAAAACATTACGGCGACATGACGGCAGATGCGGCGACGGATCGCGATTTGGCGATCATGCTGGAGAGAATCGAACAGCGCGGCACCAAGCTGGAAAAATTACTGAAGCATTACCCGCTGGAGATGCTGGTCAATTTTGATCCGGGGTGGCCTTTGCCGCAGGTGAACAAACTGCTCAACGCCTTGCGCATCAGCGAGATGGACTGGTGCGAACTGTTTTTTGAGCATGTCATGTACGTGATGGCGCAAAAGCATCAATAGGGGTTTGACGCTGCGGGAACGCAGCCCAATTTTGCTATAATCCGCGTTTTGCCGAAGGGATTTCCATGCGTATTACCCAAACCGCTCTTACTTTCGACGATGTTTTGTTGTTGCCGGCCCAGTCCGATGTTCTGCCGCGCGACGTCAGTCTGCGCACCCGTGTCTCCCGCAACATCGAGTTGAATATTCCGCTGCTGTCGGCCGCGATGGATACCGTGACCGAAGCGCGCCTGGCGATTGCGCTGGCGCAGGAAGGCGGCATTGGCATGGTGCACAAGAACATGACGGCGAAAGAGCAGGCGGCGCAGGTTGCCAAGGTCAAGCGTTTCGAGAGCGGTGTGGTCAAGGATCCGATCTGCGTGCGCTCCGACATGACGGTGCGCGACGTGCTCAATCTAACCCGCCAGCACAAGATTTCCGGCCTGCCGGTGTTGCAGGGCAAACAGGTTGTCGGCATCGTGACCAATCGCGACCTGCGCTTCGAATCCAATCTCGACCAGTCGATCGGCAACATCATGACCCCGCGCGAGCGTCTGATCACGGTCAAGGAAAATGCCGGTCTGGATGAGGCGCGCGCGCTGATGCACAAGCACCGCATCGAGCGCGTGCTGGTGATCAACGATGCCTTCGAGTTGCGCGGCCTGATGACGGTGAAGGATATTCTTAAATCAACCGAACACCCGAACGCTTGCAAGGATAGCCAGGGCCGTCTGCGCGTCGGCGCCGCGGTGGGTGTGGGTGAAGGCACCGAAGACCGGATTACCCTGTTGGCGGAAGCCGGAGTGGATGTGATTGTGGTGGATACCGCGCACGGCCATTCGCGCGGGGTGTTGAGCCGGGTGCAATGGGTCAAGCAGAATTTTCCGCAGATCGACGTGATCGGCGGCAACATCGCCACTGCCGCCGCCGCCAAAGCGCTGGTTGAGCATGGCGCGGACGGGGTCAAGGTGGGGATCGGCCCCGGCTCGATTTGCACCACGCGCATTGTGGCCGGGGTCGGCGTGCCGCAGATCACCGCGATCCAGAATGTGGCGGAGGCGCTGGCCGACAGCGGTGTGCCGCTGATTGCCGATGGCGGCGTGCGTTTCTCCGGCGATATTGCCAAATCGATCGCGGCCGGGGCGCATGCGGTCATGCTGGGCGGTTTGTTTGCCGGCACCGAGGAAGCGCCGGGCGAGATCGAGCTGTTTCAGGGGCGCTCCTACAAATCCTACCGCGGCATGGGCAGCTTGGGCGCGATGCAGCAGGGTTCCAGCGACCGTTATTTTCAGGATAACGAAGCCAACCAGGACAAGCTGGTGCCGGAAGGCGTGGAAGGCCGCGTGCCCTACAAAGGCAGCGCGCTGGCGGTGATCCACCAGCTGATGGGTGGTCTGCGTTCCAGCATGGGCTACCTCGGTTGTCCCGATATTGCCACGGTGCACGCCAAGGCCGAATTCGTGCAGATCACCTCGGCCGGCATCCGCGAATCGCACGTGCATGACGTGCAGATCACCAAGGAAGCGCCCAACTACCATATCGACTAACCGGGAAGGGGAAAGGGGGGGAGAGGTATGGGTAAAACCGCCGCATCTTCCCTTTAGCGCAGCGGGCGCGATCCCTTCTCCCCTCTCCCTTCCCAGGCTTTAAATCATGCACAAAAAAATCCTCATCCTCGACTTCGGTTCCCAATACACCCAGCTGATCGCACGCCGTGTGCGCGAGGCACATGTGTATTGCGAACTCCATCCATGTGACATAAGTGAAGCGGATATTCGCGCGTTCAATCCGGCTGGCATCATCCTTTCCGGCGGGCCCAACTCGGTGTATCAGGAGGAGACGCCGCAAGCGCCGCATGCGGTGTTCGATCTTGGCGTGCCGGTACTGGGTATCTGCTACGGCATGCAGACCATGGCGGCGCAGCTCGGCGGCAAGGTCGAGTCCGGCCGCGTGCGCGAGTTCGGCTATGCCGAGATCCGCGCGCATGGCCATTCGACATTGTTCGACGGCATCCAGGACAAGAACAATGCGCAGGGACACGGTCTGCTTGACGTATGGATGAGCCACGGCGACAAGGTGGCAGAACTGCCTGCCGGATTCAAGGTGATCGCTTCCAACGCGTCGACCCCGATTGCGGCGATGGCGGATGAATCGCGCCGCTACTACGCGGTGCAATTCCACCCCGAAGTCACCCATACCCCGAAAGGCAAAGCGATTCTTGCCCGCTTCGTGCACGACATCTGCGGCTGCGGCCAGGACTGGAACATGCCCGACTATATCGGCGAAGCGGTGGCAAAGATCAAGGCGCAGGTCGGCAACGAGGAGGTAATCCTTGGCCTGTCCGGCGGCGTGGACTCTTCCGTTGCGGCGGCCTTGATTCATCGCGCCATCGGCGACCAATTGACTTGCGTGTTCGTGGACAACGGTTTGCTGCGTCTGCACGAGGGCGAACAGGTGATGGAAACCTTCGGCAACAATCTGAATATGAAAGTGATTCATGTCGATGCCAGCGGCGAGTTCATGAAACACCTGAACGGCGTGACCGATCCGGAGCAGAAGAGAAAAATCATCGGGCGCGAATTCGTCGAGGTGTTCCAGCGCGAATCGGCCAAACTCAAACAGGCAAAATGGCTGGCGCAGGGCACCATCTATCCGGACGTGATCGAATCCGCCAGCGCGAAAACCAAAAAAGCGCACACCATCAAGTCGCACCACAACGTCGGCGGTCTGCCGGAATCGATGCACCTCAAGCTGCTGGAACCATTGCGTGAACTATTCAAGGACGAAGTGCGCGAACTTGGCGTGGCGCTCGGGTTGCCGCCGGAAATGGTGTACCGCCATCCTTTCCCCGGCCCCGGTCTCGGTGTGCGCATCCTCGGCGAAGTGAAGCGCGAATACGCCGAACTGCTGCGCCGCGCCGATGCGATTTTCATCGAAGAGCTGAACAATACGAAAGATTCCAGCGGCAAGACCTGGTACGAGCTGACCTCACAAGCTTTTACCGTGTTCCTACCGGTGAAATCGGTCGGCGTGATGGGCGACGGCCGCACCTATGAATGGGTGGTCAGCTTGCGCGCGGTGCAGACACAGGACTTCATGACCGCGCATTGGGCGCACTTGCCTTACGATTTGCTGGGCAAAGTTTCCAACCGTATCATCAACGAAGTGCGCGGCATCAACCGCGTGGTGTACGACATCTCCGGCAAGCCTCCCGCGACGATTGAGTGGGAGTAGCGACCCCGACACGGTGCGGCGTAGCCGGCGGTGCGGGAGGGGGCGCCCGCCACGAACAGATGACTTGTACCCAAGCGCGGTTTATCTGAGTAGCGACCCCGACACGGTGCGGCGTAGCCGGCGGTGCGGGAGGGGGCGCCCGCCACGAACAGATGACTTGTACCCAAGCGCGGTTTATCTGAGTGGCGTGGTACCGGCATGGTGCGGCGTAGCCGGCCTGACCCGCGAAATGAGCCGCTTTTCCCCATCTATTCGACGCATGCCCGTCCACTGCGACTGTTAATTTAGCCTCGTGCCCGTCTTGGGCATTCGCGCATAACGAGGTGAAGCATGTCCACTCCCAATAAGATACGTCTGGTTTCTTCCAACGACGACGAAAGTCTGGCCGAATCGGCGGCGATTCGGGAATCGCGCGGCCGGGTCGAGGCGGAAATCGATGCGCAACTGGCGGCGCAGGTACGCTCGCGTGCCGAAGCCCATGCGCGCGCGATTGCGCATGAAAAGGCGCAACGTGAAAGCGAAATCGCGGGGCGGATAGAAGCGCGCACCCGCGCCGAGACAATGCTGGTCGAAGAAGCGCGCGCCAGATTGGAGCAGGAAAGCGCATTGGCGCGGGCCGCGCAACAGAAGCGGGCGGCAGAGGTGCAACTGAATGAAGCCATCCGCCTGCGGCGGGAAGCCGAGGATTCGGCGCGGGAGGAGTTGGCACAGCGTATTGCCGCCGAGAAGGCTTTGCACGAAGCGCATCGCCGTCGTGCCGAAGCGGAGCATGAGGCGGCGCTGGCAACGCGGGAGCAGGAAAACAGCGAAGCGCTGCTCATCCGGGTCGCCGAAGACAAGCTGAAGAAGGAAAAAGAGGTGATTGCGCAGGTCAACGCAAAGTTGGCTGCCGAGCGTTCGGCACAGGAGGCGCTGGTCGCGCGCGAGCGCAGTGAGGCGCTCGCGCTGGCTGAAATGCAGGGACGAGTTGCGGCCGAGCAGGAGGCCGAACGCGCCGCCGCCGCGCGTGCAGAGGAAGAGCGCGCGCTGGCCCGGCAAATCGAACAGCGCGCACAAGTCGAAACGGAGATAAAGGAAGAAACGACCGCGCGCAACGCGGCGGAATGTCGCGCGACCGAAGTTGCCACCGAGGCGTTGGCGAAAGAACAGGAAATACGCCAAGCGGCAGAACTTAAATTGCAGACCGAACAGGAGGCGATGGAATTGCTTGCACAACGCGCCCGCACCGAAAAACAGGCGCAGCAGGAACGTGAAGAGGCCAACCGTTTGCTGCGCCAGGCAGAGGAGGATGCGCGCGGATTGATGGTGGCCGAACAACAGGCGAGGCAGGCGGCCGCAACGCGCGCGCAGGCGCAGCGGGAGCTGGTGAGTCGCGCGCAACAGCGGGCGGAAGCTGAAATGTTTGCGGCACGCGCGGTCGAGCAACAACTTGCCGCCGAACAGGAAGCGATCACCGGCGCGATGCGACAGCGCGAAATGGCGGAGCGCGCCGCCGAGTTGGCGCGGCAACAGGCCGAATCCGAACAACAACTCTATTTGGCGGCGCAACAGCAGGCGGCGAACGACAAACAGGAAGCGCGGTTGTTGCAACAAAAACTGGATGCCATCAATGGCCAGCTGGCTGCCTCCGAAGATTCGGTCCGGCTGGCCCTGGGCGCCTGCCGGGCACAACAGGACAAGTTGGATGCCGAGTTGGCAGAACAGCGTGCCGTACAGCAGCGGATCGCCTCCGAGGAGCAGGCCGCGGCAGCGGCGCGGCAGCGCGCGACTTTGGAAGCCGAGACCGGGCGCGTCGCGCTTGAGCGTGCGGCAACCGAGCAGGCGGCGATCGAGGCAATCACCTCGCGCATGGATGCCGAGTTGCTGGCGATTGAGACCAATAACCAGTGTCTGGAGCAGGAAGTGCGGGCAAAGGAAATTGCGGCGGCACAACAGGCGCAGGATGAGGCATTGCTCGAATCGAATCGTGCCGGGGAGGAACAGGCCGTGCGCGCGCTGAATATGGCGAAATTGAAAACCGAAACCAGGAAACAGGCGATCCGTGCGGAGGAAGAGGCGTTGCGTGCCGATGCGCGCGAGGTGGTGGCGGCGCGCCGGTGTATCGAAGCGGCGGAGGCCGCCGCGCAATCCGCTTTACGCAAGGAACAGGAAGCGCAGGCGCTGACCGAACTGCAACAGCGCAATGCGGATGCGGCGGCGGCAGAGCTTGAGTTGCTCGCGCGAGAACGTGCCGTGCAGGCGCGCCATGAGGCGGAATTGGCGCAAAAGAATGCGCTCATCGCGGCGCGCATCGCCGAGATGGAGCAGGCGCACGAGGAGGCGGAGCAGGCCGCAGAAGCAGAAGCGCAGAAACGTCTGGAAGCCGCGCGAAGATTGTTTGTTATGAACGCGCAACGCGCCGCGTCCGAACGTGCCGCGCGCGGGGCGGCGGAAGAGAACGCCGCCATGCAGGCCGAGATTATTGCGCTGGAAGAATCGGTGCTGCAGCGCGAGGCGCACAAAAACGAGAAATTGAGAGGGGTGTTGGAAACGGCCAATGCTCGCCTGGATAGCGAATTGTTGCTGGGAAAACTTCGCCGCAGTCTGCGGTTTAATCGCGCTCTGCAAGGCGCGCTCGCCGTGTCGCTGCTGTTGTTGGGGGGCGGGGCATGGCTATTGCCGACCGCACCAAGCCCCGCGCGACCGGTGCTGGATACCGCGCTGGTGCTGCCGCCGCCAACCGCCCGCGCCAGGGTGGAGAGTTTTAAGCTTTCGACCGAGCTAAGCCAGCCGCCGCTGCGCATCGCGACGGTTGAATAGGCGGGTTTGGGCAAAAAAACGGCGTTCAGACCGCTGTTTTTTTTGGCGCGCGCTTAATGCGCGACACGCACCACGCCGGCGCTGTTGATGATGCGGACCCGGTCGCCCACGGCAAAGGTTTCGTCCTTGACCGCCTTGGCCTGCACCACCGAGATGTAACTGCCGTCTTCCATCCGGATATCAAACTCGAAACCGTTTTCCCGGGTTATTCCCTCCTCGGTTGCGGCGCCCACCATGCCGCCCACGACCGCGCCCACGACCGCGCCAATCTGGCCGGTCTTGCCGTTCCCCACGCTGCTTCCGGCCACCCCGCCCACCACCGCGCCGGCCGCGGTGCCGATCGGGGTTTTGGTTCCTTCGATGCGAATCTCGCGCACTCCCTCGATATAGCCGATCCGGTAGGTCTGCACTTGCCGGACCTGGTCGCGAGTATAAACATCGCCGGATTTGCCGGCGGCACAGGCGGCCAGCACAGCGCTAATTCCGATGATGATGAGGGTTTTTGGGTTCATGCCAAGGTTCCTTTTTGAATGGGTTGAGATTGAAAGCCGAATTTTGACCGCGCGCGCCGCATTTTGGTTCAGTCGTTCTTCATGCCGCAACATTACACGGCGCGATTGATGCCCGGTGCCCCGCCTGGCGGAGTCGGGTCGGCGGGCTGCCAGCGTTTGAGCAACAGCGCGTTGCTCACCACCGAGACCGAACTCATCGCCATGGCCGCACCCGCAATCACCGGGTTGAGCAGCCCCAGCATCGCGAGCGGGATGCCGAGCACATTGTAGGCAAAGGCAAAGAACAGGTTCTGCCGGATCTTGCGCAGGGTGGCGCGGGACAGCGAGATGGCATCGGCCACCGCCATCAGGTCGTTGTGCATCAGGGTGATGTCGGCGGCTTCCAGCGCGATGTCGCTGCCGCTCTTCATGGCGAAGCTGACATCCGCCGCCGCCAGTGCGGGCGCGTCGTTGATGCCGTCGCCGACCATGCCGACGATGTCATCCGGCTTCACCTTGAGCGTATGGATCAGCGCGGCCTTGTCCTGTGGCATCACTTCGGCACGGAAATCGGCGATGCCCGCCTGCGCCGCGATGGCTTGCGCCGTGGCGTGATTGTCGCCGCTCAGCATGACGACATGGATGCCCATGCCGCGCAGTTGCACGATCGCTCTGCGGCTGCTGTCGCGCAGGCGGTCGGCGAGCGCGAGGGTGCCCAGCGCAACGCCATCGCGTGCCACCACGATCAGCGATTTACCCTGTTGCTGCAAAGCGGCCAGAGCACGGTCATCGAGCGCGACACCCTGTTGCGCGGCAAAAGCGGGGGAGCCGAGCAGGCAATCGGCGCCGCCGATGCGGGCGGTCACCCCTTGTCCGGCCTGTTCATGCATTTCGCTCACCTCAATGGGCGGTTGCGCGCCAGGGTGGTCGAGCAGGGCGCGCGCGAGCGGGTGGGTCGAGTGTTGCGCCAGCGCGGCAGCGACGCGCAGCAATTCTTCCGCGGCCACCGCAGGCGCGGGCAAAACATCCGTGACAGCGGGCTTGCCCTCGGTCAGGGTGCCGGTCTTGTCCAAAGCCAGCATCGAGAGTGAATGAGCGCGCTCCAGTGCGGCGGCATCCTTGACCAGAATCCCCGCATGCGCGGCGCGGCCGGTGGCGACCACCACCGCCGTCGGCGTGGCGAGGCCGAGCGCGCAGGGACAGGCGATCACCAGCACCGATACCGCGTTGATCAGCGCCGCACTGAAGTCGCCGCCGAACTCCCACCAGCCGATAAAGGTGAGCGTGGCGATAACGAGCACCGCCGGCACGAATACCGCCGAGATGCGGTCGGCCAGGCGCTGGATTGCCGCCTTCGAGCCTTGTGCCTGTTCCACCAGGCGGATGATCGCGGCGAGCTGGGTGCGCGAGCCGACCGCCAGCGCGCGGCAGCGCAACAGTCCCTGCTGGTTCAGGGTGGCGGTATAGACCTTGTCGCCCGCCTGCTTGCTCTGCGGCAAACTTTCGCCGGTGAGCATGGATTCATCCACGCTGGAACTGCCGTCGAGCACGATGCCATCGACCGGCATGCTTTCACCGGGGCGCACCACGAAAATCTCGTCCGGACGCAGGGAGCCGGCGGAAACGTCGATCACCTTGCCGTCGCGTTCGGTGTGCGCCATCTTCGGTTGCAGATTGATCAGTGCTTCCAGCGCGGAGGAAGCTTTTCCTTTGGCATTTGCTTCCAGCAGTTTGCCCAGCAGCACCAGGGTGATCAGTGTCGCGCTGGCCTCGAAATACACCGCTTGATTGAGGCCGAGCAGCCATACCGCGCAACTCAAGAAGTAGGCGGCGCTGGTGCCGAGCGCGACCAGCACATCCATGTTGCTGCCGCCGGAACGCAGCGCGCTCCAGGCGCCGCTGTAAAAACGCGCCCCCGCCCAGAACTGCACCGGCGTGGCGAGCAGCCATTGCAGCCACAGCGGCAGCAGGACAGGGATGCCGGCGAACATCAGCAGCATCCCGGTGATGAGCGGCAGGGTGAGCAGGAGGGCGATAAGGAATTGCCGGCGATCGCGGCGCAGCACGGCCCGACGTGCCGCCTTTTCGGCGGCGAAGTCGCGCGCCGGATGGGCGTCGAAACCGGTGTCGCGCACGGTCTGGATGAGAGTGTCGAGGCTGGCGGCGGCAGGATCGAAACTGATACTGGCCTTTTCCGTGGCGATGTTGACCACGGCGGTGACGTGCGGAAGCTGATTGAGAGATTTTTCCAGGCGCGCGGAACAGGAGGCGCAGTGCATCCCGGTGATCTGCAATTCGGCGTGTTCTGTCTTTTTAGTCATGGCGCGCCGAATTTAACATGATTTACAGCCGGCGTTTGATACTCACTCCGCCGCGCAAGTCACCCGGTTTGTAGCCGGTGGCCTGGTCATGCGGGTATTCCTCGCCCAGGCGAGTTTTGACCGCGGGAGAGATATCGCTTTCGCTGCCATGGCAGGCCACGCAACCGGGTTGCAGCACGATGCCTTTCATGTAGCGCAGGTACTTGCCATTGGGTTCCTTCACGATTTCGACGACTTCCAGCGTTTCGGGTTTTTCTCCCTTGGCCAGACGCTTCTCCAGCTTCTTCAGTGCCTTTTGCTCCCATCCATCCGGGGTGCCCAGCAGGGGGTTGCGCACTTTGTTTGAGACGCGCGTCAGTTTCCAGCCGTGCTGGCGCGAGAGATCGCCAGCCAGTTTCGGAGCGATGTCCTTGCAGACCTTGACGGCAGATTCAGAGCCGCCTTCACTCACCGCTTTTTTGTTTTCGGCCATCAGTTGTTGCATGAACGGGCCAACAACGGCACGGCTTTCTTCACGGTATTTTTCCAGTTTGTCAGCCATGGCGGGCATGGACAAGACGAGCAGGGTTGACAGCAGCAGTGATTTTTTCATGTGAGTTCCCTGGCTAATGGCTGGATAAAAAAATGCCCGACAGGGTCGGGCAAGAGAGGGAGAAACGGCTTATTTTTTTTCCATCGGGCAAGTGCTCAAGCCGAAGATGGCATAGGCCGGGCAAAACTTGAAGAGGCCGGTGAGCAGGGGCACGATGCCGATGTAACCCCAGATGCCGACCGTGTTGGTTGCGGCGAGGCCGATCAGAACCAGACCGGCGATAATGCGCAAAACGCGATCAGTGCTGCCAACGTTGAATTTCATGGTGTGCTCCTTTTGTGGAATGGTTGAACGGAGGTTGCATTGTAGGCGGTGGTGGTCATGATGTCTGTGAGAAACCTCACACATAACACCTTGAGTCAAACAGGGTTTCCTGTTTCAATCCACACCCGTTTCAAGGATAAGGGTGCAACATGGCACAGGCAAGCATTGGCATCATCGGCGGTAGCGGTGTGTATGACATCGAAGGACTTTCGCACAAGCGCTGGGAGCGGGTGGAATCCACTTTTGGCGAACCGTCGGACGACTTGCTGTTCGGTGAACTTAACGGGATCAAGCTGGTCTTTTTGCCGCGCCACGGGCGCGGCCACCGCATCCCTCCCTCGGAGATCAACTTTCGCGCCAACATCGATGCGCTGAAGCGTGCCGGCGTGACGGATGTCATTTCGGTCAGCGCGGTTGGTTCCCTGCGCGAAGGCCTGCCGCCCGGCACCTTTGTCATTGTCGATCAGTTCATCGACCGCACCTTCGCACGCGAAAAATCGTTTTTCGGCACCGGTCTGGTGGCGCATGTGTCGATGGCGCATCCGGTGTGTCACCGCCTGGGTGATCATCTGGAAACCGCTGCCCGTGATGCCGGCATCATGGTCGTGCGCGGCGGCACGTATCTGGTGATGGAAGGGCCGCAGTTTTCCAGCCTGGCCGAATCCGAACTGTATCGCGGCTGGGGATGCGATGTGATCGGCATGACCAATATGCCGGAGGCCAAGCTCGCGCGCGAAGCCGAGTTGTGCTACGCCACGGTGGGGATGGTCACCGACTATGATTGCTGGCATCCGAATCACGATGATGTCACCGTCGAGCAGATCATCGGCGTGTTGCTGGCCAATGCCGACAAGGCGCGCACGCTGGTGCAACAGGCCGCGCCGCGCATCGCCGCGGACGCTGACGCCTGCACTTGCGGCTGCCGCACGGTGCTGCAGCACGCGCTGATCACCGCACCCGAGGCACGCGATCCGGCGCTGGTGGAAAAATTGCGCGCGGTGGCGGGGCGGGTGCTGAAATGAGCAACGAACGTGAACTGCGCGCGGCGCTGCTCGATGTGTCGCGCCGCATGGTCGAACTGGGTTTGAATCGCGGCACGGCGGGTAACGCTTCGGTGCGCTGCGGTGAGGGGCTGTTGATTACACCCTCTGCCTTGCCGGTCTCCGAGATGACAGCGTCGAACATGGTGCAAATGACACTCGACGGCAAAGTGCTGCAAGGCGGCAAACCATCGAGCGAATGGCGTTTCCACTGCGATATTCTCAAGGCGCGCCCCGAAATCGGTGCGGTGCTGCATAGCCATTCCCCGTTCGCCACCACGCTCGCCTGCCTGCGCCGCGAGGTGCCGGCCGTGCATTACATGATCGCGCTGGCCGGCGGCGATTCGATCCGCTGCATGCCCTACAGCCTCTTCGGCGAACAGCAACTTTCCGACGATGCGCTGGAAGCCTTGCAGGGACGCAAAGCCTGCCTGCTCGGCAACCACGGCATGATCGCGCTGGGGGTCGATCTTGACGATGCACTGGTGGTGGCGCAGGAAGTCGAGTTCCTGTGCGAGATCTACTGGCGCACGCTGTCGTTGGGTGAACCGAAGCTACTCACCGCGCAACAGATGCATGAAGTGAAAGCGAAGTTCGTCGAATACAAAAAACGGAGTTGAAGCAAAACCATTGCCCGCAGATTACGCGGATTGCACAGATTAAAGGCGATTCAAATCTGCGTAATCTGCGGAAAAACAGTTTTTGAATCCGCCATCTCATTCAGGAAGCCGCCATGCCGATCAAGTCACGTGTCAGAACCGTCCCGCATTATCCGAAGCCGGGCATCATGTTCCGCGACATCACCACCGTCCTCAAAGACCCGATCGGCTTGCGCGCCACCATCGACGAGTTGGCGCGCCGTTATCGTGATATGAAGATCGACAAGATCGCCGGCATCGAATCGCGCGGCTTCATCCTTGCCGCGCCGCTGGCTTATGCGCTGGGCAAGGGTTTCATCCCCATCCGCAAAAAAGGCAAACTGCCGGCGGAGACCATCGGCCACGACTATGAACTCGAATACGGCAGCGACCGCATCGAGATTCACACCGATGCCATCGCGAAAGGCGAAAAGGTGTTGTTGGTGGACGACCTCATCGCCACCGGCGGCACGGCAGAGGCCGCCTGCATCCTGATTGAAAAAATGGGCGGCCATATCGTTGAATGCGCGTTCATGATCGACCTGCCAGACATCGGCGGGAGAGGGCGGCTGGAGCAGCGCGGACACACGGTGTTTGCGCTGTGCGAGTTCGAGGGTGACTGAACGATAAACCTGAAAAACCGGCGGTTATTACAGACCGAGATGATTGGCTGACGCGCCGGAATGGGATGCCTCCCACATTTCATCGAAACGCGCATGCAGTTCGCGCGCGCCTTGCGCATCGTTGAGGGCGAGCAGACCGCGGGTGTCGTCGAAATGGTAGCGGCGCACGTAATGGGCATCGTCGGCAACGGCGAAGGGGTCGGTCACGCCGAGCAGGTGCGGCGGGGTTTGGAAGATGGCCATGCCGTGACTGAATTCGCGCAGCAGCAGCATCATGCGCGGACAGTAACGGATGAGATGCTGCGGGTCGTGTGCCAGCAGGTGCAGGCGCGCGGTGCTGCTGCCGAGCAGAAAATGACGCAGGGCGTCGTAACGCGCTTCGCGGTTGAAGCCGATGTCGGCAAAATCTTTTTCAAAGATGATCAGGCTGCGCTGCGCGGCGGCGCAGACTCGGTCGAGCGCGGTGATGTAGTCTGCCACGCCGTCGAATGGGGTGTGTTGCAGAACCTCCTGGCTCATCCGCGTCTCCCGTTGGCCGGGGCGAGATAACCGGCCAGATACCATTCGTACAACAATGCGGCGGCGGCGGGCGGGATCGCCTGCGCCGGCGCCAGTTCGCGCGTGTCGGCCAGTTCGCGCAACAGACGGTAATCGGCTTTGGGCAGCGGGCTGGCTTCGCCGTTGATGAACACGCTGCGGCCGTGGCACTGCATCAGGGTCTTCAGGTCGAGCATCAGCCCGTGTTTCTGCGCGGCGGAGGTGAAGCGCGCTTGAGTCAGTGGTTTGGCCGGTGCAACAAAAAAGATATGCGGTTTCGGCTCGCTCAGATAACAGCCAAGGAAATTCGCCACGTCTTCGTCGTCCCACTTTACCTTGCGGATTTGTTTGGCCACCTGCCGCAGCATCGGCTTGCCGATCTCGGACGGATGTTTTTGCAATTTCAGATCCGGATCGCTGTATGTGCCGGGGATCTCGATGCGGTCCTGCAGATAGACGAGGAACTGTTCCGCCAATTCCTGATACCAGGGGGTGCGGAAGCCGATGGAATAGGTCATGCAATCGTCTTCGGCGATGCCGTTGTGCGCGCATTGCGGCGGCAGGTAGAGCATGTCGCCCGGCGCCAGCACCCATTCCTGTTCCACCTTGAAATCCTTGAGGACGCGCAGCGGCGCGCCTTCGATCAGCGTCCGGTCCTGTTGGGTCGAGATCTGCCAGCGCCGGTGGCCGTAGCCCTGCAGCAAAAACACATCGTAAATATCGAAGTGCGGGCCGACACCGCCGCCTTTGGGGGCATAACTCACCATCAGGTCATCCAGCCGCGCATGCGGGATGAAATCGAAACGCTTGAGCAGTTCCGCCGCTTGCGGCAGGAAGTGATTGACCCCCTGCACCAGCACCGACCATTGGCCTTTTTTTGACAAGCCGGCAAAATCCCCGGCCCCAAAAGGCGCGCCACGCAAGCCGAACTTGCCGCGCTGTTGGGTGACCAGCCGAGCCTGCGCATCCTCGTTGCAGGCCAGTTCAATCAGTTGCCGCGGATCGAGCAGGCCGGCAAAACCGGGTATCGCCTGGCGGATCAGCAGCGGTTTTTTTTGCCAGTAATCGCGCAGGAATTGTTGCGGCGTCAGGCCGCCAAGCAGAGGGTTTTTCATGCGCGGATTATAGCCTTGGTTGACGTAATGGAAATTAAATTCAAGACGGCGCGGGCACAAAAATTGGATAGAATGCGGACTTCGGGAGGAAGTTATGCCACTACAAGTTGTCTCGCTCCGGGCTGGAACCGAGGCGCCGCATTTCGAATTGCCTGATGCAGACATGCATCCCTTTCGACTCGCCGCCCAGCAGGGGAAGCATAATGTCGCGCTGTATTTTTATCCCAGGGACGACACGCCGGGATGCACCATGGAGGCGAACGAATTCAGCGATCTGGAGGAGGAATTCGCCCGCCAAGACACCCTCGTGGTCGGGATCAGCCGCGACGATTGCATCAGCCATGCCACGTTTCGCGACAAATACGGATTGTCGGTATTATTGCTGTCCGATCCCGAAGGACGGGTGTGCAGGAAGTACGGTGTGCTGTACGAAAAAGAGGCCGACGGTAAAAAGAAACCGGCCATCCGGCGTTCGACTTTTGTCATCGACAAACAGGGCAAGTTGCGCCATGTTTTGTATGATGTGCATGCCCACGGACATCCGCAGGAAATACTTAAACTGATAAAGGAAATGCAATGAAGATCGAAAAGAATGCAGTCGTTTCGCTGACCTATGAATTGAGCGATGCCAGCGGCGCGCTGATCGAAAAGGCCGACGGCCCGATCAGCTACCTGCACGGCGGCTATGACGGGATCTTTCCGCTGGTGGAAGAAGCGTTGCAGGGCAAATCGACAGGCGACAAGTTCGTGGTCAGCATGCAGGCGGACGATGCGTTCGGAGAATACGAGCACGATCTCGTGCGCGTCGAGCCGCGCAGCATGTTTCCGGCAGAACTCGCTGTCGGCATGCAGTTCGAGGGCGGCGCCGAGGGGGATGACGATGAAGATTACATGCTCTACACCGTGACCGAAGTGAACGACGATGAAGTCACCGTGGACGGCAACCATCCGCTGGCGGGCAAGGCGCTCACCTTCTCCGGTGTCATCAGCGGCGTGCGTGCTGCTTCGGCGGAAGAGTTGGAGCACGGCCATGTGCACGGCGACGATGGCCACCATCATTAAGGCGGGGAGATAAAAATGAAATTCCATCGGCTTTTGCTCTTGCTGGGTGCATTGCTGTTCGGGTTGGTGAATGGTTGCAGCGCGGAAAACGTGCCGCTGGTGGATGTGCAAAAAGCGGCAGCCATGCAGGCGCAGGGCGCACTTTTGCTGGATGTGCGGCAGCCCGATGAATATCGGGAGTTTCGCGCGCCGAACAGCATGTTGCTTCCGCTTGGGCTGTTGCGTTCGAGGATGGGGGAAATCTCGCGGTACAAGGGCCAGCCGGTTGCGGTGATCTGCCATTCCGGCCGCCGTTCGGCGCGCGCGGTGAAACAGTTGCAGGAAGCCGGATTCACGCAGGCGGTCAGCGTTGATGGCGGGATGGTCGCGTGGGCGGCAGCGGGGCTGCCAGTCGAGCGAGGCGCACCGCCGCAATAAGGTTCCGGCAAAAAAAGCCGCCGGATTAACTTTCTTTTTGCGCGAGCTGTTCGGCGAGCAGTTTGCACAGATGCTCGTTGGGCGGTTCCAGCGCGTAGCGCGCCACCGCGTTCAGCAGCCCTTGTATCTCTTCCAGCGTGAAGTTTTCCAGCAGGCGGTTCGCCATGTCGGCAGCCACCGGAACCAGGCGCGCTTGTCCATCCGGCAGCTTGAAGCCGAATCCGGCCAGCCGGTTCAGCTCGCCATCGGTCAGGCTCATTTTTTCCTGCTCGCGTTCCAGCACAGCGTTGAAATCCTCCAACTCATCCGCCAGCACCTCCGGCAGATCTTCCGAAATTTCCACCACCAGCCCCATCGGGTCGTCGCGGAGGAGACAAGGCACGCCGCGCTGTGCGGCAAAAGCCACGAACCGGTCGCGCAGTACGGCTGCAAAAAAGATGTAATCGATCATCGGGCATGCAAGTGGAATGAACGTTGCGCATCCTGCCTTGCGCGCCGGGCGAAATCAATCACCCGAACGGGCACGGCAAGTATGCCAACCCTGATGATGAAACTTGCCATGCCGGTTTCCCCCTGTCTAACTTTCCCCCGATACCCTCTCCTCAATCCTCTGGTGAAGCTACTAGCCATTCGACTAAGCACGATAAAACTGTGCAAGTCGCTGGTTATCCCGCAAGCGGGCGAGGAGGCGAACGAGAAAGGCACCTTTCAATCCCTGCGGGAGAAAGGGCAAACGAATCGCTGCGCGAGTTTCATGTCAACGGGAGAGTCGCTGCAGGAGCCATTCCGCCACTTCGTTTGCGCCGCGCGCAATGGCCGCTTCACGTTGTGGCGCTTGCCACAGGGCATGCAGCGCGGCGGCGAGGTCGCCGCGTTCCAGCGTCGCGCGCGACACTTCGCGGCATCGTCCGCGGCGTTGCAACCATTCGATCAATGCGGGTGACTCCGGCCAGTCGGCGCGGCTCACATACAGCACCGGCACTGCGCTGCATGCCGCCTCGACGAAACTGCCGTAGCCCGGCTTGCACAGCAGCGCATCGCAACTGGCGAGCAGATCGCTGAAGTGCAGCGGCAGCGATTCCAGCACGATGGCATCCGGATGCCGCACCTGCCAGCTGTCCTGCACCAGCCAGCGCACACCGTCGATGCGCGGCCAGCATTCCAGCGGCAAACGGCTGGCGATGCCGCCCAGACTGACCAGCACCAGTTTCTCGTGCCTGGATAAATGCAGATGGCGGTTCAGCTCGTCGCGCCGGTTCTGGCCGATGTCGGCAATCGGCGCGACCGGCACGAGATTGGGCAGCGATTTCATCGCCATACCCGGTGTCGCACGCAGGAAGGCATCGGCATTGGCGTAGCTGGCGAACATCTGCGCGCTGATCCCGTCCGCGCCGCAGTAATGGCGGTAGATGTCAAACCAGTTGAGCGAACACAGCGCGACGTTGGCGATTCCCGCGCGCTGCGCCCCGGCCAGCGGCAGATAACCGACATTGGAGAACACCAGATCCGTCTCCAGCTCGCGCAGCAGTCGCGCTTCGTCCGCGACGCGGGCATCCCAGTCGGCATGAAAACGGCGATACGCCGCGCGGCTCTCTGCGGCCAGCACGTCGATCGCCGAAGACATCGCCATGCCGAGGTCGCCCTTGCTGGGCAGCAGTTCAAACGGGGCGTGGATGCGTGAACGCAGCAGGAGCGGCGGCAGGGCGGAACGCAGCGTGATGCGCAACGGCGGCAGCAATTGCTGCAAACGGTTGAGGATCGGCGCGGTTTGCGCCAGATGGCCGAAACCGTGACCGGAGATGGAGACGACGAGGTGGGGTATCGGCCGATTCAAATCGCGCAACGCTCCACCTCGCGCAGTTGGCGCAGATAATCCTCTAATCGCTCATGCAGCGTCTGCGGCGCGCTGACGATGTCGTGTGCCAAGGCAAACAGCGGATAGCCGCGCCAGTCGAACAGGCGATATTTCTCCACCATCCGCAGGGTATGCACGCCCTCGCCGGAGATATCCGACCATTCGCCGCGCGCCAGTTTGCAGCCGAGCTCGTGGTGGTGCGAGTCCGCACTGGTCGCCGTGGTCAGCAGATCGCCCAGCCCGGCATAGCTGTAAGGCGTGTTGGCCTTGCCGCCGAAGGATTGCACGATGCCGCTCAACTCGGCGAGGGCGGCCACCATCAGATGCCCGCGCAGGTTGTCGCCCAGTTGCAGCTCATCCGCCACGCCGAACAGGATGGCGTACACGTTTTTCAAAATCACCGACCAGCTGCGGCCGTGCAGGTCGCTCGCCTGCTGGCAGACCAGCGTGCTGCCCAGAAATAGCGCATGGATCACCGCGAAATCCGCCGCGTCCGACAGCACCGCATCGGCGAAACCGTGGCGGCCCGCACGCAGTTCTTCCGAGATCATCGGCCCGTACACCACGCCGTAATGACACCTACCCGCGAACACCCGCTCGAACACCTGCGCCGCGCTGCGCCCCGCTTCGTCCAGTCCTTTGGCAATGGTCAGGCACAGACAATCCGGCACGACATGCGGCGCGATGCGACGGGCAATCTCGTCGTGGGGATTCACCGGCAGGCAGAACAGGATCACCTGCGCGTCGGCGGCCGCCTCCTCCAGCGTCGCATTGTTGCCTTTCACCACCGTACCCATGTTCCAGATGCGCACATCGTGCCGCGCCGCCAACAGATATTCCATGGCATGCCCCATCTCGCCATAGCCCAGGATCAATACACGCAGTTTCATTTCGCTCTTTCGTCGCCAGGAATACGCATCATAAAACGAACTCGCGGCCTGCGCCGGGTCGGCACGGCGGTTTTACTTTTCGAACGTGCTCCTTGCTATCATGCGCGGGTCAGCATTGCACCTTCCATGAAAAATATGCCGCCCGAAGAGACAGACCCGTTAGACATTCACGATCGCCTTGCGCGGGAGAATACGGCGCCGGAGAGTACCAGTGTGTGGACCGAAATCGGCGAGGCGGAAGTCGCTCACACGCTATTCGGCAAAGCCAGAGTGCGCATCCGTCGCCGTCAGGATGACACGCGCATGGCATGGCGCTGGACTGTATTTTGTATCATGCTGATCAGCGGCGCGGTGTGGCTGGTGTGGACGCTTGCACCGTTGCCTGTGATGCGGAAGACTTCGACGTCCGCCGCTGAAAAAGTGACACCTTCCGCCGCGGTGCAGAGCGAACCGGTGCAGGGTGACGACAAACCACCGGCCCCGGCGGTCATGCCCCGCGTAAATTTGCCGCCCGCCCGTACAGACTCCGTACCTGTGTCAACCAAGGTCTTGCCGCCGGCCATTGCGACCCAGTCCGCGCCCGTGGTCCCAACCCAAAAGCGCCGTGCCGTCAGTGCTCCGGCCATTGCACCGGCAGAAGTTCAACCCGTCATCGGTAGCGCGGTGGCGGATTCGCCGGGATTACAGAATCCCCTCGAAGCGCCGCTGGCCAGCCAGCCGCCACCGTCCGCACCGCCATCGAACTGAAGCGGCATGTCCGTCTTGCTCAGTGCAATACTTCAGCCAGGAAGTCCTGCAATTGCAGCCATGAATCCTTGTCCGCCTGGGCATTGTAGGCCAGCGGCAGATTGAATTTCCTGCCATATTCATCCGCGTCAGGATTGGTAAAACTGTGTAGCGTGCCCGGATACACCACTGTCTTGTAGTTCACGCCCGCATTTTTCATTTCCTGCTCGAATGCGGCCACTTGGGCGGCGGGAATCATCTTGTCGTCCGCGCCGGTGAAGGAACGCACCTGCGCTTTTACGGTGCCCTTCTGCGCCGGCGCATCGGTGGCCAGTCCGCCGTGGAAACTTGCCACACCTTTCAAGTCCTCGCCCGCGCGCGCCATGTTCAGCACCACCGAACCGCCGAAGCAATAACCGATCGCCGCCAGCTTGCCGCCGTCGACGCGGGGATCGTCGCGCAGCACCTTCATCGCCGCCTCGAAACGCGCTTTTGCCATCGGTTTGTTGAGGGAGACTTCGGTGGCGAACTTGCCCGCGTCATCGGGGTGCTGCGCCTGCTTGCCGTCGCCGTACATATCCACCGCCAGCGCGACATAGCCCAGCTTGGCGAGCATATTCGCCCGCTTGCGCGCATAGGCGTTGTGTCCCCACCATTCATGCACCACCAGCACGGCAGGGCGTTTGCCCATTGCATGTCCTTCATATGCCAGCCAGCCCTTCAGCGTCGTGCCGTTCGCGGAATAGGTGACCTCTTCGCCTTCCACCGCAGCCAGGGCGGGCGCGGTCAGGCAGAGCAGGGCAAGGGGGAGAAGCAGATTTTTCATTGGAGTCTCCTTGGGATTGGGGGATAGCATTGCAGAAAGGCATTCTACTCAACGGGCTTGTTGGCGGGTTGAATATCCCGTTTTTCCGAACCCGGTCAAACCAATCTTTGCACAGTGTTGCACAACCGGCTTGCATTCACGAGAATGACATTATGGAAAAGACCATAAAACTCCGCGCCTTCAGCAAATCGGCAAAACCTGATGCCGCGCTCCCCGGCTGACGGGCAACGGCAATCCCATGGACTTTGCGAGTTTATTGCTGCTGGCCGGATTGGGGTTGGCGATCTGGTTCTGGCTACACAGCCTGCGCATCCTCGAGATCGCCCGCTATGCCGGTCGGCAAGTGTGCGCAAGGGCAGGCGTGCAATTCCTTGACGACACCGTCGCCGGCACCAGGCTGGGATTGGCACGCGACGTCAACGGACGCCGGATACTGCGCCGCACCTACCGTTTCGAATTCAGTGAAACGGGAAACAGCAGGAGAGAAGGGGAAGTGATCATGCTGGGCGACCGGGTGGAAACTGTCACGATGGAGCCGTATCAGATTATGGAGTGAGGGGCGTTGCTGAGTGGGTTGGAAGCCGTGGTACATCCCCTATTATTCCTGCTTCGATTGTTGATCTTCCAGCAAACGAAGCGCGGCGCGCACTATTTCGCTCTCGTCGTTGTATCGGCCGGAATCAATCTGGGTGCGGATGAATTGCTCAAAGTGGGGATTGAGGGCAAAGCTCGTTGGCATGATGTTTCTCCTTGCTTTGCTGGCAGTGATTTAGACGGCGTTTGTTCGTGCCTTGTCAACATTCTGAAAGTCTTGCTACACCAGCCTCTTCAACTGATAAATCCGCTCCAGCGCTTCCTTCGGACTCATCTCATCCGGCTGCAAATCGCGTAACGCCGACACCAGCGGATGCTCTTCCGGCTCCGGTGCTTCGGGTGCGGCGGCGAACAGGTCGCCCTGCGGGTTCTGCGCGGCGCTATTCTGTTCCAACTTCACCAGTTGTTTCTTCGCGCTGCGGATGACGCTGTTCGGCACACCCGCTAATGCCGCGACTTGCAGGCCGTAACTCTGGCTGGCCGCGCCTTCGTTCACAGAGTGAAGGAAGACGATGCTGTGCTGGTGTTCGACGGCGGCGAGATGGACGTTGGCGAGTTGTTTGAATTCTTCGGCCAGTCGCGTGAGTTCGAAATAGTGGGTGGCGAACAGGGTGTAGCTGCGGTTGATCTCCAGCAGGTGGCGCGCGATGGCGTAGGCGAGGGCAAGGCCGTCGAAGGTGCTGGTGCCGCGCCCGATCTCGTCCACCAGCACCAGGCTTTTCTCGGTGGCGTTGTGCAGGATGTTGGCGGCCTCGGTCATCTCGACCATGAAGGTGGAGCGTCCGCTGGCCAGGTCGTCCGATGCGCCGATGCGCGTAAAGATCTGGTCGATCTCGCCAAGTACCGCTTGCTGTGCGGGGACGAAGCAGCCGACATGCGCGAGTAGCGCGATGATGGCGACCTGGCGCATGTAGGTCGATTTACCACCCATATTGGGGCCGGTGATCAGCAGCATGCGGCGCGCGTCGTTGAGCGTGCAGTCGTTGGGGGTGAAGGTGTCCACTTGCGCTTGCACCACCGGATGGCGACCTTGCTTGATGTGTAGTTGCGCGTCGTCGCTGAACTGCGGTGCGCAGAAGTTGAGCGTGGTGGCGCGTTCGGCGAAGGTGGCGAGTACGTCCAGTTCGGCGATGGCTGCGGCGACGGCTTGCAGTTGCGGAATGCTCGGGGCGAGTGCATCCAGCAGCTGATCGTAGAGGAATTTCTCGCGCGCGAGTGCGCGGTCGTTGGCGGAGAGTGCCTTGTCCTCGAAGGCTTTCAGTTCCGGCGTGATGTAGCGCTCGACGTTCTTCAGCGTCTGGCGGCGGCGGTAGTCGTCCGGCACCTTGTCGGCATTGGCAAAGCTGACTTCGATGTAGAAGCCGTGCACGCGGTTGTATTCGACTTTGAGTTTGTCGATACCGGTGCGGGCGCGTTCGCGCTTCTCCAGTGCCAGCAGGAAGTCGCCGCAGTGGGTCTGGATGCCGCGCAGCTCGTCCAGTTCGGCGTCGTAACCGTCGGCGATCACGCCGCCTTCGCGCAAAATGGAGGAGGGTTCGTCCTTGATGGTCTTTTGCAGCAGATCGACCAGCGTATGGTCGGCTTGCAGCGCATCAGCAAGGCGTTCAATGTGCGAAGGATTCTCTAGGTCGGGTTTCAACCCGACATCTTCATTATCGTGTCGGGTTGAAACCCGACCTACAAGAGCGGCTTGCAACTGCGGCAAGGTCTTCAGCGTGTCGCGCAGGCCGGAAAGGTCGCGCGGGCGGGCAGAGCGCAGGGCGATGCGCGCGGTGATGCGTTCGACATCTACGCTGGGTTTGATATGTTCGTGCAGGGCTCTGAACAGTTCCCTCTCCCCCCGGGAGAGGGCGAGGGAACGCTCTGTGCTCGTCTCGCCGCTGATTCCCTCACCCCCGGCCCCTCTCCCAGAGGGCGAGGGAAGTATGAGTTGTTCAACGGCTTCCAGTCTTGCGCGTAACACTTCTCGATCCCGCAACGGATGATGCAGCCAGTGCGCGAGCAGGCGGCTGCCCATGTTGGTGGCGCAGGTGTCGAGCAACGATAGCAACGTCGGCGCGGGTTCGCCGCGCAGGGTCTGGGTGATCTCCAGGTTGCGTCTGGTGGCGGCGTCCATGCGCACGTATGCGTCGGCGTGATAGACCTGCGCGCTGCGGATATGGGCAATGCTCTGTCCCTGGGTGAGTTTGGCGTAGCCGAGCAGCGCCCCGGCGGCTTCCAGTCCGACGGTAAATTCTTCGCAACCGAAACCGGCGAGGTCCCTGGTTCCGAATTGCTGGCACAGCGCGCGGTGCGCGGTGTCGCGCTCGAAGTGCCAGTCGGGCAGGGATTTGAGGGAAACGCTATCCCTCACCCCAACCCTCTCCCGGGGGGAGAGGGAGCTTTCGGCGTACAGGATTTCTGATGGCTGCAGGCGTTCGAGTTCGGCGGGCAGTTGGCTGGCGGCGACTTCGGCGAGGGTGAATTGACCCGAGGCGAGGTTGAGCCAGGCGAGGCCGGCTTCGTTGTCGCGCGGGTGCAGCGCCAGCAGCAGGTTGTCGCGCTTTTCTTCCAGCAGGGCGGAGTCGGTGACGGTGCCGGGGGTGACGATGCGCATCACTTTGCGCTCGACCGGGCCTTTGCTGGCGGCGGGGTCGCCGATCTGTTCGCAGATGGCGACCGATTCGCCCATCTTCACCAGCCGTGCGAGGTATTGCTCGGCGGCGTGATACGGCACCCCCGCCATCTTGATTGGCTGGCCGTTGGAAGCACCGCGCTGGGTGAGGGTGATGTCGAGCAGCTTGGCGACGCGCACGGCGTCGTCATGGAACAGTTCGTAGAAATCGCCCATGCGGTAGAACAGCAGCTTGTCGGCGTGCTCTGCCTTGATGCGCAGGTACTGCTGCATCATCGGCGTGTGTTTGCTTGGCGTGTCGGTCATCGGTGGTGCGGCAGAGAGGCTAACTCGAACGGGTTGTGATGAAGTGGCGAGAGTATACTTTTTCCATGGCGGGGATACACGCGCGGAGTGGGAGAGACAGGGTGCCCAAGACCATTATCATCACCGACCTGGATGGAACGCTGCTCGATGCCGCGACTTATTCCTGTGCCACTGCCGCGCCAGCCTTGAACCTGATCCGCACGCGCGGCATCCCCCTCATCCTCTGTTCCAGCAAGACGCGCGCCGAGATCGAGGTGCTGCGCCGCGAGCTGGGCAACACCCATCCCTTCATCAGCGAGAACGGCGGCGGGGTGTTCATCCCGCGCGGCTATTTCACTGTACCTTTCGACGCCGTTGACGCGGCTGAATACCGGCTAATCACGCTGGGCACGCCCTATGCGGAAATCCGTCGCCGCTTCATCCGCTTGCGCGATGCGTTGGGTGCGAAGGTGCGCGGTTTCGGCGACATGACGGACGATGAGGTGGCTACGCTGACCGGGCTGGCCGCCGACGCGGCGCAGCGCGCGCGGCAGCGCGATTTCGACGAGCCTTTCGTATTCGAGGGCGCGCCGGACCAGCGCTTCCTGCGGGCGATTGAGGCGGACGGCCTGAGCTGGACCGAGGGGCGGTTGTTCCACATCATGGGGCGGCATGACAAGGGGCGCGCGCTGCGCCTGCTGCAGACGTTGTATCAACAGCAGTTCGGCGCGGTCGAGAGCATTGGGCTGGGCGATAGCCTGAACGATTTGCCCTTGTTACAGGCAGTGGACCATCCGGTGCTGGTGAGGCACGACGACGGCACGCACGATGCGCGCATCGACATTGCCGGGCTGCACAAGACGCGGCTGCCGGGCCCCGCCGGCTGGAACGAGGCGGTGTTGCAAATGCTGGACGCGCCCCATCCCTTGCGCGCGCTGTTCGATGCCGCACTGGCGGCGGTTGATCCGTATCACGCGGTGCTGCGCGCGACGAAGGTCGAGGGCGATCATCTGCGGATTGCGGATGCCGACTACGACCTCGGCGCGTTCGAGCGCATCCTGGTGGTCGGCGGCGGCAAAGCCACGGCGCGCATGGCGCAGGCGGTCGAGACATTGCTCGGCGCGCGCATCACGGCCGGTCTTATCGTGGTCAAGCACGGGCATGCTGTTGCGCTGAAATTCGTCGAGCAGGTGGAGGCGGCGCATCCGCTGCCGGACGCGGCGGGCGAGGCGGTCGCGCGTCACATCCTGGAAATGGTGCGCGCGGCCGATGCAAAGACGCTGGTGCTGTGCCTGTTGTCGGGCGGCGCTTCCGCGCTGCTGGTCGCGCCGGATACAGGCCTGACCTTGCGTGACAAGCAGGACGCGACGGCGCTGCTGTTGCGGGCGGGCGCATCCATCGACGAACTGAATGCGGTGCGCAAGCACCTTTCCGCCATCAAGGGCGGACGGCTGGCGCAGGCGGCCTGTCCGGCGCGGGTGCTCGCGCTGCTGCTGTCCGACGTGATCGGCGACCGGCTCGACGTGATCGCTTCCGGCCCGACCGCGCCGGATGGTTCGAGCTTTGCCGATGCGCTGGCGGTGATCGCGCGCTACGGATTGGAGGAGAAGCTGCCGCCGCAGGTGATCGCGCATCTGCGGCAGGGCGCGGATGGCAGGCTGGCGGAGACGGCGAAACCGGGTGAGCGCTGTTTCGACGGCACGCACAACGTGATCGTCGGCGCGCTCAGCCTGGCGCTGGAGGCGGCGGCAGCGGAAGCGCGCCGGCTCGGGGTGGACTGTGAAATCATCGACGCGGAACTGCACGGCAAAGTGCGCGATGCGGCGGCCTGGCTGGCGCTGGTCGCGCGGGACACACTGGATGGCATGGTGGCGGGCGGGCGCTGTTGCCTGCTTTGCGGCGGCGAGACTACCGTCGCCGTGCACGGCGCGGGAAAAGGCGGCAGAAACCAGGAGCTCGCGCTGGCCTTCGCGCTGGAGATTGAAGGGCTGGAGGGCGTGACGCTGCTCTCCGCCGGTACCGACGGCAGTGACGGCCCGACCGATGCCGCCGGCGCTTTGGTCGATGGCCGGACGGCTGCCCGTGCACGTGCGCTGGGCATCGAGCCGCAGGCTTATCTCGACGACAACGATTCCTGGACCTTCTTCCGGCGTTACGACGAGGCAACGGGCGAGCACAGCCATCTCGTCACCGGGCCGACTGGCACCAACGTGATGGATATGCAGTTGCTGTGGCTGGAAAAGGCGGCTGCGATCCCGCAGCCGTCGTGATAAGGTGAAAGCAGTCTAACGGGCATGGCGAGTAGTTCCCCTTGATTATGAAACTCGCCATGCCCGTTCCCTCTCCCCAACCCTCTCCCGCAAGCGGGCGAGGGGGCGAACGAATTGCTGCGCGAGTTTCATCTTCAAGGAGGCCATCCGGGTTATGGACGCAGTCACGCTCAGGGCTGATATCCATCAGCAGCTCGAACAGTTCGGGAAGGCCGATATTGTTGTCGGCATCCCCAGCTTCAACAGCGCGCACACCATCGGCCATGTGGTGCGCGCGGTGCAGGGCGGGCTGGCCAAGTATTTCCCCGAGTACAAGGCGGTTATCGTCAATTCCGACGGCGGCTCCAGCGACGGCACCATGGAAGTCGTGCACAACACTTCCATTGGCGATTTCGGCACCATCCTGCTGCATCACCGCATCGAACCCGTGCTCAAGATGGCGTTCCCGTACTCCGGAATTCCCGGCAAGGGCAGCGCCTTCCGCGCCGTGTTCGAGGTGGCGCAAGCGCTGGATGCCCAGGCCTGCGTGGTGGTCGATTCCGACCTGCGCAGCATCACGCCGGAATGGATCGAGTTGCTGCTGAAGCCGCTGCTGGACGGCGGTTTCGATTACGTTGCACCGCTCTATCATCGCCACAAGTTCACCCGCGCCATCGCCATGGCGGCGCAGGCCTTTGTGGAGAATCCGATGGGCACCCCGCTGATTCCAAACTGGAACCGGGTGATCGCGGCCATCCCCGATATCTTCGAAATGCTCAAGCTGGCGGTGGAAGAGGACAACAAGTAGCGCGGTTGTTTCAGCCTTTCAGACCTTCCGTCAGGTGCGGCGCGATCAGCTTGAGCAATTGTTCATGGATATGCGGATTGCCGGCGCAGATGTGGCCGCTGGTGAGGTAGTTCTGGTTGCCTGCGAGGTCGCTGACAATGCCGCCCGCTTCGGAAATGAGCAGCGCGCCGCCCGCCATGTCCCACGGTTTGAGACCGGTCTCGAAGAAGCCGTCGTAGCGACCGGCTGCGGTCCATGCCAGATCGAGCGAGGCGGCACCGGGGCGGCGCAGGCCGGCAGTGTTCTGCATGACATCCTTGAAGATCGCCAGGTAGGCGTCAATATGCTCGAAGCGGGTGTAGGGAAAGCCGGTGCCGATCAGGCTGTCTTCCATTTCTTTGCGCTTGCTCACGCGGAGGCGCTTGTCGTTGAGGAATGCGCCGCGCCCGCGCGTGGCGGTGAACAGGTCGTTACTGGTGGGGTCGTACACGACGGCCTGGGTTAGAACGCCGTTGTGTTGCAGCGCGATGGAGACCGCGTATTGCGGCACGCCGTGCAGAAAATTGGTGGTGCCGTCGAGCGGATCGATGATCCACAGGTATTCCGACTCGCCTTGGGCGCCGCCTTCCTCTGCTAGAATCGCGTGGGTCGGGTAAGCCTGCAGCAAAGCGTCCACGATGATGCGCTCGGCGGCGCGATCGACCTCGCTGACGTAATCCGCATGGGATTTCTTGGTCACGGTGAGATGGTCGAGGTTGTCGGCGGCACGATGGATCAGATTGCCGGCGCGGCGCGCGGCCTTCACCGCGATGTTGAGCATGGGGTGCATAATTGGTACGACCTTTTTAATGAGCTGGGGAGATCCGGCGCTCATTTTAGTTGGTATTGTCTTTCGAATAAACCAAAAAAGCATTTGCCCGCAGATTACACAGATTGACGCAGATTAAATCCCCGAGTTAGGGTGCGATTTTTTGGTTTGGTTGTTGGC
>Ga0210015_1000311_pt1 | contig 51563 bp, 52 predicted proteins | sample CryGeymeta201522_FD_185471 | JGI IMG/M metagenome (GOLD analysis project Ga0210015, IMG submission 185471) | Groundwater microbial communities from Crystal Geyser aquifers in Utah, USA - Crystal Geyser metaG 2015-22 (SPAdes) (version 2) | ecosystem: Environmental > Aquatic > Deep subsurface >...
AAAAACAATTCTCTTTTAGCTTTTTAATTTTTCTTTTAAAACTTTGATTAAATCTGAGATTTTCACTCGTTCTTGTCGCATGGTGTCACGATCTCTAATAGTAAGGTCTTCTTGTTCCAAACTTTCAAAATCTATAGTTAAAGATAGAGGAACACCCACTTCATCCATTCGACGGTATCTTCGGCCAATTGAACCAAGTTCATCATATTGTGCAGAAAACTGAGATTTTAAAATTTGATAAACCTCTTTGGCTTTTTTAATCAGTTCCGGTTTATTTCTGACTAAGGGTAATACGGCAACTTTTATTGGAGCTAATTTTTTATGAAGTTTTAATAAAACCTCAATTTCTTTGGTGGCTTTTGTAGTTTTGGTCCGACCACCTTTTATCTCCTGATAGGCCTCACACAAAAATGCTAAAAACGATCTATCTGCTCCGCCAGAGGTTTCAATAATGTATGGGAAATACTTTTCTCTGGTTTCCTCATTATAATACTTCAAATCTTTTCCTGAATGTTTTGAGTGGTTGGACAGGTCCCAGTCCCCCCGATTGTGCACTCCTTCAATCTCCCGCCAACCAAAAGGAAAATGATATTCAATATCTACCTGCCTCTGGGCGTAATGAGCACGCTCTTTTGCCGGAACCTCAATTGCCCTTAAATTTTCTTTTTTAATCCCTAAATTTATGTACCAATTCAATCTTTCTTTTTTCCAAAAATCGAAATATTTTTTAGCCTCTTTTGGATGGCAAAACCATTGAAGCTCCATCTGCTCAAATTCTCGAGTTCTGTAAATGAAATCTCCTGGGGTAATTTCATTTCGAAAGGCCTTCCCAATCTGAGCTACCCCGAAGGGAATTTTTAACCTCATTGAATTTAAGATATTTTCAAAATTAACATAAATTCCCTGGCAGGTTTCGGCCCGCAAATAAGCTTGGGCGGCTTCATCCTCAACCGGTCCGACAAAGGTTTTCATCATTAAATTAAATTTTCGGGGTTCGGTAAATTGACCTCCACACTCTGGACAACCCTTAGGAACTGTCCCTCCTCTGTCCCTCAGTTCGTCGGCTTTAAATCTTTTGTGGCAACTTTTGCATTCCACCAACTCATCGGCAAAACCAGCAGTTAAATGTCCCGAGGCTTGCCAAACTTCGGGTTTCATTAAAATTGCCGCATCTAACCCAACAATATTTTTTTGAACCCCGGTCATTTCTTCCCACCAAGCTTTTTTTATATTATTTTTCATTTCCACTCCTAAAGGCCCAAAATCATAACCAGAACCAAAACCACCGTAAATTTCCGAAGACGGAAAAATAAACCCTCGACGTTTGCACAATGATACAATTTTTGGCATTAAATCCATTGGTCACAGGGTGTCAGGTCGCGGCACGTCTCGCTTCGCTCGCCTAACACCGCTCCTTAAAAACCCACGGTTTTTAAATTCAAGATTATATGTTTATACCTTAGCGAATCAAGGTTCTGCCGAAGGCAGGTTCTTATATTTTCCTAGACGGGGGAACCGAAGGGTGGTGGACACTCACTCTCGACCCCTCTCCGACATGGGATTACTGAACTACTCCTTGTTCCTCAGAAACAGTTTCATCATCTGGCAGAGCAGTATTAATTGCCGAAGTTGTAGATTCCAAATTTTGTCCGGTCCATTTATCTTCTCCGACAACCCTGGCTTGGCTAATTATTTCCGGGGTTTTTCCTTTTTGCGTTGACCTGGGTAAAAACCCAACCTGAAAAGAAATGTTAGGGCCAGAAGTTAAAATACCTTGACCTACCTCCATTTCTCCAACGCTCCAAACTATTTCTCTCGATTCGGAATCAAAAGCAAACTTTGAAATCTCCTCTTCCGGAAAAATCCTGCCAGTTAGTTCAACATTCTCGGGTAAAATGGCTTTAACTTTTACATTCTCCACTTTATTATAATAATTCTTTGCCTGCCAGGTTATAGTATAGGTGGTGGTCTTTTCTACCTCGGGAGGAATGGGACCGGAATTGCCAAAAATCTCATCCTCAAAATATCCCTTTTGCGAAAGTTCTAATTTTGAATTAATTTTAGTTTCAAACTCTTCCCAAATTTGGCCAAGATAAATTTTGTTTATAATTTTGGAGGCTTGGCCGCCCATTTCCCAGTCTTTTTTCAGATTTATCCAAAATTCAACTTTCCCCTCCCGTTGGGCCGGTAAAATCTGGAGGTCGGCATTTCTTCTCCAGTCAAAAACAATTGAGTTGTCTCCCTGTTTAAAATCTCCTTTATCTGACTTTAAACTAAGAAAATCAAAGGCATCTCCTTCTAATTTGGCAATTAAAAACAGATTAATTAAATCTTCCCCTCCAATGTTTCTAAAGAAAATTTCATAGTGAAGTAAATCTTCGGCCGAGGCTATATATCCCGGATTTCCGTTAATTTGCTGGGAGATATACAAAGAAGGTTTAATAATTTCTACCCCCATGGCAGTTTCTTTCAATAAAACAAATTCTTCCCCTTGCCATATTCCCAGTTTTGCGGTAAACACTTTCTGCTCCCCCACCTTACCCATTAACCTGCCCTTAATTTCAATTCTGCCTCCCTGGGCTCGGTTTAAAAAAAGAGAGTCGGAGGGTACTTCCCATTCGGTTTGGTCAAGACCTGCCGGTTCCGATTCTATAAATTCAAACTCGGAAGGATATTCAATTTTAATTCTCAAATCAGAAAGAGGGTAATCTAAATTAGAAAAATAATTTAATCTAAATTGAATATCCTTGTCGGATTCTATTTTGGAGGGTAAATCAAATTCAAAAGTTAGGGGGACTTTTCTGATAACGGTAGTAAAGGTGGTGGAACTTTCGTAATAAGCTTTTAAGCCCTTGGGACGATAACTCAAAGAGGCTTGAACTTTTAAAGTTTCGGACTCTCTGCCAAATAATCGGGCCTTAAAAGAAAGGGTTTTTTCTTCGCCGGGATAAATAGCCTCTCCCAATTTTTCTTTCCCCAAAATTTTTCTCGCCCCGTAGCGAGACTCTTCTGCTCCAAGAGACTGAGGTTTTTCCTCCACGACCAGCGAATGCTCAGAATACTCAAAAATCAATTGAGGATCTTCCAAGCGGGCGTTGCCGTTATTCTTATACTTAACAATGTATTCAACTTCCTGGGCCAAATCAGCTTCCTCCGGCCCCAAAATTTCCAATTTCAAAACTTCTTTAGAATAAAGATTTTTTTGATAATGAAAATAACCAACCACGCCCAGAGCTATGGTTAAGATAATCAAAAAGACAGTAAATTTTCTTTTAGCCGAGGCCATGTTTTATATGTTTTAATTCAAGATTATATGTTTATACATTAGCGAATCAAGAACATAGCTTTGCTATGTTTTTAATTCAAGATTATATATTTATACATTAGCGAATCAAGAACATAGCTTTGCTATGTTTTTAATTCAAGATTATATATTTATACATTAGCGAATCAAGAACATAGCTTTGCTATGTTCTTATTATATATTAAATTTACTCCGGGCCAAAATTTGGCTTAAGGTTTTATTAAAGTTCTTTGGTCAAATAAGAATAGTAATCGTCAGAAACCTTTTTTAAAGATTGGTAATGAGTTGGTTTAACTTTTAATCGAACTAATTCTTTAAAATTTCTTTTAAAAATAATTCTTAAAATTTTAACCAAATCCGAATCAATACTCATTCCCGACTTTGTTTTTCTGAAACAACCCCGGCAAATTACCCCTCCTTCTGCTGAATTAAAATAAAGAGGCTCGGGAATTAACTTTGCCTGACAAATCGCACAATTATAAACCGAAGGTCGGTAGCCGATTAAATTAATCAAGTTCCAGAAAAAATAATAATATATTAGTAAACAGTAATTGGTAACCGGCAAACAATTATTCAATTCTTTAAAAGTTTCATTTAACAAACTCCAAATTTTCCTATCTTCCTCTTTTTCTTTAATTAAATTGTCTAAAACTTCGGCAATTTTATGAGCTACTTTTAGTTTAATTAAGGATTTGGAGACCCCGTCAAAACTCTGACAGGTTTCGGTATCGGTCAATGTTTTGTGGGTTTTACCCTGGATAAACTTAAGTTGACTTAAACTAAAAAGTTTTAGTCCTCCTCTTAATTTAGATTTAATTTTTCTAACGGCCTTAGCCAAAAAATTCAACTTTCCAAAATCTTTTGTAAAAACTGTAAAAATTTGGTCGGCTTCTCCCCGATCAATTTTTTTTAAAACAAAACCTTTGGTTTGGTAGTGAACAAACATCACTAATTCAAGATTATATATCTATACATTAGCGAATCAAGAACCTGCGAGCGAAGCGAGTAGGTTCTTATATTATAATTAACTTAACCTTATTATCTATAGACCTGCCCTTCTCTTCGCCTCCTCTAAGCGAACTATCTCTTCTTGAAGTGCATTTCCTTCAACTCTGGTTTTTGGTGCGGTTCTTTTTATCCTGTCAATCTCTTTTTGGATTTCACCTGCATTAATGTCACGGCCATAATAACTGGGAAATCTCTCTTTTAATATTTTTTCTCCCATTTTCCCTAATTGTTCTTTACTTCTTCCTTTGCTCCAGGGAATTGAATAAGGTCCTTTCTTGAAAAATTGGGGAAATTCTTTTCTCGGAATTCCTCCTCTTTTCTCAAAAGGTCCTTTGGAAACAGGAGCTGGCTTTAAAGGTTTCTGGAATCTACCTTGAGGTGTTGTTGGTTTTTTCCCAGGAATTTCCATAAATTTAAACCTTCTTAATCGCTAAATGTAATTTTTCTTGGTCGACCTTTATTTCTTTTTCTATTATAAAAGCTTCTTTTGGTTTTTTTCCAAATACAAAATTTTTTACTTTCGCTTCCTTTAATATTAAATTCTTATTTCTCATTAAAATTTCATTTAAATTTATTGAGCCAGAATATCTTACTAAAATCTTATCTTTCGGTCGAAGCCCAGCTTTTTTCCTCATTTCTTGTATGTTTCGAATAACCTCTCGAACTATACCCTCTTCTTTTAACTCTGGGGTAATTTTAGTGTCTAATTTTAAAGTTTTGCCAAAAGAAATTTCTTTTACATTCACTTCTTCCTTAATCAACCCTAATAATTCTTTTGGAATTTGGAATTTGGAATTTGGAATTTGAAGCGAAGCGAGCGGTTGTCTAACTTTAATTCCAACTTTTGCCCTCTCTGCTAAAGCTAAAGCACAAAGCTCTCTCACTTTTTCCATTTTTTTCTCTAACTTTTCGTCAATCAATTTTCTCGCCGTCTTCGGCCAATCCTCCAAATGAACCGAAGGTCTAAAACCCGACGTTAGACCTTTGTGTATTTCTTCACTTAAAAATGGAATAAATGGTGCTGTTAATTTGCTGAGGATTAGAAAGACAAAACCAAAAGTTTTCGAAGCCTCTTTTAATTCTTTTTTTGTTTCCGGTTTCTGAAATCTTTTCCTCGATCTCCTAATATACCATTGAGAAAGATCTTCGATAACAAAATCTTCAATTAAACGGGAAGCCGTAGTTATGTCATACTTATTTAAACAATCTGTAACCTCTAAAATTAACTGGTTTAATTTTGAAACAACCCATTTATCTAATATATTTTTAGATTTTGAATTTTGCAATCTGGGCCCAAATCCGCCGTCTTTACTATTATTCTGGCGGGCTCCCCTTGAAATTTCTTTTTTTGGAACATAGGTTTCAAAAAAAACGTAGCTGTTCCATAAAGTCAAAATAAATCTTTTGAGACAATCTTCAATATCTTTCTCTCTAAAAAATTTTTCATCTCCGGGCTGATTAATAGTATAAAAATACCATCGACTACTATCTGAACCGTATTTTTCAATAATTTTCCAGGGATTAACTACGTTTCCCTTAGATTTTGACATCTTTTCTCCTTTTTCGTCTAAAACATGGCCCAGTGAAATCACATTTTTATAAGGTGATTCAAGGCCCAATAAACTTGATATTGCTAACAGGGTATAAAACCAGCCTCGAGTTTGATCGACTGCTTCTGAAATGTAATCAGCAGGAAACTGCTGTCTTTTATCGATTTTCTCCTTATTTTCAAAAGGGTAATGGAATTGGGCGAGTGGCATCGCCCCTGAATCAAACCAGCAATCAACCACTTCCGGCACTCTTTCCATTTTCCCATCACATCTCGAACAATAAAATTTTATTTGATCAATATAGGGTCGATGAAAATCAAATTTCCCTTTTTCATCTAAGGGAATTTTTTTGAATCTAATTTTCCGAAATTCTCCGGTCTTAACATAAGTCTTTTTTATTTTTCTTTCCAAAAGTTTTTTGTCATCCAACCCATCCAATACTCCCTCCAAAAGCCAGAGAGGATCTCCATGACCAACAATCAAAATAGTCTTATTTTGATATCTTCTGTCAATATCGTTTAAACAATCTATCATCCTTTTTCGACACTCCCCCCAATTTTCTCCCCCCGGGGGTTTTCTCCCGTAAAACCTTTCAGGGTTTTTTGGGAAATCACGATAAAAATCTTCTTTTCTTCCGCCGTGATAAGTTCCTAAATTTATATCTCTAAGTCTTTTGTCAAAGATTATTTTAACCCCTAATTCTTCGGCCACAATCTCTGCCGTTTGACGAGTACGACTAACATCTGAGGCATAAATTAAATCAATTTTTTTATTCTTAAGTTTTTTTGCTACTTTTTTTATCTGTTTTTCTCCTTCTTTGGTTAATAAAATAGGACGATTTTCCGGCCAAGGATACATTATTTTTTTCTTCTTTGTCTGATAAATTGTTTGCCCGTGTCGCAGTACATAATATTGATTAGTGGAAAATTTTCTGCCAAATAGCTCTTTCTTGGAACCAATTACTTCTAAATGCTGGCATTTTTGACATTTCCAAATCGGTAAAGGCGTCCCCCAATATCTTTCTCGGGAAAATGCCCAATCTTTAAGGTCCTGCAACCACTCACCAAACCTCCCTTTTTTTAGATGGGTTGGAACCCAATTAATTTTTTGATTATTTTTTATTAAATCTTTCTTGACTTTCTGCATATTTATAAACCAACCCTGTTTTGCATAATACAAAAGGGGGGAAGCACATCTCCAGCAAAATGGATAGTCGTGTTCATATAACTCTGTAACCCATAATGACCTGCGGCTTTGTAGTCTTTCAATAATTAACTGGTCAGCTTCTTTCACATACATTCCAGCCCAAGCCTTAATCTCTGGTTTAAATCGACCCGTTTCATCCACAGTCATCAAAATTGGTAAATTATTCTTTTTGGCAATCTCCATATCATCCTCTCCAAAAGCGGGGGCTATATGAACAATACCAGTCCCCTCTTTTGTTGAAACAAAATCTCCCGCCACCACCCTAAAAGCTGGTTTATCTGTTTTAGCAAAATCAATTAACTGTTCGTATTCCAAATTTACCAGAGTTTTCCCATTAATTTTTCTAAGAATTTGGGCATTTTTTATATTGAAATGTTTTTTCAAATATTCTAAACGGTCTTCTGCTAAAATATATATTTCATTTGAATCTAAATGTGCCTCAACATAATTGAGGTTAGAATTTACCGCCAGGGCTACATTAGCCGGAAGTGTCCAGGGAGTTGTTGTCCAAACCAAAAAAAATCTTGCTCTGGTATTTTTAAGCTTGAACTTCACATAAATTGAATTTTCCTTAATCTTTTCATATCCTAAAGCAACTTCATGCGACGACAGAGATGTCTGGCATCTCGGACAGTAAGGAACAACCTTGTAATCCTGATACAAAAGCCCTTTGTACCAAATTTGTTTTATTATCCACCATAAGGTTTCAATGAAATCTGGTTCACAAGTGATGTAAGGGTTTTTCATATTAAGCCAAAAGCCAATTCTTTCGGTTAATTTCTCCCAATCTTGTTTATAAAGCCAGACCGATTCTTTACACCGTTTATTAAATTTGGCTATTCCGTATTTCTCAATCTCCTTTTTGTTTTTCAACCCCAATTTTTTCTCAATTTCCAACTCGACCGGCAGACCATGAGTATCCCAACCCGCCTTTCTTAAAACTCGGAATCCCCGCATGGTTTTATAGCGACAAATAATATCCTTATAGACGCGGGCTAAAACATGATGGAGTCCGGCTTTGGCATTGGCCGTTGGCGGTCCTTCGTAGAAAACAAAATCACGAGCCCTGGCTCGCCGCTTAATACTTTTTTCAAAGGTCCTATTTTGCTTCCAAAATTTTAGAATTTTTTGCTCTAATTTAGGGAAATTTAGTTCCATACTCTAATTTTAGAATATCATTTCCGTAGCAAAATTTCAATTGAAATTTTGCGAAGGATTTTCATCAAAAGAAAAACGTCGAAGCTGGACTTCGACGTTTTATAGAAGCTTTTTTATATTCCAAAACAAAAACCTAGTTAGTGGTTATTGTCAAATCAGCTATATAGATACGCTAAATACTCTCTACTCGCAATTAATGTTATACGTTTCTCAAATATGTAATCTGCCCGGAACGGTACCTCGGTTTCCAAACGCTTACTTATCTTCTCATTAGGACGGTAAGTTGCAAGAATACAATTTTTTTGATCTATTTTATCAATCTCCCCATCGCTTAAGTCAGAAGTGAAATAATAATGCACTTCTTTTAGCGAACCCGCGTTATCCAATAACAAACCTTTTACCAGCCTTATAATATCTTTCATATTTTTCTCTGCACTTTCGCACGCTTTTGACATCTCTTCCCTCCTTTTTTCTTTTTGGTTTGAAATTGCCGCCAAAACTTCTTTTTCATCCAGCTCACCCTGCTCTATTAGATCTCTCAGGATACTCAAGAGCGGACGAGGGTCTGAGCAACGATCACACGGGATACTCCAGCCCAGTTCTGGATGTTTAACCAAAAGACTCCGACGGCAAGCTTTTCCGGCCAAACCACCTTCTTTGATGATTCCTGGACATTTCAACCTTTTGTTCTCCACGATGGTCTCAGCCATACTCTCACCTCCTTTTTTGTTGGCTTGTTTGTTAATGTGCCAATACTACTTACTGTTCTTACCCATTTCTAAAATTTTGTCAATAACAACAGTTACAAAAAGACCCTCGAAAGGGTCTTATCTGCTTTAAAATTTAATTATTGAGTAAAGTTTTTCTTTCAGTTTACGATGGGGTCCAACTATGGCTAAATTCAGACTTTTATTTTGGAAAATGTCTTGGGCGACTCTTAAAATATCTCCAGCTGTCACAGACTCAAATTTCTGGATTCTTTCTTCGGGCGCCTCAATTTGACCGGTTAAGACAAACTGCTCAGAAAAATAGAGAGCTAGGGCGTCTGAATTTTCTAATCCCATCTCCATCTGCCCCAAAATAAAGTCCTTTGCTATTCGAAGTTCTTCCTGAGATACTTCTTTCTTCGATATTTCTCTATATTGACCTATTATTACCTGCAAGGCTTCAATTATTTTTTCTGAATTTAAACCAGCATAGGTAGCCAGCCAACCAGCATCAGTCTGGAAATAGGTATCAGTGTGAATATCATAAGCCAAACCTCTTTTGTCTCTTACCTCTCTAAACATCCGAGAACTCATATTCCCACCCAGAATTATGCCTAACATTTTAAAGGCATATCGGCCGGGATGAAAAATGCTGTACCCCCTCACACCTAAAACAACATGGGTTTGAGTTGTTTCTCTTGGCTCAAACAGTATTTTGGGCTTTTTTTGTCTTTCAATCACTCGCGGTTTTTTAATTTTTGGTTTTTCTTGGCTTATTTTTCGGAAATATTTATTCAGGTCATTTAAAACTTTACCAGGGTTTTCAATCTTACCGGTAACACAAACTGCTGAATTGGAAGCAACATATAATTTTCTAAGGTAATCAAAAAAATGCTTTCTCTTTAAACCCTTAAGGTTTTCTTCCGTTCCCAATCCGTTTTGGCCTGCCGGTTGGTTTTTGTATAATAATTTTGGCCATAAAGTAGAAGAGACATAAAGTCCGGGGTCATCTTGATTCATGTGCAGTTCCTCTAAAATAGGACCTCTTTCTATATCTATTTCTTCCTGGTCAAATTTGGAGTTTAAAAGCATGTCTGAAATTATATCGTGAGCGGTATTAATAAATCTGGCCGGAATTTTTACACAATAAAAGGTATATTCATCTATGGTAAGAGCATTGATTGTCCCGCCCCTGCCTTCCACTTCTTTAACTATGGCTTCGGCAGTAGGACGCTTATTTGTCCTCCTGAAAGCCATATGTTCGATAAAGTGAGAAAGACCGTAGATTTCCGGCCACTCATACTTCCAACCGGCTCTGACTATAAAAACTTCGGTTATGCTTTTTGTTCCCGCCATCGGCACTAAAATTACAGTTAAACCGCTTGGCAAAGTTTCCTTAATAATTTCCATTCTTCCTCCTTTGTTCAATTTTTAAATTGCTCTATGCCCGTACCGGTCGAACCCGACAAAAACCCGTATAGGTTTGTGTATAGGGCTCTATGTTATTTAAACCTCCATAACCCTAAAAGTCAAGGGCGGTTTAAAATCTATCTTTTATAAACCACTCTCTGAAATTTTTCTGACAAAAACTTTGTATAGTTGTCCATTACCTTCTCGATAGCAAATTATACATTCGCCACATTCATTTAATGATAGTGGCACCAGTTTTACCTCAAAACCTAATTCTTCATACTCCGCCTTAACTCTATTTAAATGTGCTCCTCCACTTCTACAGACTTCCTCCCAACCAGCTTTTTCCATCTCATTATTTTGAATATCTTGCATATTTTACACCTCCTTTATTCAATTTTTTAAAAAGCTATCTTTAGAATAAATTAGCAATATTTCTATAAAAAATCAAGGTTTGTATAAAATTAAAAAGGGGGTCTTAGATAAAAGACACCCTGTTAGCTTCTTTTTTAGATAAATCCTTCTTTTAGGGTCAGTATTGCTTGATTAGTTTTTGCTTCAGCTTCTGATGACACTTTTTGAATACTTTCTAAAGCTTCCTGAATTTTTTGGTTTAATTCTGGTTCAAGTCGGCGATAGACTCCAGGAATAGAAGAAGGTTTATTGTTGTGGCTGTTGACATTTTTTCAACCTCTTTACCATATGCTTGAACCTCTTCAGGGGTAATTTACATTTTTTTGGGAGCAGAAATGCCCATTAAGTCGAGGGTGTCTTTTAACACAATTTTAGTGGCTAAAATTAAAGCTAAGCGAGCCTGAGTTAAGTTTTTATCCCCAGAGATCACCCGGCAATCTCGATAAAATTGATGAAACAAAGTCGCTAAATCTATCGCATATTGAGGAAGTCTTTGAATTTGATAATCTCTGCTGGTATCCTCAATGATTTCCGGAAATCTAATCAGTTCTTTAATCAAAGCTAATTCGCTCGGATGATTTAAAAGGGTTAGATGTTTGATGTTGGATGTTGGATGTTTTACTTTTCTTAAAATACTGCAAATTCTGGCATGAGCATATTGAACATAATAAACTGGATTTTTCTCACTTTGTTCTTTTGCTAACTCTAAATCAAATTCCATCTGGGTATTTAAAGATTTTGTCAAATATAAAAATCTAGCAACATCTAAACCTACTTCATCTATTAAGTTTTCAAGAGTAATAATTTCTCCTTTTCGTTTTGAAAGTTTTAACCCGCCTTTTAATCTAACAATTTGAGAAATTAAAATATCTAAATCGCCTTTGAAACCCAACATTTTAGCAGCCGCTTTTATTTTACCAACGTGCCCCTGATGGTCAGCTCCCCAAATATTTATAATTTTGTCAAAACCTCTATCAAATTTATCCTTATGATAGGCAATGTCGCTTAACAAATAAGTGGGTTCTCCAGTTTCACGAACAATCACCCAATCTTTTATGTCGCCGTATTCCGAAGTCTTCAACCACTTGGCTCCTTCTTTTTCATAAACTAATCCTTTACCATCTAACCATTTCTGAATTTTTTCTACTTTATTTTTTTGATATAGATCTTTCTCTTCAGAAACCCAATTGTTAAATTTAATTTTTAATTTATTTTCAATAAAATTTTTATTCTCTTCTTGAATAGCAGAAATTACTTTATCACTCGATTTAAAAATAGAAATTTTGTCTTTAAGATAATCACTATAATAGGGCAGTTCGCCGGGAGTAAATATAACTTCGGGCAACCGTGAAACTGTTGTAACCGTATCACTTATGGTTCTAATTTGAAGACCTCCTACGGCGTCATTAATATAATATTCTCGTGTGGTCTTAAAACCTGCTTTCTCTAAAATATTAGCCAATGTATCACCAAAAAAAGCACCTCTTCCGTGGCCTAAATGTAATTGCCCGGTGGGATTTGCTGAAATAAATTCCAGGTTCACTTTTTGACCTTTACCGATTTTCAACTGCCCAAATTTTTCTTTTTGTTTTAAAATTTCCTTAATTTGGCCTTGAAGATATTCTTTTGAAAGAAAAAAATTAATGAAGCCCGGCTTGACTACTTCAATTTTCTCAAGAACTTTAGATTTTAGATTTGAGATTTGAGATTTGAGATTTTCGGCTATTTCCATCGGGCTTTTTTTAGCGGTTTTGGCTATTTGCAGGGCAATATTTGTTGCCCAATCCCCATGGGCTTTTTCTTCAGGGTGTTCAACATGAATTTCGAGAATCTCAAAATCTGGCAAAATTTCTTCTTTTTGCAACTCTTTTATTACTTTTATAATTAACTTAATTATTTCTTCTCTTATCATTATTTTTAGTCTACCTTAATTTCTGCTAAAATAAAAGCATGAAAGCCGGTCAAAATCTATACAATTTCACAAAAATAAGCGACGAACTTTATAAATCGGGACAGCCCGATTTGAGTCTTCTTTATTTTTTAAAGGAAAATTGCCAGATTAAAACAATAGTTAACCTTAGAACCAAAATTGAAAATTTTGAGAAAGATTTCGTCCAAAATCAGGGTATTTACCTGTTACACATCCCTCTGCTATTTTTTTTACGAAACCCAAAGGAAAAAGATATTTTAAGGTTTTTGGAACTATTTAACGACTCTCAAAAATGCCCAGTTTTGGTTCATTGTCGAAACGGAAAAGACAGAACGGGAATGATGGTAGCTTTATTTCGATTGCTCTATCAAAATTGGCCCATCCAAAAAGTGCTCGAAGAAATGAAACAAAATCGGGTTAATTTTTATTGGAAGCTTTCTATACAATTCAGATGGAAGGGACTTAAAAACATATGGAAATCATAATAAAAAATAGGCGAGCATATTTTGACTATAAGATTATAGAAAAATTTGAAGCAGGGATAGTTTTAATTGGCCACGAGGTAAAGTCGGTAAAATCGGGTAAAATCAACCTGGCTGGATCTTATGTGGTATTACGGGATGCAAAAGCCCTCCTAATTAACGCCAACATTCCTCCTTATCAGCCGAAAAATGTTCCCGAAGATTATAATCCATCTCGTTCACGAAAGCTTCTTTTAAAAAAGAAAGAAATTAAATATTTAATTGGAAAATTGAAGCAAAAGGGGTTGACTTTAGTGCCCTTAAAGGTGTATACTAAAAAAGGAAAAATAAAGTTAGAATTTGGAATCGCTAAGGGGAAGAAAAAAGTAGACAAAAGGGAGCTAATTAAAAAGCGAGAAGTAGAAAGGGAAATAAGAAGAATACTTAAGGAGCGGTGTTAGTCTAGCGAAGCGAGACGTGCCGCGACTTAACTAAGTATTACCATTGGGGATGAAACAGATTCGATGGAAGAACTTTCCAAAATAGGCAGATCGAGCAGGATCGTCCACTCGTAAAACGGTCGATCAAAAAAATAAGTGCCAACTTATTTGAGAAAGCTAAGTACGCTATTGCTGGCATTAGATGGCCAGGTTTAGCTCCTAGCTTCGTTTATGCTTAATACGGGGCCACAAACTCCACGTTAAGCCATCCGAACCTTGATTCTCGATAAAGGATTTTTGGGTGTTATATTTTCGAGATAGGTAATTGTTGCGTCTTAAACAATTATCAAAATTTAGAGACTAGAAACATTAGAATTTTGTCTGTTTTTAATCTAATGTTTCAAAAAAAATAAAACAGACTAAATCTGTAGATCTGTTTTGAAAAGCCTTCCAGACGCGAGGGCAGTACTCGCCATCTCCACATTTGATTAAAAAACCATTGGTCAACGAGCGAATATGGGCTAAAGAGGTTCGAGTGATAGATGAAACCGGAAAACAGCTGGGAGTTATGAGTTTGGAAAAAGCGCTCCAAGAAGCTAGGGAGCGCAGTTTAGATTTAATTCAAGTCACTGAAAAATTAGAGACGCCCGTCTGTAAAATAATAGATTACGGAAAATACTTATATCAAAAGGAGAAAAAAGAGAGACAAACTAAAAAGAAAGTGGGGGGAGAATTAAAGGGAATAAGATTAAGTTTTAATATCTCTCAACATGACTTGGAAACCAGGGCTTTTCAGTGTGAAAAATTCTTAAAACAGGGAAATAAAGCAAGAATAGAACTGCCCTTAAGAGGAAGGGAAAGAGCTCTCCAAGATTTTGCAAAGAAAAAAATCGATAACTTTCTTGAAATTTTAAGAAAGCTTTTACCAATTAAAATTGAAAGAGAATTAAAAAAAGAAGCAAGGGGATTAACAATAATAATAGCCAAGGGCTAATCAACGAATATACAAATCTCTGATTTTATGAAAACTCGAAAATCCATAGCAAAACGTTTTAAAATCACCGGAACCGGAAAAATTTTAAGGAGATCAACCGGGCTCGATCACTACCGGGCAAAAAAGTCCGGAAAACAAATCAGGAAAAGCCGGAAATGGGTTTTGGTTTCAAAATCTGAAGCCAAAAAGATTAAAAAACTACTTCCTAATTTATGACTAGAATTAAAAGAGGAAAAATTGCTCATAAGCGGAGAAAGCATTTATTAAAACATGCCAAAGGTTTTCGTTGGGGAAGAAAGTCAAAATACAGACAAGCCAAAGAAGCACTATATCATGCCTGGAGTTATAGCTATGGAGGTAGAAAAATGAAAAAAAGAAATTTTCGAAGAATTTGGGAAACTCAAATTTCGGCTGCCTGCCGCCAGCACGGCATCTCTTACAGTAGATTCGTCTATGGACTAAAGAAAAACAAAATCGAGTTAGATAGAAAAATTCTTGCTGAGTTAACTCGAGACCATCCAGAAATTTTTAAGAAAATCGTCGAGAAAGCAAAAACCGCCTAAGGCGGTTTTTTAGTCTTTAATGATAAATTCTCAATCAATCCAGAGTTTTTTCAGAAACCCAATAAATTCAGTCAGATTTAATCTGGGGGTATAGGATAACTTTTATTAAAACAGCCAGTGCAGAAATTCTCTCGGCAGAAACCGGTAGCTCTAATGGTTCCCTCTAAACTCAAGTGGCCCAAAGTAAGATCTCCCTGAAAGCCGGTCTCTCTGCGAAGGAAACTTAGCATTTCCGCATCAGTAGGGTTACTGACCCTGACCAGTTCCTGATAGGTAGGAATGTCTATCCCCAAATAACAAGGGTATCTAATGGGAGGAGAAGAAATTCTAATATCTATTCCGGCCACACCGGCTTTCATTAAAAACCTTATTACTCTGGGAAGAGCAGTGCCCCTGACTATGGAGTCATCAACTAAAACTATTCTCAGACTTTTGACTATGGCCGGAATGGGATTAAACTTCAATCTCTGAAATACTTTTCTTCTTTCTGCCGCCGGCTCAATAAAAGTTCTGCCAACCGTATGAGCTCGAAAGAGTCCGTAAGTGGTAACCGGTAATTTACTCTCTATGCCAAATCCAAAAGCAGCGGGGTTCGCGGCATCCGGCACTGAAACCACCAATTGAGCTATAGGAACGGGATGTTCTTCGGCCAGATACCTTCCCATCGTTTCTCTCGCTTTATAAAGGGTCACGCCCTCCATTATGCTGTCTGGACGGGCAAAATAGATGTACTCAAAAAGGCAAAGCCCTCTAAGAGAAGGACTGACCGCCCAAGCGATTTTTCTTTCTTTTCCTCCCTGGAAAATAATTATTTCACCCGGATGAACGTCATCTATTAACTCTGCTCCCAGCACATCCAAAACACAACTTTCTGAAGCAACCATAAAAGTGCGATCTCTAACCCCCCAGCAAAGAGGTCGAATACCAAAAGAATCCCGGACGCCAATAATCATGTCTTCAAAAAGAATAGTCAGAGAAAAGGCGCCTTCTAGCCGGGGCAGAATATCTAAAAGGGCTTCTATAAAATCAGTCTTCGGAGAGGTAGTTAAAAGAGCGACGATTACTTCTGTATCTGTAGTTGTTTTAAATTGATAGCCTTTCCTTTTGCATTCCTCTCTTAATTGCTGAGTGCGTATTAAGTTCCCATTGTGCCCCAAAGCAAACTGTTTACCATAAAACCATCCAATCATCGGCTGGATGTTGGCTACCATGCTTGCTCCGGTGGTTGAATACCGCACATGCCCGATGGCTACATTGCCTTTTAATTTCTCAAGCACGTTTTCTTTTAGAATTGTTTTGTTCTCTTTCAAGAAAGCAACGATATTCGCCTGTGGTTCTCTCCGGTTATAAAGTTCGATAATGCTTTTTACCAGTTTCTCTTCGGGGATTTCTTCCCAAAATACTTGATCAACGGTTCCCATCCCCAAGCGAGAAAAGAGTTTACCATTAGAAGCACTTACTATACCCGCCGATTCTTGCCCCCGATGCTGCATCTGCAAAAGAGCAAAATAGGTATCTACAAAGACCTCTTTTTTGTCCGACCAAATACCAAAAACGCCGCATTTTTCGTTCATCTCAATCCTCCTTTATTTTTAAAGAACGACCTTATTGTTTTTTATTTTAATATCCTCTTTTTTAAGTAGCTCAATTTTTCTTTTTTGTCCATCTTTATAGCCACCTACTCTACCATTTGATTTTATTACCCGATGACAGGGAATTTTCGGATCGCGATTTTTGTTTAAAACATTCCCCACTGCTCGCCAGGTTCGAGGATATCCTGCTAATTCGGCAACATTTTTGTAAGTCAGAAATTTTCCCTTCGGAATTTTTCTCACCACCTCATATACTTTCTCTCGAAATAAATTCATTTGCTTTTTTGAGTATTTCTTTAGCATTCTTGAAGGTTAATTGTTCCAAGGCCTCTTCATAAGGTAGCCATTCAAAACCTGTATGTTCCCAGGAAATTTTTACTTCTTTAGTTTTAGTTTCGGCTAAGAAAAAAGTAACTATTTTAAAGATATTTCTCCCTTTCAATTTGTAAAAATATTTTATAGCTTCTTTGAATCCAAGAGCAAACTTAATATTTTCAATCCCAGTTTCCTCCTTCACTTCCCTTCTCACCGTGTCTTCTAATTTCTCACCCTTCTCAATATTTCCTTTGGGAAAATCCCAATGCTTAGCTTGATAATGCAAAAGAAGATACTCTATCGTATCTTTTTCTTTCCTAAAAATTACTGCACCAGCTGATTTTTCTATTGGCATAAACCTTGACTTTTATAAAATTATAAACAAAAATAAATAGATGACAAGGGGGTGATAAATTGAGAAGTTCTTTTAAAATCTTTGAACATTTAATGGTTCGAGCAATGATGTCAATGGATCGGATTTACTATCAAATAAGGGGAAAGGAGAAGTTAAAAAAATTTTTAGAATTAGGAGAGAAAAATCCTTCATTTAAGAAACTTTTTGAGGAAATAAAAAAAGAAGGTATATCAATATTCGCTTCAAAATTCTTTCTTTCTTTTCTTTGTGTCAACCAAACCGACGGTTTATTTTTGCAAATAAAATCAAAGGGGGAAATTTTCTGTGTAATTTTTTTAAGTTACGAAATTATAGATCTTGCCATTTCTGGAAATTTCAAAAAACAGATAACAAGTCTTTTCATTCTATCTCACGAAGTTGGTCATCTAAAAAATAAAAAATTTGAACAAGAAATCGATCTGCAAAGAAAATCAAGTTGCTCTCAAAATGATTGTTTGTATAAAGAAATATTGGCTAGTGAGGTCGGATTGGAATTAATCCAAAAAGAAATAGGAGATAGTATCCCTTATCGAGGTATAAAAGAAAAAGAGCAATTTATTAATTTTATAAAAAAATCTGTTTGGTTTGGAAGTTTTACTTTGCAATGTATTGATTGCCTACCGTTCATTTTGTTAGATTTTCTTCGCTGTCCTTTTATTTCAGAAATTAAAGAAAAATTGCCTGAAATTAAAACTTAAAACTCGCCTAAGCGAGTTTTTTATTTGAAATATTTTAAAAGTCTTTCAAGAGATTGGGTATTAATAATGTCTTCTTTTTCGGCCCAGCCGCGGCGAGCCTGGGCAATGCCAAATTCAATAAAACGCAGCTGATCTTTATGATGGGAATCGGTATTGATTATCATTTTCACTCTGGCTTCTTTGGCTCGGCGAATATTTTGGTCATTTAAATCTAATCTTTCTGGAAAAGAGTTGATTTCCAAAATTGTTCCTGTTTCTTTAGCAACTCTTAAAATTTTATCGAAATCAATTTGATATTCGTCACGCCTTTTAATTATTCTTCCAGTGGGATGAGAAATAATGTCAACATTTTGATTTTTCATTGCTTTAATTATCCTTTCAGTCATCTTAGTTTTTTCCATTTTGAAATTGGAGTGAATTCCAGCTATCACAAAATCTAATTTTTTTAAAGCCTCATCTTTAATATCTATTGAGCCATCGTTCAAAATATTCGTCTCGCATCCCTGCAAAACTTTAAACCCCGCACCAGAAACTTCGTTTCGGTGCGGGACTAGTCCAGCACCGAGCTTTGCTCTGGTGCTGGGTTTGCAATTTGACATTTGACATTTGACATTTATTTTATCAATTTCTTTTCTTTGTAAAGCCAATTTTTTCTCATCTAAACCATGTTCAATTCTTAAAAATTTTGTGTGGTCAGCAATTCCCAAATATTGATAACCCATTTTTTGAGCAGCTTCTATCATTTCTTCAATTGAATTTCCACCTCCGTCCCATTTTGAATGACAATGTAAATCTCCATGAATATCCTTGAAACCTATGATTTTTGGTAATTTACCCTCCAGAGCCGCTTCTATCTCTCCTTGATTCTCCCTCATTTCGGGAGGAATCCACTGCATGCCTAGGGCTTTATAAATTTCCTCCTCAGTTTTTCTGGCAATCATTCTTTTCCCCCTAAATAACCCGTATTCTGAAAGTTTTAAACCCCGCTCCATGGCAATTTTTCTAATGGCGATATTGTGTTCTTTTGAGCCGGTAAAATATTGGAGGGCAGATCCATAGCTTTTTTTACGAACCACCCTAATATCCATATCAAAACCCTCTCTTGTCCTAACCGAGGACTTGGTCAAACCTTTACCCCAAATTTTTACTACCCCGGGCAAAGAAACAAAAAAATCCATCACTCTCGACGGATTTCTTGAAATTACTAAAAAATCAACATCGCCAATGGTTTCTTTCATTCTTCTAACCGACCCTGCCAGATCTATTTTCTCAACTTCTTTTAAGCTTTTTAATTTTTCGTAAACTTCTTTTACTTTAGGTAAAATTTCTCCCAAAAGAAATCTGCCCCTACTTCTTTTCAAAAATTCAATCCCTTCTAAAATATTTTTTTCCGTGATTACTCCAAAACCAAACAGGGGAGCAATTTTATGGGCTTTAACTGCCCTTTCCAAGTCTTTTAAATTTCTGATTCCCAATTTTTGATGCAAAACCTTAACTTTTTTGGGACCTATTCCTTCAACCCGAACCAACTCTTCTATATTGACCGGAGTTTTCTTTTTAAGGTCTTGGTAATATTTTATTTTGCCGGTTTTCAAATATTCTTCAATTTTTTCAGCAATACTCTCTCCTACCCCCGGGATTGCCTCCAGGGCTTTTGGGCCTCCTTTTCTATAAACCTCCTCCACTTCTTCCTCCAGGGTTTCTAAAGTAATCGCTGCTTTCCGATAAGCGTAAGGTTTAAATTGCACCCCTTCCATTTCCAAAAAATCGGCTATCTCATAAAATATCTTTGCAAGTTCTTGATTCTTCATATCTTTTCTTCTTTTTGAAAAATTTCCTTAAAAGAAAAATGCAGGCCGTGATCAAAAACTCCTTTAATGTTGTTTCTTATGCAAAAAAGCAAAGCGGCGCCAATTAAACCTAAAATTCCTACGGCGATAAAAACAGGATTAAAACCAAACTGGGTTACTGCCCAACCGCCAATTGCTCCCGAAATTCCAGTTCCAAAGCCGACTAAAGTAGCATCTATCCCCCATTCGGTAGCCTCCTGTCCTTTATCAATATGTCTGGTAAAAATTGCCGACCACCCAGAAAGAGACATTGCTATACCCACCGCATGAACTGCCTGAAGAAGATAAATATGTAAAGGTGTCGAGGCAAATATAAATCCAAAAGGAACTAAAGCGGCAATAAACAACCCCACTGTTAAAAACCAGTAATCATCTCTTTCTCCGGGACAGGTATCCAAAAATATTCCAATCGGGATTCTTAAAAAAGACATTAAAATCCAATAAATAGCTGCCGACATCCCGGCTACAAAAGCCGATCCCCCTTCAATTTTTTCTATAATAAATATAGCAAAAACAGGAGTAACCAAACCCCAACCAGCCCAGAAAACCAAATCACTCAAAACTAAATATTTAACAATTCGATTGATTTTAATCCCTAACATATTATTTAATTTATTTTACCCCGTCAGAAGTCTTACATCAATGCGCATTCAGTATTATATAAAGCAACAAGCAGATTCTTATTTTCCAACAATCTTAACCATTATTTCTCTTTCTCTTGGTCGGTTGTCAAAATCCAAAAGGGCAATATTTTGCCATTGGCCTAAAACCAATCTTCCATTTTCAACAGGTATCGCCAAAAACGGTTTAATCAAAGCTGACCTAATGTGGGCGTAACCGTTGCAATCTCCCCACTTTTTGCAGTGCTCGTAGTCTTTACTCATCGGGGCAATCTTCTCTAAGATTCTTTTTAAATCTTCAATTAAACCATCTTCATATTCTATTGTCGTTATTCCGCAGGTTGACCCTGGCGAAGATACCAAACATAGACCGTCCTTCACTTTGGATTTTTCAACTTCCCGCGAAACTTGGGAAGTAATATCAATAACATCGTTAAATCCTTTTGTCTTTATGGAAAATCTCATATATGATTGTTTCTATTACCCATTAAATTCTCGATTTTACTAAACAAAACGGTGCGAAGTAATCCCACCCCCAATTTAAAGAATGTTATTATCCCAATAAGGGCCAAAATTAACTCCGCCCCCCTTTGAATCATAGTAAAAGCAGGGGCAACACCTGCTCCAAGACCCAGGGTACCAAAAGTAAATACTTGCACTATCTCATGAGATCCTAAAGCGGCAGGAATGGGAATCATAAGAGCAAAATAATAAAAACCCAAAATAGATAAAGCAGGGAGAACCCCAACGCTTTTCCCCAAAAACAATAATAAAACCCAGCATCTTAACCAAGTAATGACAACCTTTAAAAGGGTTAAGCCAAATCCATTCCACGTTGCTCTTTTTTTTAGTCTAAAAAAATTAAAAATTTCTTTTTCAACATCCAGTGGTTCCTGATTAAGGAATCGTTTGTGATTAAAAAAATTGATAAAAAATCTAATTATGCTTTTTCTTTTGAAGCTTTCAAAATAAAAAAAACCAATTCCGGCACTAAAAAAAATAAGGACTACCGCTAAAATTATTCCCAAATTTTTTGGGGGAAAACCGGTCTTTAAAAGAAAAAAGGCAAGACCGGCAAAAATAGTAATCAGAAATAAGGTCGCCTCTAAAATTCTATCAATAATAACCGAAGTTATTCCTTTTTTCCAGGGAATAGAAAATTTTTCTTTTAAAATGTAAACTCTAAAAATTTCTCCTCCAAAAAACACCACCGGGAAAAGATAACTTATTGAAAAATAAGCAAAATAGGGACCAATTAATTTTTGATTGGACAGATTATATCCCTGACTTTTTAAAATTACTTTCCATTTCCACATTCCGATAAACAAGATTAGCCCGGTAAGCAATAAAATTATTATTCCTTGCCAGCCAGAGAAAATCAAAAGGGCCAATTTAATCTCTTCCCAGTCAATAAAGCGAAAAACCCACACCAAAAGACCAATTCCAATAAATAAAGAGGCGAAAAAAAGCAGAATTTTCTTCATAATTTTTTTATTTTACCTCAATTCTGACCAAAAACAAAATCCCTCAAAACCGAGGGATTTTGTTTCCACTTAATTTTTATAATCTAAATTATCTACTACGCTTATTAATTACTTTCCGTAGAGTGTCTGAAGACCGGTAATATCTGGCTGTTCAAGGGTTCTTTTGATTATCTCTCCATAGTCAGAATAACCATACATCGTCACCAAAGAACAAACCGAATCATAGACATCAGCCAAGCCAACACCATGACCAAGCTCGTGAGTAGCGATATTCTGCAAATCCATCTTTGCCGAATCAAGAGCCGCATCTCCCCAAGTCCAATCAGTGTCAAACATCACATCAAACTCAACAATGGCTTTAGTGGCTGGATTATACCAAACAGCGGTGACGGCAATTACTCCAGCAGTTGGATAATTACCAAAAGTAATGGCGTTCTTATAATCCTGAACTCCGTAGACCACTGTGTTATCCACTGTGTAGCCATTCATTATCTCTTGACCAGTTGCCGCATCCCAAGTTTCAGCTGAAGTACCTACAGCGCTGGTAACAAAAGTTTCATCCAAAGTCTGAACAGGATTTACAGGATTAATAACATACTTTACCGGCAAAGTCGTCCACTTTAGATAGGTTTTTCCGTATTTACCTAAGAAAGCATAGCAGGTTGGTGTTTTGGGTGCCTTCGCTGCCTCGGGTTTAGCGAAATCTTTCTTCCAGTGAATAAATTCTATCTTTTCTAAATCCGGTGCTTTTGCCTTATCTGCTCCTTGATTTGAAATCGCTACCGCTACTCCAGAAAGCGCTAAAACTACAATTCCAATTAAAATTCCTAAACCTAATTTTTTCATTTTTTGTATTTTAATTAAATTCTTGCCCGCTTAAGTTTTTTGAAATTTTGGCGGGTTAAATTTCTCGACCTTTAAGATTTTCCTTACATTACAAACGCTACCAAAATGTAAAATTTCTGTCAAATCTTAAAATCCAAACCGTTCCTGGAAAAAATCGAAAAGATTCTGAAACCATTTAACAGTTTTTCCCCTTGGAAGAGGTTTTATCACTTTTACCATAGTCCGCCACTGTTTTTAGAAAATTTGTGCACATACTCATTTGAGCCGGCGGTGGCTTTTAACAACCAATTAGCAGAGTTTTGACCCTTGATGTTAAACTTTTCAGTAACATTTCCATTATTGGTCGCGGTTTGAAGATCGTGCAACTCATTTACAAGTGTGCTTTTGGTAGTATTAACCGGCAGTGTTCCATACTCAACAATTCCATCAGCTACGGCAACTGAAATATTTTGCGCGGTAACTGTCGCAGCAACACCTGCAGTCTCTGCTCCTTTCACCGCTACTCCCACTACCATGCCAACCAATCCTAAAATACAAATGGTTACAATTAAGGATTTCATCTTTACTTAATTTTTAATCTTTTATTTTTTATTTTTGATTTTTTACAGCCCTGGGCCGACCGTTTATTTTCTCCAAGGCCTATCGGGGTGTTTCCTTAAAACATATTCATACCTATCGACTCTTTCCCCTGTCCTTTCATCAAAAAGCGGAGTACCTCCCGTATAAACTGTATCCTTGGGATCCCCGTATTGATTTAAATCAATTTCTATTATCCAAGCTTCAATTGATTGCTGCTCTTCAAAAGAAATTCCGCCCTTCCCCTCTTTCTCCTGTCTCAAAATAACAAACTCTATTATCAAAATAAAGATAATTAGCCCAAAAACAATAATTACCTTCTTTATCATCGTAATTATATACTATGTATTGCCATATAACTCTGTCAAGCCCAACGAGTAATGTGTACACATTACTACCAATCCTTGACAGATTTAAGATATTTGTTATGCTTATAAGATCCTGCTCGCTTCGCTCGCAGGCTCTTGATTCGCTAAGGTATAAATATATAATCTTGAATTGAGTATATTTAGGAGGTGAACCTTGAAAATTTGGGAGAATCGTTCTATTCTGTTTAAAATTTCTTGGGGAATAGTTATTACTTTTTTAGTTCTTTACTTAATTTATTTAGTTGCCGGCTCTTGGATAATAATAAAGGAACTTAGAAATAATATCTTACCAAGAATTATTGAAAGAAATCAAGAAATAGAAAAAATATTAGAATTTGTGTCCAAATAATAAAAGCCGCTTCTCGAAAGCGGTTTTTTAATTAAGTCTTTTAGAAGATCTTAAGATAGCATTTTTTGAAGAGTCTTTGCATTTTCTATGGCGTATCCCATGGCGTCGTTATTGAAATATACATAAACATCCAAACTATGCTTCAACCATTTTTTAACTTTTTGAGCTAAATCCTCTAACTCTTTTTTTGTATAGTTTGACGAAAACATAACTTTTGAACCGTGCATTCTAATATAAATAAAATCGCAGGTTATCGCATCGACTCGGGGATAATTAGGCGAATCGGCAATCACCCAGGCGGCATTATATTTTTTGAGAAGCTGATAAACTTTCTCAGTACACCAACTTTTATGCCGAAATTCGAAAGCGTAGCGTAATTTGTTTTTTGTAATCAATTTTAAAAAATCTTCTAATCTTTTAACGTTCTCTTCGGTTGCCCTAAAACTTGGCGGAAATTGAAATAAAATTGGACCAAGCTTTTCTTTAAGAGCTAAGGCATTTTCTAAAAATTGCTCCCAGGCTTCTTTCATTCCCTGAAGCCTTTTGATGTGAGTGATAAATCGGCTGGCTTTGACGGCAAATAAAAAATCCCCGGGCGTTTGTTTGTACCAATTCTGGTAAGTACTTGGTCGAGGCAAATGATAAAAAGAATAATTTAATTCAACGGTTTTAAAATGTTGGGAAAAATATCTAAGTTTATCTTTCGCCGGTAAATTCTCGGGATAAAAAATTCCCTCCCAGTGCGAATAAACCCAACCGGAGGTGCCAATATATAGTTTGCCCTGCTTATTTTTCACATTCTCTTGTCTTCAATAAATTTCTTAAATGATCGGTCGTAAGTTTTTTCGGCTCCGGATGAAAAACAGCAAGCTGGCAGCTCGTCCTTTTCCAAATGGTGCTTCAGGCACTCACAACAAATCCCCTTCCGCGGACAACCCGGATAAGTACAAGGACAATCTTTTAAATTTTGTCCCTTTTTACACTCCATATGGTTTTTATTTTATCATAAATAAAGTAAAATAAAATAATGCTCGAAATAGACGGATCATACCTGGAAGGTGGGGGCCAAATACTCCGTACGGCCTGTGCCCTTTCGGCAGTAACGAAAAAACCTTGTCGTGTTTTTAATATTAGGCGCGGCCGTCCAAAACCAGGACTGGCAATCCAACACCTTCTGGGAATTCAAACTTTGGCCCAGCTTTGCAATGGAAAATTAGAGGGAGGTTACTTGGGTTCGGCAGAAATTAAATTTTATCCGGCAGAAATAAAGAGTAAAGATTTGCATATAAAAATTGACACCGCAGGAAGTATTACCCTGGTTTTGCAAACCCTGATTTTGCCTGCGCTTCTTGCGTCATCTCCAATTAAAATTGTCTTCGATGGCGGAGCAACCGATACCTTTTTCTCCCCTACTATGGATTACTTTCGGTATATATTTTTAAAAATTCTCGGAAAAATGGCAAAGAACGAAAACGGTTCTCGTTCTGTGGAAGTTAATGTAATAAGACGGGGGTATTATCCAGAAGGCGGCGCTAAGGTTGAAGTAAAAGTTTTCCCTTCTAAATTAGAAAACATTAATTTAACCGAAAGAGGTTCCCTTAAAAAAATTTTAGCGACTTCTGGCGCTTCAGAACTTTTGAAAAGTAAAAAGATTGCCGAAAGGCAATTGGCCGGAGTAAGAGAAGCCTTTGGGAAATTGAAATTACCAATTGAAGAAAAAGTAGAATACTACCAAACTCAATGCCCGGGAAGCCAAATTTGTTTAATTGCCGAATTTGAAAATACGGTAATCGGAACCGATAATTTAGGAAAATTGGGCAAAAGAGCTGAAGACGTAGGTAAAGAAACGGCTTTAGAATTATTAAAAGAACAAAAATCTGAAGTTTGTTTAGATAAACATTTAGCCGACCAAATTCTACCCTATTTAGCTTTAATCCCTAAAAAATCTCAGGTTACGGTTTCAGAAATCACCAATCATTGTAAAACTAATATCTGGGTGATTGAAAAATTTATTGATGGGAAATTTGAAATTAAAGATAATTTAATTTTATGGCATCCGTCTTAATTCAAGCTAATGCTAAAATAAATCTCGATTTTAAAATTTTAGGAAAGAGACCTGATGGTTTCCACCAGATTGAAAGCACTTTTCAATCTATTGATTTATCTGATTTTTTGTTATTCGAGAAATCAAAAAAAACTCAAATTACCGGAGGTATAGTCTGCCCGGAGTTTCAAAATATTATTTTCAAAGCGAAGGGAGTCTTAGAGAAAGATCTAAAGAAAAAATTACCTTGTAAAATTCATCTTCAAAAGTCTATCCCCATTGCTTCGGGTCTTGGGGGAGGGAGCGCTGATGCTGCCGCCACTTTATTTGGCTTAAATTTACTTTATAATTTAAAATTATCTAAAAAAGATTTAGCAAAAATCGGAGTAAAAATTGGAGCAGATGTGCCCTTTTTCTTTTACGGAGGAACCTGCAAGGTTGAAGGAATTGGAGAAAAAGTAACTCTCATTAAGCAAAAATTGCCAAAATTTTTTTTAATTTTTCGCCCCCATAAAAGACTTGAAACTAAAAAAATGTATGAGCTTTATGATAAAACCGGTAAAAATTTTTTAGCTTTAGTTAGGGAGATTTGCCCGGAGATTGAAAAATTAGAAAAATATTTTAGCAAATTCGGACTTAAGCCAAAGCTCTCCGGCTCGGGTCCCACTATGTTTTGCGGGGTTGGTAATTATGAATTAGCCAAAAAAGTTTCTGAAAATTATCCAAATTTTAACGGGGATATTTTTATTTGCCGTCCGCAAAAAGAAGGAATGAAGATTTTGACTATAAAATGAAAAATATTGTAATTTTAGGTTCAACCGGTTCGGTCGGTAAACAGGTTCTAGAAGTCATACGAGCCCACCCCAATACTTACAAAGTAATAGGGCTTGCTGCTAAAAACGAAGCATCTGAATTGGTTTCTCAAATAAAAGAGTTTAAGCCCAAAGCTGTGGTTATTGGAGATGGAGAAGAATCAATAAAAGAAAAATTAGCGCCAAAACCATTAATTTTTTCCGGCCAAGAATCTCTTAAAAAATTAGTTGCCTACCCCTGGGTAGATGACGTCGTTGTAGCCATTCCAGGAACAATAGCCCTGGAGGCTACCCTAAAAGCCATCCAGCAGAAAAAAAGAATCTTTTTGGCAACAAAAGAGATCTTGGTATCAGCCGGGCCATTAATAAAGAAGTTTTTGAAAAAATATAAGGGCGAGCTGCTTCCTCTTGATTCAGAACATTCAGCTATTTTTCAATGTCTTCAGGGAGAAGATAAAACAACTATCAAAAGAATTATTTTGACTTGTTCGGGAGGACCGTTTAGAAAATGGAAAAAGACCGATTTAGGGGAAGTTAAAAAAGAACAGGTTCTTTCTCACCCGGTCTGGAAGATGGGTCCGAAGATTAGCGTAGATTCAGCAACCTTAATAAACAAAGGCTTTGAGGTTCTCGAGGCCCATTATCTTTTTGGTCTACCCCTTGAAAAAATTAAGGTTTTGGTTCATCCTGAAGGGATTATCCACTCAATGGTAGAATTCAGGGACGGCAGCGTAAAAGCCCTCCTTTCTAAACCCGACATGAAGCTTCCCATCCAATACGCTCTTTTTTACCCAAAACGGCCCTCAAGTCCTTGGGAATGTTTGGATTTAACTAAAGTAAAAAGTTTATCATTCCAAAAACCAGATACAAAAACTTTTCCTTGTTTGGCTTATGCTTATTCAGCCGGAAAAATCGGAGGAACTATGCCCGCTGCCTTAACTTTTAGCGATGAAATAGCGGTAGAGATGTTTTTGGAAGACAAAATTAAGTTTTTAGATATCCCTAAAATTATTAAAAAAATATTAAAAGAACACCTGCCAATTTCTAATCCTAATTTAAAAGAAATCTTAGGGGTTAAAGATTGGGTTAAAAACCAATTAAAATGAATGTTGCTATAATTCTGGCTGCCGGTCAAAGCCGGCGTTTAAAGGGGGTCAATAAAATTTTTTATCACATTAATAAAAAACCGCTGATTTTTTATACTCTGAAAATTTTTGAAAGACATCCCCAAATTAAAAAAATAATAATCGTCAGCAGGAGGGAAGATTTTAAAAAATTTTCTTCTTTAATTAAAGATTGTAAATTTAAAAAAATAGAAACAATAGTCAGGGGCGGAAAAGAAAGACAGGATTCTGCCCTTAATGGTCTGAAAGCAACTGAAACCCTGGGAGCGAAACCCGGAGATCTAATCTTGTTTCACAACGGCTGCAACCCTTTGGTTTCAAGCGAAGATATTACAAAAACAATTAAAGCTGCTAAAAAATATAAAGCGGCCTTAGTTGGTCAGCCAGCAAAAGACACCATCAAAGAAGTTGACAAGAATAAACGTATAATTAAAACCATTGATAGAAAAAGGATTTTTTTAGCTCAGACTCCCCAAGTGATAGAATACAACTTGGCAAAAATGGCTTTTGAAAAAGCATCCAGAGAAAAATTTAAGGGAACAGACGATGTCTCTTTGGTAGAAAAGTTAGGAATTCGACCTAAAATTGTCCAAACCAGTTTTAAAAATATAAAAGCAACTTATCATGAAGATTTAGAATTCGTAAATTCGTATATTCGTAAATACCCACCCCGCCATCTATGCTTTAGGTATTTTGTAGAAAAGAAGCATTAGGGCTTAGATGGCGGGGTGAATAATTCGTAGGGTTATGAAAATTGTCTTTGCCAAAAATATTGGTTTTTGTTCGGGGGTAAAAAGAGCAATGGCTATTGCTAAAGACTCTCTAAAAAAAGATCCAAAACCGGTTCAGTTTTTAGGATATCTAATTCATAATGAAGAAGTAATTAAAAGTCTTAAAGAAAAAGGAGGAAAGTTTGTTTTTAGCCAAAAGCTGGTAAAACCGGGCACTTTAATTACTGGAGCCCACGGAGAGGTTGACTTAAGCCTCGTTAAAAATCAAAGATTTCTAAGCCTGGCAAAAAACAAACATATATTGATTAAAAAAACCACCTGTCCCCTGGTAAAAAATGCTCAAAATAAAGCCAATTTACTTTTTAAAGAAGGGTATCAAGTAATTATTATCGGAGAAAAAAATCACCCCGAGACCAGGGGAATAAAAAGCTATACCGAAAACCGGGCGATAGTAATTGAAAATGAAAATCAGGCTAAAGACTTACCAAAATTTAAGAAATTAGGAGTGGTTTCTCAAACTACCCAAGCCTTAGATAATATAAATAGAATTCTAAAAATTCTTAGAAATAAAACCAAAAAACTTAAATGGTTTAATACCATCTGCCCCAAAGTAATAATTCGTCAAAAAGAATTATCTCAAATTTTAAAAGAGGTTTGTGGGATTTTGGTGATTGGCTCTCCTTCTTCCTCTAATACTAATCACTTAATAGAAATGGTAAAAAAATCTAAAAAACCATTGTGGTGGATAAATTCGTTGGGGGAATTAAAAAAAATCAATCCCCGCACCAGAGCGAAGCTCGGTGCGGGACTAGTCCAGAACCGAAGTAAAACTTCTGGTTCTGGGCTTGGAGATATTAACAGTTTAGGAGTAGTTTCGGGAACCTCTGCCCCGGATTGGGAAATTAAAAAAATCAAAAATTGGCTCAAATCCAACGAGAACTGTTCTCGTTGGATTTCGAAATAAAATGATTAAAAGAAGAAAAACAAAAATAATAAAAATTGGCAATCAGAAAATCGGAGGGAATTTTCCCATTTTAGTTCAATCAATGACCAATACCAAAACCTGGGACGTTAATGTTACTGTCGGCCAAATAAAAGAATTAGAAAAAGCTGGATGTGAAATTATTAGAGTGGGGGTACCTGATTTAAAATCGGCAAAAGCCCTGGGAAAAATTAAAAAAAGAATAAAGATTCCTTTGGTGGCCGATATTCATTTCTCAGCCGATTTAGCCTGCGAGGCAATAAATCAAGGAGTGGACAAAATAAGAATAAATCCCGGAAACTTCCCAAAATCAGAATTAACTAAAATAGTTAAGCTTTGCAAGGAAAAGAAAATTCCAATCAGAATTGGAATAAACAGTGGTTCTTTCGAAAAAGATATACTGGGAAGGCATAAAAGTGTAACCGCAGAAATGATGGTAAAATCTGCTTTAAAAAATATTGAATTAATTGAAAAACTTGGGTTTAATAATTTGGTTATTTCCCTTAAAGCCCCTGATGTTTTAAGAACAATAAGGGCTTATGAGATGTTGTCAGAAAAAGTTGATTACCCCCTCCACCTCGGAATCACCGAAGCTGGCAGAGAACTTCCAGGAACCGTAAAATCAGCAATTGGAATTGGTTACCTGTTATTAAAAGGCATCGGAGACACTATCAGGGTTTCCTTGAGCGAAAACCCGATTAGGGAAGTAAAAGTCGGTTGGGAAATTTTAAAAAGTTTGGATTTAAGAGAAAGAGGGGTAAAAATTGTAAGTTGTCCAACTTGCGCCAGGTCGGAAATTGATGTTATAAAAATTGCCAGGGAAATTGAAAAAGAAACTCGAGATATAAAAAAACCGCTAAAAATAGCGGTAATGGGCTGCATAGTGAATGGTTTGGGGGAAGCCAAAGAAGCAGATTTAGGACTCATAGGAATAAAAAATACTGCCTTAATCACAAAAGATGGAAAAATTATAAAAAGAATAAAGAAAAAAGATATTCTTAAAGAGTTTAAAAGAGAACTGAAGAATTATTATTAAAAATAATAAATAAAACTATTAAGCTAAAAGCTCTACATTTTTTTAGGTAGGGCTTTTAATAATAGGTGATTCTGTCAATGGGGTCTTGACAAAATTTGGGAAAGGGTGTATAATAATTTGTTAACCTTGTAAAATTAAGCGATTAGCCTTCAACCTCTTGAGAGTCTGCCCTCGTTACCTCCTTTGAGGGTCCCCTATTAGTTCTTTGAAATAAATGGGGATAATGGCCTCGTGCCCAAAAGATTCTCATAAGGTTGAAGGTTAAAGATAAAAAAACAGCCTCTGTTAATTCGGGGGCTGATTAATTTTAGCATTCAAATCTATTTTACTATTTTCACCTAGCAAGTTAAATGAAAAAGGCCGATTACTTTTCTTTGTTTTCCTTCCTCCTCCAAAGATTCTTCGCAGACGACATTAAAAGTTTTCACCGCTTCTCCGGTTTTGTCAATAAGTAGTTCAATTCCTTTAGGGGGCCCCTCGCCTTTAGCGAAGGGGAAGGTGGTCGGGACGCGAGGCGCTTTCGCGATCAGGTCGCGAGGCGTTTTCGCGAAGCGAAATGCCCCGACCGAGCGAAACGCCCCGTCCTCGGGTGGGTTGTAGTCTTTAATAAATTTCTTGGCTTCCTCAGTCACTTTAGCTATTCCCATTTCTCCAGTACCAATAATAATTGTTTCTGGATTTTGCTCCACTGCTCTTCTTACGTCCTCGACATCGATAATATGGCTTTCCCGACGCCACCAAGGCAAGACTTCACCAGTCCACCTCACTTCAACATCGTGATGATAGATTTTTCCATTGATGGCGATGGAACCAAAATGGTATTCTTCAATCATGCTTTTTCCAGATTTAAATTTGACCATTTACCGCATCTGTCTCCCCATCTGGCCACTATTTTCCCTTCTATTCTTGCCTCGATTACCTCGCAGCGATTAGGACAGCCTTGACATTGAAAAGAAGTGCATCTGATGTCTTTATCGGAAATTTCAAATCCTAAAAATTTAGTTTTTGGGGAAGGATTTTCTTTAACTAAAAGAGCTACCCCGAGAGCTCCCATTACGGTATTATAGGGAGGAACAGTGATTCTTTGGCCCAAGGCTTCTTCGAATGCCTTTCTCATTCCGATATTCTCAGAAACTCCTCCCAAAAAAACAATTGGCGGTTGAATATTTTTTCCTTTAGCGACGTTATTCAAATAGTTCCTAGCTAATCCCTGACAAAGCCCAGCCACGATATCTTCAGTAAGATGGCCAACTTGCTGTTTGTGAATCATATCGGACTCCGAAAAGACTGTGCACCTGGCCCCGATTGTTGTTGGAGCTTTCGATTTTAGAGCTATTTCACCAAATTGTTCTACCGGGATTCCTAGTCTATGAGCTTGGGCGTCAAGAAAAGCGCCAGTACCGGCACTGCAAATCAAATTTAATCCGAAATCAACTGCCACTCCATTTTCTAAAATTATAATCTTTGAGTCTTGACCGCCAATTTCAATCACTGTTCTAGCATCGGGAAAGAAAGAACATACTCCTTTTGCGTGGGCAGTAATTTCATTTTTTATCAAATCGGCTCCAGTAATCACCCCAGCTAAATAACGAGCTGAGCCAGTGGTTCCAACTCCAGCAATTTCGATGTCTGGATTATGGTTTTTAATTTTATTATTTAGCTCCCTAAGCCCCCCCTGAATAGCTCCTATTGGATTACCGGCAGTTCGTAAATAGAGTGGAAATAAAACCTGGTTATTGGTATCAATCAAAACTAATTTAGTAGAAATTGAGCCAACATCGATGCCTAAATAACATTTCATAATTTTGAGCTTTTGTATTGATGATAATTTCTTACTACATCTGTAAAGGCTTCTAGCCGGGTGTCAATTCCAGCTTCGGCTGTTTGCTCATCTAGGGATATTGATAGAAATGGAATTCCACTTTCTAAATGAATTTTCTCTAAAATTGGTCTAATGGTTACCTCTGGCATGCAGCCGAACGGGAGTAGATGAATTATGCCATCGAAGTCTTCTTTGATATAATGGAGCATCTCGTAAATGGCGTCTCTTCCATGACCACCAACGGTGGATTTTAAATAAGGGTTTATTTTTCTTTGGATAATCCAGTCCTTCCAGGGGAAAATTAGTTTTTTAATATGGTAGGTGATATCCATTTCTCGATAAACCCCAATCCCTTCTAAACCCAATTTTCTTTCAACTTCAAAATTGATGGTCGGGTCACAAACTGTATAAATTTCTCCAATTAAGCCAACCTTTGGCAAATCTTTATTTTTCTCAATCTTAATTCCAGAAAATCTTTTTAAAATTTCTTTTTTGAGTTCTTGAAAATCTTTTTCCTTTTTTAATTCATCGAGTTTCAAAAGGCTCTCTTGTAAAATTTTATCAGTAATTCCTTTCTCTATTTCTCTCGGTCGGCAAAACTGGGCCAATTTTTCAATTTTTTCAATTAGATGTAGTTTTTTAAAGAAGAATCTTCCAGCCTTTAAAACTTGCAGCAATGAAGCACCAGAAATTTTTTTAATCATTGAATAAATATCTTTTGGAGTAGCTCGGAAATCTAAAAAATTAATGTCGTGACCTGCCTCTTTTAAGACTTTTTCTTGAATTGCTCCGTAATATCTTTGCCGACAGGAACCCCCGACATTTTGAACCATAAAAATAGTGTTTGCCCCCTTTTTTAAAGCTGGCAGATAATTACCCAGAGTTACCTTCAGCGGAAAGCAATACATTTCCGGAGCAATTTTTGCTCCCTCAGCAATAGTCTGAGAGGTTGTTTTCTCCGGGGGAATAACCTCTAGGCCCAATTGCTCAAAAATGGTCTTAAACGCAATAGTATAATTCCCCCACCTGGCAAATGTAATTATGGGTTTTTTCATATTGTGTCCATGAAGGCTTCTAACCTTGTTTGGATGCCGGCTTCGCCAGTTTGTTCATCAATCATTAAATATAAAAAGGGAATTTTATTTTGTTTAAATGCTTTTTCTACAAATTCTTTTAAAACAGCATCGCAGCCGCATTGAAAAGAAGAAATTTCAATGGCTCCAGTAATATTGTAATTTAACACTTGCTCGATTTTCTCCTTTATCTCTTTTCCAAACTCCCAATGGAATTTTGGCCAATCCAATTTTTGATTTTTGATTTTTGATTTTTGATTTTGTAATGGTATTTCTTCAATAAATATTACTTCTGCCCCTAATTTTTCCAGCTTTTCTTTCACTCTTAAGTTGATGTAGTCATCATATAAATTGTAAGGGTGAGAAATCAAGACTATTTTTTGCTTTTTAGATTGGATTTTGAGGGAAACTTCTTGCTTTTCTTTTTCCTTCAATTCTTTTTCCTTTAAAAAAGCGAGTCCTCGAGCTTTTTTTATTTCTTCTTTATTTTTATTTAATTTTCCCCCTAATCTCTTCAGGGTTTTCTCAAGTTTCTCTTTTCTCTCGTCAAATATTTCAGTTAAAATTGGAGTTTTAGTTAGAATCTTCCCTAGGTCGGGTAACCCAAAAAATTTTGGGCAATATTCTAATTTTTCTTGATTTGCTTTTAATCTGGGAACAAATATATAATCCACTTTTCCTTCCAGCCACAATAAATGTCCCCAGTAAACTTTATTTGAAAAACAGGTTTCAGGATCAGCCACTTTCACCCCCATTTCGACAATCTCTTTATTAGTTGGCGGAGAAAGAATTACTTTAAAACCTAAATTTTCAAAAAAAGTTTCCCAAAACTGGGGTTGCTTCCAATAAATTAAAGCTCTTGGAATACCAATGGTCATAATTAAAATAGGGTGCCTTGGCGAGATAAGGTTTTTTGTTCTCCTTTAGAAAAAATTCTGATTTTTCCATAAACTCCGTCGTAACCAGGCTCAATATTAACCTTGCCTTCTCTGACTCTAATTATGCCTTCGGCAATTTCGGACAAAGTAACTGCTTCCAATTCCGAGCGAGAAATGTCAATTAAGACTGAAAATTCATTACTAAATTTTTCAATTAAATTTTTATATTCTTTATCGACTTCTATTGTCCCAGTACCCTGCCCAATCGCATCGGCAATTATTTCCTCTAAAGGAATTAAACTTTTAAAGGGAATGGAAGCCGCTGGTTTAAATCCATTTGGCCTGTCGGCTAACTCCTCAACTCTATTCAGAACTCCGATAGTTAAAGACCTTCCGCAATTTGGGCAAATATTGTTGTATTTTTTTGATTCAGCCGGTGATAAACTAATCCCACAAAGACGATGACCATCATAATGATATTTACCTTCTTCGGGATAGAACTCAATCGTATATAAGAATTTTTGGGGATTTTTTGATTTTATGGCTTCTATTATCGCCGGGTAACTGATTTCTGTATCAAAAACATTGGCTTCCCGACCTATTTTTTGAGGACTATGCGCATCAGAATTACTTATTAAAGTAATTCTATCCAATACTGACAACCGCCAGTTCATTGAAGGGTCGCTAGAGAGTCCTGTTTCTCCGGCATAAATGTATTTTGAGTAATCTTCAAAACACTCTTCAATTGAATTAAAACCAGATTTTGAACCAAGGAGGCCAAAGTAAGGAGTCCAAAGATGGGCAGGTACAATTAAACAATTTTCGGAAATTCCTAAAACAATTTTGGTTAATTCTTTGGCATCTAATCCCAAAATAGGTCGGCCATCGGCTTTTAAATTTCCTATCCAGCCTAAATGAGTATTAATTTTCTCAACTGTTTCAAAAGAGGGAGCAAAAATTATAATATGAATTTTTCTAATTCTTCCGGTTTTAGAATAAATGCAGCTAACTTCGGTAGTTAAAATAAAACGAGTATAAACGTCGCCGGGGCGCGTTGAGGCCTTTAATCTAAAAAGTCCGGTCTCTGCCGATTCTAATTTTTCTTTTAAATTTTTAAACCATTCCGGATGTGTGAAATCTCCGATTGTCAAAATTTTTATTCCTTTGATTTTTGCCGCATTATTCAAATGCTCTAAATCCATCTGGGGCGAAGTTGCTCTTGAGTATTTTGAATGTAAATGAAAATCGGCAATGAATTTCATAAACAAATCGCCTAAGTCTCCAACTAAAACCCCTTTAGCAACGAGGGGAGGTGGGTAATTAAATACCAAACGATTAAAGCCAAGACTATAATAATGATCAAAATATCAAATTTTTTACTCATAGTGTTTTAATTCAAGATTATATATTTATCCCGATCGCTTCGCGATCGAGGATCCTCGATAAAATCGGGATTCCTTAGCGAATCAAGGTTCTGCCGAGCGCCAGCAAGGCAGGTTCTTAAATGCGAAGCATTCAAGGTTCTGCCGAGCGTTAGCGAGGCAGAACCTTATAATATAAAATTCCAAAATATTCGTGGAAAGCTAAATCACATTTTCTAAGATTTTGAGGATCGGGGAAAAAATCTAAAATATGATAATTTTCTTCCGCCTTAAAGTCAGCCGGGAGAGGAATTGGATCCAAACCCATTTTTCGAAAAATATAAACCGAGCGAGGCAAGTGATAAGCAGAGGTTACTAAAACAAAAGGGCTTTGACCAATTATTTTTTTGACTTCTTTTGCAGACTGATAAGTGTTTTTAGATTTCTCTTCTAAAATAATATTTTCTTCTGGAATATTTAAGTTTTGAATGAATTTTGCTATTTCTTTAGCTGGTCGATTGGAAGGAAAAAGTGGATCAGACCCAGAAATAATTATGTTTGGTTTATGGGTTAACTCAAAATAAATCTCAACTGCTTTTATCGCCCTAAACAAACTGCTTTCTTCTAATTTACTGCTAATGGGCAAGTCTCCTTTCTTAACTCCTCCAATTAGCAAAACAATGTTTTCTACATTGTCTAATGCCGGCGCACTGAATTTATATTGGTTTTCTAAGGGAGAAATTATTAAATCAGCAATCGGTGTAATTGAAAAAAAATAATAAAAAACAATTCCAAGAATGATTAAAATCTTTCCTACTCTTTTTTTTGATATAAGAACCTGCCTCGCTAACGCTCGGCAGAACCTTGAATGCTTCGCATTTAAGAACCTGCTCGCTTCGCTCGGCAGAACCTTGAATGCTTCGCATTTAAGAAGAACCAAGCCTAAAATCAACAAAATAAAAATAAAACAGCTTGGCAATAAAAAGATTTGAAAAACTTTAAAAGCGATCACGGTTTAAAAATCAATTTCTTTTTTGATGAAATGCGGGACCTTAATTCAAGATTATATATCTATACCTTAGCGAATCAAGGTTCTGCGAGCGAAGCGAGCAGGTTCTTACTTTCATTCTTTTGGTTTGCTCTGTTAGCTAACGGGGGTCGTCCTCTGGCCTGTCTTTTGTTGGTTTAGTGCCGAGAATTTTTTCTTCTATTAACCTTACTCCGCTTAAAATTCCTATTGCTAAAAGGCTAGTAAAAATAGCGATAAAATAAAGTTTGATTCCAACCGCTATCCCAATTGCTGCTACTAGCCAAAGCCCGGCAGCAGTAGTTAATCCTTCGAGATGACTCTGACGAAAAATAATTAAACCCGCTCCTAAAAATCCAATTCCCATAGCTACCGCCTGAATTACTCGAGAGGGATCAAAGCTTATTCCTGTTTTCCCAATTACTTTTTGAAAGGTTTCAAATCCAAGAATAATAAATAAAGCTGCTCCCAAACACACCAAAGCAAAAGTCCTCATTCCGGCCTCTTTTCTTTTATATTCTCTTTCCAATCCAATTAGTAATCCTAAAAATGTAGCCAACAATAATTGAAAAAAAATTTGGAGTTGGGGATTAAAAGAAAAATCCATAAAACAATTAAAATTCTAAATTCGAAGTACGAAATCTTTACCCTCCCAAATTTTCGAAGAAAACTTGGGAGGGCGAGCAAATCCTAAACTTAAAATTCAAAATTCAAAATTATATATTTATACATTAGCGAATCAAGGTTCTGCCGAGCGTTAGCGAGGCAGGTTCTTACATTCAAAACTGCGGTGTTTTGGATTTAGAATTTAGAATTTCTGATTTATACCTTATATACTTTGTATCCTTCTCTTGTTTTTTGATTAACCCTAAGACCGATTGACTCACCCTTTTTAGCTTCCTTAACTTTTTGATGCTCAACCTCCATCGATTCCACATTTTGAGTGAAATCAGCTTCTCCACCCACAATTCGAATATCATCCCCCACTTTTAGGGTGTCGGACAGTTCGATTACCGCCACTCCGATATTTCCAAAGTAATGAGTAACTTTGCCCACTAATTTTCCTTCCTTAATTTCTTCTGGCATAAATTTAAAGTTTTGAAATTAAATTTTCTCGACCTTTTTTAGGATTTTGAATCTCCTTTTTTCTTCTCGCTAATTACTCTAATTAATTTTTGAATTAAGGCCTTTGGATCTGGATCATAAATAATTTTTGCTCCCCTTCTATGGGGTCTTCTGGTTAAAATTTTGATGAGATTGGCTGTCCCCATCGAACCTTCCAATACCCCAATTGGCTTTCTATCCTCAAAAGCAATAGTAAACTCATTCAGGGTTCCCATTCTGCCACAACAGACGACTATGGCATCGGCAGCTCTGGTCATTAAAAGATTCCTTCCCGTATAATCAAAGCCGGTATAAACCATTACGTCGAAACAATCTATAGGAAGCTTATAAACCTTCAGGTGCGCTGCTTCAGAAGCAGCCGGAGAAAAACCAATGCTAATCCCACCCACTCCCTTACAACCTTTAGCGGCAAAATAAGGAACTCCGGTAGTGGCTCCGGTAATCAATATACAATCCTGTCTGGCAATCTCTTCCCCAATTTCTCTTGAAATCTTTTTAATATTCTTTGCGCAATGACTAATTTCGGAAGCGTCGCTTACTGCAATTTTGTATCTTGTTTTGTGTTTCATTATAGTTATTTTAACAAATTTTTAAAAATGAGCAAAACCCACTTTATTTAAAAATCTAAACCTACCCAAATTTTACAAAACAAAACTTGGGCAGGTAAAACAAATAGACGAGTAACAACCCGTCTACTTGCATATGCCCTCGGGTTGATTTTCACCCCGCACCGTTATAGTGCGCCTGACTGGACTCGAACCAGTAATCTTTGGCTTCGGAGGCCAATGTTCTATCCATTGAACCACAGGCGCATTAAAAGAGGGAAACGAGGGCCAAATAAAATAATCCTACTAACTTTATATAACTTTTAAGCCTAAAAAGCAAAAGGGACCGATAGGATTTCTGTTCCAGGCCCCTTAAGATTTCTTAATTCAAGATTATATGTCTATACCTTAGCGAATCAAGGTTCTGCCGAGCGTTAGCGAGGCAGGTTCTTATCCCCAAAAATAGCACAGGCTCTTCTGTGGGCTCTTTTATAGTAAGCCAGAGGCAACCACAGGTCATCGTCATCACAAACCCTTACCCCATCTAATCTATCTACATTTTCTTTTAAGATCTTCCCACCTTTTTCTATAAAAGAAACTGAAAAAACGTCGATTGAAATTATTACCCTTTTTACCTTTTTATTCTCTCTGACCACGCTTATTACTTCTAAGTCTTCCAATCTTTACCTCCTTTAATTGTACTATAAAATTATAGCCTATTTTTTTTATTTTGTCAAGTTTGACTTTTTGGCTATTATATAAATATTTTGGCGGTTACCTCTCTCGTTTTTAACAATACCACAGTCATTAATTTGAAAACCGGATTTTTTTATCAAATTTATCAATTCCTTTTTAGAAAAATAATGGTAATATCGTTTAATTTTTTTACCCCAGGGCTCGAGAATATCACCAAAATCCAATTTTGACAAACCCAGTAACTTTAAAATGGTAAACTTAAGAATTAAAAATAATTCTTTTGGCCGGTGGAATTTCCAAACGGTCAAAATTAAAAATCCTTCCGGTTTTAATACCCTTTTAGTTTCTTCCAGGAATCCTAAACGTAGTTTTTCTGATGGAATATGATGCAAAACTGCAATGCTATAAGTTTTATCAAAGAAATTTTCCGGAAAAGGCAAGTTTAAAGCACCGGCTACCTGAAATTTTGCCCCGGAATTTTTCTTTTTGGCAATTTCAATCAATTTTTCAGAAGAATCTACCCCAAAATAATCCATATTTTCCCCTTTAAAAAATTCGAAAAAACGACCGTTCCCGCAACCAAGATCTAAAACTCTTTCTCCGGGAATTAAATAATCGTCGAATAAAAACCGAAGTTCTGACCAGGGTTCTTTTCTGGTTCTTGCAAAATCCTCAGCAATCAGGTTATAATCCTCTATAGTCTTTTTTAAAAGATATTCGGCGTATTTTTTATCCATAGATGGATATTTTAGAGCTCACAATTAAAGAATTGATAAAATCTAAAGCTAAAACTTCGGCTGATTTAGCACAGATTAAAAGAAAGGCAGCAAAAAAATATAAAATTGCCTTCCCTTCAAATGTTGATTTATTAAAAGCATATCATAAGTTGCTCAAGAAAAAAAGAATTAAAAAATCAAAAAAAATTGAAAATTTACTTCGTACTCGACCGATTCGCTCCCTTTCCGGAATCGTTAATATCTCAGTTTTAACAAAACCTTATCCTTGTCCGGGGAAGTGCCTTTACTGTCCAACAGAAAAGGGTATTCCAAAAAGCTATGTTTCGGGAGAGCCAGCCGTAGAAAGAGCTAAAAGATTAAATTATAACCCTTATTTACAGGCGAAAAGAAGAATTGAAATGTTAGAATCGGAAAGCCATCCTACTGACAAAATTGAATTAAGAATAGTTGGAGGAACTTGGAGTTATTATCCAAAAAAGTATCAAACCTGGTTTATAAAAAGATGTTTTGATGCTGGCAATCAAAAAAGTGGCAAAAACTTCGAAGGAACCCAAAGAATTAATGAAAAAGCTAAGCACCGAATAGTAGGACTTTCTATCGAAACCAGACCTGATTTTATTACAGAAAAAGAAATAAAAAGATTAAGAAGCTTGGGGGTAACGATGGTAGAGCTTGGCGTTCAAAGTATTTACGACGATGTTTTAGAATTAAACAAACGCGGGCACGGGGTCAAATCAACGATTTTAGCCACTAAACTTTTAAAAGATGCCGGTTTTAAGGTTCTATATCAAATGATGCCAAATTTACCAGCTTCTAATTTGAAAAAGGATAAAAAAATGTTTGAAGAAATTTTTGAAAATTCTAGTTTCCAACCCGATCTTTTGAAAATTTACCCAACGGCAATAGTAAAAAACACTCTACTTTATAAATGGTGGAAAGCTGGAAAATACAAACCCTATACTGATAATCAATTAATAAATCTCGTAAAATCGATAAAAAAAATGGTTCCTTATTATGTCAGGATTCAAAGGATAACCAGAGACATCCCCTCTAAAGAAATTTTAGCTGGACCGGCAAAAATTTCTAATTTACGCCAGATTTTAGCTGAGAAAATGGTAAAAGAAAACTGGCAATGTAAATGCATAAGATGTCGAGAAGTTAAGGAAAAACTAATCCAAAAATTAAAGTTATTTCGCCAAGATTACGAGGCTTCTGGCGGGAAAGAAGTGTTCTTAAGTTTTGAAGATAAAAACCGAACTAAGCTTTACAGTTTACTCCGCCTCCGCATCCCCCAATATGCCGAGAACGGTTCTCGATATATTATTCCGGTATTGAGGGGGGCGGCGATAATTCGAGAAGTCCACACCTACGGTCAGCAACTCCCTCTCCGCCGGGAAGCCATCCCGGAGGTTTCGCCACAGCATAAAGGACTGGGGAAGAAATTGATAAAAGAGGCAGAAAAAATTGCCAAAAACGAATTTGGCCTTCACCCTGTTAAATCCGTCAAAGGCTGTGCGGCAAAACCGCAATTTAACGGGGTAAATAAAATTGCAGTGATTTCCGGAATAGGAGTAAGAAATTATTTCCGAAAACTGGGGTATATGTTAGAAGACACCTATATGGTCAAGAAAATATAAAACAAAAAAGGGTAAAAATTCTACCCTTGATTAAATTTACTGTTATAAATATCGACTACCAGTTCTTCATCTCCCCATTCTTCTCGGTGAGGATTATCCAGATATTCTTTGAAGTCAAATCCAGAAGGAAAAATATTCTCTATCTCAATGATTCTTTGTTCACTATGTAAAACAGAAAAGACATGGGGGGTAATACCAAAAGCTTCTTCCATCCAAATAGTCTTAATCTTTAATCCAAATTTTTGAGCTAAAATATTATAAAGAAGAGTTAATCCTAAACAATTTCCTACGGGCCCCAGTCCAGGAGCTAATTGAGCATCAATTACTTCATTTAATTTATAGCTTCCTCGGCTTCGATATCGATTGGGTTTTGTCTTCCATAACCAATTAAAAAGAGTTTGGGCTGTTTTTGTTTCATCATTGCTTACCAAAATTTCGCTTTTAATCTTTTGATATAAAGTATTAATTTTAGCTGAATAATTATTAATTTCATTTTCACTTTCAATATCTGAAGCTATTAAAGCCTCTCTAGCTAAATCAAATCCTTGCATTTGTTTCTCCTTTCAAAGTGATACAGATTTTCCATCTCTCTGTCTTCCTTTTCTATATTTATTAACTTTTCAAAGAGCTTTTACGGTATAATATTTTTAAAAAATTATTTCAAGTTTTGCTTTTGCGTTTGCAGAGCTGTTTACCCGCCTAAATTTTGTAGAACAAAACTTAGGTGGGTTTATGTAAAAATGTCCGGGATTAAATCTCGGACATTTAAATTAGAGAACTAATCAAAAATCCAACGATAGCAAATCCGGCAATTGGAGGGAGAGCGGGCAGGGGATGTCCTTTTTTGTGAAAATAAATAAGGTAAACGACAATAACTCCTATTATTGAAAAACCAGCAACAATCAAAGCATGGCTCAATCCCGAGTTTACTAAAACGGAAATGGTTAAAACTAATGGCAATCCTGCGTCTCCTCCCCCCGTTAAAGAAAATCTTTCTGGTTTATTTTCCGAAAGGTTAACTTTAAAATTAGAACTTACCTCTTTTAACCTGGCGTTAAAGTCTGAAATCTTTAATCTGGGAATGATAAATCCCAAAATGCTTCCGGATTTAACCATATTCTTAGAAAATTCTACCATAAATTTAAACCTATAAACTGCTAAAAGGTCATAAACGGCTAAACTCCCTAAAATAATTAACGAACTCCAGCAAGAAAGACCGAAACCAAAAATTATTCCGAAGGTTACCAGCAATAACATCATCGAAAAATTATGATACCAAACTCGGGAAATTAGCACCCAAGCCGCTGCTAAAATTATTCCAAAAACAATAGCGTAGGGATAATAAAAAAACATGGCCGTAGCTGCAAATCCTACAAAACCGATTAGAATTGAAAACCCAATTTGCCACAAGGATTGAATTTTAATCTTCTCTTTAAATCGGTTAAACTTCGTTTCCAAAAAATTTAATTTTTTCTTTAACATTTTTCGGGATATTCTGTGTAAAATTTTTGTTATTTTAGGGATGTTGAAGATTACAAGACTTACTGCTCCAAATAAAATCAGAAACTGCCGCCAGTAAATTCGGAGAAAATTTATCTGATAACATTCTAAATAATCCTTAAATTTCAAACCGGCCAATATTCCTATTCCTTGAACGGCTGCAAAGAGAATGATGCCCCATAAAAACAAATTTATTCTCTCTCTCATTTTCCCTCCCATTTTAAAAGAACCAACTAACCTCTATACTAATAAAATAATATATAAAGTTTAGAAGGTCAAGTCGGGCTAAATAATTAAGGTGATTAAAAATCCAATGATTGAAAATAGAGCAATTGGGGGCAGAGCTGGAATTGGTTGGCGAATTTTTTGGCTAACAAAAATCCGGAAGCTAACAAAAAGACCAATTATAGAAAAAACAGCTACAATTAAAGAATTTAAAATCCCAGCCGACACCAAGCTAACGCATAATAATAAGGGGAAAGCAATATCCCCTCCTCCTAAAATTAAAAGTTTTCCCCCCGGCTTTACCTCCTTTAAAGATTGTTTAAAATCAGAAAATTCTTTGGGGACAATTAAAGCCAAAACTGCCCCGTATCCTGCCATTTCCCCTGCCATCTTTTGCATATGTTTTGTTTTGTAAACGGCAATGAAGTCGTAGATTGAAAAAATTATCAACAAAACCACTACCATTTTAGGTTGCAGTAATATCCCTAAGCTACTTCCCACTCCGGCTAGAGCCAAAACCATACAAAGATTATGATTTAATACGGTTGGGAATTTCGACCACCAAAAGACAGCTATCCCCATTAAAAATAAGGCGAGGATATTTGGAATCCATACCGATAACAAAATTCCTCCCGCCCACCAGGTGATAAAAATAAATAAAAATTTGTAAATTATCCCCTTCCCTTTCTTTCCTGCAGGCAAACGAGAAATAAGAAAAATAAATAAAGTAGCCAGGGCAAAACCAAAAATAAAATCCCAAAAAGAAATTTGAGAGATAGAAAGCTGTTCTGCTTTTTGCTGTTTCAGAAAAAAGGCAGCAGTAATTCCCAGTCCAAAAATTAAACAAAATAAAAAAAGCTCCCAGAAAAGAATCTTCCGGGGAAAATTTAAAAAAGAAGTTATTTGGTTTTGCTCCTCGGTTTGATTTTGGTTATTTCCTGACATTTTTGGTAAATAAACCTACTCGGAGTACGATAGGCGGTTCTTCCTTTTTTAGCCCGTTTTGAAGAGTATTTCTTCATAATTAGAAATTAAAAATTATTATGTTCCTTCTTGCCAGCTTTCTAAATATTTCTTTTGCTCTTTGGTTAATTTATCGATTTCGACCCGTATTGCCTTTAGTTTTAACCGAGCAACTTTTTTATCAATTTCTTCCGGAACCTTGTAAACTTTGGGTATTAAATTTTTGCCTGCTTTCTTCAACCATTCAGCTACTAACGCCTGAATTGAAAAACTCATATCCATTACTTCGGAAGGATGCCCTTCGGCAGCTGCCAAATTTACAAGACGACCCTGAGCCAATAAAAAGATTTTTTTGCTATTCTTCAATTCATACTCCCCTACATTTTCCCTGATTATTTTTTTGTTCTTGGTTAATTTTTCTAAATCAGTTAAATTTATTTCAACATTGAAATGGCCGGCATTGGCTAAAATGGCTCCTGATTTCATAACTAAAAAGTGCTCTTTTCTGAGTACATTTTTATCGCCGGTGGCCGTCACAAATATATCGCCAATTTTTGCTGCTTCTTTCATTGGCATCACCCGAAACCCATCCATAATAGCTTCGAGGGCCCGCAAAGGATTGGTTTCGCAAATAATTACATTAGCCCCCATTCCTCTGGCTCTCATTGCTATTCCCCTACCACACCAACCGTAGCCTGCTGTGATAAAGTTTTTCCCGGCAAGTAAAATTGAAGTAGCCCTCAAAATACCATCGATAGTAGACTGACCGGTTCCGTAACGATTATCAAATAAATACTTTGCCCGGGCATCATTAACAGCCACCACCGGATATCTTAAGACCCCGTCTTTCTCCATAGCTCTAAATCTTATTACCCCGGTAGTGGTCTCTTCTGTCCCGCCAATTATATTCTTAACAAGCTCTTCTCTTTTAGAGTGAATTGTGCTTACCAAATCTCCACCGTCATCCATGGTTATATTTGGTTTTGTGTCTAAAACTTGATTTAAACACCAATAATAATCTTTATTACTTAACCCCCGCCAGGCAAAAACTGAAATTCCTTCTTTGGTCAAGGCTGCTGCAACATCGTCTTGGGTTGACAAAGGATTTGAGCCACAAAGAGAAATCGCTGCTCCACCAGTTTTTAAGGTTTTTACCAAAACCCCTGTCTCTTTTGTTACATGCAGACAACAACCAATTCTGAGATTTTTTAATGGTTTTGTTTTTGCAAATTTTTTCTTAATTTGCATTAAAACCGGCATATGGCTCTCGGCCCATTCAATTTTTAGTTTCCCCTGAGGGGCTAATTTAGAATCTTTTATTTTTGACATATTTTAGTAATTTCTTAACTTTATCTTTTTTCTCCCAGCTAAACTCTAATTCTTCTCTGCCAAAATGACCGTAGCAAGCAGTTTTTCTATAAATTGGCCTTAATAAATTCAACTGTCTTATGATGCCGCCGGGAGATAAATCAAAAACTTTTGGAATAATTCTAATTAACTCTTCTTCTGAAACTTTTCCGGTGCCAAATGTATCAACACTTACCTCAGTTGGAGCTATCCCGCCAATTACATAAGCTAATCGAATCAGGCATTTATCTGCCAAGCCGGCCGCAACAATGTTTTTGGCAATACAGCGAGCCATATAAGCCCCGGATCTATCAACTTTGGTTGGATCTTTACCTGATTGACTGCCTCCGCCTACCGGCACAACCCCTCCATAAGAATCAACTACTATTTTTCTACCAGTTGCTCCGGTATCGGAAACCGGTCCGCCAATAACAAATCTACCAGTGTTGTTAATATAAATTTTCGTTCTTTTATCTAAAAGGTTTTTACAAACAGGTTTAATTACATTTTTAATAATGTCTTTTTTTATTTGATTCAAAGAAATGTTGGGATCATGTTGGGCAGCGATAACTACATTATCTAATCTTTTAGCAATTCCATCTTCGTATTCTATGGTTATTTGGGATTTTCCATCCGGCCTCAAATAAGGCAAAATTTTCTTTTTTCTCACTTCAGCCAATCTCTTCCCCAACTTATGAGCTAACATTATAGGTAATGGCATCAACTCCGGAGTTTCTTTACAGGCATAACCCACACACATTCCCTGATCTCCGCTCCCCTGCTTTTTTGTTCCGGTCTTTCTTACTCCCCTGGCAATATCCGGAGACTGCTCGTGAATGGCATTGAAAACAGCAATAGTATGCCAATCAAATCCATATTCTGGTTTATCATAGCCAATATCTTTAATTACCTTCCTTACCAAATTGTTTATATCAACCCAGGCCCTGGTGCTAATCTCTCCTCCTACGATAACATAACCGTTTCCAACCATAACTTCGCAAGCTGCCCTTCCATATTTATCGTTTTTCAAAACCTCATCCAAAACCGCATCAGCAATAGCATCGCATATTTTATCCGGGTGCCCTTCGGTAACCGATTCCGAGGTAAATAAAAACTTCTTCATATTTTAAAGCTTTACCGCTAATAAAAACATAACAATAGCAATATTTCTATTAGTAGGTTATTGCTTTGTTTAATCTTCTTTTGGCTTTAACCTTTTCTCGGTTTGAAATTTTACTCTTTTTAATTCCCCTCTCGATAATTGCTAAAGTAGCATCGTAAACAGATTTGTTCACCGGAAAAGGTGTAGAATCCTTCCCACCGTGAGCGAAAGAATACCTTGCCGGGTCTTCGTAAGAAGGTTTTGCCCCGTAAATTACTTCCGAAACCAAACTTAAAGCCCTAATTGTTTTTGGTCCGACTCCTTTTAATGATAAAAGTTCTTCAAAATTTTCTGGTTCTTGGGAATTAGCGAAAAAGATAGTTTTTTCCAGTCTTTTCAAGTCAAATTTTTCTTTCAAAATCGGGTGCCAATGAAATTCAACATTATTTAATTCCATCTCAGTAAAGCCCGAAAATCTTTTTTGTTTCATCAGGGCATTTGACCCTGCACCAGAACCCCGAAGGAGAACAGGTTCCCTGCGGGGCACGCAAGTTCGGTACGGGGCAAGTTTTTCAGAAATCAATTTAATATCTTTTAAAAAGGTTTTTGGCTCATCTTTTACTAGTTCGGTTGAAATTTCTTTATTTTCTCTACTTTCTTTTGCCACCAAATTTAAAGGTTTAAGTTTAATATCAGAAATAATTCCTGAATGAGGCTCCTCAACAAAATCCTTAACATTTAAAGAGAGCCAGTGGTAACGACGAGCCTTTTGAAGGTCCGTGTTCATGCCCTGCTGGATTACGTTCCATTGACCATCTTTTGTAAAAATCAAATTATGGGCATAGATTTGAAATTGATCTTGAATTAAACAACCATCTACCTTGGCCGAAATTTTACTAGCATAAACAAGTTCGTCAATTTTCTCCATCGGAAGCCTTAAAAATTCTCCCCATTCTTGAATCTGTTGGGGGGTTTTTCTTGAAGTTTTCCCCTTGCCGCCGCAAATAAAAATACCAAGCTCTGATTCTAAACCCCGCAATCCTTCTTTTAAAGCTCCCATTGTTGTAGTCCCAAGACCTGAGCTGTTCCAATCAAATCCTATTGTGCATCCCAAGCTTTGAAACCAAACCGGATCAGAAAGGCGTTTTAAAACTTCTTTTACTCCAAACTCTTCAACAATAGTTAAAATTATTCCCCGAGAAAGTCTTTTCATCCGTTCAAATAACCAATGGGGACATTTTCCGTAATCCAATGGAACCGTAGCAATTCCTGTTCTCATTTTAATTCATTCTATCAAAAAACCGGTCTCTCAACCAGCGTTTATATAGGTTTAGTTAGTTTATTTTTAAATCTGAGATAAAAATTTTTTATAAACCCCGTTAGAAAGATTTGTGTTTCTTACTACTAATTTTATTCTTTTTATCTTGATTTTGTTCTGGAGACTTTCTAACGGGGTAAAGTTCGGCAATTAATTTTTCTTGCTCTTTGATATCCAAAACTTCCCGGCGAATCCGCGCCTTTTCTTTGCGAATATATTTTCTTAGGCTTTTGGGAAGTTTTCTTTTCATAATTTAAAACCAAAAGGTTCTTCCAGGTTACAGAAAAAATTTTTTGAAATTGAAACATTTTACTTTGCTAATTTATTTTGTTAAGGGAAAAACAATAGTAAATTTAGAACCTTTTCCTTCCATACTTTCTAAGAGAATCTCTCCACCCATTTTTTGACAAAGCTCTTTTGAAATCCAGAGCCCCAGACCAGTTCCGGGAATTTCAGCTGTTTCCTTTGTTTTTATCCGATAAAATTTTTCAAAAAGTCTTTTTTGATGCTCAGCTGAAATTCCTAAACCAGTATCGGTTATTGTAATATAATAATTTCCTTTTGTTAAGTCTGGTTTAGTTTGAATTTCTATCCACCCTTCAATTGTATATTTTATGGCATTGTCAATTAAATTAAAAAGAATCTGTCTTAATCTATTTGGATTCACATTAATAAAAAATGGCTCAGCTTTTGGTTCAAAAATTAATTTCAAACCCTTTGCTTCTGCCTTCATTTTTAGTTCCTCAACCAAGTTTTTAGTAATCTCTTGGGGTTGAATCTTTGCTGGAGTAAAATCCAATCTCCCCTGTTCAATCCGAGAAACCTCCAAAATATCTTCAATTAAATTACCCAAATTTTTGGCTGAAATTTCAATTCGGAAAAAATATTTTTTTTGCTCTTCATTTAAAAAAGGTTCCATTTCCTCTTTTAAAGTTAGAAGATAACCCCGGATATTGATAATTGGGCTTTGAAGCTCATGGGTTGCCATCCTAATAAAGTTGTCTTTCATTTTATCCACCTCCTGAAGCCGTTTTGTTAAAGAAACATAACCAAAAAGCCGGGTATGCTGGAAAATTAAAAAAAGCGTCAGTGCTATGGCAACGATAACGATAATATAAGCATGGAAAACGGTTTTTGTAATTAAGGCATCGCTTTCTTTTAAAGAGAGGGCTATTGAAATTAAGCCCAATTTTTCTCCGCTCTCGGGAAGATAAATGGGCCGGGTTACTTTCCAAAACCTGACTCCATTTTCTGAAATCAAATTGGCAATGGCTTGATTTTGTGACCAGCTCAAAGCCAAAGAGGGGTCAGAAATAATTTTTCCTGACTCCTCTAACAGTTGAGAGGCAATAATTTTAAACTCTCCCCTTTCTTCTTGAATAATTCTCAATTTAGTAATTTCTGGATTCTCTTTAATAATCTCTTCAATTTTCTCATTCAAGATTTCTGGCTGAAAAAAATATTCACCAGCAAAAATAGCAAAGATATTTTCTGCTAAAAGGGCCTTTGTCTGTAAATTATAATCAATGTTTTTCTGAAAGGAATTGCTGATAAAAAAAGTAATGTAATAAAAAATAAGGGGAATAAAAATGATTAAAAAAAGGGAATATAAAATCCCAGGATAGGTCTTGATAAAATTGAAAATCCTCCTTAAGAACATGAAAAACTAAACCCCTTTAATTTTTTCTATTTTCTTTTTAGTCAAGAGACTGATGATAATTAAGGCAATTCCTAAAGCCAGAATGATAATGGCTAATATTAAGATAATAAAGGGTTTTTGCAAGGCTTCAGCCGGAGAAATTGCTTCAGCTGGAGTTTCAAAAATTCGGAAAAATTTTTCTCCAGCTTTGACAAAGACAAAGGTCTCTGAACGGGCTTCAATTTGACCATGGTTATTGGTTAAGGCAGCATAAACCCGATGCTCGCCATCAGTTAGGGGTTTATCTAAGGTATATTCCCAACGGCCATCTTGGTCAGTTTTAACCGCTACTACTATTGGAAGTGAAAAGATGTATAAAGTGACAAAACTATTTGGCAGACCCTTTCCGCTGAAATTCAGGCCCATCTCACCAGTGGCTAAAATAACTTTTTCTACCTTCTCAACCTGATAAATCTCAGCCTTTTTAGGTAAAACCTTACGAGGGTTTTGATAGATGATTTTGTCAGCTGGTCCTGGTTTTAAAGGGTCAAAACCGGCTAAATATTCATATCCATCTAAAAAGCCATCGCCATCTGTATCAGGGTTAAAAGGATCAGTTCCCAGTCTTATTTCCTCTTCATCTGATAAGCCATCGCCATCTGAGTCTTTTAATAGAATTTGACTTTTTTCAATTTTAATCTCTTCTTTTTCCTTTACCTTTTCCTCTAAATCTCTAAGAAAGAGACGGGTTTTTTCTTGGCTTGATTTTTGCATTTCAGAAATTTTTGGTTGTTCTAATGGCGGTAAAATTTCCTCAACTGGCTTTGTTATTTCCTCAACTGCTTTTGTTATTTCTGTTTTAACTTTTTCTTTTTCTTTTTTTGCTTCTTCAGATTTTGTTTTTAAAGAAACTAATTTTTTCTCAGTTTCGCTTTTCTTTTTTTGTTGACTTTCTAAACTTTCCTTTTTAATTTCCTCAACAACTTTTGCCTCTTCTTTTTTCGGTCCCTCTGGCAATTTCGCTTTTACTTCCTGAGTCTCTTTTAGTTCCTTTTGACTAGATTGTATTTTCAGTTCAATCTCTTTTTTCTCCTTTTCTTTCTTTTCTATTTCTTTTTCAATTTTCTTTTCTTCTTTTGTTGTCTCCACCATTTTTTCTACATTCTCGCTTACTTTTTTATCTGCCTCTTTTAATTTTTTCTCAATCTCTGGCTTAACCATCTCTCTTTCTTCTTCTTTCAAAACCTTTTTTGCTTCTTCAACCCCTTTTTCAACCTCTTCAACTATCTCTTTTTTAATTTCCTCTTTCTTTTCCTTTATTTCTTTTTCTTCCCTTTCAACTTCCTCTTTCGTTACTTTTATTTTCCCTTTCAGTTCTTCTTCTTTTTTTTCATCTCGAGGGACTTCATTTTCAATTTTGACTTTAATTTTAGAACTTTCATATTCTCCATATTGATTGCTAATTTTGGCAAAAACCTCATAATTGCCATTGGGAGTTAAAATGGTATTCCAAGAATATTCCCAGAGATTTTCACCCTTTCCTTCGGCTTTTCCTAAATAAACAGCTAAAATCGCTCCTGATGATTGATAATAAAATTCAAC
>Ga0210015_1000313_pt1 | contig 51329 bp, 46 predicted proteins | sample CryGeymeta201522_FD_185471 | JGI IMG/M metagenome (GOLD analysis project Ga0210015, IMG submission 185471) | Groundwater microbial communities from Crystal Geyser aquifers in Utah, USA - Crystal Geyser metaG 2015-22 (SPAdes) (version 2) | ecosystem: Environmental > Aquatic > Deep subsurface >...
AATTCTAACCGCTACTCCACTTCCTTCTTTTATCAACCCCAACAATATATGCTCGGTACCAATATAATTATGTTTCAATTGACTTGCTTCTTGAGAGGCTAATTCCAAAACTTTTTTAGATCGAGGAGTAAAGCTAATTTCACCTACCTGTTGATACTCACCTTTACCTACTATTCGATCTATTTCTTCTACTACTTTTTCTGCATCCACTCCTAATTCTTTTAAAACCTGGTATGCAACTCCTTCTTCTTCTTTTAGTAAGCCAATCAAAATATGTTCGGTTCCTATATAATCATGATTAAGGTTTATCGCTTCCTCTTGAGCTATCATTATAGCTCTTTTTGCTTTTTCGGTATATTTTTTAAACATTTTACAAACACATCCTTCCATTTTAGTAGATAATATTATTTTTATCTTATTTTGTAAATTAGTTAGTTGGTTAGTTAATAACAATTGACCAATTAACCGATTCTCCAATTCACCAATTAATTCAGTTAACCAGTTTACCGGTTATCGTTAGTATTAAATGCAAGTTTTCAGTTTACGCTTTTCAGTTCTCAGTTTATTGTAAAGGCTTCTTTTTTTTAAACTTAAAGCTCGTAACTAGTAACTTGTCACTAATCACTCATTACTTATCACTATTTTTCTATACGCTCTACGCTAAACGCTATACGCTATACTATATTATATACTAACGACTATTCACTAATCTTATTTCGGATTAATATTGCCCTTTGTAAATCTCGAGTAAAAGGATCTAAATCTTTACCAGCTAACATTTGTAGATAAGCAGGTTGAATCAATAACATTAATTTATTTAAAGTCGCTAAATCGGGGTGTGAAATTATCCCTAACTCTACTCCAAATCTTAATTTAGATAAAAGTTCCATTGCTTCTACTGAAGATATAATGCGCGCACTACTCAAGATGCCATAGGCTCTCCAGATTTGATCTTCCAGCTGACTTTTAGAATTAGATAATAAATCATTTCTTACCTTCTGTTCCTGGCTTATTATTTGTTGATTCACCTTTTCCAAATTATCAATAATTTCCTCTTCTGAAAGACCTAAAGTAATTTGATTAGAAACTTGAAAAAGATTTCCCATCACTTCAGTTCCTTCTCCATAAAATCCTCTTACTACATAACCTATTTTAGATATAGCTTTTAGTATATCATTCATTCCGCCTACCATAGCTAAGGCTGGTAAATGTAACATTACTGAAGCCCTCATCCCAGTTCCCACATTAGTGGGACAGGAAGTTAAATACCCTTCTTTTCCGCTAAAGGCATAAGTAACAATTTTTTCAATTTCATCATCAATTTTATTAATGAGCTTCCAAATTTCATTTAATTGTAATCCTGAAAGTAAATATTGGATTCGAAAATGATCTTCTTCATTTATCATTATACTTAAGGTTTCTCTTTGATTAAAGATACAACCTCGATATACTTGCTTTTTTAATGCATGATAAATACTAATTAGATGTTTTTCAACTAAAAATTGTCTTTCTAAGGGAGTCAACTCATCTAATAAAAGTAAATTGTAATCCTTAAAAAGAGAACTTTTTTCTATAACTTGTTGACTAAGGTCAAATATATTCTTTAATTCTACCTGATCAGCTCGGGATGGGAAAGGAATACCCTCTATATTTCGTGCTAACCTAATTCGTGAACTTATTACTATATCGGATAAAGGACCTTGCCCATTGGTCCACTCAGCATCAGATTCTTTTAATTTTTGTAATATTATTCCTTTTTTATTATTTTGCATTTCTTTTCTTTAATGCTCCTTCAAGTTTCAATATTTCATCTCTTATCTTTGCAGCTTTTTCATACTCTTCCCTTAATACTACTTCTTGCAATTCCTTTCTGAGTTGTTTAATTTTCTTAATTTTATTCAATTTACCTTTGGCTCGTTGAGGTATTTTCCCTACATGTTCACTATTACCATGTAACCTTCTTAGTAGAGGGATTAACTGTTCTCTAAAATCGTGATAACATACACTACAACCTAATTTCCCAGATTGTTTAAATTCATCATAGGTTAAGTGACAATTACTACACTTTACCTCTTTAATTGGAATAACACCCTCCTCTTTGCTGTAAAGATCTATAGCTTTTAATAATCCAGTTAATAGATCATTAATATTAAATTCAGGAATAGGAAATATAGATAATTTATCATTAAACATAGAGGCACAATCTTGGCATAATTGAATTACTGTTTTTTGTCCTTCTGAAACTTTAGTAAGAATAATAGTAGCTTCTTTTTTCTTACAAATTTGACATAACATTATATTATTTTTCCTCCCCTGATTTTTATTGTTTTTTATCAATCAAATTCCACATAAATTATAAGTTATCCTATGAATAATTGTCAATTAACCTCAATTAATCTGAGTTAGGAGACGGTTGTTCTTTGAATCTTTTTTGTTTTATGCTGGCTCCTGACTACTGACTTCTGAATTCTATATTTAAGTATTTCAGTAGTTATTTCTCATCTAATAAACTTCAATATCAATTCCATCACTTCATTAATTAAATCCGGAGGGATATCCTCAGAAGAAGCTGATGAATAAAAACAAGAATTGACATGATTCTCCAAGGTCAATTTACTTACCTGATTAAGTGCTGATTTAACGGCAGCAATTTGAACCATAATATCCGAACAAGATCTTTCTTCGATAATCATCCCCTGTATGCCCCTGATCTGCCCTTCTATCCTTTTTAATCGACTTAATATCTTTATTTTATTTAATTGATTGAATGGTGATTTACTCATAATGCAAACTTTATATCCGATATTTATTATACCCTATGGGGGTATAATAATAATATAACTAAATGTTTAAATTGTCAAGCTATTTTCGTATAGTTTATATCGCATTGCGTAAATAGGATAGAAGTCAGAAGTCAGGAGTCAGAACCCAGGAGAAAATGGTAATGAGTGATTAGTAAAGGGTAATAAGTGGAATACAGTGATAAGTGATATGTAATTAGTAATTAGTAATGAGAAGAGGTTCGATTCATCGAACCCGGTAAAAAAATTACTAACTGACCCGGGTCGGATAAATTCGACCCCTACACCAAATTCAGATTCACAATGACTATATCCTAAACACTAACGACTATTCACTATTCACTAACGACTCATTAACTGGCTAACTAAATAGTAGCGTGATATAATAATTTAGAAATAAAATTATGATTAATTAACCTTCGTTTAATAAAATAAATTATATTAAATGGATTTAACCTATAAAATGAGGAAAAATAATTATAAAGAAGAAGAAGAAATAAAATTTTTAGCTGATAAGATGTTAGGAAAATTAGCTAAATGGTTACGCATTTTAGGTTATGATACTACTTACCCTATTACTGATGAGGATTTAGTTCTTATCCTTACTGCTCGACAAGAAAATAGAATATTGTTAACCAGAGATACTAATCTTATTAAAAGACGGAACATCTGCGATTATTTATTTATAAAAAATGATCAATGGGAAGAACAATTGTTAGAAGTGATAAAAGGATTAGAATTAAAAATTGATTTTAATTCTAAGATATTTTCCCGTTGTTCAATATGCAATAAACCTACTAAAAATGTAGATAAAAAGGAAGTTCAAAACTACGTTCCTCCTTATGTATTTTTAACTCAAAACAAGTTTGTTTATTGTCCTTCTTGCCAGAAATATTACTGGAAGGGAACCCACTGGCAAAGAATGACAGAAAAAATTAAAAAACTCATTTTATAGAGGTCCGTCTCCTGTTTCATTTTTATTTATCTGGTAAGACTTCTATACCTGGAAGTTTTTTCCCTGCCAAAAATTCTAAAGAAGCTCCACCACCGGTAGAAATATGAGTCATCTTTTCTGCCAACCCTATTTTTTCAATCGCAGCAATTGAGTCTCCACCACCAACAACAGTTACAGCTTTATTTTTCATCTCCGCTAAACATTTTGCAATTATATTATTTCCTTTAGCAAATTTTTCTATTTCAAATATTCCTACTGGCCCATTCCAAAAAATAGTTTTAGCCCTTTTTAATTCTTCCATAAACATCTTCAAGGATTCTTCACCTAAGTCTACTCCTTTACAATCTTTTGGAATACTTTGTACTTTATATGTTTTACTATCTGCTTTTTCAGATATTTCTTTCACAACTACTAAATCAACTGGTAAAAGTATTTTATTCTCCATCTCTTTTGCTTTCTTTAACATTTTTCTAACTACATTCAAGTCGTATTCTTCTAATAATAAATTGCTTACCTTATACCCTAAAGCAGCTAAACAGGTGTAACTCATTCCTCCAGCAATTAATATTTTATCTGCAATATTTAATAAATTCTGAACCACATCGATTTTCCCAGATATCTTTGCTCCCCCTAATAGGACTACAAAAGGTTTTTTGGGATTTTCTATTAAGTTACTTAATACTTTTATTTCTTTAGCCATTAAAAATCCAGCACAAGAAGGCAATATTTTGGCTACCCCCACGGTAGAAGCATGGGCACGATGGGCAGTGCCAAAAGCATCATTAATAAATAACTCACCCAGATTAGCTAATTTTTTAGAAAATTGTTCGTCGTTTTTTTCCTCTTCGGGATGAAATCTTAAATTTTCTAAGAGTATTATTTCGCCATTTTTCATCCTAAATATTTCTTTTTCCACCTCCCTGCCTATACAATCAGGCAGCTTTTTTACTTCTTGCTCTAATAATTCACTTAAGTGCTTAGCCACCGGATCAAGCCTTAACTTTTCTGCTATTTTACCTTTAGGTCTACCTAAATGGCTCATCAATATGATTCGGGCTTTTTTGGAAATTAAATATTTAATAGTAGGTAAAGCAGCTGATATTCGGGTATCATCGGTAATCTTTAATTCTTTATCCAAAGGGACGTTAAAATCTACTCTAACCAAGATTCTTTTGCCTTCTATTTGATTTTCATTTAAATCTTTGATGTTCTTTTTTTGCATCTTATACTACCTCCAACTTTTTTAAATTATTTTATAGTGTTTAATTTTCTAAATATAATTCGATGGGCTAATAAATTAATTATATAATTAAGTAATTTATTTATCAACTAAAAAACGTGTCACTGAAACGTCTCCTTCACCTTGTTCTTATTTTTATCCTGATACATCCTCTTATCGGCCTCTTTTAAGAGGGCCTCAGTATTCTGATACTCTCCCTTCTGAGTGGCATCACCCAAGGCGATACTCGGTCTTAAGCAGATTGGTTTAATGCTATCTTCTTCACAAATCTTTCTGATCCTCTCACAGATCCTATGGGCCTCTTGGGATGTGGTAGAGGGAAGGAGAATAGCAAACTCATCTCCTCCTAATCGAGTGATTACATCACCTTTACGGGAGATGGAATTAAGGAGAGAAGCAAAGTGTTGTAAGAGTTTATCCCCCTCATAATGACCGAGAGTATCATTTATTACCTTAAGGCCATTGATATCTACCATCATTACACTTAAAGGGTAATAACGGGGAAAGTTGTACCTTTTCAGTTCTTCCTCAAAGTAGGCTCGGTTGTAAAGGTCGGTTAGGGCATCATGGAAGCTTAGATATCTGATCTTCTCTTCAATTCTTTTACGCTCGATGGCAGTAGCCACCTGAGAGGAGACGAATTCTAGAAGTTTGATGTCTTTCTCGGAATAAAGTTCAGGATTGGTGTAGCTTTGTACTACTATAGCCCCGATCACTCTATCTTCTACCTTGAGGGGAACTCCTAACCAGATAGATTTATCGGTGGTACTGCCCCAGGGGGACAATATCCCTTGGTTTATCATTTCCTTATATTGATTATTATCATTTAGAAGAGGTTGACCATTTTTTATAACATAGGCAGTAAGGGTGTTGGCAGTGCTAAAGTTAATAATAGGGAAATTATCATCTTTCTCATCTACATAATAAGGAAAGTAGATCTTGTCTTCTTTCTCATCAACTAGAGCAATATAGAAGTTAGTGGTGTCAATGATGCTGCCTAACTCCTGATGGATTAAGGGATAGAGCTGGTCAAGGGAGATGGCAGAATTGGCAGCTTTGGAGATATTGTATAAGACCTGATGGAGCTGCTCATCTTGCTTGCGTTCGGTAATATCAATATAAGTGGCTGTTAATCCTTTTATCTGCCCATCAATTTTTACACTAGAACCAGATATTAAAACCGGAAAGAGCGTGCCATCTTTCTTCTTCCTAATGGCCTCATAATTGGAATAACCTTTTGATGATCTTTCACTTTCAGTTAATCTCTTTCCTTCTTCCAATTTATCAGAGGGATGAATCATTCCGTCATTAATGTTTCTACCTTTTATCTCTTCCAGGATATAGCCAAACAATTCAATGAAACGGGGGTTTATGTTTAAGATAGTACCCTTCTCATCCATATATACTAAAGCTTCGGGACTATTCATAAATAGACTGGTAAATTCCTGCTGGCTTTTCAGTAAAGTTTCTTTTTCTTTTTTGCCCTCTCTGACAAAACGAATAATTATAGCGATGACTAAAATACCAAAAAAGATGATCGAAATAATTAGAAAAAGAGCCTTTCGCCAGTTAAAGGAAGTTGGTGATGTACCAAGTAAGAAATGGGAAATATCTAAAACTTCGCTCAGGTAGACAATAAAACATAAAAGTATAAACATAACAATTATAATAAATACTTCTCTGTTTTCTTTGATTTTCTCTATCCATCTTTGCAGTTTTAAAATCTTATCTTCTAGATTAAGTTTTAATTTCATTTTTATAGACCTTTTCTATCTTCCCTTTTAGCTAAAAATCGCGGCTAAAAATGCAGCCACCAGAATAGCGGGTAATAGATTCCCAACCTTAATTTTTTTTATCCCTAATAATCCAAAACCTATACCCCATATTAAAATTCCCCCCACCGCAGTCATCTCATTTATTATTTCCGGAGATAGGAAATCTTTTATGGTGCGAGATAACAAAGTAATCCCTCCCTGATACAAAAATACCGGAATAGCCGAAAATAATACCCCTATTCCCATAGCTGCAGTAAAAGCAATAGAGGTTACTCCATCTAACAATGATTTGGCATAAAGTATATCTGGATTACCACTTAGGCCTTCCTTAATAGCACCCATTATGGCCATAGAGCCTACACAATATAATAGACTGGCGGTAAGAAATCCTTCCACAAATCTTTCCGATGTATTATTACTCTTAAACTTCCGCTTAATTCTTTCTCCAAATCTTTCCAAACCTGCTTCAATGTCTATTATCTCTCCAATCACCCCACCTATTACCAGAGAGAATATCACCAATAATATATTATCTGCTTTAATAGCCATCTGCATCCCAATTAGTAAAGAAGCTAATCCGAGGGCTTGCATTATAATTTTTTCAATTTTTTCAGGAAATTTACTCTTTAAAATAAGTCCCACAGAACACCCTAAAAAAATTGCCACCACATTTACTATTGTTCCTTTCACTAATATTTCTTCCTCTCTACCAAATTAATCTTTTATATTATATTATAACCATGTTTTATTTAGTCTGTATTTTATCTCATATTTTCCGATCTAAAAATTATATTTTATTTATTATACCCCAAAGTTTGATAATTGGTAATATTTTTGGAAAAATACATCTTTTAGTATAATTTTAAATAAAAAGGAAAATATGCTATACTCTAATTTGTAGATTTCAGGTTTTAAGTTAAAAATACCATCTAATTGGATAGCCGAGGTGTAGGGGCTCGATTCATCGAGCCCGCTAAAAAATTAGATAGATAATTCGGGTCGGATAAATCCGACCCCTACACCAGATTTAGAACTTGCGATGACTATTCACTAACAACTATTTAATTGGTAAATTTGACAAATCAAGGAGTAAAGGATTATTTGGATGAATTAATTTTAGATAAAAAGAGACTCTTTAAAGGATTGTTAATTTCTTTATTTATTGGAATTATAACTTTTTTAATTATTACTTTTATCACTACTAACCAGAATACTTGGGCAAGTTTTTCTTATATTAACCAAAAATACTTATTTTTAGCTTTTATTCTAATGCTATTTGCTGCCACAATAGATGCTCTTAGAATAAAAATGGCGGTAGAATCAGTTAATGAAAAAATCACCTTTATGGAAGCTTTAAAAGTATATTATATTAGCAACTTTGTTGGTGGTATAACTCCTTTCTTCTCTGGTACTTTACCCGCTCAAATATATTTATTTAATAAAAATATCAAACATAAAATACCTTTGGGCAAAGCTACGATGATTGCCACTATTATGCCTCTACTTAAGACTCTGGTTTTTACTATCGTTAATCCTATTATCTTTTTCTATTTTAGGGAAACAATTACCGGTTATACGACTCTTTCTATAATTCTTATTGACCTGGCTATCTTATTTTCTCTCTTTCTTCTCTCTTTATTTGTTTTAGCAGTAAAATATCCGGAAATGATAATAAAACTAATCCTAAGGATTCAACAATTATCCTGTATTTCTAAATTTTTTAAAAAAGAAAAAATATTACATTCAACTGATAAAATAATTTTCGAAATTAAAGAATTTCATAAAAGTTTTAATCTATTAAAAGAAAATTGGGTTAAAATACTATTATCTATCCTCTATACTGCTATTTTTTGGAGTACTTTTTTTGTAATAGCTCCCCTTATTCTTCGAGGATTTAAAATTAACTTTAACCTTTCTCACGTATTGATAATGCAAGCCATCTTCTACTTTATTTTACCTTTTATGCCTACTCCAGGTGGTAGTGGAGCAGCAGAGGTTGGTTTTGCTTCTCTATTCTCTTTCTTTATCCCTCATTACCTTTTAGGTCTTTTTGTAGGAGCTTGGAGATTTATAGTCTTTTACTTTAACTTAGGCATCGGGTTAATAATGCTTTTGGTAGAAATAAAGGATTTAAAAAAGAAAAAAGAGATAGAAATAAAGTAATTATATTTCTTCTTCTTCTTTTTTTATCTTCCTCCTGGCTTTACCTCTAAGCCCACCAAAGGATTTAAAGACTTGGTCAATACCTAAAGCAATTATCAATATAGGCCAAAATTTCCAAATATTTTCTGATACTACAAAATCAAAAAAATATTGAGCAAAAAATTTGGTTCCTATCACTATTAATATTATTCCAAAAAAAATGGATTTATTTTGCCAGATCTCTTTTATTCCCCATATAAATAAAATTATTGGCCAAAATTCCCAAACTTTCCCCCAAACTTCCATATCAGTAAAATTTTCAACTATAAATATTATACCAATTACTAATAATATTAATCCAAAAATCCAATTTCCTTTACCTTCTTCACTAGCACTCATTATTTTCCCTCCTTTAATATTTTTTCCCGCTTTAATAAACGAATTCTCTTTGCTTCTTGCCAAATATATTCCAAATCATAAAAATTTCTTTTCTCTTCAGAAAATATATGCACTATTACATCACTATAATCCAATAATATCCATCCTGTCTCCGGCTTGCCTTCATAATGCAATAATCTAATTTGATTTTCTTTTAATTTCCTCATGATAAAATTAGATATTGCTTTTAATTGGGGTGCTGAATCACCACTAGTAATTACAAAATAATCCGCTACCGGAGTTAAATTACTTATTTTTAATATTATGGTATTTTTTGCTTTTTTATCTTCCGCAGCAGATACAACCATTTTTGCAACAGTTAATGAATTTTTCTTCAAAAACACCACCTCTTTTTAATTAGTCATATCTTTCCCTAATATTATAATCAAATCTGAACCTTCCTTATGAGCAATTCCAGAGCTGCCATTCCCATTTAAAATTTTTACTTTTATTCCTCTATTTTGGACCATAAATTAATGATTTTACTTTTTTCTGCACTTCTATTGTATCTGGTTCTAAATAGCTAATTCCATTAATATATACTGGATTACCTTGAACGGTTTCAATTATAAATTTATCCTGGCTTACCCCTTTAAATAGATTAGCTAAAGCAACTGCATCTTGTAGTTTTAGATCAGTTTCTAAGTACGTTTTTAACCCCTCCAATATCTGCGTAATTTTTGTAACAGAGCCAAGATTCATCATTTTATTTATTAAAGCCTCAACTAATTTTTGTTGTCTTTTTATCCTACCCAGATCGCCTAAGTTATCATGCCTAAATCTAATATATTGTAAAGCTTTTTCTCCATCTAATATTTGCTTTCCTGGATAAAGGTTTATATTAAGTCCTCCTGCTTTATCAATATAATGCATCTCTTTTTCTATATTTATCTCTACACCGCCTAACTCATCAATAATATTAACAAATTTGATAAAATCTACTATAACATAAAAATTTATGGGTATATCTAAAAACGAACTAACTGTTTTACTTATCAGTCCTTTTCCTCCAAAGGCATAGGCATGATTTATTTTATCCATTCCTCTTTCTGGAATTTCTACCCTTATATCTCTAGGAATAGATAGAATAAGGACATTTTTAGTTTTAGGGGAAATACTCAATAAAACTATTGTATCAGCCCGTCCTTGATTTTCAATTTCGTCACAACCTACAATTAGCATATTTATTCGATTGTAAGATAATATATTAGAACTAAAGGGAAATATCCCAAAATAATTTAAAAAAACAATTAGAATAATTAATAATAAGATAAAATATATCAAGGGGCTTAATCTTCTTCTATTTTTTTTCCCTTTTAATCTTCTTTTTTTACTCTTTCTTGTCTTACCCTCTAAATTATTTTCATACATTAAGTATAAACCACCTTATTTAGAATATTATTTCTTGCTTTAATAGAAACAGGATGAATTAATAAGCCTTCACTAATCAAGTATAATAACTCTTTATCCAAGACCATTAACATCGCTCTATCTAAATCTTCCCATACTATCTTTCTTACTTCTTCCACTCCCTCCATATTCCTTAAAGGTTCAATTTTATCACTAAGGTAAATTACCTTATCTAAAATAGACATATTAACTGCGCCAGTACTGTGTATCCTTATAGCTTTCAAGATGGTAGAATCTTGAATATTAAATTCTTTTTCTGCTATAGCTGCTCCTACTAAAGGATGTAATAACTTAGGAATTTTATAAATAAGTTTATCTGTCTTTATATTATATTCTTTAATCATCGCCTGTAAAGTTTTATAATCTAAATCTTTAGCACAATCATGCAATAATCCAGCAATCTCTGCTTTGGTCACATTACAACCAAAATTTAAAGCTAAATCACGAGCCACTTCGGAAACATTGATAGAATGTTCTAATCTTTCTTTACTCAACATTTCTCTTAATCTCGACTTTATTGAATTAATATTCATTCTCATCTCCTAATTTTTGTTTGAAAAAGATCATTGATATAATTTGTTCTTATAAATGTATTCTTCTACTTCGTAGGGGAGTAAATATCTTATACTATTTCCTTCTCTCACCCTTTTTCTAATAGCAGTAGAAGATATAGCCAGAGGAGGAATCTCCATAATTTTAATAATTTTTTTAAATCTTTGATCTAATTTATTTAAATCATATCCCGGTCGAGTAGCTGCTACAAATTGACAAAGCTTAATCAATTCCTCGCTCTTATACCAGGAATTTATTTCTAAAAAAGCATCAGCTCCAGTAATAAAAAATATTTTAATTTTATGATTATACTTTTTTATAAACTCTTTTACTGTGTCGATTGAATAAGAAGGACCTGACCGATGAAGTTCAATTTTAGATACTTCAAAAAAAGGATTGTTACTGGTAGCTAAAATAGTCATTAAATATCGGCATTCGGGGTTAGAAATATTATTTTCTCTTTTGTGGGCAGGTTGACGACAGGGAACAAATATTATTTTATCTAGTCTAAAATTAACTCTCGCCTCCTCAGCAGTAAACAGATGCCCATAATGTATGGGATCAAAAACTCCGCCCATTATTCCTAAACGCTTAATAGTTTCTTTTTCTTTAAAAATTATAATTCCTCCCTCTTTTAGTATATAGTCGTTAGTATATAGTAAAGAAAATAGAATTCAGAAGCCAGGGGTCTGGTTTCTGATTTCTACCTTTTTTCCGAGATACGATTCACGAGATACGAGACACGAATATAGCTTTAAGCTTTTCGTTTTTTACTATATACTATACGCTAAACACTATACGCTAGTCACCTTTCTCCTCCGGTATACTTTCTTCAACTTTTGTTTCTATTCCACTCTGTTCGGGCTCTTTCTCTTTTTCACCCTGCACTTCTCCATTAATAACTACAAAAGTATTATTTTTATCCGGATAAATCCAGTTCTCTATCTTATCTACATCTTGAAAGCTAACTTCTATTTTAGGAGGATAACCAAAGCCAAAATACCCCTTTTTTTCCAAAGCTTGTTGATAGGGGAGTGACTTTATTCTTTCTAACTCAAACCATAATTTTTCTTCCTTATCTTTTAATCTTAAAGAATGGTACATTTTGGATAATTGAATATACGAACGCCAATATGGTGAAGGATGAGTAAAGGATAAAGGATTTCTAACTTCCTCAATATTTATTGATTTTATATAGCTTTCTATGGCTAAAGGAAGAAACTGTCGGGTAATTTTATCCCCTAAAACCTGGTAAATTTCTCCTGCCCAAAAATAAGCCTCTAATAAATTTGGTTCTATACTTATCGCTTTTTTAAAATAAGGAATGACAGTAAGCAAGAGGTCTACAGAAGGGACGCTTTCTTTATAAAGGTATTCCTCAGGATTTCCAATCATTTTAATTCCTTCGTTTAAATAATCAAGGGCACTATCTGATTGAATTCGAGATGTACTATTAAAACTCCCTATTAAATACAAGAAAGCATATTGATTTTCTGGATTTATCCTTAAAACTTCTTTCCATTGTTCTATTGCCTTATTGTAAGCCCCAGATTGTTGGTAAACTCTTCCCAACCAATAATGAGCATTTTCAAAATTAGGGTTTAATTCAATAGCTTTCTTATAATTTTGTTCGGCTTTCTCGTAATTTTCCTGCGTAAAATATATATACCCATTTTTATAATAGGTTTGATAATCTTGAGCATAAATTGCTCCACTAATTATAATTAAGATTAGAAATAGTATTAATAAACTTAAGCTGATTTTTAAGTAAAATTTCTCCCTTATCATTATGTCTTCACCCTCACTTTCTTCTGATAAAATAAGTCTTTAATTTTATGATTCTTTCAACTTCTCCACATAATTCATTCTTAAATTAGCCAATAAACTTTCAATCCGCTTATAATCTTCCTTGTTCAAGTCATCTTTAATTTGATCATATAAAAATGCTATAGTATCAATAGTAATTTTAGCTTTTTTTAAATCCTTATTCGCTTTTTTAGTCTCAGGATTCATAATAAGACCCAAATATTCCCACGACTTTCCGCTCAACATACCTATAAACCAAACAAAAAGAACAGGTAACTCGGGTTCTTTAAAATGTTCTTCTTCTTTTTTTTCTTCTTCTTTAAATTTTTTCTTTGTCTCTTCTTTTTCTTCTTTTTTAACTTCTTCTCTTTTTATCTTTTTATCTTTTATTTTATCATTGTTTTTCGCCTTGTTTTCCTCTTCCTTCATTATCTAATCTCCTCCCTTCTAAATGACTTTTTGGTTATAATTATGTAGGGGCACAATGCCTGCCTGTGCGTGTACGCACGCAGACAGGAATTGTGCCCTCGCCATATTATTACCTAATTTCTCCTGTGGGCACGATGCATCGTGCCCCTACATTACTTTTTATTTCATATTGCGTGGCGCATAGGTTAGACTAACTACACAATAAGAAGCAATGCCCTCTTTTCTCCCAATAAAACCCATCTTCTCATTGGTGGTAGCTTTAATATTTATCCTTCTGGAAGATATTTTCAAAACTTTAGCTATATTATTTTTCATCTTAATAATAAAAGGCGTAAGTAGGGGTTCTTCTAATACTACTGAAATATCTATATTATTTATGGCAAACTTCTTTTCTTTTAAAATTTCATAAGTTTTTCTTAACAACTTTAAACTGGAAATATCTTTATATCGTTCATCATTATCTGGAAAATGTTGTCCGATATCTCCTTCTCCTGCTGCTCCTAATAAAGCATCTATTATAGAATGAATCAAAACATCCGCATCTGAATGTCCATCTAAACCCTTTTCATAAGATATAATTTCTCCTCCTAAAATTAATTTTCTTCCTAAAATCAAATGATGAACATCATATCCAAAACCTACCCGCATATTTACCTCACTGTTTATCAGTATATAGTATCGAGTATCGAGTTACCCCCTTTGCCAGTTAACCGTTAACCAGTAAGTTGTGTAATATGTAACCTGTAAGTAATAAGTAACCTATTTTTGTAAATTAAGAACTATAATCTAATTGCTCATTACATATTACTTATTATTGTGTCTTATCCGCTCCACGCTATACTCTATCCGTTCTTCCTCTTCACTATATACTACATACTAATCATCCTATACGCTAATGTACGCGATACTCGATACTAATTTATTCTGTCTTCTGGCTTCTATTTTCTTTACTATATACTGTATACTATATACTATATACTGTTTTAGATTGTATGCACTACCCAGATTAATTTATATTCTGGTTTTAATTTTTCATAAATCTTTAAAGCTTCTTCTTTATTCTGAGTTATACCAAAAACAGTAGGACCACTACCAGACATAAGAGCACTCAAAACACCTTCTTCTATCAATCTATTTTTAATTCTTCCCACTTCCGGGTATTTTTTAATAATTAAACTTTCAAAAGAATTAAATAAATTTTTAGCAATTTCCTGGGATTTCCCCTCTTTTAAAGCTTTAAGCATCGCTTTAGTATTATTCTTTTCTTTTTTAATGCTATCTAAATCGAGATTATTATAAGCCCAATTAGTGGATATATTAAAACCAGGATTTAGTATGATCATCCATAACGGAGGAGTAATTGAGGATAAAGGGGTCAACTTTTCCCCTCTCTGATAAGCCAGCGCTGTCCCATTCTGTATAAAAAAGGGGACATCCATCCCCAATTCTTCTCCTATCCCCCTTAAATCTTCATTACTTAAATTCAAACTAAAAAGTTTATTTATTCCTATTAAAATAGTAGCAGAATTAGCCGAACCCCCCGCCAGACCACTGGCTAAGGGAATTTTTTTTTCAATTTCTATTTTAACTCCCTTTTTTATTCCATATCTATTAATAATTTTCTCTGCTGATCTATAGGCTAAACTGTTAGCATTAACTGGAACTTCAGGATGATTGCATTTTATCTTTATCCCTTCCTTTTCTTCAGTAATAACCACTTGATCTGCCAAATTAATTGATTGCATTATAGCCTCTATTTCATGATATCCATCCTCACGTCTGCTTAAAATGTTTAGGGTTAAATTTATTTTCGAATAACTATTTATTTTAATTTTATTCATAGTTTAAATTTTAATCCCCTCTTTAAAAAATTCTCCACTATAACTATATCAAAGGGAGTGGTTATTTTAATATTTTCTTCAGAACCAACTATCATTTTTACTTTATACCCATATCTTTCTACAACTGTAGCGTCATCAGTTGCAAAAAACCTACTTTTATAAATCTGATGATAAGCAGATAAAATTATATCGTATTTAAAAGTCTGAGGGGTTTGAGCTCTCCATAATTCTTTTCGTTTAAGAGTTTTATTTATAAAAAAATCTTTTCCACTCTTTTTTACTGTATCGTTAATAGGAATAACTGCAATTGCTGCTCCATATTGTTGGGCTGCTTTAATCGAATCTTGAATAAGGTTTTCTTCTACTAAAGGACGAGCACCATCGTGGATTACCACTATATCTGTATCAGTATCCAGTGTTTTTAGTCCATTATATATCGAATCCTGCCTGGTCTCTCCTCCGTCAATTAACTTTTGGACCTTAGAAAAATTATATTTTAATATTATATTTTTCCAACACAGCTCTTTTTCTTCACAGTTAACAGTGAGATATATTTTTTCAATAAACTTACATTGTTCAAATTTTTCAATGGTATAAGCTAAAATTGGCTTCCCAAAAATAGGGATAAAGGGCTTACTTATTTTAGAATTCATTCTTTTGCCCGAACCAGCAGCTGCAATTAAAGCTACAACTTTCATCTTTTTCCATCCAATTTACCAATTTACCAATTTACCAATTTACCAATTTACCAATTAATTGGCGAATTGGCCAATCGGTGAATTGGTTAATTTTCTAATATTGTAAAAGGTATCTCCAGGTATCCTTCTATAACCATATCTGTTTCGATTTTGGAAATTAATAAATTTTTTTCTTTTTCTTTCTTTAAATCGTTACTATTATATTTTTCTTCTGAGGGTAATTCATCGGAGTATATAATTATTTCTCCCATAATTTGATTACCTTTTGGCTTATCAGAAATATCTTTAAAGATTTCTTCTATACTTTTATAAGCCTTTTTATTACTATCATTATACAATTGTTCTTCTGGTTGATTATCCAAATCTCCTCCCCTAACTATTAATGTAGCTTCGCCTGAAGATAGATGCGAAGAAAGTTGAATAGTCAACATCTTTTCAATTAATTCTTCCCGAAAAGGTCTGATTTTAATCCTGGCTTTAATTAAATCTCCCGGTTTAAAAGAAGAACCTTCTAATATCACTTCTTCTAACTTACCTATTTTCTTTTTACTATCTATTTTAATATTGATATTTATAGCCGTCAAATCAACTGGTTTTAAATAATTATTCAAAATTATATCGATAATTTCAGGAATCTCAGTAACCACTTTTGTAGCTATATCATCTGAACTGTAAAACATATTTTCCCGGTAAAGTTCTTCCCCCTCTTCTTTTCCCTTTATCTTTATTTCCACTTGAGCAGTACCTGCCCCTATTCTATCAAGGGCATTGTCAACAGCCTGCACAGTTATATTAGAAATTAAAGGTTCTAACAAATCATAATTATTTACCATTTGTATCCCCATTTGGTAAGATAGACCTGAATCAATATTGGTTACCTGTATTTTAAGTGGAATTACTGGGGGATAAGAATTTAGTATCGCTAATATCCCTGCTTCCCTATCTTGAACGACTTTACCTACTAAATTTAAAGGAGAACCCAATTTAAAAGGCATAATTAGGTTAGGTAAACTGTGATAAATATATACTGCAGAAAGAAGGTAGGATACTTCTCCCTTTTTTAAAAAGGGGTGCCCTAAGGCTAAAATCTTATTTCCTTCTCGATAAGTAACTGTTCCGATAGAGATAATATTAACATCTCCTCGGGTTAACTGTATTCCTATAGCCGAACCAGCTTCTATTTCATTGGAAGATCTTTCTCCCACCCCTTGAAGTTCTACCTGATCAGTTTCATTAACCATAACACCTTGAATAGGTATAATATTAAATTTTTTTATAGAATTACTTAATCTCTCCAAGGATCTACCTTTAATACCACTTATAATAACCGGTGAAATTATGGGATAAAAGGTAATTTCGTCTTGTAAAGAATTCTTAATCTGGTATACTGGTGAGGTAACCTGATTATAATTATAGGGTAGGTTAAGCATTCTTAACATTTCTTGAATAGGAGTTATGAGGCAGAGATTATGTTCACTCATTTCCCAAGCGTAAGATATAGCTCCAATCAATCTACCATTTATATAAACTGGACTTCCACTCATCCCTTCTGAGATTCCGCCACTCTCTTCAATCTTATCTCCACTTAAATAGGCCAATATAAAGTTAGTAATTCCGCTTTCTCCTTTAACTATATCAATAATATCTACTTGAAAAGTGTCTATTTTTGTTCCATGAAAAACTGTCTTTCCTATCCCTTTCATATCTGGCTTTATTTCTGAAACAGGCATAAAAATACTTTGACTAGAGGTCATATTTATTCCTATAATAAACATAATTAGTAAGATAAAAACAAATTTGATAAAAAAATTTTTATTTAATTTTAGCTTCATTTTTTACCTTCTTGATCAAAAAATTGTATCTCGTATCTCGTATTTAGTTAGTTGGTTAATTGGTTAGCTGGTTAGCTGGTTAAGGAAATAAAATCAAATTAACTAATTAACCAATAAACCGACTAACCGGTTAACTATATTCATTGATCAATTTATTTATACATACTTATCAATCCACTTTTTAAAACATGGATATTATCTAAAACTTTCCCTGCACCTAAAGCTACACAAGAAATTGGTTTTTCGGCTAAATAAGCAGGAACACCAGTTACTTTACTCAATAACTGATCAAAATTTCTTAATAATCCACCTCCTCCGGTGATAATAATTCCTTTATCAGCGATATCAGAAGCTAATTCAGGAGGAATCTTCTCCATAACTATTTTAACCCCTTCTATTATCGTCTTTAATGAATTAGAAATTGCCTCTAATATTTCATTAGATCCAATGGAAATACTCTTTGGTAAACCAGATACCAAATCTCTTCCTCTTATGTCGGTGAATAATTCTTCTTTTAATTCCATTGCCGTACCAATTTCTATTTTTAAGGTTTCCGCACTTTTTTCACCAATCATTAAACTATATTTTTCTTTAATATATTTTATAATATCTTCATCAAAGTTATTACCAGCTACTCTCAATGATTCACTAACCACAATCCCACCCAAAGATATAACTGCAATATCAGAAGTTCCTCCGCCCACATCAATAATCATATTACCATAAGGTTCACTGATATCCAGACCAGCTCCAATAGCGGCGGCAATTGGTTCTTCAATTAAATAAGCTTTCCTTGCTCCAGCTTGCATAGTTGCTTCTAACACTGCTCTTTTTTCTACTTCAGTCCCTCCTGAAGGTACACAAATTACTACTTCAGGACGGAATATTTTACTATCACCACAAACTTTCCTTATAAAATAACTCAACATTTTTTCGGTTATTTCATAATCAGCAATAACCCCACTCTTCATAGGTTGAATAGCAATTATATTCCCCGGTGTTTTCCCTAACATATTCTTTGCCTCTTCTCCAACAGCTAAGACTTTTCCGCTATCTCTTAAAATTGACACTACTGAAGGTTCTTGAAGAACAATACCCTTCCCTTTCTGATAGATTAAGACGCTTACAGTTCCCAGGTCTATGCCCAGACTTCTGTCCATTCCTAGCATATTTATCTTTCCCCCTTGCCTAAATTTAGCTATTAGGGCGTATTCAATACGCCCCTACTTTTTCCTCTTTTGTTTTCCTCGCGATATACGATATACTATATACGAAATACGATATTTTTTTCTGACTTCTGACTTCTGGCTTCTGACTTCTGAATACTACTAAAAAATAACGACTATATTATTCTTCCACTCGGTGAATATCTGCGCCTAAAGCAGTTAGCTTCTTCTCTAAATTTACGTATCCTCTATCTAAATGATAAATTCTACTTAGTTCAGTAGTTCCATCTGCTACTAAACCAGCTAATATTAATGCCGCTCCACCCCTTAAATCTGAAGCCATTACCGGAGCAGCACTTAATTTTTTTACACCCTTGATAATAGCACTACGCCCTTCCACCTTAATATCTGCTCCCATTCTTATCAAATCTCCAGTGTGAGCAAATCTATTCTCAAATACGGTTTCGGTAATAACGCTTGTTCCCTTTGCCACACAGCTTAAAGCCATAAACTGAGGTTGTATATCAGTAGGAAATCCTGGGTAAGGCAAGGTCTTAATATCCACCGCATTAATACTATTGGGTCCTATCACTTCGATAAAATCCTTCTCTTGTTTAATTTTTACGCCAGCTTCTTCTAATTTTACTATTAGCGGTTTTATTAATAAAGGGTCGATCTTTTCTATTAAAATATCCCCGCTTGTGATAGCTGCTGCTATCATATAGGTACCTGCTTCTATTCGGTCAGGGATTATATTATAATCAACTCCGTTTAATTTTTTTACTCCATTTATTTTAATCAAATCAGTTCCTAAACCTTCTATTTTAGCTCCCATTTTTATTAAAAAATTTCCTAATTCTACTACTTCAGGATCCTTGGCAGCATTCTCAATTTTAGTAACCCCTTCAGCTAAAGAAGCAGCCATCATTATATTTTCGGTCGCTCCCAAACTAGGGAAATCTAAGTATATATCACCCCCCCTTAATTTATTGACCTCTGCTTTAATATAGCCCTTCTCAACTTCAACTTGAGCACCTAAAGTTTCAAAACCCTTGATATGAAAATCAACTGGGCGAGCACCGATAGCACAACCTCCCGGCAAAGATATCTTCGCTTTATTCAAACGAGCCAAGAGTGGTCCCATAACTAAAATAGAAGCTCTCATCTTTTTAACTAACTCATAAGGGGCCTCATAATTATTAAAATAATCAGAATCGATATAAAGCGTATTATCTTCTTTCCATTCCACTTTAATCCCTAATTTTCTTATTACTGCTATCATAGTATCAACATCAGTAAGATGAGGTATATTTCTTAAAATACAAACATCTTTGGTTAATAGGGTAGCAGCCATAATAGATAGAGCAGAATTTTTCGCTCCTGATATTTCTACACTACCTTCTAATCTCTTCCCTCCGGTAATAATAAATTTATCTGAATCCAATTTTTTCCTCCTGTGTTTAGTTAGTTGGTTAGTTGGTTACATAGTTAATTGGTTAAATTTGACTAGATAACGATTTACCGGAACTTAAAAAACTAACTAACCGGGCAACTAGCTAACTAGCTAACTAATAAATATTTTTTTAATATTCTTTTCATAAGGTTTCCTGATAATTCCTTTTTCGGTAATAATAGCACCTATATAACGATGTGGAGTAAGATCAAAAGCTGGATTAAACGCTTTCGTTCCAGTAGGAGCTATCTGCTTTCCTAAAATATGGGTAACTTCATCGGGATCTCGTTCTTCAATGGGAATTTCCTCTCCCGACTTTAAAGAGAGATCAATAGTTGATAGGGGAGCAGCCACATAAAAGGGAATTTTATTTTCTCGAGCTAAAATAGATAAAGAATAAGTTCCAATCTTATTAACTACATCACCATTTCTGGCAATACGATCTGCTCCAACTATTACCAAGTTCACTTTATTTTTTAACATTAAAAATCCAGCCATATTATCAGTAATTAGCGTAAAGGGGATTTTATCTCGCATTAATTCCCAGGCAGTGAGTCTGGCTCCTTGTAATACTGGTCTGGTTTCATCGACATAGACATGTAGCTTTTTTCCCTCTTTTAAGGCAGTTCGAATTACTCCTAAAGCAGTACCATAACCTACAGTAGCTAGAGCTCCAGCATTGCAATGAGTAAGAATACTATCACCATCTTTGATTAGTAAAGATCCACATCTCCCTATTTTCTTATTAATCTCCACGTCTTCCTGAGCAATATTTTTGGCTTCCTGCAAAATTAAATCTTTTAATTCAAATAAATTAAGGTCTTTTTTTATATTAATTAAATTCATCACTCTTTCTAAAGCCCAAAATAAATTAATTGCTGTAGGTCGAGTATGGGCAAGGTAGATTTTAGCTTTTCCTATATCCTGAACAAACTCTTGGTAAGTTCTTGCTTTAGAAGAATTAGCCGCCAAAACCATGCCAAAGGCAGCTGCTACTCCAATTGCCGGTGCTCCTCTTATTTTCATCGACTTAATAGCTTCTGCTACTTCTCGATAATTAGAGCAATTAACTATTTCAAATTTTAAAGGAAGTTTTCTTTGGTTAATTAGAAATACTTTCCCTTCTTTCCATTTTATAGTTTTCATCTTTTATCCTCTTTAATATAGTCGATAGTGAATAGTCGTTAGTAAGACACACGTCCCGCCTGTCTATTAGTCGAAAGTGAATAATTATTAGCATTAAAAAAGTTTTCAGTTTACGGTTATCGGTTTTCAGTTATTAGTATACACAGCTAAAAACTTAAAGCGACCTGTCTGCGTGCAACGCACAGGCAGAAAAGTTAAAAACCATAATTCAAAACTCAAAACTTTTTTATTAATTTTGAGTTTTAAGTTATAATTTTGCGCTTTGTGTTTTTCGTTTTTCGCTATACTCTAAACGCTGTCCGCTCTACGTCCTTCCTCTCTACTATATACTGTATACTAAATACTATATACTATTTTATAGAAAACTAATTATTCCCAAACTGGTTAAAGTAACAATTATACCGGCAATTATAATTCCTCCTACTATGGCAGGAAAAGCATACCAAAATCTTATTCCAAAGACAAATGCAGCAATCGAACCAGTCCAGGCTCCTGTTCCAGGAAGCGGAACAGCCACAAAGACCAACAAAAATAATGCCCCATATTTTTCAAATTTTTCCTCATATTGATGCGTTCTTTTAAAGAGCCATTTAAAGAATATATTCAAGAAATGCCATCGACATAAAAAATCCGAAAAAGGTTTTAAATAAAGTAATAAAAAAATTACCGGCACTATATTTCCCAATACTGCAAAGAAATAAGCCGGAAAAACAGGCATTTTATAAATTGTTAAGGCTATGGGAATAGCCCCTCTTAATTCAGTAATAGGCAAAGCAGATATGAAAGCTATTTTTAAAATATTAATAATCAATTTTTTGAATTACCTTTTTTACTAATTTGGTCATAATTGGTTCAGCATCAGAAGCTGCTTTTAATATTTCCTCTAAGCCAGTCTTTACTACTACTCCATTTATAGCTAAATCGGTGATGCAAGAAATACCCAACACTTTCATTCCCATGTGATTTGCTACTATAACCTCTGGAACAGTGGACATACCCACTGCATCTGCTCCTATTTTTATTAAAAACCTATACTCAGCCGGAGTTTCCAAAGTAGGACCAGTTAAACCTACATATATTCCTTGATGCAATTTAATCTTTTCTTTTAAAGCTACCTTTAGAGTTAATTCAACAAGTTTTCGGTCATAAGCTTCAGACATATCTGGAAATCTTAGCCCTAATTCTTCATCATTGGGACCAATTAAAGGGTTATCTCCAAATAAATTTATATGATCGGTGATAAGCATTAAATCACCTCTTTTAAAAAATCGATTCATCCCTCCTGCTGCATTGGAAATAATGATTACCTCTGCACCTAACTTTTTCATTACCCTTACCGGAAAGGTGACTTCTTTTAAGTTATAGCCTTCATAATAATGAAATCTTCCTTGCATGGCTACAACTTCTTTATTTTCTAATTTTCCTAAAACTAAGTTGCCACCATGGCCTTGAACTGTAGAGATAGGGAAATTAGGAATATCACTATATGGTATAATTTCTTTTTCTTGGATATCTTCTGCTAATCTTCCTAATCCGGTTCCCAAAATAATAGCTATTTTTGGTTTAATATTACTTTTTTGATTAATAAATTCAACACTTTCAGTAATTTTTGCTTTTAAATCTTCCACTTTTATTCTACTCCCTTATATTCTTTAAATCATTTAACTATTTTTATTTATTAGGTAGCCAGTTTGCAAACAAATCGTGTCATGTGACGAGTCACGAGATACAAGATACGATTATTTTATTCTGGCTCCTGGCTTCTTCCTTCTATTTTCTTAACTATCTAACCAAGTAACTAGTAGAGCGTTTCCTAAATAATGTTACAATGATTTGTCATTGCGAGTGATAGCGAAGCAATCTCAAGTCCTTACAAATAAAGGGATTGCTTCGTCGCTTTACTCCTCGCAATGACAGAAAAAAATGTAAAGACATTTAGGAAACGAACTACTATATGCTAAATATGTCTCTGGCTTCCTTCTTCTTCTCTATTTACTATACGTTCTTCCTCTTCACTATATACTATATACCATATACTATATACTGTTTTATGTTCTTGGAAAAGCCCTATAATATTCCTCACTAACCCATTTTCTGCTTACATGGGTATAAATTTGAGTAGTAGAAATATCTGAGTGCCCTAACATCTCTTGAACTGACCTGAGATCTGCTCCATTTTCTAATAAGTGGGTAGCTAAGGTGTGCCTTAAGGTATGGGGAGTGACTTTCTTCTCTATTCCAGCTTTTCGAACATATTTTTTAACTAAATAAAATATCCCCTGCCGAGAAAGTCTTTCTCCTCGACTATTTAAAAACAAAATATCCTCATTCGGATTTTTAACTAATTTTGGTCTTACTTTATCAAGATATAAACGTAAAGACTCATCTGCCTTACTCCCAAAAGGAATGATTCGTTCCTTAGAGCCCTTCCCCAGACATTTTAACATACGATTTTCCATATTTATATCCTCAATTTTTAAGTATATTAGTTCTGAAACCCTCATGCCAGTGGCGTAAAGTAACTCTAATATAGCCTGGTCTCTTAGGCCCAGATTACTTTTAAAGTTAGCTTGATCTAATAAAAGATTTATCTCTCTCAAACTCAGAACATGAGGAAGCTTCTTGCTCATCCGGGGAAATTCAATCAGGCCGGTAATGTCTTCTTTGATAAAACCTTCTATTAATAAAAAGCGATAAAGCATCTTCACCGCCACTAAATTTCTAGATATTGAATTAATCTCTAAATTTTTTTTTCTTAAAAAAACAAAATAATTATTGACTAAATCTTTCTTGGTCTGATTAAAAGAACTAATCTTATTCTTTTTTAAAAAATTAATATATTTTATCAAATCATATCTATAAGAGATTATAGTATTTTGAGCTAAACCTCTTTCAATGGTCAGATAATCTAAAAAACATTCTAAAATTTCTTCTAATTTTTTCATCTTATAATATTTTTATATATTTAGGACCAATTTTGCAGTTGGTATAAAATTGGTCACTTTTAGTACTGTACTCCTAAATCTGTAGGTACTATTTGTATCCAAACATTTCCTGGAGTTAAAGCTATCCTATTCCCTTCCTTATCTAAAAATACAGTTCTTGATTCTAGATCTTGTTTTTCCCAGGTAATTTCTTCCGAACTGCCTTTAAAAAATAATAATCCTTTTCCTTTACCAATAAAATCTACTGCTAATCTTCCCTCTTCATCAATAATTTTAGTTTTAGTAAATTGAATTATAATATTATCTACCGCTAATTGCTTTTTGGTCTTGGCATCTATATGGGGTTCATTGTTTATAAATCTTAGATATTTCATCGATTCGGGTTGATATTTATAACTTACCGTATAATCATTATTGTAAGGAATTACTATAGAATTATTTTGTCTACCAGTCAATTTTTCATTGCTCTCGGTTTCAAATTGATAATCTTGCTTCTTTATCATTTCAACATAACCCAATTTATTAGCTTCTTCTCTCAATTTGATGGTAGAGGTGTATAAATTATGAGGCGGTTGTCGGTCTTGAGTTCTCCAAAAGGGTTGAAAATCTACAAATTCATTTATATCATCTATCCTCTCTTCTTTTATGAAATTATATGCTTCTTCACTTCCTCCAATATGAACATAAATTGCTTGATGCTCTAAAGATTTACTCACAAAATAAGGTCTTGCACTCCTTACTGGTCCAACTACTTCTGCCTCCTGGTCATAATAAAAGGCTAAAAATCTAGTAATTCCACCTTCTGCTAAAACTTCATACACAATATTTGCCTTATCCAAACCAGTTTGTGGTCTGGCCCCCGCTGAATTTTCAATCATAATAGAAAGAGGTCTACTCCCAAAAGGAGATTCTTTCTCTTTCGTCTCTGGTAGAGCACTAATTTCTCCCAGGTTTACTGTAGTACCATAAGTTGCTTCAATATTCTCTACTTGTTTTTCACCCAAACTAATTTTAAGCTGTGATTCACCTGGTTCGAATATTTCTCCCTTTACTTCTTTTCTACTGGCTATAACCTGATTAAAATATTCAGTAGAAACATTTATATCCTGCCCTAAGGACTCCTTGGTTTGGACTGACGGGACTACTGATTGAGGTTTACTTTCCACCTGAGGAGTTTTAACTTCTACCTTGGGTATACCTTCAGTTACGGTTAATTCCTCCTTTTTAATTACCTTTGTCTCTGTTTTTTCTTCCATTATCTTAGGTGGTTCAGGAGAAACTGGAGTAACTTTTGGTTTAACTTCCAATTGAGCAACTGTCTTTTTTACAGTAATCTCTGGTTTTTTTGATTCCGGTTGTTTTGGAGCAGGAAGTTCGATTAAGCTAACTAAGGTAAGCTCTTCTTCCTTCGGGAAAGGTCTGTTAAAATTAAAAGCAATCATATTCCCAAAAGCATATAATAACATAATATTAAGTATAATTGAGATTAGAAACGATCTTCCTAAATAACTTTTTTTACTCTGTTCTAAACGTTTTGTTCTATAACTATATCTGGACATTTATTATTTATACCTCAATTTTAATTCACCAATTTACCAATTTACCAATTCTCCAATTTACCAATTAATTAAGTCTAAAATCCCACCAGTATTCCGGTCTGCCGTTCAATTTAGTTAACCAGTTATCCGGTTTACCAGTAAAATGTGTAATATGTGATGTGTAATAAGTAACCTGTTTTTGTAAATTCAGAACTATAATCTTATTACTCATTACCTATTACTCATCACTGTGTTTCTATATGCTAAACGCTACCCGCTCTACGCTATACTATATACCATATACTATATACTAATTTATTCACTACTTCTTTTTAGTCGGTTGAGTGGCAATGGCAATTTTATCTGCTCCTCCCTTTTTAAGTAAATCCATTACACTGATTACTTTTCCATGCAGCACATTTTTATCTGCCTCCAATACTACTATTTTTTCAGGTTCTTTTTTTAATTCTGTAGCTATACTTTCAGTAATTTTTAAAGGATCTATTAATTTTCCGTTCAAATAAATAGTATTATCTTCAGTAATAGTTACAGTAATATTTTTCGATGGCTCTACAGCAGCAAAATCTCCACTTGGTAAATTTATTTTTACTCTATTTTCTAAATTTACAAATGTGGTAGTCACCATAAAAAATATTAATAGTTGAAAGACTATATCAATTAAGGGCGTTAAATCAAAACTGGCACTTTTTTTATTCGGATGATGAAACTTCATATTCTACTTCACCGCCTTGATTAATATTATTTTGAACAACCTCATTATGATTAATTTCCTGGCTAGTTAGAAGATCTAGAAGATCTATACAACTTATTTCCATCTCTCTTATTAATTTTTCTACCCGATGTGATAAATAATTATAAGCTACAATAGTCGGTATAGCTACCGATAATCCAAAGGCAGTAGTAAGCAAAGCTACTGAAATCCCTCCTGCTAATGCTTCTGGGTTACCGACTCCCATTAAGGTGATTACATTAAAGGACTGAATCATACCAAAAACTGTTCCTAAAAGCCCTAATAAAGGAGCAATATTACTAATGGTAGAAAGAGTGGACAGATTACCTTCTAATAAAGGAATCTCTTGGCTAGCTCTATCTTCGATTGCTTCTTTTATTTCTTCTCGTCTCCGGCCAAATTTCATTAAACCAGTCAACATAATCTTAGCTATAGGAGTAGGATTTTTACGACAGGAAGAAATAGCTAATTCAATACTCCCCTTTTTAACAAAATTTTTAACTCGAAAAACAAATTTATTACTTTTAGTTTTAATGCTTTTTAAATAGAACATTCTTTCAAAGAAAATAGAAATTGCCAATAATGAACATATTAAAATGGGGTACATTAAGAACCCACCTTTTATCATAAATTCAAACATTAAATATTTGCCCCCTCTTTTTTATTTTTTAACATATTTTAATTCACCAATTCTCCAATTCTCCAATTCTCCAATTGAACAATTTACCAATTAATTTAGTTATCTGGTTATCTGGTTACCCAGTCTGCCAGTAAGTTGTGTAATATGTGACGTGTAATAAGTAACCTGCTTTTGTAAATTCAGAACTATGATCTTATTACTCATTACAGATTACTTATCACTTTATTTCTCCACGCTAAACGCTATCCGCCATATTCTATTCTTTCTGTAATACTTTCAATCTCTCCTGAGCCTTTTCTAGATATGAACTCTGAGGAAATTTTGAAATTAAAAGCTGATAATCATTAATAGCTTTTTCTCGATTCTCTAATTTTTCCCAACAAACTGCCTTTATATATAAGATATCCTCTCCATATTTTAGATTAGAATAATCCTGTAAATAATTCTCTCCGGCCTGGATAGCTTTTTCATATTCATCTTTTTTAAAATAAGATAGGCATAGACCATACCAAGCTTCAGATAAATATTGACTATCAGGATATTCTCTGACTAATCTTTCTAAATTAATAATACTGTCTATCCATTTTTCCTCTTGTAAAGATATTTGGCTTATTAAATATAAGGCTTCTGCTTTAAAATCACTCTTAGTATAACTATTTATGAATTTTTCCAGTTCTGTTTTCGCCATTTCTTTCTTCATTAAAAGAAAATAGTTTTTGCCTATCCTAAATCGTGCTTCTTCAATAAATTTACTATTAGGATAAATAATTATAAGTTTTTTAAATTCCTCTACTGAGGCTTCATATTCTTTATTTTCCAGATAAGACCAAGCAATGGCATATTGAGCATTTACTGATAATTCTGCATTAGGATACTTTTCTATAAATTGTCTATATGCTTCTTGGGCTTTTTGGTAATCCTTAAGGTTATACCATGATTCTGCGGCCATAAACTTAGCTCTTTGCGCTATAGTTAAATTTCCTTCCTTTTCCTCAACCTGATTAAAATATTCATTTGCCTTCTGGTAATTGGTTAATTTAAAATAACTCCACCCCATCCAATAGTAACTTTCCGTAACCAAAGATGAATGAGGAAAAGATTGAATAATTTTTTCAAATTCCTCAATTGCTTCTTTATATTTACTCTGATTATAATAAGAATTACCTAATTTAAAATATGCTTCTTGAGAAAATTCACTCTGAGGGTAATTTTTCTTCAATTCTTCAAATGCTGAAATCTCTCCTTCTTGATCCCCTAATTCTTCAGAGGCCTTTCCTCTCCAATAAATCGCTTCAGCTGTAGATACTTTTTTAAATTCAGATAAAGCTAATTTATATTCTTTTAAATCATACAAATTTTTACCTAGCTCAAAATAAGCAGATTCAATAAGTTCATTTTGCGGATATCTCTCTATAAATTCTTGAAATTCTAAAACTGCTTTTTCTTTGTCTCCCTGAAGAGAATAGGCTAAGCCTAAATCAAAACTAGCTTTTGCTAATAAAGAATCTCCCAGCTTAAGTTGTTTTAAATTCTCCAGATTTTCAATAGATTTATTATATTCTTTTAAATTAAGGTAGCAGCGAGCTAATAAATACTGTGCCTCACCTTTTTTGGCCTCCTCTATTCCTGATGTTGAAATTATATCTTCTAATTGCGCTATAGCTTCTTCAAATTTATCTTGCTTAAATAAACTTAAACCCTCAAAATATTTTACTTCATTAACTAATTCAAATTCTGGAAAGAGAGATAACATTTTTTTAAAGACCTCTTCTGCCTCTTTATATTGATCAGATCTAAAATAAGCCTGGCCTAATAAGTAATATACCTCTCCTATCTCTTTCCCCTGCTCTTCGGGATATTTTTCAATAAATTCCTCATCTATCTTGATTACTTCTGGGTAATTTTCTGCTTTAAAATATGATTTTCCCAATTTATACCTAGCTTGTAAGGCTAAATTACTATCCGGAAAATCTTTTAACAATTTTAAAAACTTCTCAGTTGCCTCTGGATATTCCTCTAATAAATAATAACACCAGCCACTACCTAAAAGAGCGTCATCAGTATATTCATTTATCACTGAATCAGTCACTACTCGCTCATATTCCACTTGAGCTATCTTATATTCTCCCTTTTGGAAATAACATTCAGCCAATAGATATCGAGCATTAGGATAATCACTCTTTAAATTAAGGGCTTCTTTAAGTTCCTCCATTGCTACCGTATAATTTTTTAAAGAATAAAATTCATAACCTAATTTATAGTGTTCCTCTGCTTTTTCCTCTTCCCCACTAATTTTTAATGTAGTTACTTTCTCTCTTTCTTCTAAGTATTTATCCATCTGATTAAGTTGATAATAGGAACGAGAAAGAAATTGACGGGCTTTCTCAAATTCAGGATTATAATCTAAAGACTGATTAAATTCTTTGATGGCTTTATCATATTCACCCTTCAAATAATAATCATAACCAGTATTAAAATATTTTAAAGTCTCTCTCCCATATTGTTTCTCCTCTAAACAATTGTTTAAAAAATGTTTAGCTGTATTGTCAAAACTATCTATCTCAATAACCTTTTCCCATTGGGAAATAGAATTATCCAAATCACCTGCTTCATAATAGCTTAAGGCTAAATAATAGTGAGGTTCTTTAAAATTAGGATTTTTCAAAATAGCTAATTTAAAATATGGTATAGCTTCTTCAAAATTCCTCTTTTTATAAGCCAGATAACCTTTTTCGTAATTTTCATAGGTTTCTCGTCCATATTTTTTAGCCTGTTCGTTCTTTTTAATGAACCAGGGAATTTCTTTATTCTGGGGATCTATCCTTAAAACTTCTTCACATTCATCGAGAGAAAGACCTATCTCGCCCATATCATAATAGATTTGAACTAAATATAGATGAGCCTCTAATAAATCAGGATTATATTTTAGAGCAGAATTAAAATACTCGATCGCTTGTTGATGATCTTTTTTGGAATAAAAAGCATATCCTAATCTAAAATAGGCCTGAGCAGCTTTCTCATAAATACCTTTATTCTCCATTTGATTAGCTTCTACCAATTGTATAAATTTATTTAAACTCTCTGCTTCTTTAATAGTCCAATGGGTTCTATTATAAATTTCAGCCAGAAGATAATAACCATCAGCATACTTGGGGTCTATTACTACTGCTCTTTCTCCATATTCAATTGCTTCAGCCCATAATTTCTTACTGGGAAAGTCTGCTCCCTGATATGTAACAATAGCCTTATCTCGAGAATCAAGACATTTATAATAATTACTCAAGGCCTCAAGAGAAGTAGTAGGAATTTCTCCTATTATGGCTTTATCTTGATCAGATAATCCAATATTAAGTTCTTTTAAAATAAAAAAGACTATCTGGTCTTCTAACCCCCAAAGATCAGTCTTTTCTACTACAAAATCCCGAAAAGTAGTAATTTCTCCAGTTGCGACTTCATATTTTTTAAGACTTACCTTTAAATTTGAAGGTGAAGAAAAATAATAATTTCCAAAAAATATTATCTCGACCTTTAAATCCTCATTAATTTGAATTAATAAAGGTTTCTCTAACTCAGTCAAAAGGGGTAATAAGTTATATTTATAATATAAATCTTCTATATCTTGACGTGAGGAACAGGTAATAGCATCAACCTGAGAAAGGTCATTGATCAATATATCAGTCAAGCCTTTACTCAACCAATTCCACTCCGATTGTTGAGTGTGGTCATTAAAATATAAAACACTTATCTTTAGATCAGAAGAGGCTTCCGCAATTTGAACTAAAAAAGAAAAACTTATTAGGAGGCACAGTATAATAATAAAAAAGAAATTTTTTAATAAATACTTTTTGGTTAAAAAAATATTTTCTAAAAGTTTATCGAATTTTTTGGTCATTAATTCACCTTATTAAACTAAAAAAAGTTAAAGCTGCCTGTCTGCGTGCCTGCCTGACCTGTCTGCGTGCAACGCACAGGCAGAAAAGCGAAAAACCATAAATATTATTAATTAATTAATAAAATTATACTCTATTTATTAGAAAAAGTAAAAAACATTCCTTTGATTTTTACTTGATCTCCTTCTTGAATTCCTTTTTTAATTAAAACCTTTTCTAAATTAATTTTTTTGATTATTTTCTGAAAATTTTCTGTTGCCTCTTCATTATTAAAATCGGTCATTGCCACTATTCGTTCAATTTCTGCTCCAGTTACTTCATAAATATTTTCTTTTTTAGAAATTATAAACCGCGGAGTAAATTTATATACTACCTCTTTTTCGGGTAAAACTTGATCAACTTTTTCTTCTTCTTTTAATTTCAGTTTATCTAATAGAGAAGAAAGAGCATAAACCAGTGTATCTATTCCTTCTCTAGTTAAGGCAGAAATTGGGTAAACTTTATAACCTTTTTCACCAAAAGCTTCTTTAAGATAATTCAAATTTTCTTTAGCAGAAGATAAATCACACTTGTTTATAGCTATAATTTGAAATTTTTGAGCTAGTTTTTCACTAAAATTACTTAATTCTTTGTTTATAACCGTAAAATCATGTAAGGGATCCTCTTTTTTTATGGTAGAACCATCGATTAGATGTAATATTATTTGAGTTCTTTCAATATGCTTTAGAAACTTATCTCCTAAACCTATACCCTGATGGGCACCTTCAATCAGTCCTGGAATATCTGCCACTATAAAGCTTTTTGTTTCATCTACCCTCACTACTCCTAAATTGGGATTGACGGTAGTAAAGGGATAGTCAGCAATCTTAGGTTTAGCCGAAGAAATCCGAGAAAGCAAAGTAGATTTTCCAACATTAGGATAGCCAACTAATCCAACATCAGCGATTATTTTAAGACTTAAATACAATTTTTTTTCTTCTCCTGGTTCTCCTTTTTGCGCAAATTTTGGTCCCCTTCTAATGGAACTCTTAAAGCGAAAATTCCCCTGTCCACCTTGTCCTCCTCCCACCGCAGTAATTTTCTGCTCATTTTTAGTTAAGTCTTCTAAAATTATGGAGCTATCTATATCCTCTACTATAGTCCCCAGGGGAACTTTTATAATTAAATCTTTCCCACTTTTACCTGTTTTATTACTTCCCTGACCACTTTCTCCGTTTTGCGCCCTTTGATGCGGGTGATTATAAAGATCCACCAGGGTTCTGACCTTTTCATCAGCTTCTATAATCACATCTCCCCCTTTTCCGCCATCACCTCCATTTGGTCCACCTTTGGGGATATATTTTTCCCTTCTGAAACTTACTGCGCCATTTCCCCCTCTTCCTGCTCTTACTTCTATTTTCACTCTATCTACAAACATAATCTTCTCCTACTAAAAATGAAATTTTTATGACAAATTTAGTGCCAGGCACCTTTTTTGTCATAATACTAAAAAACCCTGAGTTTTACAAAAAAACCCAGGGTTAATTTATAAAATAAACTTTTTCCTTAAGATCTTTCAGTATAAACACAGATTTGTTTCCTATCTTTTCCTTTTCTTTCAAAAGTTACAAATCCTTCAATTAAAGCAAATAAAGTATCATCTTTTCCTCTTCCCACATTTTCTCCAGGAAGAATTTTAGTCCCTCTCTGTCTTACTAAGATACTGCCTGCTTTTATAAATTGACCAGCAAATCGTTTTACTCCTAAATACTGAGGATTACTATCTCTACCATTTCGAACTGAACCTTGACCCTTTTTATGTGCCATAATCCCTCACCTCGCTCTCTTAAAATCTACTTCTATTTAAATTAAATTTATTATCAATATAAATCAATATAAATAATTTTATATTATAGGCTACCTTTATGCTTCTATTTTTTCAATCAAGATTTCGGTATAAGGTTGTCTATGTCCAGTCTTTTTACGATATCTTTTTTTAGATTTATACTTAAAAACTATTATTTTTTTAGCTTTATCGTGCTTCAAAACTTTCCCAATAGCCTTAGCCTTTTCCACTAATGGTCGGCCTATAATATATTCTCCTTCTTTGTTAACCATCAATATTTGATTAAATTCTATTTCTTGGTTTTTTTCTTGGGTTATCTTTTCAATCCTGATAATATCTCCTTCTTTTACCCAGTATTGTTTCCCTCCAGTTGCAATAACTGCTTGCATTCCTCGCCATCCTCCTTGCTTTCTAAACTCGCCCCTGATTAGGTAGCAATCAAAAAATGACTACTTTTAAACCCAACCTGTGCGGATAAAACAGATGCTTATAAAATTTAGCATATATTTATAAAGTTGTCAAATTATTTCGTATTGCGTATTGAGTATTTAGTTAGTTGGTAGATTGGTAGATTATTTAACCAATCAACTAGCTAACCAAGTAACTAGCTAACTAAGTAAACATCTGCTTGATCTTCTTTACTTCTTTTAGTCTACCTACTGCTACTACTTCTATTCTTTCTATATGGATATCTTTGGAAGATTTAATATAGATAGTTTTTTTATTACTTTTTTCTAATTGTTTAATTAGTAACATCTTCGTCCCAGAGAGGGCTTCTTCCACTTTAGGATGTACACCTAATAGAACTGCTTCCGCTCTTGAAGTCTTACATAATTCTTCTAACTTACGTAAAACCATATTGCTTACACTTTCTGAAGATAAAACTCTCCCTGTTCCAGAACAGTAAGGACAAGAAATTCTCAGCATATTTTCCAAATCTCTCCTTGACCTCTTTCGGGTAAGTTCTATCAAACCTAATTCACTATTTTGAACGACATTAGTCTTAGTTTTGTCTTTCTTCAAACTCTCTTCTAATTTCTTTATCAGCTTTTCGATGTCTTCTTGGTTATCCATATCGATAAAATCGATTATAATAATTCCTCCAATATCTCTTAACCTTAACTGAAAACCTATCTCTTCTGCTGCTTGTAAATTAGTCTTCAAAATAGTCCTTCTCATATCTTTTTTACCAACAAATTTACCAGTGTTTACGTCAATTACTGTTAAAGCCTCAGTTTGGTCAAAGACCAAATATCCTCCACACTTAAGCCATACCTTCTTTTGTAAAGCTTTATTAATTTCCTTTTCGATACCATATTCTTCAAATATAGCTTTTTCTCCTTCGTAAAGAGAGACTCTCGGCTCTAATTCTGATAGAGATAGAGTTTTTAAAAACTGTAATACATTTTTATATTCAGTCTTAGAATTGATTAAAATTTCTTCTACCTCTTCGGTAAATAGATCACGAATAATTCGATAAGTGAGGGTTAAGTCCTCATATAATAACATCGGAGCTTTAGTTTTATTTACTTTCCCTTTTATCTTATTCCATAATCTAGTCAAAAAATCTAAATCAGGTAAAAAATCCTCTAATTCTTTACCCCAGGCAGCAGTTCGAATAATCAATCCCGCATTTTTAGGCTTTAGCTTTTGAACAATTTTTTTTAATCTTTCTCTCTCTTTTTCCTCTTCAACTCGGTGGGAAATTCCCATATTTATGTTATTGGGTACCAAAACTAAATATCTACCCGGAAGGCTAATATTGATAGTAACTCGAGCTCCTTTAGGAACTATCGCCTCTTTTACTACTTGCACCATTATCTCTTGACCAACTTTAATTTTATCCAAAGCAAGCTGTGGGGTAATCTCAGTTTCTGTAACTGCCTCTTTATCTTTATCTTGATCAATTATAACTTTGTCGATATGTAAAAAAGCGTTTTTCTCAATTCCAATATCTACAAATGCTGCCTCTATTCCAGGCAAAACATTGGTTACTTTTCCCTTATAGATATTACCAACAATCTTGTCATCTTCAATTCTTTCGATGTGAATTTCCACTAATCGACTATTTTCAATTATCGCCACTCTCTCTTCAGTTAAACCCACATCTATGATTACTCTTTTATTCATTCCAAACTCCTGTTTTACTTTAATATTAATCTTCATCTATCTTACTCTAAATTATTTAATTAGTAAAGATGAGCAAGATTCACTATCAAGATTCACCCTATTCAAATCAACATTTTTTTAATAAAAATTTAAAGCAATTTTATTTGTCTTTTTAATAAAAATTAATCTTCGATAACTTCTTTACCTTTAATATACAATCCATATCTACAAATTTTTTTAATCTCAAAATTATTACCAAAATGAGATAACCAGGCTTTAATTACATATTGAGGATTTAAATTTCCTTCTTGTCCTATATTCAGACCTAAATTAAGTTCTAAAAATTGGTGTTGAATTTTTTTAACTGACATATTTAAAATTGATGGTTTTATATCCATCCTCTTCACCCCTTTTTTAGTCGACTTTTCTACCATAATTTCCTCTAATCTTAAAAAAATTTTAATATCTTTGTCTATCTCTTTCACTAACTCTTTTAATTTACTTTCCCCCTGGTCATCTTCCAAATTTAATAAACTTCCCCTTGATTTTAAATTTATCCAATATGAAGCTTTATCGATTACTTTTACTAAAGAATCGGCAGAGGAGGGGATTATTTTGGCTTCTAATATCTTCAATCCTTCCGGTAAAACTCGGTTTAACCTACCAACTAAGTCCTCAGTTTTTATTCTTTCCTTTAAACGAATATCTAAATATTCAGATGAACTACTGATCCCTAAAGGTAAAGGGGGACCAAAAGATATTCTAAACCGAGGATTAAAACCGCAGGATATAACCACCGGGAGGTTGGCTCTTCTTAAAGCCCGGGTAAAAACCTGAACTAAGTTTAAATGAGAAATATATCTAATAGGTTCATCTTTACTATATTTTACTCTGATTAATTGTTCCAAAATAAAATAAATCTCCTTTTATTCAATTCATCAATTAAATTATAATGTCCAGATTGGCATCGCGTAAATAAATAGTTAAAAACGGGTCGAATAAATTCGACCCCTACACTAAAAAATATACTTTATTTGAAAAAGTTTTGAATTCTGAATTCTGATTTTCTTCACGCAATACGCAATACGCAATACGCACTATGATTATTTTCTATTTTCTGACTTCTAATTTCTATCTTACTATCTCTTTACTATATACTCAATACTGGATACTATATACTAATTATGCTATTCACTAATGACTCATTTAGCATACTCCACAGGAAGTACAAGAATCAAAGCGGCAATCAGGGGTTGTTTCACCTTTTAAAGCTTTTTCCTTTTCCTTGAGTAGGTATTCCTTCTTAACCCCACAAGAGATATGCTCCCAGGGTAAGATTTCATCATCTTCCCGTACTCTATTGACATAAAATTCCATACTAAGTCCACTATCAACAAAGGCTTGTTGCCAGGCTTCAAATTTAAATTGTTCACTCCAGGCATCAAATTTACACCCCAGATAATGGGCTCTTTCTAATACTTCGCCTAATCTCCTATCCCCTCGAGCAAAGACTGCCTCTAAATAACTATGCTTAATATCGGGATAACTAAAGGAAATATTCCTCCAATCTAATCTATCCTTTAAATATCCAATTTTTTTAGATAAACTCTCTCTTGCTTCCTGCGCTTCCCATTGGAAAGGTGTATGGGATTTGGGCACAAAAGCAGATACGCTAATATTTATATTTATTTTCCTCCCCATTATTTCTCTGCCCATGCGGTCAACTTGGTTAACTAACTTGACTATTTCTTCCACATCTTCGTCTGTTTCGGTGGGTAATCCTATCATAAAATAAAGTTTTATCTTTCTCCACCCGGCCTGAAAAGCTGCTCTTATGGATGAATATAAATCCTCCTCTTGAACATTTTTATTGATTACATCTCTTAATCTCTGAGTCCCAACTTCTGGAGCAAAAGTGAGACCAGTCTTCCTGACTCTCTGAACTTGTTGGGCCAAAGCAACCGAAAAAGTATCTATTCTCAAAGAAGGCAAAGAAACTCCCACTCCTTTTTCTTTAAATCGGTCTACCAATTGGGTGATTAATCTTTCTATTTCGCTATAATCACTCGAACTCAAAGATGACAAAGAGATCTCTTCATATCCAGTGTGAGCAAGAATTTCCTCAGCTAATTTAACCAAAGTTCCAACTGATTTTTCTCTTACCGGACGGTAAATTATTCCTGCCTGGCAGAAACGACATCCCCGAGAACACCCCCGAAAAATCTCTAAAGTTATTCTATCATGAACCACATCGATATTAGGGACAATAGGATAAAGAGGATAAAATACTTGATCAAAATTAGAAATAATTCGTTTTTTAATTACTGAACGATATGCTTCTTTTTTAGGAGTAATGGATTTAACTTTTCCGTCTTCAAGATAATCAACCTTATAATGAGAGGGAATATATACCCCCTCTAGATGACCCAATTTTTCTAAGAGTTTAGATCGACTTTGTTTTTTTTCTTTCCATCTTTTATAAACTTCTATAATTTCACCAATAATTTCTTCCCCTTCTCCAATTACAAATAAATCTATAAAGCAGGATAAAGGTTCAGGATTAAAAGCCCCTGGACCACCAGCAATAATCAAGGGATCTTCTTCTTTTCTCGCTGTAGATCTCAGAGGAATACCTCCCAGATCTAAGAGATTCAGAATATTAGAAAAACATAATTCATGTTGAATGGTAAACCCAACTAAATCAAAAGAATTTAAAGCTCTATAGGTTTCTAAAGAAAAAACAGGTATCTGTCGTTCTCTCAATAAATTTTCCATATCTACTGCCGGTGAAAAAATTCGCTCAGCCAGTGCATCATCTCTTTTATTAATAATCTCATACAGAATTTTAAACCCTAAATAACTCATCCCGATTTCGTATAAATCAGGAAAGGCTAAGGCTACTTTAATCGTCGATTTCTTCTCTCTTTTTATTATCTCATTATATTCTTTACCGGTATATCTACCCGGTTTTTCTACTTTATCTAATAATTCCTCAAACAATATTTTTTTTATATTTATATCCAAATTTTTCTCTCCTCATCGAACCCGTTAAAAAATTACTAAATAATCCGGGTCGGATAAATCCGACCCCTACAACTCCTACACCAAAATCAGAGCTCACGATGTCTGTATATTTAATAACCTAACTACTAATAATATCACTACTTTATCTATGTGCTTCTACATTTAATAATAGCCCTATCACCAATAAATTAGAAATCATAAAGCTTCCACCATAACTTAAAAAAGATAGAGGTAACCCGGTAGCTGGAAACATTCCCATAGCCATACCAATATTTACTACTATATGAAAAAAGAGGAAAGTCACTGCCCCGGTGGCTAACAAAGTTCCCAATAAATCCTTTGCCTCAAGAGCTATTTTAACTCCTCTCCATAAGATAATGGTATAGAGTCCTAATAATAAGATGGCTCCGACAAAGCCTAATTCTTCTCCTACTACCGAAAATATAAAATCAGTATGTTGAGCAGGGAGAAAATTCAACTGACTTTGTAAGCCACTAAAGAGTCCATTTCCTAAGAAACCACCTGAACCGATAGCAATCTTCGACTGAATAACATTATAACCGCCCCCTAAAGGGTCCAGGTTAGGGTTAAAAAATAAAATTAATCTCTTCTTCTGGTAATCTTTCAGAAAAGTCCACAACACCGGAATAGAAGATAAGGTTACTATAAAAGTAAAAATTAAATATTTTATCTTAACCCCTACCACAAATAACATTATGATCAGAATGGCTAAATATACTAAGGAAGTTCCTAAATCCGGTTGTAAAAATACTAATAAAATTAATAGTCCAGTATAAGTGAAGGGAAGTAAAAAATAGAAAAAATTATCCAGTTTCAATTTATTCATCGATAAGAAATTAGCCAAAAAAATTATTAAGGCAACTTTGGCAAACTCCGAAGGCTGAGATCCAAAAGATCCTATAGGCAACCAACGCCTTGCTCCATAAGTTGACCTCCCAAAAATTATAACCATTATCAGCAAAATAACTGCACTAATATAGATCACCTGAGAATATTCTTCTAACTTATGATAGTCTATAAAAATAATTATAGTTAAAAATAAAAATCCCAATACCATCCATAAGAACTGCTTCTTTACGAAAAAATAAGGACTATCTACCTCTGTAGTTGTTAAACGGGTTGAACTATATAACACCAAGAGACCATAAAAACAGATTATCACTACCGAAAATAGTAAAGTATAATCTAAATTTTCAGTTAATTTATTAAATTTTTCCCTCAACTTCCATCCTCCCAAAATTTTATGACAAAAAAGGTGCCAGGCACCAAATTTGTCATTCTTGGATCTTAAAATATTTTTCTAACATAGCTCGAGCTATAGGGGCAGCTACTTCTCCCCCTTCTCCCCCATTTTCTAAAAAAACGGTAATGCAAACTTCCGGATTCTCATAAGGTGCAAATCCAATAAACCAAGCATGAGTCTCTCCCTGAGGGTTCTGCGCAGTTCCGGTTTTACCAGCTATCGATAATTCCTTAACATTTGCTCGCCAACCGGTCCCCTTTAATATAGTCTCTCTCAATCCTTCTTTAGTAGTTTGAAATGAAGGTGAAGAAATGTCTACTTTTTTATAAATTTCTGGTTCAATTTCTTTAACTATTTTACCATCGGGAGAAATTATCTTTTTTACTAAATGTAATCTATAAATTCTTCCTTCTGTAGTAATAGCACAAATGACACTATGAATCTGTAAAGGAGTTAATAAAAGATACCCCTGGCCTATAGAAAGATTTATAGTATCACCAGGAAACCATATCTGTTTAAACTCCCTCTCCTTCCATTCAGCAGAAGGAATTGTCCCGATTGCTTCTGAGGGCAAATCAATACCCACTTTTTCTCCTAATCCAAATTTACGAATATATTTATTCAATCTTTCAATTCCTAATTCATTTCCTATAGTATAGAAATAGACATTACAGGAATTAGCAATAGCATCAATAACATTTAAACTCCCATGTCCTGACTTTTTCCAACAAGTAAATACCTTATCCGCTAATTTATAAGTACCTGAGCAATAAATTTTTCTTTTTCTATCTGTAACTCCTTCTTCTAAGGCAGCAATCACGATAACTACTTTAAAGATCGAACCCGGCGAATAAACACCCTGAACGCTCCGATTAGTCAAAGGATAATCAGGGTCAGAAGAAATTCTTTGCCAATCAGCATAAGAAATTCCATCAGCAAATAAATTAGGATTAAAAGAAGGTTTATTGACTAAAGCTAATATCTCCCCAGTATAAGGATTACTTACTAAAATAGAACCTTTTTTACCATCAAGCAAACTCTCTCCGTAGAGCTGAAGATTCTTATCAATAGTCAGAACAATATCCTGGCCTGGAATAGGTTCACGATAAAGCAAAGTAGCTATTTCTTGGCCTAAAGCATCAATTTCTACCTCTCTTCCACCTTTCTCTCCTCCTAAAATATCGTTATAATATTTCTCCAACCCAGATTTTCCGATAATATCTCCTCCTTGAAATTTCGAATTACCTAATTGTTGTAACTCTTCTTTATTTATCTCTCCCACATACCCTAAACTATGAGCTGCTAAATCCTGGTAAAGATAATTCCTCCGAGGTTTAACTTCTAAAACTACCCCTTTTAGTTCATCTTTTCTCTCTTCAATTTCTATTATTTTATCTGTCTTACAGTCATCCAAAATTTTTACCGGTTTAAAAGGATTTTCTGAATAGTTTTTTACTTTTTTTTCGATAGATTCTGGAGGAAGATCTATTATTCTACTTAACTTATCGCTTAATCCCTTTAAATCTTCCACTTCTGCAGGAATTATGGAGACTAAAACTGTTGGACGATTAGTAACTAATAATTCTCCTTGTCGATCATAAATCTTTCCCCGAGGAGCATCTTCTACTAATGAACGAATACAATTTTCTACTGCTCTTTTTTTTAGTTCCCCTCCTTTAATCATCTGCAAATACCATAAACTAATAACCAATATTACAAGACAGATGATAATAAAAACCAATAACCAATTCAAACGCTGTTTTACATCTTCGGGAACAGTAGAAGATTCCCTCATCATTACTCCTTTAATTTTAATACCCAAATAATAATTTTAAATCAGGACCTAAACTTGTAAAATTCTTCCTTGCTTTCCAAACCAGGAAAGTATAAAACCAATTCCCGAAACTATAACTATAGTCGCCCCAGAAGCTAAATTAAGCTGATAAGAAAGCCATAAGCCGCCTAAACCAAATATAGCACTAAGTAGGATAGAAATAAATATCATCTTTTTTAAATTAGAGGTATACTGTTTACTTATGGCTGCTGGGATAGTCAAAAGGGCAATAATCATAATAATACCCACAACCTTCATTAGTACTACTATAGTCAGGGCAATTAAACATAAAAGAAGAAAGTATAATTTAACAGTAGGAACTCCTACTACAGTAGCAAATTCATCATCAAAAGAAAGAGCTAAAAATTCTTTATAGAATAAAAATACCACCATAATTATCACTAAATCTAAGATTAACATTATTATTAAATCAACAGAGGTTACGGTTAATATATTGCCAAAAAGATAACTGAAAAGATCAGGGGCATAACCTGGACTCAAACCAATAAACACAATCCCCAAAGACACCCCCAGAGCCCATAATATTCCGATTGCAGTATCTTCTGGTATCCTGCTACGTTTACTTACTAACCCCATAACTAAGGCGGAGAGGATGCTAAAAGGTATTATCCCCCAGATCGGATTTACCCCTAAAAAATATCCTAATCCAACCCCCCCAAAAGAGGCGTGAGCAATCCCTCCACTTATAAAAACAATCCTTTTTACCACTACATAAACGCCAATAATTCCACAGGCAATACTGGCTAGAAGCACTGCTAATATGGCATTCCTTATAAATTCATACTGCAGTAATTCAAACATGCTTAATCTGCTCCCTTTTCTCCTGAAGTTAAATCAATTTACTATATCTTTCTAACGCTTTTTAATTCGTATAGCGTGATGCATACTTTAGTATGGTTAATGTTTTCTGAGTACCCGGTGGGGGATACCATGGGCAATCAGATCTACTGGACAATGATAAGTTGCTTCTAAATCCTCTACCCTTATCTCTTTAGACTGATGATAGAAAAGCCTCCGATTTAGACAGGCAATCTTATTTACATAAATCGACACTGCACTAAGGTCATGAGTTACCAAAACAATGGCCATCTTTTCTTTTAGTCTCTCCAACAATTCATAGAATTCAGCTTGTAAGGGGGTATCGATACTAGCCAGAGGCTCATCAAGGAGTAATATTTTTGGTTCTGTCACTAAGGCTCGGGCGATAAAAACACGTTGTTGTTGACCACCCGAAAGTTTTCCTATTTGCTTACCTTTAGATTCTATCATTCCAACCATATCAAGTGCTTGTTCCGCCTTTTGTTTATCTTCTTTACTATACGCTTTACCACATTTTCGTTGACCCAATCTTCCAGTTAATACTACCTCCCAAACACTTATAGGAAATTCCCGATCAAAAAGACAGTATTGAGGAACATAACCAATATATTTTCTTCCTTCTTTTGGGTTCATCCCTAAGATATTAACCTCTCCTTTAGTAGGTTGAATTAGACCGAGAATAACTTTAAGTAGAGTGGTTTTTCCTCCACCATTAGGTCCTATTATTCCTAAAAATTCATGTTGGTATATGGCAAGATTTATATCTTCTAACACATTAATATTATTATAAACTAACCAGACATTCTGTAAATTTATAACCTCTTGAGTAATTTTTTCTTGATTTTTATTATTCTTATTTTCTTGATTCATTATCTTTATCTTTTCATCACCAATTATATTTCATCTAACCGTAATTATTTCTTCTACTAACTTTCTAAGGTTATTTATGTAATCCATAGATAAAGGATCAGCTTTTATAATTCGAGCCCCTACTTCTTTAGCAACGACCTCAGCACTCTTAATATTATATTGAGGTGAAACTAAGATAATAGATATATTAAAAGCTCTGGCTTGATCTATTATATGGGTTAGAGAAGCAGCACTCGGCTCTTTGCCCTCATCTTCAATTGCTATTTGAATAAGATCATACTCTTTAGCAAGATAACCCCAAGAGGGATGGTAAGATATAAATCTGTGATTTTTGACTCCTTCTAATCGAGCTTTAATCTCTTGATCCAATAGATCTAATTTATTAATATATTCTATGCTATTTTTTTTAAAATATTTTTGGCTTGAAGGATCAATTTTGATTAACGCCTCACTAATATTTTCAACCATGGTTTTAGCATTTCGGGGAGAAAGCCATATATGAGGATCCTTATCTACTAGGGTAATACCTATTGAAGAATTACAAATCAACATATCTTTATAGATCAATTTTATTTTATCCATCCAGGTTAATTCAAAATTAAGCCCTGATCCTACTTCGACATACAACTGAGCCTGGCTAATTTTCTTTAATTGAACCGGGGTTAGTTCAAATAGGTGAGGATCAGCCCCTGGAGGTACTATAACGGTTACCTCTACCTTATCTTTACCTACTTGCTCGACAAATTCAGCTAATGGAAGAATAGAAACTACCACCCCTATCTTCTCTTCTTTCGATATCAGTCCAGGGTTTGCTTTTTTTAGGGTTACTCCAGCGAATAAAAATACACATATTATTATAATTAATATTAAATATTTTTTATACTTTATCATCTTCATCCAGTTTTATGACAAATTTAGTGCCAGGCACCTTTTTTTACCTTTATGACAAATTTGGTGCCAGGCACCTTTTTTTACCTTTTTTTACCTTTTTACCTTTTTACCTTTTGGTAAAATTTTATTCTTTAATCAGTTGAAAAAGTTTTTTTATCCCTAAAAAAACAAAAGGCGATAATAGACTATTGTACAAAGCCTCTGGGAGAATTATTTTTTTTAAGCTCCAAACCATACCATATTCGATCCCAAAAGCATGTAATATCAATAACATTAAAATGCTTTGGCTTATTGAAACTACAAAAGTTATTATAGGAATAAGGAATAATATATGTTCAGGAAATATCTTTTCTTTTAAAATTCCGGAAATAAAACCTATCACCGTTTTTACCAAAGCATTTACCCCTAATAAGCCAGTAGAAAAGATATCTTGTAAGAGACCAGAAGCAAATCCAGATACAGTCCCTTCTTCAGCTCCCTTTAATAAAGAAAATATTAATACTACTAATAATATTAAATCCGGCTTCAATCCCTGAACGGTAAACGAATTAAGGAGGGTAAGTTGAATTAATAATGCAGTTACAATAATTCCAACTTTAAGTAAAATCTTCACTCGTTATCTCCTTATTTATTTAATCAGAAAATGAATCTTTATAAAGGGTTACATTTGCTTAAGATATATGGAGATAGTGATTTAAGTCTTTAAGTATTTCAGATCAAACGGATAGAAAAACTAATCCTGTTATAATTGAATTTCAATTATAATAATCATTAATATTAATAATAAATATTCTGTGCTTTTTATGATTATTTTTAATTAACTATCTTCTATTTATTATTGATTATTTATGGTTTATTAACTAGGCTCAATCTATTTCTTTTTCCGTTAAAGTAAAAATCATCTTTCCTAAAATCACCAGCCAGATAAAGTAAAAAAGGGCTATAATTCGTAAGACCCTTTTTGGTTCTCTAATTAATCTATAAATCCATTCCATTCCATGTTTTTGCATCCACAATGGTGCTCGGGGTATTTTGCCAGAAAGGACATCAAAACTACCACCTACACCCATACATACTGGAACATTTAATCTACTTAAATTTTTAGTAATCCATTTTTCTTGTTTGGGTACCCCCATACCTACCAACAATATATCTGGTCTCTTTTCTTCAATTTCTTTGATAATTTCTTTTTCCTCTTTATTATCAATTTTATTACCAATTTTAATATCTTTTACTTTTAAATCATCAATTTTACTACCATTACTCTTATCATTTATTATTGCACCTTCAGAGTCTTCAGAATTAAAATAACCGTGATGAGTCCCCACTATTTTTATTCCTGGATATTCCTTAATTAAGTTTTCAGCAGCCTTTTTAGCAATACCAGGAGAAGCACCTAACAAATATAGAGAATATCCCTTCTTGGCAGTTAATTGACATACGTTATATATTATATCTATACCAGTTACCCGCTCAACTAAAGGACAATTTAAAGTAATGGTTGCCCACAAAATACCTGCCCCATCAGGGGTAACTAAATCTGCAGATTTTAATATAGCCTGATATTCAGGATCTTTCCTTGCTCGCAGTATAGCCAGAGTATCGGGAGTAACTACAAAATGGGGTTTTTTGGAAATTACAAATTCTTCTATCCTTTGAGCAGCTTCTTGATTAGTTACCTGATCAATGCCCACCTGAAAGAGTTTGATCCTACCCATAGAAATATCTCTTTCAATAATCAATTCCTCTGCTTGCACCTTATTCTTCAAAAATTCAAAGGTTATCCAACCAAAAGCGGTTAAAATTAATAACCAATAAAAACTCTGATACTCAGAAATAATGATGGCTGATAGACTCAGATACAAAGAGATGCCAATAATACTTAAATTAGCTCCTCGAGGAGAAAAACCATAAGATTGTAATTTTTGACGTAACTTACTTTCAGAAAAAGATGAAAAGTTCTCTTCATCTTCCTGACGAATATAGTTTGCTATAATAGAATAAGAAGAATCTATTAGCGGTACCCCTAAAATTAAAATAGGGATCAATAAAGTTAAAGCAGCAGTACTCTTGGATACCCCTACCATAGCAATTACCGCTAATATAAATCCAAAAGACATATAATAAGAAGAAAAATTACCCCGAGGAAGATATTTAATATAAATAAATGATACCGTGGCTATAATTAAGGACAGAATTTCTGCCAAAATTAATCCTTGTCTCTGGATAAGAGATACTGCTAAAAAAGTCAGAGAGGCAATAAAGATAATATAGGGAGTAATGCCTGCTAATTCATCGGTCTGGCTGATAGAATTGGTGATACTTACCAGCCAGATTATAGTCAAGGGGATGGACAAATATTTAAGATAAATATACCCTCCAGAGGAAGAAGGGTCTCGCAAAAATTCTATTTTAATTCCAGAATAGATTATAATTAAAGAAATTAAAACCTGAAATATAAGTTTAACCCCTACCGAGAGTCCCTTTTTTCTATCTACTCTCCCTAAGACAATCATCAGTATACTAGAGATGGCAATACCTATAGCTTTAGACATTATTCCACTTTCTAACATATATTTATATCTATTCCTTTAATTATTTCTTTTTTTATAACTTTATTTTCCGTACTGTTTCTTATCTTTTTCTTCCTTAACCTAAAACTTAATTAACTTAATTCGACAAAAATATTTAAAATCCTTTTTTAAAAATACATTTTTCCCGATTAACTAGTAAATATTTTCTTTAAACCAATGAACCGTCTTTTTTAAACCTGCTGACAAGTCAACTTCAGGTTGCCATCCCAAAACTTCCTTAATTAGATGGCAATCCAAAATATTCTTCCTTAAATCCCCTGCTCGGGGTGGTCCATAATTTGCGGGATGAGGAAATTTAATAATTTCTTTTAAAAGAGAAAAGAGCTCATTTACAGAAGCCCCTCTTCCTACTCCCAGATTAAAACCATTAAATTTAAATTCTTTTTCAATTTCTTCTCCCTGAATGACCTTAGATAATTTTAACACATTTTGCAGAGCGAGTAAATTAGCTCGAGCTACATCTTCTACATAAATATAATCTCTGATATATTCTCCATCACCATTTATAGTAGGAATCTCACCTTTTAACATCCTTTGAATAAATATAGCGATTACCCCGGCTTCACCGTAAGGGTCCTGACGTGACCCGTAGACATTTCCATATCTTAGTGAAACATAAGGTAGATTATAATTTTTTCTATAAAAATCAAGATAATGTTCTACAGTGACTTTACTAATTCCATAGGGAGATTGAGGTCTAAAAGGATATTTTTCAGTAATAGGAAACTGTTGTGGTTCACCATATATAGTACCTCCACTGGAGGCAAACACTATTCCCTGGACTTGGTAATTTACACAACATTGTAATAAATTTAGAGAACCTAAGATATTAGTCTGGGCATCAAACAAAGGGTCTTTTACCGAAAGAGATACGCTAATCTGAGCAGCTTGATGACATACATAATCCGGCTTTTCTCGTTTAAACATTTCAGCGAGTCCTTCTTGATTGGTAATGTCTAAATTATAAAACTTAACTTTTTTATTTAAATTTTCCATTCTTCCTGAAGATAAATTATCAACTACTACCACTCTATAATTATTTTCGATAAGCAAATCTACAATGTGTGAAGCGATAAAACCCGCTCCACCAGTAACCAAAACTTTCTTTTTCATAATGACAAATTTAGTGCCTGGCACCTTTTTTGTCACCTCCTTTTTCCTATAATTAATTACCATACTATAACTAAAGCAATTACACTGCAGATGATGCTAATCCCCCATAATAAGAGAACTACGTTTCGATGTGTTATACCCTGAGCTAAAAGACGATGGTGAAGATGCCCTTGGTCTGCTTGGAAAATAGGATGATGACTTCTATATCTCCTCCAGATAGCAAAAAGGGTATCGAAAATAGGCAGAGCCAGAATAATAATAGGAATAAAAATAAAGAAGGCCTGCTCACTCTTTAGTACCCATAAAGCCCCTATAGAAGCTAGCATAAAACCCGCGAAAGTACTACCCGAATCTCCTAAAAATATCTTTGCAGGGTAAAAGTTATATTTCAAGAAAGATAGCATACTCGCAGCCAGAGCAATAGATATAAGATTAAGAGAAGTAAAATTCTGTTTTAATCCTAAAATAAAAAAAGTAATTAAGGTAATAATGGTAACCCCGCAGGCCAACCCATCCAAACCATCTATTAGGTTGATAGAATTAGTAATGCCTACTATCCAGAAGATTAAGAAAGGATAAAAGAGATAACCTAACAAATCAAAACTTTTTAACTGATTTACTATAAAACTATTTATTAAATTACTGTTATATATAATCACCAATAAAGCTGGTATCATTTGAATTACGAATTTATATTTAGGGGAGAGATCTACAATATCATCTACTACACCTAATAACAGAATAATTACCCCACCTATCAAAAGAGTTTTAAACTGTCCTTCTATCTGCACTATAAACAGCAAACTCAATAAAAAACCAAAAAATATAACTATCCCTCCTAAATTGGGGGTAGCTTCCTCATGTACTTTGCGGTGACCGGGTAAATCTACCATATTTTGTTTTTTTCCAACGCGAGCCATATAAGGAGTTAAGATATAGGAAACAACAAAAGCGATAACGCCAACTTCTATATATTTCAATAAACATTCTCCTCTTTTTTAAAATTAGCCAATTTATCGATGGGTTGGTTTATAAATTCGCTAATTTATTTGGCCAATTCTTTCTTTAAATTTTCTATACCAGCTACCGGTGAAGGATCAATCTGATTTAATATAGCTAAATAATAGCTCACTAAATCGCCCAAATAGATTAGTGAAAACATCCGAGCCAATTTACTCTTACCTTTAGTGGTGCAAACTATAAACTCTGCTACTTTATCTTCGATAATCTTTCGGGTAATCTCTCTTCTTTGTTCTATCCGCAAAGACCCCTCCTCTTTGTCTTCCAAATAAATAATTTTAACCTGTCGGTTTATATTATTTTCTATTTCATAACCAACAATTTCGTTATGATTTAATTCAGAAAATACATTCCAGAAACAGGGCCATTTACTGTTTTCATTCATCTGAGTTTTCCAGCGCATGGCGACTGCTTCTAATAATCCTTCAGAACCATAAACCAAAGGTAGATATTGGTATAAGTTCAAAGCTATCTTTTTAGCCAGATTATTTTTAAGGGGAGATCTACTTCTATATTCTTTAGAGAGTTCCTCTAGAACATTGACCGTTTCTTTTATCTCTTCATTTCTTCCTTTTATCAAACCTAACTTTTCTAATACTTTTAATATAGGAAAGAATAAATAGGAAATGGCGGCTCGAGGCTGAATCCCTGATGGTACTTTAATAATAGGAAAGTTATTTTCTATGGATAGAGTTTCGAATTTACCTCCTGAAGTTAAAGCAATAACTCTGGCTTTAACTTTTAGACACTTTTTTAAAGTAGAGAGAGTTTCTTCGGTATTCCCAGAGTAACTTACTGCAAAAACTAAAGAATCTTTATTTACAAACTTAGGGATATCGTAACCGCGAATAACTATTATGGGAATAGGTAATTCGTCAGCCAAATAAGTAGATAGTAAATTCCCTCCTATGGCAGACCCTCCCATCCCCAATACCACAATATTTTTTAATTTCTGGACAGAAATAGGGGATATTTGGGAGGAAATGGAAAATTCTTGGCCTAAACGTAAAGCATCTTTCATCTTCTGAGGAAAATCCTCTAACAACTCTATCATATTGGCCTTATCTAGCACAGAAAAATTTCCCTCTAATATTATCCTTACATTCTCTTTACTTTTTCTTATCTCCTCCATAATCTATCCTGCCCTCCCCTCAATTATTTTTACTTTATGTCTATATTCTCATATTTTATAACATATCACACAACCATCGCATACTCAAGCACAAAAATGACAAATTTAGTGCCAGGCACTTTTTTTGTCTAAAGGTAAAAAAAGGTGCCTGGCACTAAATTTGTCATTTATTTAAAAGGCTCAGGGAGCCGCAGATAACCAGGGATAAAAACCAATGTCTCCACCTGTTGCACTCCAATAAGCCCAATCGCTTGAAATGGTGGTATTATTAGGATTTCTAGGATATTTGGGACCAGCAGCGTCCCCCCACCAATTATACAATGCTTTAATAGTATGGGGAGTTTCATTGCTAACACCATGAATGCTGTTCCCGGTAATATTATTCTTTCCAACACTTCCTCCTTCTCCTCCCCCAATGTCCGGATTAACTAAAGCGCCCCAAGTCAAATTATAATCAATTAATACTCCATAACTATTATTATTAATAGTATTATAAGAAATAATCGGGGTAGCACTCTCTCGACAATAGATACCAGTATTACTATTATTGCTTATATCATTTCTGGTAATCTCAGATGAAGAATTACCACAGGTACGTATTCCATACTGATTAGAAACTATAGAATTATTTTTAATTATCCCTGCTCCTCCTGTAGCAATCTCTATTCCACTATAGTTATTGTTTTTAATATTATTATTCTCAATAGTAGGGCTAGAATTGCTATAGTTTATACCATAACTAGTATTATTTTGTATTATGTTATTGTTTATACTTATGAAGGAATAATTGTTAAAATATATTCCAACACTAGTGCTATTATTGCCATCGATAGTAAATCCAGATATTGTGACATTATCGGCTTCAATAGTAATTAAATTTCCAGCATATCCAAGTCCGTTTATAAAAGTAGATTCCTTTCCAGCTCCCTGGAGAACAATTCCTTTATTTATTATCAACTTTTCATTATAAGTCCCTGCGGCTACTATAACCGATTTTCCAGGTGGAACTGTAACTATCCCCTCAGCTATGGTGTTAAAGGGGTGGGTTTCGGTCCCATCTTCTGTCCCGCTGGCATTTCCTGCATCTACATAAGTATTGGGGTCATACTCTATTATTGCGGTTACGGCAGAGCTTTGATTACCGGCGGCATCGCAAGAAGTAACCGATATATTGTTGGTTCCTTCAGAAAGATTATAAGAATAAGACCAATCTGTGGATAAATTAAGAGAAATAACTACTGTTCCGTTTAGCCATATAGAAGAGCTAGCTTCTTTATTACCAGATAAAATCTGAATAGAAATATTAGTAGGAGTAATAACCTCATTTAAAGTAGGAACTGCTGGAGAAATAGTATCTAATATAAT
>Ga0210015_1000317_pt1 | contig 51203 bp, 47 predicted proteins | sample CryGeymeta201522_FD_185471 | JGI IMG/M metagenome (GOLD analysis project Ga0210015, IMG submission 185471) | Groundwater microbial communities from Crystal Geyser aquifers in Utah, USA - Crystal Geyser metaG 2015-22 (SPAdes) (version 2) | ecosystem: Environmental > Aquatic > Deep subsurface >...
TTCAGTGGTGATAGCTTAGATCCTTGATGTGAAATTCAGCGAGCTGGTCAGCCCTGAACTTGTTTCAGGGTTGGAGCGGAATAGTTTCGAACTTGTAAAGGAGAAGGGCTCTATCAGATATTATACCAAACCCGGGTTGGATAAACTAATCAGAATAGATTATCACGGTTCCAGGGAAGTGCCGACCGTGACTTGCGAAGCCATTCTGAAAGCTGCCGGACTGAAGCAGAGGAGAAAAATGGGATGATAGAACTGAAATACTCTCTGATAATTGAAGCAACGGATGACCCCATCTTTTTTGGCTTCTATTCTCCAGACCTGGAAGGTTTTACCGGTATAGGGCATTCCGTAGAAGACTGCCTCTTATAAAGCAAAGTGGGGAATGGAAGAGCACGTTGCTCTTTTGAGAGAAAGGGAATTGCCTGTTCCCAGAGTCAACCTTTCCCCAACCATCATAATACAGAACGAGAAGCAGCTGGAGACAGTAGCAAAGACTTAGTTTGCAGCCATTAGGTTGCTATAAGTAGCACTACACGAACTAAAAACAAAATGGAATCCCCGTTACGTCCTTATTTAACACACATCCCCATGTTTTTTTCAGTGGAGCTAGATTCCACCGGTACTGTATCTCAATCTCTATTTGCTCCGGTTTAGCGGTAAGCCTAATAGCCAAGGCATCTAATATAGAACAATACTTGTGCCTCACATGAGTGGAGGCGTACATTCCCCCGAGACTATTCTTGGGGTGATACAAGAGGCACTCCGGTGAGCAATACCCTGAATGTAGAGAAGCAATCAATTGAAAGATACCTGAGGCAGGACAGACTGCCCCATATATGGCCATGCCATTCCATTTGCCACTGGCTTAAAACTGGCAAACCCGGAGCTAAAAGTGGTGGTATTCTCCGGGGATGGGGATCTGGTAGCTATAGGTGGCAACCATTTAATACACGCGGCACGCCGTAATATTGATATGACTTGAGAATCTGTAGTTGCCTGATTTATCAGGCGGGAAAGCCCAATAAATTGGGCAACTACTGGGCTCTCACCTCACCACAATACTGACTACCCGCTTGGGAACATAGATGATATTCAGAATCTTCCTACCGTCAGTATATGCCTTAACCCGCTCCCGTGCCAACACCAGCTCTTTAACTTCAGCCTCGCTTACTGACGCAGACACAACCACCTTATCGCGTAACTTGCCATTTATTTGTATCGGTAAAGTAATCTGCTCCTCCTTAACCAGCTCTTCATCAAAGTTTGGCCAGGATTCATTGTGAATGCTATAAGGATGTCCAGTTCTAATCCATAACTCTTCAGCGAGATGAGGAGCAGTCGGAGCTAGAAGAAGCAAAAAACAGCTAATAGCCTCCTGCCATAATGGTATTGATACATTTCTCGCTATGTCTACTTCAGACAGATAGTTGGTAAACTCCATAAGGCTAGCTAGCATAGTGTTAAAGCGAAATCTCTCCAAATCTTCAGTTACTTTCTTAATCGTCTTATGGATGAAGTGGCGAAGTTCTTTCTCCGTCTCAGGCTCAACAGCCCGGCTAGCATATTGTTTTTCTACTAAGCCCCATGCCTTGTTTAGCCAACGGCTTATACCGACAATGCCATTATCGCTCCATTCCCCTCCCAATTCCCAAGGTCCAATAAACATAAGATAGCCACGAACAGCATCAGCTCCTAATTCAGCCACATATTCATCTGGAGCAACTACATTGCCTTTAGATTTACTCATCTTCGCACCACGATAAATTATGGTGCCTTGATTGAAAAGATGGGTAAAGGGCTCACCAAAGTCAACTAAGCCCATATCTCTCAATGCTTTTATAAAAAAACGGGCATAAAAGAGGTGCATGACCGCATGCTCAGCCCCACCAGTATACAAATCCACAGGTAACCAATATTTTACCTTTTCGGTATCAAAGGGAGCTTCGTCAGTTTTGGGGCTGGTATAACGCAAGAAATACCAGGAGGAGCACATAAAGGTATCCATGGTATCAGTCTCCCTTTGTGCTGGCCCAGAGCACTTGGGGCAGGTAGTATTGACAAAAGATGGGCAGTACTTCAGTGGAGATTCTCCCGTGGGCTTAAATTCGGCATCAGGAGGAAGCAAAACGGGTAGATCTTTTTCTGGCACCGGGACTATGCCGCATTTGTCACAATAAACCAGAGGTATTGGTGCACCCCAATACCTCTGCCGAGAAATAAGCCAATCACGAAGGCGATAGCTGACAGTCCGCCTACCCCAGCCCTTCTCTTCAAGCAAATCACAGATTGCCTCATATCCTTGCTCACTCGATAACCCGGTAAATTGCCCAGAGTTTATCATTATGCCTAACTCAGCATATGCTTGAGTTAGCTCACCACCCGACCAATCTGGAGGCACAATGACAGGACGAATAGGAAGATGAAACTTTTGAGCAAAATCAAAATCTCGTTCATCATGAGCCGGAACTCCCATTACAGCACCGGTGCCATAAGTGGGCAATACATAATCAGTGATCCAAACAGGTACCCTCTCCCTATTTAATCTGTTGATAACATAGCTGCCGAGGAAGACACCCGTTTTATCCCTGCCCAAGGCTGTCCTCATATACTCGGGTTGTCGCCGACACCAGGCAACATATTCTGCTACCTCAGCTTTCTGCTCTGGAGTGGTTAATTGCCCGACCAAGGGATGCTCAGGGGACAGCAGGAAAAAGGTGACACCAAAAATAGTATCAGGGCGAGTGGTGAACACCCTTATCTCTTTTTGTTCTAATCCTTCATGTTCCAGAGCGAAAAAAATCTCGGCACCATCGCTCTTACCAATCCAGTTCTTCTGCATTATCTTTATTCGTTCTGGCCAGTTTATGCCGCTAAAGTCAAGGAGTTCCTCGGCATATTTGGTAATTCGAAAGAACCATTGCTCTAAATCTTTTTTCGTTACTGTTGTACCACAGCGTTCACAAGATCCCTCACCCACTACCTGTTCATTAGCCAGCACAGTTTGACATTTAGGACACCAGTTAACTGGTGCTTTAGCTCGGTAAGCCAATCCAGCATGATAAAGCTTCAGAAAAAACCATTGCGTCCATTTATAGTACTCGGGTAGACAGGTAATCACCTCGCGGTTCCAGTCATAAATCGCCCCCATGCTTTTGAGCTGGTGACGCATCTTTTCTATATTGTTCATCGTCCACTCATAAGGATGAATCCCGCGACTGATGGCAGCGTTTTCTGCCGGTAGTCCAAAAGCATCAAAACCCATGGGGTGAAGCACATTATAACCCTGCATCCTCTTAAATCTGGCATAAACATCAGAAGGTGCCATAGCATACCAATGTCCGATATGAAGGTCTCCCGAGGTATAAGGAAACATAGTCAGGCAGTAAAATTCTGGACGATTATCCCCCTCTTTAACTTCATAAATACGGTCTATAGCCCATTTCTCCTGCCACCTCTTCTCAATTTCCTGAGGATTATATTTATGAGCCATGTAGCAAAAGTTTAGCTCAATCCAAAACAAATTAAAAGGTCACTTAAGAAAACATCAGAGGCATCTCCTACTTGATTGAGAAGGAGATGCCTCTGTAAGAGACCAGTTTTCCTCGACCTTTAGGGGGAAGCCAGTTTTAAGCCTTCCCGATTCGGAATACCTTCGTGCCACAAACAGGGCAGGTGCCTTGTACCGCCGGTCTGCCGTTCTTGAGTGTCATTGGCCGTGGGTTTCTGATCTCCCTCTTCTGTCGGCACTTCATGCAGTAAGCCGTTGCCATTATTACCTCCTTTCCAGATCTATTTTCATTATTGTTAATACACGAGTGATATTTTGTCAATACCTTTAGCCTAATTTTTCAAGATTTTTGTTGCGAATTCATTATGTTATAATGTGCATACTTAGCTTTGTTCCAAAAATAAGGGGGTGAATTTGAAGAAAGGTAAGAAATTTGTCGCCTGGTTTGATGAACTTGGCAAAGAAGACATCCCTTTAGCCGGTGGCAAGGGAGCGAATTTAGCTGAAATGACACGCGCTGGTATACCTGTACCACCAGGATTTATCGTCACTTCAGATGCCTATTTTCATTTCCTCAACCGAGCTGGGCTGGAACAAGAAATGCGCCAGCTTCTTGAACCTCTAGATGTAGAAGATAGCCAAAAGCTTAAAGAGGTTAGCGATAAGGTCAAAAAGAAAATTTTTGCTTCCTCCATGCCCGAAGAAATAGCCAATGAAATTAAGGAAGCTTACGGGAAACTAGGTAGAGGGTTAGTAGCAGTTCGCTCTTCAGCTACTGCCGAAGATTTGCCAGAGGCTTCCTTTGCCGGACAGCAAAGGACATTCTTAAATATTCAAGGTGAAGACGAATTATTAAAGGCAGTGCAGGGTTGTTGGGCTTCCTTGTTCGAGCCTCGGGCTATCTTCTATAGAGAGCAACAGGGATTTGACCACCTCAAGGTAGGATTGGCTGCGCCAGTCCAGCAGATGGTGCAGTCAGAAACCTCGGGTGTTATGTTCACCGTGGAACCCTTAACTAATGATACAGGCTGCATCATTATCGAGGCAGTCTATGGACTGGGTGAGGCTATTGTCTCGGGCGAGGTAACCCCGGATTACTATGTGGTTGACAAAACAAACCTGACCATCATTGATAGACAAATAGCCAGGCAAGAGTGGCAAATAATCAAGAATCCCCAACCTCATGGCATAGAAGAAAGCAACATTAAGATTTCTGTACCCAACCCAAAACAATCTCAGCAAAAGTTAGTTGATAGCGATATTATCACCCTGGCCAAGTTGGGTAAATCTCTTGAAGCGCTATATCAATTTCCTCAAGACATCGAATGGGCAAAACAAGATGGCAAGATATTCATCGTACAAACTCGTCCCATAACCACTTTGGGTATAAAAGAGGAGAGGCTAACTGAAATCAAGGCTGAACCGTTACTTGTTGGTGAAGCTGCTAGCTTGGGTATAGCCTCTGGCGTCGTCAAAGTCATTTTTGGTGCTTCACAGATAAACCAGGTGAAAAGCGGTGATGTTTTGGTAGCTGAGATGACCTCGCCGGATTTTGTCCCGGCTATGAAGCGAGCTAGTGGCATTGTTACCGATCGAGGTGGCAGAACCTCTCACGCCGCTATTGTCAGCCGTGAGCTGGGCATTCCTTGTGTCGTGGGCACAAGGAATGCCACCAAAATCCTTAAGGATGGTCAGGTAATCACAGTAGATGGCTCTCGCGGCCGAATTTATCAGGGCAAGGTAGGGGGAGAGAAATTACTTGTGCGTAGCGCTGTTATGAGAAGGAAATTCCAGACTAAAACAAAGGTCTATGTCAACCTGGCTCACCCTGATTTGGCTGATAAAGTGGCGGCAAGAGATGTTGATGGAGTTGGCTTACTTCGAGCTGAATTCATCATGGCTCAAATCGGAGAGCACCCTCGCTTTATACTCCATGAAGGAAGGGAAAAGGAATTTATCAATAAGTTAGCTCAGGGCGTAACCGCATTCACCCGGGCCTTTTATCCCCGTCCTGTGGTTTATCGAACCAGCGATTTTAAGACGAACGAATATAGAAATCTAAAAGGTGGAGAAGAGTTTGAGCCATCTGAGGAAAACCCCATGCTTGGCTATCGAGGTTGCTCCCGTTACATCAAGGAACTTGACGCTTTCAAGCTCGAAGTTGAGGCAATCAAGAAAGTCAGGGAAAGATATCATAACCTCTGGGTGATGATACCCTTCGTGCGATTGCCGAGCGAAATGGCGCAAATTAAGCAAATATTCGCAGCCAATGAATTATCCAGCTCTCCTGATTTCAAGTTGTGGATGATGGTTGAAGTGCCTTCCAATGTCATCCTCATTGAGGAATTCCTAGACACAGGTATAGATGGGATCTCCATCGGCTCTAACGATTTGACGCAACTTATTCTCGGCATAGATAGGGATAGTCCCGTGCTGGCGGATATATTCGATGAAAGAAATGAGGCAGTAATGCAAGCTATGGAAAGAGTCATCACCACATGCCGTGGAAAAGGCGTCACTTCTTCTATCTGTGGACAAGCTCCCTCTTTTTACCCTGAAGTTACCGAGAAACTGGTACAATGGGGGATTACGTCAGTCTCCGTTAGCCCTGATATGATAGACAAGACAAGGGAAATAATTGCCGCTGTGGAGACAAAACTGAAAATCAACTAAAATCAAAAATCAAAGTGACAAATTAAAAAACAAAAAATTTTGCATGTTGCTCTGTATTTTTGCCTTTTGCATTTTAAGTTTTGATTTTCGAATGATAACTTGCCGATTCAACATACGTGAGCGAATTGAAGAAAGGGAAGAAAGCCTTTCGCCTTATGCCACTAAGAGCAGATATAGTCGTGGGCGTATGAAAAAGGAGGAGCTATGTCCTATAAGAACTTGCTTCCAGCGCGACCGGGACCGCATTATTCATTCCAAAGCTTTTCGCCGCCTGAAACATAAGACACAGGTTTTTATCGCTCCCTTAGGAGACCATTATGTCACTAGGCTTACCCATACGTTAGAAGTAGCTCAAATCGCCAGGACAATAGCCCGAGCACTTAATCTTAATGAAGACCTAACCGAGGCTATTGCTTTAGGACATGACTTAGGGCATACTCCTTTCGGTCATATAGGCGAAGAGGTATTAAACGAATTATACCCAGAAGGCTTCCGACACAACGAACAAAGCTTACGAGTAGTCGATTCACTGGAAAGGGAAGGGCAAGGACTGAATCTTACCTGGGAAGTGCGAGACGGTATTCTCAATCATTCCAAGGGACAAATTAACATACTTGGAGAAGGATGGGGAGACGTTGGCACTTTGGAAGGACAAGTATGTAAGATAGCCGACACTGTGGCTTACATTAACCATGATGTCGAAGATGCCACAAGAGCTAACATTATTTCGCAGAATGACTTGCCCGAGTTAGTGAGAAAAACTTTAGGGCATACACATTCGCAGCGAATTAATTCTCTGGTTTGTGACATTATAGGTTGTTCTTGGTCGGTTAGCGGGCTTGCCAATGCAACGGAGCCCCCTGGGCTTAACCCCTCAGCGACGAAGCCCGCTATAACCATGAGCCCTGAAGTTCTTAGAGCTGCCGATATCCTGCGCCAGTTTTTGTTTGATAAGGTGTATAACCCGAGCTTAGCCGGAGAGGAAGCAGAGAGAGCAAGAAGAGTGGTGCGCCTCTTATATTCTTATTTTTTAAGACATGAAGAGGAATTGCCCCCAGAATTTGCCCTGAGTTTGGCTCAGGGCAGCAAAAAACGCAAAATCATCGATTACATTGCCGGAATGACTGACCAGTATGCATTGCGTCTAGCAGAACAAATATCCCTATGAGTGTAATATCTGAAATAAAACAAAGAATAGATATTGTAGAGCTCGTCTCGGAATATATTCCTTTGCAAAAGGCGGGGCGCAATTTTAAAGGTCTGTGCCCCTTTCATAGTGAGAAGCACCCCTCGTTTTTTGTCTTTCCTGAGCAACAGACCTGGCATTGCTTTGGTGCCTGTGGCAGTGGTGGTGATGTCTTTTCTTTCCTGATGAAGAAACTTGGCCTTGATTTTAGCCAAGTCCTTCGCCTCTTAGCCCAAAAAGCTGACGTAACTTTAGGCCCACCGGGAACATTAGAAAAGAGGAAAGAGGAAGAAGATGATGGGAGAATTGAAAAGGAGAAGTTATTCCGCATTAATGAAGCGGCAGCGGAATTCTATCATCACTTATTATTAAATGCGGAAGAGGGGAAAATAGCCAAGGGCTATCTGGCCAAGAGAAAACTCACATCTGAAACTATAAAAGAATTCCGTCTGGGCTTAAGTCCCGATAGCTGGGAGGCGGCTAAGAAATACTTAATAAACAAAGGATACGAGGAAAGAGATTTGATCAGCGGTGGCTTGATAATAGAGAAGGAAGGAGGGGGCAGTTATGACCGCTTTCGTAATCGGCTTATGTTTCCCATTTGTGATATTCAGGGACATGTTACTGGCTTTGGCGCCAGGGCCCTGGATGATTCCCTGCCTAAATACCTTAACTCACCCCAAACAATAGTCTTCGATAAAGGTGGTACCCTCTATGGTATTGATAAGGCTATAGTGGCCGCCAGGAAGAAAAATTCCCTAATAATTGTGGAAGGCTATATGGATGTTCTCCTGCTTCATCAATTTGGTTGGCAAAATGTAGTTGCTTCAATGGGAACTTCTTTAACGGAAAAACAGGTGGACATTATTAAAAAACTGACTAGAAACATATTACTCGCTCTTGATGCTGACGCTGCGGGGGAAGAGGCTATTTTACGAGGCATGGAGGTAATAAACCGCTCTGGGGATAAGAAAGTAATACCGGTGCCCCTTTGCTCAGGGCTGGTAAGATACGAAGGCATACTTGACGCGGAAATAAAAGTTATCACTTTGCCGCTAAACAAAGATCCTGATGAGGTGGTAAGTGAAAACCCCAATCTATGGCAAAATCTGGTGGGGCAAGCCCTCCCTATATTGGATTTTGCCTTTCACACTGTGGTAAGCAAGGTGGATACTGATAAAGCCAAGGATAAATCTTTAGCGATACAAAAACTATTGCCCTTAATCGAGGAAATAAAAGACCCACTAAGGCAAGCTCAATATGTGCAAAAATTGGCACACGAATTAAAACTCAGTGAACCCATTCTATTAGCTTATATAAGAAAAGCCAAATCCAGCGGAATGAAACAAAAAACCACTGAGCTAGCAGAAAAATCGCGCTTCTCTCGCCACCTTGCCTCCAGTGTTGTTGAGGAGTACTGCTTAGCTCTGCTATTTCAATACCCGGAGCTTCATGAGCTAACCCGGGAACTTCTGCCAGAACATTTTCAACATACGGAGAACCGTGAGCTTTTTATCCAATGGCAAAATTGCCAGGATATTTCCCACCTCCAAGGCGAACTTGACACTACATTATCAGAACATTTATACTATTTGTTGAATAAGCGTTTCCCACCACCTCTACAACAAAGTGCTAAAAAGCGAGAATTTGATTTTCAGGCTTGTGTCCTTCGCTTGCAAGAAGAGCTATCACGGACACTGCAGACGGCAAAAAAACTTACTCTTGAACTCACCAGAGAGAAAGAAGGTTCAAATGCTGAACTGACGAATCCTGAATCAAGTTCAGGACAACAGCTCAAAGAAACTTTTTATAGGGAGGCAAAGGAAATAAAACAATGGACCCAATCGAGAGAGAAGACGAGGAACTAGATAAGGAAGAAATATCAGAGCTCGCCAAAGAGGAAGAAGATGATGGTATCATAGCTGAGGTTAGCACTGTTGAGGAAAGCACTATAGAAGGTACTGCGGAAATTCTTCCTGAAGAAATTGCGCCTCAGATAGCGTTAGAAGAACATGAAATAATTGATGACTCCACTCGCATGTACCTTCAGGAAATTGGCAGAGTACCGCTTCTTAGCGCTAGTGAAGAGGTAACCATAGCCCGCAAGATAGAGCAGGGTAGATTTCTGGAAAAAATCGAAGATACACATTTCAAGAGATACAAAAGATTCCCATCAGGAGTTGATATAGTTGTCTACCTGATTTCGCGGCTTTCTAAACACTATCCTATTATTCAGATCATCCAAGAATACTTACATATTGATGTATCCTGCGGCTTGGTAAAGACAATCACAGATCCCAAATTCCGCTCCACCGTTGATGGTGTTGTCGATTTCTCATTGCTATCCGCTATTGCCCAGAAGACGGATAAAGAGACTAGTGCCGTGGAAGAAGCCATCATGAATATTTCCTTAAGTAGCCAGTTATTACCTCCGCAGATACTCTCCCACATTGGGAGAAAAACCTCGTGGCAGGAAGTCAAAGCCCTATTAGGTAATGGGAAATTTCTCTCCAAAATTAGCTCTCGGGAAAATCAGTTAAAGACTTATTTCGAGAAGGTAAGGTCCGAGGGCAAGAAAGCGGAGAAACATCTCAGCGAAGCCAACCTCCGTTTAGTTGTTAGCATAGCCAAGAAATACCTCGGGCATGGCATGTCCTTTCTTGACCTTATCCAAGAAGGAAACATCGGGCTTATGCGGGCAGTAGAAAAGTTCCAGTACAGGAAAGGTTATAAGTTCAGTACTTATGCCACCTGGTGGATCCGACAAGGAATAACCCGGGCCATAGCTGACCAATCTCGCATTATACGCATTCCAGTACACATGGTAGAAACGATCAATAAGTTATTACGAACAATGCGGCAACTGACTCAAGAATTGGGACATGAGCCAAGTTACGAGGAAAGTGGAGAGCGCTTGAATATAAGCCCGGAAAGAGTGGAGGAGGTTTTGGACTTGTTTCACCACGAGCCAGTATCCTTAGAAACACCAATTGGTGAAGATGCGGACAGTCGCCTTGGTGACTTCGTCCCAGATGAAACCAGTTTGGCACCAACTGAAGCTGCTGCCAGGCAACTACTGAAGGAGCAAATAGATAGGATCCTCGACGAGCTTAGCGAGCGAGAGAAAAAGGTATTACAATTTAGATTTGGCCTCAAGGACGGACATGCTCGAACCTTGGAAGAAGTGGGGAAAGAATTCAATGTGACTCGGGAAAGGATACGACAAATCGAGGGCAAAGCTTTACGCAAGCTACGCCACCCTAGCCTCAGCCGCAAACTTAAAGACTACTTGGATTGATGCCAACCACCGGCAAGCATATTCATAATGTTCTTAGGTAATTTGCCGCGTGTTAGCGATTTGGTCAATTTCCGCATCTCATAGAATTGATTTAGAAGCTGGTTAACGTCCTGGGGTGCAGTGCCACTACCACGAGCAATGCGGCGACGCCGGCTGCCATCAATAATAGTGGGATTATGCCTTTCTTCATAAGTCATAGACAAGATAATAGCTTCCACTTTTTTCAATCTTTTCTCACCCTCGTCGCCAGACAAATAAGGGTAACCCTGAACTTGTTTCAGGGCGAGTGTCTCGATGAGTTGTCCCAGTGGGCCCATCTTGCGAACTTGGCGTATCTGATCCATAAAGTCTTCAAGGTCAAATCCAGCAGTGCGCACTTTCTTTTCCCACTTTTTCGCCTGCTCCGGGCTAATATTTTTTTCTGCTCGCTCGATGAAACTGAGGATGTCTCCCATGCCCAGAATGCGCGAGGCTAAACGGTCAGGGTAAAAAGGTTCCAAGGCATCAACCTTCTCACCGGTACCGAGGAACTTTATTGGCACCCCAGTAATAAACCTGATGGATAAGGCGGCTCCGCCTCTGGCATCACCATCCATCTTCGTTAGGATAAGACCGGTAAGCCCAATTCGACTATGAAATTCTTGAGCTATCTTGACCGCCTCTTGGCCAGTCATAGCATCCACCGTAAGTAATACCTCGGAAGGCTGTAAGGTAGATTTCATTTCAGCCAACTCAGCCATCATAGCCTCGTCAATATGCAGACGTCCTTGCGTGTCAACAATCACCCAGCTTGATGCTAGTTCCTTTGCCTTCTTGAGGGCACGGAGACAAATACTTACTGGCATTACCTTGTTTTCATTCTGAGCCAAAGTGTCAAAATAAACAGGTATATTTCGTTGCTCACCCAGTAATTTGAGTTGTTCTATAGCGGCGGGACGGCGAGTATCAGCAGCTACTAACAACGGGGATTGCCCCTCCTGTTTGAGCTGGACAGCTAGCTTTACCGCCGTAGTGGTTTTACCTGACCCCTGTAGCCCCACTACCAGAACCATCGAAGATGGCTGCACAGTAGGGGCGAGCATGCTCGCCCCTACTAAATGACTGCGTTCTCCGCCTAAAATGGCAATTAATTCTTCGTTGACAATTTTGATGACTTGTTGCGCCGGCGTCAGACTGTTCAATACTTCAGCAGCAAGAGCACGCCCTCTTACCCGAGACAGCAGCTCCTTGACTACCTTGAAATTCACATCGGCTTCCAAAAGCGCTAGCCGCACCTGGCGCAAAGCTTCATCAACATCTCCTTCACTGAGTTTACCCTTCCCCTTAAGTTTATCAAATACACTAGTTAACTTTTGCGTCAAAATTTCCAGCATAAAACCTCAATCACATTCTATTCCTAGCAAAGTCCTGCAGTCAATCTCTTCTACTATATCTATGATCCTTGATTTCAAACTAGAACCCCCATTGCAATTAACTCAGAATCAGGATACTATATAGATTCGATGCAACAGATCTGGGCGCCATGGAGGATAGAATACATCAGGAAGGCTAACGAGGCTGGCTGTATTCTGTGTCAAAAACCCAAGGAGAATAATGACGAAGCAAGCTTTATTCTCTACCGCGGAAAAAATAACTTCGTGCTATTGAACATTTATCCCTATAATCCCGGGCATTTAATGGTAGCTCCCTATCGGCATACAGCTAATTTAGCCGACCTGACAGAGTCGGAAGTAATAGAACACTTTGACTTTATCAAGAGGAGCCTGGAACTTTTGAGAGAGGTGCTAAATCCAACGGGATTTAATGTCGGATTAAACCTGGGTAAAGCCGCCGGGGCTGGAATAAAAAATCATCTCCATACCCATATAGTGCCGCGATGGGAAGGTGATACTAACTTTATGCCTGTGCTGTCCGATACCAGGGTTATATCAGAGGCTTTAACTGCCACTTATAAAAAGCTAAAGGCGAAGATAACCTAGTTTAAGATTATTCTGCCTGGGGATAAGACCCGAGTATTTTAAGGAAGGTAACTTCCTTTCGTAATTCCTCTACTGCCTTTTGACACATTTCCTCACCCAGATGACCTTCAAAATCAACATAAAAGACATATTCCCAGGGCTTACTTTTGCTTGGTCTAGACTCCAGCTTGGTTAAATTTATATTCCTCGTAGCAAAAACGCCCAGAGCGCGATACAGAGCACCTGGTACATGTCTGGCAGCAAAGACAAGAGAGGTCTTATTTTTCGTGTCCAGCTTCGCTTTCCCCTTGGAAATGGCAAAAAACTTGGTGTAATTGTTTATGTTGGTTTCAATTTCCGCTGCCAGGACTTCTAAGCCATAGATTTCCGCAGCCCTCCTGCTGGCTATGGCAGCACACTCTCTTAACTCCCTTTCTTTTATCATTTTGGCGCTGCCAGCAGTATCATAAACAGGTATGATCTCAGCAGTTAACTTGCTCAGGAATTCATCACACTGAGCCAAAGCTTGAGGATGGGAATAAACTTTGGTTATATTGACCAAATTTTCCCCGGGCAAAGCCAGCAAACAATGACTTACCCTTAAAATAACTTCAGCGTATATATGAAGGGGATAAGCTAGTAATAAATCATAAGTTTCATTGATGCTACCCGCCTGAGAGTTTTCTATGGGGACGACGCCAAAACTAACCTTGGCCTCTAATACAGCCTGGAAAACATCTTTGAGACGGGTACAGGGTAAGAAATCAATGTCATTGCCAAAAAGCTTGATGCTGGCGTCTTCACTGAAAGCACCCCTCTCTCCCTGAAAAGCGACTGTCACCATACGTCCCTCGCCAGATAAGGAGGGTTAAGGGGCGGGCCTCCCCTGGCCAAGAGCAGCTTGAAGTGATTCCTCACTTCCGCCAGGAATTAAGCAAAGAAGCTCGTCCCCAGCTCGTAAGACAGTTTCCGGGACGGGTATTTTTGACTCCTCTCCCTGACGAATCAGTAAAGTTACCACAGCACCCTCAGGTAACGGTAAATCTTTCAGTGGCCTACCCACCAAAGAGCCATCGGGTATTTTTGCCAGGATAAGCTCCGTTCCTCTATCTTTGAAACTGAAGAGGCGCGCTAAGGGGAAAATGCCGCTTAGCACTTTTATGTTCTCCATGACAAGCCCGACGACATTCACAGTATAATCAATGCCTAACTTAGCAAAAATAGGTTCATTTCTGGGATTATTAACTCTGGCAATGACCCGGGGGACATTGAATTTTTGCTTGGCTATCTGGCAAGCTGCCAGGTTCTCCTCATCTTCACGGGTAACAGCAATGAACATATCAGTCCTGGCTATTCCAGCTCTATCCAGAGTAGCTATTTCAGAACCACTACCACATATTGAGATACTGCCCAGTTCCTGCTTGACTTCTTCACACCTGGCGGCATCTTTTTCAATTATTAACGCCTCGTGACCATTGGCAAAAAATTCTTTTGCCAGGGAGAAGCCCAAATCACCACCACCAACTATTATGATATACATGGACCCTCCTTACCTATCCCTAGTTTTTCCCTCACCACTTGAACAAATAGAAAAATGGGGCTTATCGCTTCAAGACCAAGGCTTTCAAAAAACTCGGCTCGCAATGGGTCATGCATACGGCAGAGTACCTTAGGGACATTAAATATTTGCTTGGCAATCTGAGCCGCCATAGCATTTTTGTCATCGTCGCTTGTCACTGCTATGAAGGCATTGGCTTGCGCTATGCCAGCCTTTTTTAACATCTCCTCGTCAGTAGCATCCCCCAAAAAGGCTACGCCACCAAAGTCAGACGGTAAAGTATCAAAACTATTAGCCTCTATGTCCATGATAGTCACCTTGTGTCCTTCGGCATCAAGTAATTTTGCCAGCTCAGACCCGACACGCCCACAGCCCATAATTATAATATTCATTATTCCCCCCTTAAAGAAATCGCCTCACGGTAGAGCAAAACAGGACAAGGAGATTCGCGTAAAACATAGCGACTGGCATTGCCCAGGTTGAATACACTCAGACGCTTTTTATAAGGAAGACCCATGATAATTAGCTCTACCTTTCTCTCTACTGCTTCATCCACAATTCCTGGTCCAGCTTCGCGAGCCTGAAATAAATCGGTTTCTATCTCACAATCCTGTTCAGCACTAATGTCTTCCGCCTGAGTAAGTAACTTCTCCGCCTTCTCTATCTCCAAGTCAATCTGGGCATCTAAAGGAAGAGTTCTTGGCACCTCAATAATATAAACAACATAAATTTGAGCTTTGCTCTTCTTAGCTAAATCACAGGCTAATTTTATAACTTCCTCATCGACACTGTTTCCACAAACAGGCACCAAGATTTTCTTTATTTCCACAGTCTGGACATATTAACTTAATTTCTTATCATTAGTCAATAGAGGAGGCGCTATCTTAGAACTTGTTTGCCACAGCGGCAATCTCCTGCGCCGGCGGAATATACAATAGACGACAATACCCAGAGACATCCAGCCGAAACCAACCCAGCGGACATAAGGATACATCACAATTATCACCAGCCAAATACCACTGGTAGCCACCAAGCCAAGAATAGCCGTTATGGGTAATTCACGCCCCCCAAACTTGATATTAGCTTTGAGCTTAAAAGGGCGCGGAAACTCAGGATGTTTTAGGCGCAGTCTAAGAATAGAAGCATGGGCTAAGGCAAAGGCTAACAGAGAGCCAAAGGCGTATAGGCCACCCAATTTGACGAAGGTGTCGGGGGCAAAAAATCCTGGAATAAGAAGTAAGATAGCGATGAAGCCAAATAGGATTATAGAGCGATAAGGTGTCTTGAATTTGGGATGAACGCTAAATAAAGCTGGAGGCAAAAGTTGGAATCTTCCCATGGAAAAAGTTAACCGTGAAATGCCCATAAGCCCGGCATTAGTAGCCACAGTCAAGATAGTTGCCGCTAATACAGCTACCAATATTGGCAGGATTTTGAGAAGTCCGCCCAAAATGGCACTAAGAACGATAACTGTGGCTGGATTTGAGGAAAATCTTGCCGCTGCTTCCTCAGGAATTATAGCTAAGGAAAGCCCGCTAGCAATACCCGCCACGGGATCCCTGGCCCACTCCGAAGCCATCTCCACCGGCGTCATTGTGGAGAAACCGGCCACGGAAATACCACTAAATAGAATTAGCACCACAACCATCATTAGAATATATGCTCTGGGGACACTCACCTGAGGATGTTTCGCCTCTTCAGATAGCTGTGATATGGTTTCAATACCTGTATAAGCGATGGCAGCTACGGCAATACCAAAAATTAATTTATCCGTTGATGGCCAATAAGCTGTAATATTGTGGAACAGGCTCTGAGGATTGAAGAGAAACAACACCGCCAGGACTATAATAAGTACCTGCGTAACTATATCCAGTACAATAAAGCCAATGTTTAGAATTGATGACCTTTTAATGCCCATGACATTAAGGCACATCAAGAAAAGAATAATTCCCGTGGCGAAACCAGTGCCAATCACCGGGTTCCCAAACTGCTTCCAGAAGTATCCTAAGTAAGCCGGCACAGTATAAGCAGAAATTGCCATGGTAATGATATAACTAAATGCCAGTGCCCAACCTGCTATGGAACCCCAGAAATCGTTGAAGGCATGGCGAGCAAAGGTAGCTGAGCCACCGGCCTCAGGCATCATTGCTGTACCCTCGGCGTAGGAAAGAGAAGTAAAGATGTAGAAAATGCCCGCAATGAGTAAAACAACCGGAGTAGCCCCCGCGGCAATCAAGACCACGAGGCCCAAGGCGTAATAAATAGATGAACCCACATCGCCATAGCCGGCGCTGAATAAGCCTAATACCCCCAGTACTCTTCTTAAGGGGTGAGCTTTAGCCCGAGTGCGCCGAATAAATTTATCACCAGGCTTAGAATGCCACTTACTTTCCAAATAATATCTCCTGTTTTGCTTCTGACAAGTCTAGTGTCTGCTGGAATTACTGTCAACGAGCGACAATTTCTTCAATTCCTCAAGCCAGCGCATTGACTTAACTTCTTGCTGTAAATGGTATTTTATGTAATCTTGTAATACTTGCCGCAACTCCCAAGATAACTCCGGTTTTAATTTGACCCTCACTGCCATGGTATAATCACAACTTTCCCATAAACGAAGGACTTTCAAAGCATCAACCGAAAGGGGATGAGCTGCGGTTTCTTTTTGAGCACATAGTGGACAAAGAACACCACCCTGACGGCAACTGAAGAAATTGGCTTGCGCTTTCAGATAGGAATTACAAATAACACATCGCTTTAGTTGCGGACGATAGCCGAGATGGCACAGAAGGTTAAATTCGAAGTAACGCAAGATAATTTGATCGTTGTCAGCTTCATTTAACCTGTGCAACGTCTCAAGCAATAAGTCAAACAGCGGACGATTAACACTATTTTCCATGGTGAACAAGTCAATAAGCTCCAGGATATAAAAACCATAGGAGAGGCGCCACAAATCGCTTTTCAACCCCAGGAAGCCATCAATAGTTTGGCTTTGGGTAATGATATCAAGCTTACGACCCCTGGCTAAGAATAAGAGGCTATGAGTTAGGGGCTCTACGTTGCCTCCCAATTTGCTTCCGGGACGGCAAGCTCCTTTGGCTAGTGCCTGCAATTTGCCAAACTCAGGAGTATAAATGGCAAGAAGTTTGTCAAACTCGCCTAGCTTGATTTGTTTTAGGATAATGGCTTGAGTTTGGTAATTTCGAGGGCTGCTCATCTACAATCTTACTGGAACACTTGTCGGCCTTCGAGTGCCTGGCTCAAGGTCATGTCATCAGCATATTCCAGTTCAGCACCGAACGGTAATCCCCGGGCTAAACGGCTAACACGAATACCTAGAGGCACAATGAGACGCTGAAGGTACAGAGCAGTAGTTTCACCCTCTATGTTGGGATTGGTGGCTAGAATCACTTCCTTCACCGCTCCATTTTGAAGACGGGAAAGAAGTTCCTTTATCTTTAGCTCTTCAGGACCTCTCCCCTCTGCCGGGTTAATCGTTCCGTGAAGCACATGATAGACGCCATTATACTTTCCTGTTCGCTCTAAAGGCATGATGTCGGAAGGTTTCTCCACTACGCAGATAATAGAATAATCTCTCTTTTTATCCTGGCAAATAGGGCAAGGATCACAATCGGTGATATTGAAGCAAATAGAGCAAAGGCTTATTTTTTCCTTTAAAGCCAAAATAGCTTCAGCCAGAGTTTTGGCTTCTTCGTCTGGGCTGCGCAGCAAATAATAAGTTAGCCGTTGCGCACTCTTGGGACCAATCCCAGGCAACTTACTTAATTCCCTAACTAATTTAGCTACGGGCTCAGCAAGAGACGACATTTTTCTAAAACAGCCCTGGTATATTGAGGCCACCAGTCAAGCTACTAAGATGCTTGCTAGCTAGTTCTTGCGATTTGGTAACTGCCTCATTAACTGCAGCCATAATCAAATCTTGCAATAACTCAACATCATTGCTCTCGACCACCTCGGGAGATATTTCCACAGAATGAATTTTTTGATGTCCGTCCATTATTACCTTGACCGCATCGCCTCCACTGGAAGCTTCCACGGTAACATTACCCAGTTCCTCCTGGAGCTTGGCTATTTTGGACTGAAGCTGCTGTGCTTGACGTAATATTGACTTATCCATCTTATATCCTTATAGCTTTTAGTCCACAATTCTAGCTCCCATATCTATAGCCGCCTTTATCAACGGACTCTCTACCTTTGTCTGAGAAGCCTTTCTTTTGCGGTCAACTAAAATACATTCTATTTTATAGGGTTGACCAAAAACCTCCATAAGTTTTTTTTCTATCAAGTGTCTATATTTAGCATCCTCTATCTTTTCCTTATGGAACGAATAATAGAAACCCAATACCAGTGTACCATCCTTAAGAGCTACAGGTTCACAGGCACTACGCAAAAAGGCATCCAAACTACCACTGGAGCCCTCGCCGCGCAAAGATTGAATAAATTCCTTCCAGCGACTATGTAAGTAATCAAAATCTTGAGAGGTCTTTGTTTCTTCCATTACTTTCTGTCCGGTGATGACATCGTTTTGGATCTCAACCTTGTCCCTCAGGGCAGGAAAATCTGTTGCCTGAGCAGATTGGATTGATTCTCGAGATGACTTAGCGCATTCTGCCATCTCCATAGCTTTAGCCATAGTTACCTGCTCCCCTTTAGAGGGAGACAAAATACAGTCTACCAGAGCTAACTCCAGGGGCAGTGATGAATAACTATCAGTGCGGAATTCTATGCTGGCGAAAAGTTTTGTTGCCTGGAGCAAATAATCCAGTGTTGCGTTAGCCACAATCTTTTCCATTTCAACTTTATCTTCAGTAGTGCCATCTAAAGCCTCTTCGCAGCCTGATTTAGTTAACAACAACCCTCGAAGGTATTCCACTAGCCCCAAATTGAACTGGCGAAGATCAATGCCACCAGTATTCAGGTCATTTATGACTCGCAGCCCGGTAGAAAGGTCTCTATTAATTATACACTGTACTAGCTGTCTTACTCGAGAGTCGTGGCTGCTTCCCAGCACTGCTTGGACCTGCTCAAAAACAATCTGGCTACCATAATAGGCTACTAGCTGCTGTAGTATGTTTTCGGCGTCACGTAAGCTCCCTGTAGCAGCATGAGCAATAAGTCCCAGGGAATTAGCATCAATATCAATTCCCTCCTTCTTACATATCAGCTTCAGTTTGTCCGTTATCGCTCTTTGAGACAGACGGTGAAAGTTAAAGCGCTGACACCTTGACACTATTGTCGGTATTACTTTATGTGCTTCAGTGGTAGCCAGAACAAAAATCACATGAGGTGGTGGCTCTTCCAGTGTCTTCAATAAGGCATTGCAAGCTGCCTCGGTAAGCATGTGAACTTCGTCTATAATGTAAACCTTATATTTGGCAAGGCTAGGAGCATAATTTACTTTTTCTCTGAGGCTGCGGATTTCATCTATCCCTCGGTTGCTCGCAGCATCTATCTCTATTACATCCAGAGCCCTTCCTTCTGTAATAGAGCGGCACATATCACAAGAGTTACAGGGCTCACCATCTATTTGGTTAGGGCAGTTAACTGTTTTGGCCAGAATGCGTCCTGTGCTGGTTTTACCCGTGCCCCTCGGTCCACAGAAAAAATAAGCGTGAGCTATCTTGCCACTTTTTACAGCACGGCGCAAAGTTTCGGTTATCGCTTCTTGTCCTACTACTTCAGCCAGAGTTTGGGGACGCCACTTACGATAAAAAACCTCAGAGCCCATCCACCAATATTATACACCCTGAAACTCAACTATCCCAAGAAGATTTTGGCAAAAATTACCTGTAGTTGCCTGATTTATCAGGCGGGAAAGCCCAATAAATTGGGCAACTACTTAACTTTCTATGATAGAAATTGTCCTATCATAATTTCTGGCTATATTCTTGATAGCTTGCTCCAGATAAGGTTTAAGTTCTTCTGGAGCTTTATCCAAGGCTGCCTGTAATTTATCTAAATTTCTAGTGCGGCTGTGGCTTAGCATTGTTGCCAATTCACCTTTATCTCCCTTTGCTATTTCGCCATAAGCTTCTGTTTCTTCGGACGTAAACGGAGTGGGTGGTGGGGATGGAGCTAATAGTTTTGGACCATTAGCCTGCCGTGTTTTTGCCTCCTCAAGAATTCTGCCTAGCTGCTCTACATTGCTGGCAGCCTTCTCCGCCAACAGGAAAGTCTTATCACCATTACCTTGACGAGCCGTCTCAGCCATCTCCGCTGTCCTTCGTTGCGCAAACTGGATATAAAGCTTCGCCTTATTTAAATCAGAAAAACTTAATGTCAGCCTTATCTCCTCAGAAGCAAGCTTTACACGATAAAGAGACTCACCGGGCAAAGTGTTTAGCGAGGCAACCACCGTTCCTATGCCAGCAATAAAGATAACCAGCACACTGGCTAGTGCCACCACCCAGCGCCTATGCCAGATAGGAACTTTAGCTCGTTTTGGCTCTGCTTTGGCAACGAGCATACCTTGAAGCTGGGAGCGGACTCTCTCTTTAAACTCAAAAGCGGGCCGAATAACCAGGGAACTTTGCCTAATAGCGCTACAAATTTCAAGCAAAGGCTCTAGCTCACGAGCCTGTTCGGGATAGGTCGTGAGACAGTCCTCAATGCTTTCGCCCTGAAGCATGCGCTCTAGGCAATTATCCAAAATATTCTGGATACCCTTTTTACTTAGTTTCTTACTTCTCATTGCGCATCATCTTTCTTAATGCCATTATGCCATTATATTGTAGAGCTTTCACCGTACCCGTGCTTTTGCCCAAAACCTTAGCTACCTCAGCGAGAGAAAGTCCGGCACCAAAACGAAGGGAAATCACCTCATGTTGCGCCGGAGATAGCCTCTTTATATTCTCATTTAATTCCTCAATTTCAAGCTCATGCTCAGCAATAAGCTCCGGGCTGGGTGCGTCAATGCGTATGTTGTCATCCCAGTATTGCCTCTCTCGTTTGCCTTCTTTTCTCAAATAATCAATCACACGATTATGGGCAATACGAAATAGCCAGGAAGTAAAGGGCAAATTCTGCCATTTATAGGAGCCAATCGCCGCCAAAGCTTTAACAAAAACCTCCTGAGTTAAGTCCTCAGCCTCAGCTCGATTTCCCAATCTGAGGTAAACATAACGATAAATTTTAGCGAAATGTTCCTCGTAAAGCTGGCCAAAGGCTTCGCTATCACCCCCTATTGCTCGAGAGACTACATCTCTTTCGATAGACATCACAACGATGTCTATTATAGAGTAAAACGAAAACGAGGGGGAAAGGTTTATATGGAGAGGGATGGGTAAGTTGACCATTTCTTTCCGGGCTTGTAGAATACTGTAGGAGGACAAAGATGCTCAGGACAAAGGTTAAATTTACTTACGAAGATTACGAACAACTTCCCCAGGATAAACGCTACGAACTAATGGAAGGAGAGTTTTCTATGGTACCTTCACCAGGATGGTCACATCAGACAGTTTCGAAAAAACTTTTCCGAATTCTGGATGATTATATCACGAGCCGTAAGCTTGGAGAGATATGTTATGCACCTTTGGATGTTGTTCTTTCAGATGAGGATGTTATCCAACCTGACATTTTGTTTATTTCCAAAGAGCGCTCCCACATCATCACCGAGAAGAATATTCAGGGAGCTCCCGACCTTGTAATTGAGATACTTTCCCCTGCCACGGTAGGAAGGGATAAAGGCTTGAAGCGCAAACTTTACGCCAAGTATGGTGTCAAAGAATACTGGATAGCTGACCTGCAGAATAAACGTGTTGAAGTGATGACATTAGGGGAGAAGGGATTTGAGACAACGCAGGTCTATCAGGCTGGAGACTCTCTTAACTCCACTTTGCTGAAGGAGTTTTCCCTCAAATTAGAGGAAATCTTTTAAACAAGACCGAGAAAGATCTGCCAATGGACAAGGTAAAACAGATCTTCAAGGATGCTACCTCGCCTTACAAGAAAGCGATAGCAGGCTAAAGCCTTTAGGAAACTTTGCCAGCCTGCTTCTCAGCCCAGTTGCCTATCCAGGGTAGCTTCCACATTTTCCCGCTGTACGCTAGAAGCATAAGGGCAATCCATAGGCCAACAATTACAACCCAAAGAATGACGTTAAGGACATGCACAAACCCCCATAGTCCAAGCGAAAAGGTAGCTAGTGCAATACTACCAAGGATCGATATAACAATCTGAACCACGGACAATATCCCGAACGTCATGATGGATTGCCAGGCATGGAATTTGACAAATTTACTCTTCTTCTCAAGTACCACAAAAACTATTCCCGTTACCCACGTAGCCACGTAGCAAAGAAGCCCGGCTACATTGGCTGACATCCCGGTGCTGCTCTCCGCTCCTGGTTTAGCTGGAACTTCAGGTGGCTTGGCAGCAATACCAAGCTCAACACCGCACTTAGAGCAAAACTTAGCAGCCTCGGGATTTTCGGCACCGCATTTAGAACAAAACATATTTCACCTCCTATATATTAATTAGGGGCTTGCAAAAAACTTCACATACTTTCCCTTTTCCCTCAAGGGAGAGGTTACCAGGGGAGGGATAATGTGAGGAATTCTGCAATCAACTATAAGTTTAGCACATACTACGGATATGTCAATAGTCATTGAAGGTTGGAACTAAGACGGGCTATAATGCTCAAACTGGAAGATAAATGAAGTATCCCAACGAAATTTTAAATCAAGTCACAAAGCCGGCTCGCTACACTGGAGGTGAGTGGAATTCCATCGTTAAGGATTGGAAAACAACGCCTATTCGAATAGCATTATGCTATCCCGAAATCTATGAAATTGGTATGTCCAATCTGGCTTTGCCTATTCTTTATGAGATATTAAACCGTCAGCCAGATGTCCTGGCAGAAAGAGTTTATGCTCCTTGGGTAGATATGGAAGCAATCATGCGAAGGCGAAATATCCCACTTTTTAGTCTAGAATCCAGGCAAGCACTAAAGGAGTTCAACATAATTGGCTTTTCCCTGGGTTATGAACTCACCTACACCAATGTACTAAATATTCTCGACTTAGCCCAAATTCCGCTCTTCAGCTCCAGTAGAGGAGATTCTCATCCCTTGATAATTGCTGGAGGAAGTTGTGCTCTTAACCCTGAGCCACTGGCTGATTTTATTGACTTGTTCGTTATTGGTGAAGGTGAAGAAATAATCTTGGAGTTATTAGAAGTCTTTCGCGAATATAGGAGAGATAAGAAGACGCTGCTGAAGCAATCTGCCCGGCTTGCTGGCATATATGTTCCCTCCTTTTATTGTGTCGATTACAATAAGGATGGGAGTATTAACAGTATTTTACCTCAGATAGCTGAAGCTAAACCAAAAATCAATCGCAGGATAGTGACTAGATTACCTTTTCCCGTCACCAGTCCAATCGTCCCCTATATCGAGGTAGTACATGACCGTGGTAGTGTAGAAATACAGCGAGGTTGCACTAGAGGTTGTCGCTTCTGTCAAGCAGGTATAATTTATCGACCAGTGCGGGAACGCCCACACAAAGATGTAGTAACTGCGGCAGGCGAGTTACTAAAAAATTGTGGCTATAGTGAAATATCTTTGCTCTCTCTCAGCAGCGGGGACTACTCTGATATTGACAAACTCATTACACGGCTCTCGCAGCAGTTTTATGGCGATAACTTAACTTTCTCTTTCCCCAGCTTGCGTATGGATTCTTCCGTGATAAAATTGCTCGATTTGCTGCCAGCGCGACGCAGACCAACTCTAACCTTCGCTCCCGAGGCGGGCAGCGAAAAACTACGCCGCATCATAAATAAAGGTATATCTGAGGAAACGATATTGAATACCTTAGCCTTTGTTCTGGACAAAGGATGGACAAAGATCAAACTATACTTCATGATAGGACTGCCCGGCGAAACTCTAGAGGATATTTACAGCATTGTGGAGCTTATGACTAAAATACGCCGCCTTGGGGGAAAAATTAGACTACATATCAGCGTCTCTATCCTTGTTCCTAAGCCTCATACTCCTTGCCAATGGCTAGCCCAAGAAACTGAGGAACAATTGCTCCCCAAATATGCTATACTCAAAAAAGAGCTAAGCCGACTAAAAGCAGGATTCTCATGGGCCGACCCTAAGACGAGTCAACTAGAGGCAGCTTTATCTCGAGGTGACCGTCGCTTGGGACAGGTTATCCATTACGCGTGGCAGACGGGTTGCAAATTTGATGCTTGGAACGAATACTTCGACTACCACAAATGGTTAGATGCCTTCCAACAATTTGGGCTTCATCCTTCCTTTTATGCCAATCGGGAACGAGCTCTAGATGAGACTTTATCCTGGAGTCACATTGATACCGGTGTAAATCTTGAATTTTTGCAAAGGGAATATCATAACATGTGGCAGGAAAAAGAAACTCCAGATTGCCGCTACGGAAAATGTCATGCTTGTGGATTAAATGACGGGCAGGCTAAAAAGTGTCCCATGGCAAGTTAACAGTTAAATTTTTTGCAAAAGGAAGGGCGAATAATTCGCTTAAACTGGAAATTTTGTGGTATAATAAAAATATTCAGGTAAAATTTTGGGAAAAACAAAATGGCTGGGATGAGCTTCCCCCGAAGTAAATTACACGCCCTCGGAAATTTTGTTTGAAATCTGGCAATAATCTTTAGGGTTAAGTAGCGGATGATTTGACAAATTTTGCTATGGGTTTTATACTGAAAGTTTACGGTATGTATTACGACATTTCCGCGTTTTCAGCGGATCTTAATTCCTCTTAGTCTAATATTTTGAAAGAAATTCTTTGTTCCGAGGAGAAAGGACTATGGCTATTTCTTTGGCACCTGAACATGACTTAGTAAAATCCTTCGCCAAATTGCCCGAGAGTGTCGAAATACCTGATCTTATTCAGATTCAACTCGACTCCTTTCGCTGGTTTCAAGAGGAAGGTCTGAAGGAGCTATTTGAGGAAATTTCGCCGATTCAAGACTACACTGGCACCAGATTAGACCTCAATTTTATTGACTACGAATTCCAAGAGCCTCAGCATACAATTACCGAGTGTCAGGAACAAAGTATGACTTATGCTTCTCCTCTCTATGTCACCGTTCAAGTAGTGGTTAAAAGCACGAGGGAGATAAAAGAACAGGAACTATTCCTTTGTGATTTTCCTCTAATGACAGATAAGGGTACTTTTATCATTTCTGGGGCAGAGCGGGTAGTAGTTAGCCAACTGACTCGCTTTCCCGGAGTTTATTTTACTTTAGAAAAGGACCCTGCAACTGAACGAGAGTCAGGCACGGCTAAACTTGTAGCGGAACGTGGAGCATGGCTCGACTTTGACACTTCCAGTCAGGATGTGATCTCAGTAAAGGTGAGTGGCAAGCGGAAAATACTTGCTACTACTTTATTGCGTGCCGTAGGCTATGAAAGTGACGATACCTTATTTTCTCTTTTCCAAGATGTAGACAATTCTCCTGACCACAGCTTTATTCGCTCTACCATAGAGCGGGATCCCTTGATTAAGAACAAGACTAGCGCTTTATTTGATATTTACCGAAAATTATCTTCCGGAGAGGCTCCCAGCCTTGATAGTGCCGAGAAACTGTTAAACAATTTCCTGTTCAATCCCAAGCGCTACAATTTAGCCAAGATTGGTCGCTACAAGATTAACAAGAAGTTGGGGCTTAATATCTCACCAGACTATACCGGCTTAACTCCCCAGGATTTGGTACAGATAATTCGCCGTCTCATTGCTATCAATAATGGTAGGGAGAGCCCCGACGACATTGACCATTTAGGGAACAGGCGAGCGCGGACAGTAGGCTTTTCGGTACAAAGACAATTTCACAGTGGCTTATTACGATTAGAGAAAGCCATTAAAGCGCGAGTGAGTATTGTTGGTCCTGAGGCAGCGACTCCTACCACTTTGATTAATGTTCATCCCATAGCGGCAGCGGTAAGAGAGTTTTTTGCCCGATCACAACTATCCCAATTTATGGATCAGACCAACGCACTGGCTGAATTGACACATAAACGTCGCCTTTCTGCCATGGGTCCTGGCGGGCTCACCAGAGAACGAGCTGGCTTCGAAGTCCGTGATGTGCATTATTCCCACTATGGCAGAATTTGTCCTATAGAGACCCCTGAAGGTCCTAACATCGGCTTAATTGGGTCTTTAGCCACTTATGCCCGGATTAATGAATATGGTTTTGTCGAAACTCCTTATCACAAAGTCATCCACGAGGTTCCCAATGTTAAAGAAGAATTGTTGGGCAGGACGATTCGAGAAGATATCGTGGATGACCAGGGTAATCTCATAGCTAAATCCGCTACACTTGTCATCAAGAAGACCGCCCAAAGACTATGCTCCCTCCCCCTCAAAACTATCAAGGTGGTTCCTTTCGTTTCTGACCAAGTAACTTACCTAGCGGCTGATGAAGAGGAACAATATGTCATAGCTCAGGCTAATGTTGTTTTCAATGAAAGAAATAAGTTTGTTAATGAAACAGTAGAGGTTAGAAAGGGCAATAAATATTTTAGGGAACTGGCAAACAAGATAGACTTCATAGATGTTTCGCCAAGACAAATATTCGGTACTTCTGCCTGCCTTATTCCCTTTCTGGAACATGATGATGCTAACCGCGCTTTGATGGGTTGTAACATGCAACGTCAGGCAGTGCCACTGATGCTGCCAAGAGCCCCCTTGGTGGCTACTGGCATGGAAAAAGAAGTAGCAAAATATAGCGGGCAAGTGATATTTGCTCCCGACGATGGTATAGTAACCTCAGTAACGAGCTCGCAAATTGTGATCCAGGATAAAGATGGAAAAGAGCACACATATAAGCTAAGCAAATTTCTTAGAACTAATCAGAGAACATGTATCGACCAATACCCTCGAGTAAATAAAGGCGATAGAGTTAAGAAAGGGCAGGTTTTGGCGGATAGCTCATCCACAAACGATGGAGAACTCGCTTTGGGAAAGAATATCATTTGCGCTTTTATGAGTTGGGAAGGATGGAATTACGAGGATGCCATCGTTATTAGCCACAGATTGGTCAAAGACGATGTCTATACCTCTATTCACATTGAGAAATATAAGACAGAGGCACGTGATACCGGGCTTGGACCTGAAGAGCTCACTATTGATATACCTAACATAAGTGAAGATAGCCTGATTGAACTCGATGAGAAAGGTGTCATACGTATTGGAGCTGAAGTGAAGCCTGGTGATGTTCTAGTGGGCAAGATCACTCCCAAGGGAGAAACCGAACCTTCGGCAGAAGAGAAGCTACTACGAGCTATTTTTGGTGGCAAGGCACGTGAAGTAAAAGATAGCTCTCTCAGAATGCCCCCTGGTGAATGGGGAAGAGTGATCAATGTCAGAGTCTTTTCCCGCGATAATTATGATGAATTACCTATCGGGGTAAACACGTTGGTACAGGTATGGGTAGCACAAAAACGTAAAATCTCGGTGGGAGACAAAATGTCAGGAAGGCATGGCAATAAAGGAGTCATTTCTGTCATTTTGCCAGAGGAAGATATGCCATTTCTGCCTGATGGCACACCTGTGGACATTGTTCTCAACCCGCTTGGTGTCCCATCCCGTATGAATATTGGTCAGGTATTGGAAGCCCACTTAGGCTGGGCAGCTCAGGTGTTAGGCTTTAGGGCACTTAGCCCAGTTTTTTACGGAGCCGATGCCATAGATATTGAAGATGCCCTAGCCCGAGTCTGGATAGCCTGGAATGCGGGCGCTGTCAACTTTGACCCTGAATCAAGTTCAGGGGAAGATAGCGCGGCAGCTGACCAAGGAAAAATCAAGGAATGGCTTCAAGGTCACGGCTTTGTTGCTGAGGAAGTAATGAATGAAAAAAATCGCGGTATGGCCAGAAGGGTCTCTCTTATTTTGTGGCTCGAAGAACAGGGTATAAAGGGAGATGGAGACAGTTATGTACGAAATTTGAGTGACGAGGATTTGGAGCACCTCTCTCAAAAGATTTATAAAGAGCGGAGAGTTTATCCCCCAACCTTTGGCAAAATAGAGCTCCGGGATGGAAAAACTGGCATGCCCTTTGACCAACCTGTAGCCGTAGGCAATATCTATATGATGAAACTAATTCATCTTGTTGAAGATAAAGTACACGCTCGTTCCACGGGTCCATATTCACTCATCACACAACAGCCTTTAGGGGGTAAAGCACAATTCGGTGGTCAGCGGTTCGGCGAGATGGAAGTATGGGCATTGGAAGGTTACGGTGCCGCTCATACGCTTCAAGAAATGCTTACTATAAAATCAGATGATCTCATGGGGCGAGCTAAAGCTTATGAGGCTATTGTTAAGGGTGAAGATATTCAACAGCCTGGCATACCAGAGGCAGCCAAGGTTTTGTTTATGGAGCTACGCAGTTTAGGTCTTGCTGTCGAATTACTCAGTGAGCCCTAAAGAAAATCAAAGCTTAAAATGCAAAAATCAAAAATAATCTTTGTCCTGAACTTAATTCAGGATTGACTTGTCATTTTGATGTTTGCCCTGAATCAAGTTCAGGGTTTGACGGAGGAATATGCCACAATTTGATGCTATTAATGGTATTAGAATAAGTCTTGCTTCACCAGAACAGATCAGGAGCTGGTCTCACGGGGAGATAACCAAGGCGGAAACAATAAACTACCGCACTTTTAAACCAGAAAGGGATGGCCTCTTTTGTGAAAAGATTTTTGGCCCCACTAAAGACTTTGAGTGCCATTGTGGGAAATATAAAAAGTCACGATATAAGGGTGTTATCTGTGATAAATGCGGGGTTGAGGTAGCTCATTCTAGTGTGCGTAGAGAACGCATGGGACATATAGAATTAGCAGCACCAGTCACCCATATATGGTTTGTTAAATTAGTACCTAGCCGCCTCGGACTTCTTCTTAATTTGTCACCACGAAGCCTCGATGGTGTCATCTATTTCGCTCGATATATCGTCACCTCGATTGACGATGAGGCTAAGCAAAAGAGAATACAGCAGCTTGAAGAGGAAATGGCACAAAAAGCTACCAAGCTAGAGGAGCAATTAGATGAGGAAGTGGAAAAACTGGAGATTCCTCGCCTGTCATTGCGAGGAACGAAAGTGGTTGCGAGGCGTAGCCGAAGCAAACTGGGAGCAGGGATTCCTCGCTTGCGCTCGGAACAGACTCCATCGGAAGAAGATCTCCGGGTTAGGGAAATTAACCAATTGCGCGCTAATGCTATCGCCAAGCTTGCCCAAAATGAGGAGGAGTTAAGAGTAAAAAGAGAGGAATTAGAAAAACTGCAGCCGCTAAGGGTGCTCACTGAGGAAGAGTATCGAGAACTCAATGAGAAATACGGTGAAATCTTTAAAGCTGGCATGGGGGCTGAGGCTATTCTAGAAATCCTAAGGAAAATTGACATAGATAAATTGCACCAGGAACTCCTGGAGCAAATCCGCACTGCCTCAGGACAATACCATAAGAAACTCTCCAAACGGTTACAATTAGTGGAGGCTTTTAAGCTTAGTGGAAATAAACCTGAATGGACAGTCTTGACTGTGCTTCCTGTATTGCCTCCAGCCTTGCGTCCTATAGTTCAGATGGGTGGGGGCCGTTTTGTCATTAGCGACCTTAATGACCTCTATCGGAGGGTTATCAATCGCAATAATCGTCTGCGGCGTCTCATGCGGTTGGGTGCCCCACAAATCATTCTTCGTAATGAGAAGCGTATGTTGCAGGAAGCTGTGGACGCACTTATTGATAACGGACGAAGGGGACGAATAGTCACGACTGGTAATAACCATGAATTGAAATCACTCGCCGCTATACTCAGTGGTAAAAGAGGACGTTTCCGTCAAAACCTCTTGGGCAAGCGAGTAGACTATAGTGGTCGCTCAGTTATAGTTGTTGGTCCTAAGCTTAAGCTTCATCAATGTGGTTTGCCACGCCATGTTGCCTTAGAGTTATTTAAACCATTCGTTATTCATAAACTCGTAGAGAAAGGCTATGCCAGCAACCCAAAAAGCGCCAAGCGTCAGATGGAAAGACGTGGGCCCGAGGTCTGGGAGGCACTTAATGAAGCAATAAAAGGGCGTCCTATATTGCTTAATCGTGCCCCTACACTACATCGCCTGAGTATCCAGGCTTTTGAGCCTGTACTAATTGATGGAGACGCCTTTCAAATTCATCCCCTGGTCTGCTCCGCCTTTAATGCCGATTTCGATGGCGACCAAATGGCAGTTCATGTGCCACTATCCCGGGCAGCAGTAAAAGAAGCCCGAGAATACATGCTTAGTCCCTACAATATATTGTCGCCGAGCTGCGGTGAGCCTGTAGCGATACCTACCCTGGATATGGTTCTCGGTTGCTATTATCTTACGACCATTAAGCCCGGAGCTAGGAGTGAAATCCCCGAAGGTAGATTCTTCAGTAATTTTGAGGAGGCAAGGTTTGCCTATGAGCTCGGCACCATTGAAATTTGTGCCCAGATCGTGGTGCGGGACGAACAAGGGAAGAGGATAAATACCACCGTGGGACGAATCTTATTCAATGAAGCTCTACCTCCACAACTCCGCTTCTGTAATAAGGTGATGGATAAAGCAGCATTGAGAACATTGGTATCTGACTCTATCCGTTTGTTGGGTAATGAAACTACTGCCGCTATGCTGGATAGCCTTAAGCAATTAGGTTTTGACTACGCTACCAAATCAGGGATATCCATAGCTATGAATGATGTTGAGGGACCACCATCCAAATTTAAACTTCTTAAGGAGGCTGAGGAGAAAGTTAGAATCGTTGGGGAGCAATTTAGCCATGGCTTAATTACTGAGGGTGAGCGCTATGAAAATACAGTTCAAGTATGGATGGAAACCACAGACAAAATTATTGAGGAGGTATCTCGGTCATTAGACCACTATGGCGGAATCTACATGATGGTCACATCAGGAGCTAAAGGAAATATCTCTCAGGTCACGCAGATGGCAGGAATGCGTGGGCTTATGACTGATCCTTCTGGAAAAATAATAGAGTTTCCCATTAAGTCAAGCTTCCGTGACGGACTTACACCCATGGAATACTTCATTTCTATTCATGGTGCCAGAAAGGGGTTAGCTGATACCGCTTTAAGGACATCTGATAGCGGCTATCTCACCAGACGCCTTATAGATATAGCTCAGGATGCTATTGTGACTGAGATGGACTGTGGCACTACAGAAGGAGTCTGGATGTCCAAGCACAGCAAAGATGGTTCCTTGCCTCCCTTCAACGAAAGAATCATCGGCTACTTGGCAGCAAGCAAAATCGTTGACCCCCGCACGGGTGAAGTTATTGTTGAGCGCAATGAAGTAATCGACGAGGACAGGGTAAAACGAATAATTGAGGCTGATATCGAACAACTCTACCTGAGATCACCGCTCACTTGTCGTTCCCGATTAGGTGTCTGTCAGAGTTGCTACGGCAGGGATTTGGGAAGGGGACAATTAGTAAATTTTGGTACCGCTGTGGGAATCATTGCTGCTCAAAGCATTGGTGAACCAGGAACTCAGCTCACTTTGCGTACTTTTCATACCGGAGGTGTAGTGGGTACCGATATTACCACAGGATTACCGCGCGTCGAAGAGCTTTTCGAAGCAAGAATACCAAAAAACGCTGCCATAATTTCCGAGATTGATGGTATTGTTGAGGTCACTCAAAGTGACGGAGAAAATTTAGTAGTTAAGGTCAGCAACACAGAATCATATTTGGATGAATACCCAATTCCGCCAGGAGCAACATTACTTGTAAGCGATAAACAATGGGTTAGCGTTGGTACCACTTTAGTCAAGGATCGAGAGCCAGAAGTTACGGATTCAGGACTTATGACTACACGTCCCTCGCCAAATAAGGCGGGAGGAGAGGAGGGCATCCCTTCTCGATTCCCTGTTGTAGCCAGAGTCTCGGGACAAGTCATTTTTCCCTCTCCCTCTCGTCCCTTGCGTCCCTTGACAAATAAGGGGGGAGAGAGGGGAGGGCCTCCTCTTGAGGGCCCTCTTCCTCCCCACCCTTTATCTGGCGAGGGACGGGAGGGCCTCCCCTTCTTAAAGGAAGAGGATAAAGGTGAGGCTGAAAGTCAGAGCAGCAACATTCTGTTTGTCAAATATGAGGAAAGGGAAAGCAGGGAATGCATAATTCCGGCCAGAATGCGTTTACTGGTTAAATCAGGAGATAAGGTAAAAGCAGGACAAACACTTACTGAAGGCATTATTGATCCCCACGACATCTTGCATATCTTGGGAAAAGAAGCAGTACAACAATATTTGCTCGATGAAGTGCAGAAGGTTTATCGTTCTCAAGGAGTAAATATACATGATAAACACATCGCCATTATTGTTCGGCAGATGCTTAGCTATGTAAGAATTACCTCTTCAGGCGACAGCAAACTACTTCCTGAAGAATTAGTCTCCCGCTTCGTTTACGAAGATATAAATGCTAAGGTACTAGCTGAGGGAGGTGAACCGGCAACAGCTCAGGCTATACTTTTGGGAGTAACCAGAGCCAGTCTGAGCAAGGATAGCTGGTTAGCTGCAGCTTCCTTCCAGGAAACGGCTCGCGTTCTTGTTGATGCTGCTATTAAAGGTAAGACAGACAAGCTTATCGGACTTAAGGGGAACGTCATCCTAGGTAGGCTTATCCCAGCTCGTGTGCTAGATGAACAAGAAATTCAAGAAGCAAAAACAGGGATTCAAAGTTAATTTTTGACATGCGAGTTATTTCCGGCGAGTCAATTACGGAAGATCGCTTGACAGATTCTGATCTCCGTCCTAGACGGCTAAACGAATTTATAGGCCAGGAAAAAGTTAAGGAGAATCTAAAGATAGCTCTTGCTGCCAGCCAAAAAAGGGGGGAGCCTTTAGACCATGTCATTCTTTACGGTCCTCCCGGGTTAGGGAAGACCACACTTGCTTATATTATTGCTGCTGAGATGGGAGTTAGCATCAAAGTCACTTCGGGACCGGCAATAGAACGCCCCGGAGATTTGGCAGCCATTATTACTAACCTTCGTGAAGGAGATATTCTTTTCATTGATGAGATCCACAGACTTGGTCACACAGTAGAAGAAAAACTCTATCCTGCCATGGAAGACTTTGTCTTTGATATCTTCTTGGGCAAGGGTCCGGCAGCCAGAAGTTTGCGCTTGACTTTACCGCGCTTTACCTTAATTGGAGCTACCACACGCTTTGCTTTATTGAGCCCTCCGCTTCGGGATAGGTTTGGGGCAATGTACCATCTTGATTTCTATGACGAAGCAGCTATATTGAAGATTTTGGAGCGTTCGGCAGTTATTCTAAAAGTGGCAGTGGAAAGAGAGGGGCTTGTCCAGATTGCTCAGCGTGCCCGGAATACTCCTCGAGTAGCTAACCGCCTCTTAAAGCGAGTGCGAGACTATGCTCAAGTTATGGCAAAAGGCATAATCACCAAGGAAACAGCTCTAGAAGGGCTTTCCAAACTAGAAATAGATTCTAAGGGTTTAGATGATGTAGACCACAAGTTACTGCACACCATAATTGATAAGTTTGATGGTGGTCCCGTGGGGCTAGATACCCTCGCTGCTTCTATTAATGAGGATGCTGATACCATTATGGATGTCTATGAGCCTTATCTTCTACAATTGGGTTTTTTGGACCGCACACCTCGTGGTAGAGTAGCCACCAAACATGCTTACGAACATTTGGGGCTGCCCTGGGGAAAAAATAACCCCCAGAGTGTCCTATTTTAGCCGACGAAGTCGTTGCGAGGGAACTAGCCGAAGCAATCTCACTCCGTCAAGGCTACCGAGAATAGAATTGCAATCAGAGGAATTAATAAAACAGCAATTTTGTGTTGGCGCTGCTTAAGACGCACAAAGGCAACAGTTGCCATTGCCAAAACAACAAAAGTAACAACAATCCAGGGAACCTTTGCCTCTAGCTGCACCATAGCTATATCGCTTCTTATGAACTTGTCCCCCACACCTGGCGATAGTAACCAGCCAAATGCCACAGGTAAAAGACTTAACATTAGTAGAGCATAGAGCTCATCCCGTTTCATGGTTTGCTCCACTATATAGATGACGACAAAAAGAGCCAGCGGAACATAAGTAATTGTCGCTATCCATCCGATCTGAGGAGAAAAATAGACTAGCAGTATACTGCTAACCAATATTGGAAACAGATAATATCCTAACCACGGGAAAAACCATATTGGCTTGTCTCGATGCCAGCCATAAACCGCCATACCAACAATCGCCATCAATAATACTGATAAACAAAAGGTGTTTTGCCAGTAATATAAAGCAAAAAGTAGGGCCACCGTAAAATGAGGCAACGCAGCCAAAAGCGCCTCTTGCCAGCTACCTTGAGCATGTGTTTCATAGATTTGCCGAGCAATTAATTCCGGAGAGCCAAGAGCTTGAACAGCGAGTCTATCCGCTTCTTCTTCGCTAAAGCCTTTTTCTTTTAGCTCCTCACTTTTTTCTTTTAGATGTGTATAAAGTTCCTGCGCTACACTCTCTTTAATATTCGAATCAATCTGAAGGGAAGCTTTAAATCTAGCCAAATAGCAATTTACAATATTACCCATAGTAACATTTTAAGATATTTTTGGGTGTATAATTGCTCTAACAGCTGCGGAGAAGTCCTGCCATGTCGCTAGTCTGTTAGCCAACACCTGTTGTCCCTTTTCGGTGATATAATAATAGCGTCTTTGCTGTCCATTCGGTAACAATTGCCATTCACCCTTGATAAGTTTGCTTTTCTCCAAACGGTGCAGGGCAGGATAAAGAGTGCCTTCCTTAAATTGGAAATATCCACTGCTCTTTTTCTCTAGTTCCTTTATGATTTGATAGCCATACGTGGGTTGGCGATTGATCAGGGAAAGAAGCAAGCAATCAGTATTTCCCTTCAGTAGTTCGCGTACGTAATTCATTGCTCGCCCCCATTTACTTTCTGGATATTTTAATAAAAGAGGGTTCTTGCTGTCAATCTATGGCAAATTCATCTCGTTTTTCTTTGCTTTTTCAGGTAACATATTTTAGGCTTTTCGTGGCGACCTCCTATTGGAGAAGCAGCATAGAAATGGACTTTAACCTTACCGAGCAAGAGTTAATGATACGGACAAGGGCCAGAGAATTTGCCCGCAAGTCGGTAGAGCCTAGAGCCGCGGAAATCGACCGTACGAACGAGTGGCCTTCGGATCTAGTTGCCGAGATGGCTAAGTCGGGCTTATTTGGACTGCAGCTACCTCCGGAATACCATGGCAGCGGCGCAGGCTATAAATGTTATGCCTTAGCAATAGAGCAAATCTCTCAAAGTTCCATGACAGTGGCAGCAATTATTGCTATTAATGCCCTTAGTGAAGAAGCAATTTACCGCTATGGAAGTGAAGAGCAAAAACAAACTTTTCTCACACCGCTAGCTAGAGGAGAGCACACTGCTATGTTCGCCTTCACAGAGGCAGCCACAGGTATAGATCCAAAATTGATTACCACTAGAGCTAGTCCGGAAGATAACTGCTACATTCTTAAAGGAGAGAAGACCTTTGCCTCACTGGCACCTGGAGCCAGAGTAGCAGTGATTTTTGCTAAAGACGAGACTGAGAACGTGAGCGCCTTCATTGTTGATCCTTCCTCTAAGGGTTTTGTTATCGCTAAATGCTGGGAAATGATGGGGCTAAGGGGTTCAGGAACATGCCAGCTTTCTCTCCAAGATATTGCCGTACCTCAAAAAAACTTATTGGGAGAAAAGGGAAAGGGCTACGATATTCTTCTATTATCCATAAACGTGGGGCAGCTAGGTATTTGTGCTGAGGCGGTGGGCACAGCACAGGCAGCTTTGGAAATGTCGCTGGATTATGCCAGAAATCGTCCTGTGCGGGGTAAATCAATGCTCCAGCTCCCCATTATTCAGTCATACATTGGAGAAATGGCTTCCAGGATTGAGGCTGCTAGATGGCTGACTTACAAAGTGGCAGCTATGAAAGACGAGGGAAGGAACATTCGCAAGGATGTGGCTATGGCTAAACTAATTGCCTCGCAAACAGCGGTTGACGTTACCGGCATGGCGATGCAGATTCACGGCTCGTATGGCTACACAAAAGATTTTCCTATTGAACGTCTCTATCGTGACGCCAAAGTAACTCAGATATATGAAGTTGTGTCTGAGATACAGCGAATAATAGTCGCTGCTTCTTTGATGTCATAATTTGGTTAAGTTTCGAATATATGAAATTGGACAAGCTTATTCAAGGGGCCGGCAAACTAGGCATAAAGTTCAATGGCAAACAGTTGAAGCAATTCCAGACTTACTATGAAGAGCTAATTGAGTGGAATAAGAAGTTTAACCTAACCTCTATAACGGATTATCAAGAGGTCCAGGTAAAGCATTTTCTTGATTCCCTCAGCGTCACTTCGGCTTTGACTAAAGAGGAGTTAGAAAACTCAAATTTTAACATTGTTGATATTGGCACGGGTGCTGGTTTCCCGGGGGTGCCACTAAAGATTCTCCTCAGGGAGGCAAGATTGGTACTTATTGAATCTGTAGGCAAGAAAACAACCTTTCTTCGTCAGATCATGGCTAAACTAGGATTGGACAATGTAGAGGTAATACAGGGACGAGCAGAAGAGATAGCTCACTCTCCGCTATACCGGGAACAATTTGCCCTCGCTGTTTCCCGTGCTGTGGCACTACTTCCTGTTCTGCTGGAATTAGCCTTGCCTTTTTGCCGAATTGATGGAAAATTTGTTGCCCAGAAGAAAGGAGAAATCGGCGCCGAGACAAACAGGGCAGACAAAGCTACTCTCACTTTGGGAGGCAAGTTAGGCGAGGTAAAAAGGGTGGAACTGGAAGAATTCGGGGACGAGCGTTATTTGATAATTTTTGATAAAATATCTCCGACGCCGGAGAAATATCCACGCCGCCCTGGCTTAGCAAGGCGACGCCCAATCTAATTATGAAGGAGACCCTCACGCCCCTCGCCAGATAAAGGGCGGGGAGGGGAGGGCCTCCCTCTCAAGAGGAGGCCCTCCCCTCAAACCCCCCTTATTTGGCAAGGGACGCGAGGGAGAGGAGGCGATAAAAATGTGGCATAGAAGGTCATGGAGATTCTATTTTGGTTTCCCTCCTTTTGGTTTCTACTTCCACGGGTTTAGACCTTTCCCGAGCAAGAAGGAATACCTCGATATGCTTGAAGAATATAAAAAGGAGCTTGAGGAAGAGCTTAAGGAAGTGGAAAAGGAGATTGAGGAAGTAAGAAAAGGCACCTAAATCACTTTATTTTGATTTTTACCCTTACTTGCTGTATAATTTCTGCAACTACTTCCCCTGCTGTCATTCTGAGCCGAAGGCGAAGAATCTCCGAGACCCTTCGCTTCGCTCAGGGTGACATAAGCCCTGAACTTGATTCAGGGTGTGTAGTTACTGATTTTTAAACTTGAGGTAAAGGAAGATGCGGGAAAATGCTACCTGGAAAACTAAAATAGGGCTGGCCCAGATGCTCAAAGGTGGGGTAATTATGGATGTGACTACCCCAGAACAGGCGAAGATTGCTGAAGAAGCTGGTGCCTGTGCTGTCATGGCTCTGGAGCGAGTGCCCGCCGATATTCGTGCTGCTGGTGGGGTAGCTCGGATGGCTGACCCTACCATAATTCTAGCTATGATGGAAGCAGTAAGCATACCGGTAATGGCCAAATGCCGCATCGGACATTTTGTCGAAGCTCAGGTATTAGAAGCTTTAGGCGTTGATTTTATTGATGAGTCTGAGGTGCTTACTCCTGCCGATGAAAGCCACCATATCTGGAAGCATGATTTTAAAGTTCCTTTTGTCTGTGGCTGTCGTGATTTAGGTGAAGCATTACGTCGTATTGCCGAGGGAGCGGCTATGATTCGAACCAAAGGGGAGGCAGGCACAGGAAATATCGTTGAAGCCGTAAGACATATGCGGGCAGTCCAGGACGGAATTCGCAGGCTTCAGGTTTTGCCCAAGGAAGAGTTAGTAGCTGAGGCAAAAAGCATTGGCGCACCACTAGAGTTGGTCATGGAGATACACAATGCAGGAAAACTGCCAGTGGTAAATTTCGCTGCTGGTGGTATTGCTACGCCGGCTGATGCTGCTTTGATGATGCAACTGGGGGCTGAGGGCGTGTTTGTCGGCTCTGGTATTTTTAAGTCAAGTGACCCAGCAGCCAGAGCAAAGGCTATTGTCCAGGCTACTACCCATTATCAGGATCCAGCCATCATCGCTGAAGTATCCAAAGGTTTAGGGATAGCTATGCCAGGCTTGGATATTAAAACCATACCGCAGCAGGAATTGCTGGCTACCAGAGGATGGTAGGGAAGAAATACGAAATCCTAAACTCTAAACACATTAGGAATTTGTCCTGAACTTAATTCAGGATAGAGTTTAACCATTTGAATGCGAAAGGTAATTACTGACGACCTAGATGCTCTCCTTGATGTTTTGCCCTCGCATATTCGTGAGCCTCTTTACCACCAACCTGATTATAATGAATTACTTGAAGTAGTTCTAGATTTAGGACGTTTTCCCGAAGCACGTTTTCCTCATCGAGAACTGGTACTTAACTCCCAGGAGGTAAACCAATCTGATATTGATTATGTAGTGTCCCGTCTTGGTGAGTTTACGGGAGATAACCGCGCTGGCATTGAGCGCACTCTTCATCGCATTTCCGCCATACGCAACAGAAACGGACGTATAATTGGTTTAACTTGCCGTGTAGGCAGAGCCGTCTTCGGCACTGTAAAGATGGTTCAAGACCTTATCGAACCAGGCAAGAATGTCTTGTTACTGGGACGACCAGGAATAGGTAAGACAACTATTTTGCGGGAAGTTGCCCGAGTGTTAGCTGATGAATTGAAAAAACGTGTCATTGTAATCGATACCTCCAACGAAATTGCTGGTGACGGTGATATTCCTCATCCGGCTATTGGACATGCTCGGAGAATGCAGGTAACCCATCCGAGCATGCAGCACGCGGTAATGATTGAAGCGGTGGAAAATCATATGCCTGAGGTCATCATTATTGATGAAATAGGTACTGAACTAGAAGCACAAGCAGCCAGAACTATTGCGGAACGCGGCGTGCAATTGATAGGTACGGCCCACGGAAATACTCTAGAAAACTTGATCATGAATCCTACTTTGTCCGACCTCGTAGGTGGTGTCCAGACGGTTATTCTGGGCGATGAAGAGGCAAAACGGCGCCACACACAGAAATCTGTTCTGGAGCGCAAAGCACCTCCTACCTTCGATGTAGTAGTGGAAATCTTGGATTACTACAAAGTAGCTGTCCATCCTGACGTGACGCAAGCTGTGGATGCTATTTTGCATCAACAACCCCTACTAGCCGAAGTCCGCTGGTTGGATGAGACTGGAGAAGTGCATAAAAAGACGAATGGTAGAGAAAATTCCGTCTTAGGTAGGGGCGAGCATGCTCGCCCCTACCAAGTGGCGGATAAAGTACTACGATTCTATCTCTTTGGTGCCAGCCGTTCCCGTTTGGAGCAGGTTGCCAAGGAAAAGCAAAAAGAACTTATAATTGCCACTGATTTAAGACAAGCTGATATTCTCCTCACTACACGGAGTCATTATTGCCGCAAGCCACAGAAGATAAGAGATGCTGAGGCATCAGGCATACCAATTTACGCCCTGAAAAACAACAATCTTGTTCAAATAAGGCGGTGCTTGGATGCTATCTATCCCACTAATGGTGAATCACCATACATTCATTATTTGCAGTATTTGCTAAGCCAGCATCATGACCTTAATTCCAATGCCAGCCACCGTGTTGACCCTGAAACAAGTTCAGGGAAAGAGAATGAGAGCAAGGTAAGTCCTGAGCCAGTGAGCCGAAGCCCTGAACGAAGTGAAGGGGAAGGATCTAAATAGTGTTGGGACTACTTATTGCATTTGAGGGAGGTGAAGGCTGTGGCAAAAGCACCCAGGCAAAAATTTTGTGGAAGAATTTATGCCAAAACATTCCGGTGATACTGGTACACGAACCCGGAGATACAGCTCTAGGCGATAAAATAAGGAAGTTACTTAAAAGAAAGCAAAGTTACTCTATTTCGCCTGAAGCTGAGTTGTTCCTTTTTGTAGCTTCCCGTGCCCAATTGGTATCTGAAATAATTCGCCCCGCTTTAGAGGCAGGAAAAGTAGTCATCTGCGACCGTTTTGCCCATTCCACCCTGGCTTATCAGGGCTATGGTAGAGAACTTAACCTGAGTGCTGTAGCGGCGATTAATAATCTGGCAACACAAAACCTTAAACCAGACCTTGCCATCCTTCTGGATATACCTCCAGAGCAAGGATTGGCACGAAAGCAAAGTCCAAGGGACCGTTTCGAGCTGGAGGATTTGTCTTTCCATTGTCGAGTAAGAGAGGGCTATCTTAGGATAGCAGCACCTGAGCCTAGCCGCTGGCTAATAATAGACGCTATGTTACCCAAGACAAAAATCAGTCACATTATCTGGGAGAGGGTAAGCCAGCTATTACCTCTCCCCTCGTCATTGCGAGGAGCGTAAGCGACAAAGCAATCTCGCTATACGCTACTCTGTGCGATATACTTATAAGCACCTATGAGTAAAGGGAAGGTAGCTGTAGCATTAAGTGGTGGAGTGGATTCCTCTGTGGCGGCTTTACTACTCCAAAGAGATGGCTACGAAGTCTGGGGAGTACACATGCGCTTGTCGGACTCTCTGCGCTCTCAAGCTCAAGCACACCATGCTGAGCAGGTATGTCATACTCTAGACATTCCCTTTCAAATAATGGATTTGCGAAAGGTGTTTGGACGCTATGTAATTGATTATTTTTGCCAGGAATACCAGCACGGCTGGACCCCCAACCCTTGCATCGCCTGCAATCAACACATCAAATTCGGTGCATTGCTTAATAAAGTCCTTTCTCAGGGCATAGATTACATTGCTACTGGACACTATGCTCGGATTAGCCAAAGTCATGGCCCTGAGCTGAAGCTCCGAGCACAGCGAGGAGGCAGCGAAATAACTGAAGACTTTGCCAAGGATAATCTCCAACCCCTGAAACAAGTTCAGGGCAAGTACCACTTGCTTAAAGGGGTAGATGTCAGCAAGGACCAATCCTATTTTCTTTGCACTTTAAGTCAAGAAAAACTCAGCCATATTCTTTTTCCGTTAGGTAGCTATAGCAAAGACGAAGTCCAGAAGATAGCTAAACAAGAGGATTTGCCGGTAGCCAGCAAATCCAGCCAGGATATTTGCTTTATCTCGGAAAAGAATTACCGTGCTTTCCTTAGGGAACGTCTTTCCCAGAGACCTGGAGATATCGTAGATGTTCAAGGGAAGTTATTGGGACACCATCAAGGCATAGCTTTCTACACTATTGGGCAAAGGCATGGTTTAGGATTGGCCTTTGGTAAGCCTCTCTATGTTTTAAGGATTGAGCCTGATAATGACAAAATTATTCTTGGCGAGGAGAGTGAGCTTTACAGTCAGGAGGCTATTGTCAAAAACCTGAGCTGGGTATGTGGTATGGCACCATCCGTCCCTTGCCAAATAAGGGGCAGCGTGGACGAGGGCCTCCTACCACCCCCCACTAGCGTTAATGCTAAAATACGGTATAAATCGAGAGAAGCTGCAGCTACATTGTTGACGAAGAGTGATTCTGTCGTTGTCCTGTTTTCCCAACCACAGTGGGCAGTTACCCCGGGACAAGCTATCGTGTTCTATAAGGGTGAAGAGGTATTAGGTGGTGGCATTATCGAAAGTTCAAAGCCAATAATAAAGGTGAGGAAGGAAATTGAGGTCACAGCCACCAAATCTTGATCATGAGGATAAGCTCAAATCGCAAGGTTACGAGCTTATCGCTGGCGTTGATGAGGTGGGGAGAGGAGCCCTTGCTGGCCCGGTAGTTGCTGGCGCTGTTATCCTGCCAAGAAATTATTCCCCTTGGTTTGAACTAGTTAGAGATAGTAAGGAGCTCAGTCCTAAGAAGCGTGAATGTCTTTTCCACTTGATTACTCAAGAAGCTATTGCTGTCGGAGTTGGCATCGTTTCCCAGGAGGTAATTGATACCGTAAATATCCTCGAAGCAACCAAACTGGCTATGATGCAGGCAATAGAAAAACTACCTGAACAAGCGCAATATCTCCTTATTGATGGATTAACTTTAATGATTTCTATTCCTCAGAAGGGGATAATAAAAGGCGATAAGCTGTGCCTCTCCATTGCTTGCGCCTCCATCATAGCCAAGGTAACTCGAGACCATATTATGGAAGAGCTTGATAAGGTCTATCCTGGTTATAGTTTAGCCAAGCATAAAGGTTATGCCACTGAAGAACATATTTCCCGCTTGAAGCAACTGGGACCATCACCAATCCATCGTCTCTCTTTCGCCCCTGTTAGGAATGTCATTGCCAGCCATGTTCCTCTCCCTTGAAGCTCAAATCAAATGAACCGTCAAGAAGTTGGTACGCTAGGAGAAAAACTAGCGCAAAAATTCCTAAAAAGAAAAGGCTACCGTATTCTAGAGACAGGTTTTCGCTGCCGTGAGGGGGAAATTGATATTATTGCCCGGCAAAAGGATTACCTTGTTTTTATTGAGGTTCGCACTAAAAGTAATTTAAATTTTGGCACTCCGGAGGAATCAATAACGCAAAGCAAGAAGAAAAAACTCATTGCCTCCGCTCTCGCCTACATAAATGCTCACCAAAAGGTGCCATCCTTATGGCGCATAGATGTTGTAGCTATAGAGATTGATACGAAGGGCAAAGCAAAACGCATTGAGTTGATTGAAAATGCTATCGGGCAGGATTAACTCCAATTTATCGCTTAGTATATTGTGGTGCCTTACGAGCTCTCTTTAGCCCATATTTCTTGCGCTCTTTGATCCTGGCATCTCGGGTAAGCAGACCTTCTTTTCGCAGTAGTGGCTTAAATGCCTCGTTTTCCTTGGCTAAAGCTCGAGTAATACCATGGCGAATGGCACCGGCTTGACCACTTATACCACCTCCTGCTACCTTTATAGTGGCATGAAACTTGCCTGAGGTATTAGTAGCTACAAAGGGACTCTCGATTGTGTGGCGATGTTCAAGCCGAGGGAAAACTTCTTTGTAGGGCTTGCCATTGATAGTGACTTCGCCATCGCCGGGAAAAAGTCTAACCTGAGCTACAGCACATTTACGCTTTCCTGTTGCCCAAATATATGTCTCGTCACTCATTGATTATTACCTCACGTCCCTCGCCAGATAAGGGGAGAAGAGGGGAGGGCCTCCTTTTTTCTTTCACCAACTTCACTTGAGCTTGGTGTGGGTGTTCACCACCGGAATATACCTTAAGTTTCCTGAACATAGCTCTGCCCAAGCTATTATGCGGCAGCATACCTTTAATAGCATGCTCTAGTATATACTCAGGCTTGCTATTAAATATTTCTTTAAAGGTAGGACTTTTCAGCCCTCCAGGGTAGCCCGAATGGCGATAATAGATTTTCTGCTCTGCTTTTTTCCCAGTTACCTTTATTTTAGCCACGTTAATTACCACCACATAGTCACCGGTATCGAGGTGAGGAGAATAGATTGGCTTGTGCTTGCCCATAAGCAAGTTGGCTACCTGCGAAGCTAGTCTTCCCAAAGTTTTACCTGTTGCATCAACCACATGCCATTCCCTTTTTATATCCTTAGCTTTAGTGCTATAAGTTTTCATGCTAGTGATTGCCGCGCTTCGCTCGCAATGGTACCCCACAGCCGAGATCCTTCGCTTTGCTCAGGATAATTTACCTTCATAAGGTACAAGCCACAGGGAGGAGCTACAGGATTGCCCTGAACTTGATTCAGGGCTAAATTCTTTGCCTCCACAATATCTTGGAAATTCCTGGTGCTAATCTTCCCGAGACCAGACCTTAGTAAAAGCCCCACAGTGCGGCGCACCTGGTGAGGCAAGAAAGAATTGGCTACCATGCGGAAAATAGTAAAATTTCCTCTTCTCTCAACCTTTGCTTCATAAACATAACGCACTGTACTTTTGCCCTGACCCTGAACTTGTTTCAGGGGATTCAGGGCTAAAGAACTGGTAAAAGACATGAAATCATGTTTACCTTGGATGAGTTGACATGCCTCATTCATTGCCTCTATGTTTAACATTCCAGGTACAAATAAAGCAAATCTCTGACCGAAGGGTGAGCGTGTATTCCGATTAAGGATATAATAATGATACTCACGACTTAGAGCATCACGCCGAACATTGAAATCGCCATCAGCTATACCGGCAGCTTTGACGGCGATATCCTGAGGTAAATAATAGTTTAATGCCTTGACCAGCGTTGTAAGAGATAAACTTGGTTTAGCCCAGAAACTTACTACCTGCCCTTTTGCATGCACACCAGCATCAGTTCTACTAGCTGCCGTGACACGACTGCTTCCGCCACAAAATTTCTTCATAGCTTGCTCCAGTTCATTCTGAATAGTAGGCAAATCAGCTTGCCATTGGAAACCATGATAATGTGTGCCATCATACTCCATAAGCAAAATATACTTACTAGAATTCACTACTTAACCAATTCAATTTTAACCATAGGGGCATTATCACCAGGGCGGGGGCCCAATTTCACTAACCTTGTGTAACCACCAGCCCGGTCAGCATATTCCGGAGCAATTTCATGGAACACCTTGTCTACCACCTTTTTGTCAGTAAGGAAAGCTAAAACCCGCCGTCTTGAAGCAAGGCTACCGTCTTTTCCCAGGGTGATTATCTTCTCTGCCAAGCCGCGGGCCTCCTTAGCCTTGGCTTCAGTAGTAATAATTTTCTCGCACGCGAGCAAAGAGGTAACCAAATTGCGATATAGTAACCAACGATGCTCTGTTCGCCGACCTAATTTCCTGCCACCTACTCGATGTCTCATTCTTTCTTCTCCGAACCCTGAACTGGATTCAGGGCTAACCTGGCAATTAAAGTCTCCACTTCCTGTCTTGATTTAGCTCCAAGTCCGGGCAATTGAGGCAAGCCTTGTTTACCTCGCTCTAGTAACTGTCCCAATGTGAAAATACCAGCTCTTTTTAAACTATTAAAAGACCGCACTGATAAATTCAATTCTTCCAAAGGAGTATTATATTGCTCCACTGAAACACCTGGCTCTTTGGGCAAATACGCCGCATAAACTGCCAGGTCTCGGAAGGGGGAAAACTGATTAATCAGGATGGCAGTGGCTTGACTAACCGCATCCTCAGGTGAAATGGTACCATCAGTCCAAACTTCCAAGCTGAGTTTCTCTGGGCTTCTCTCCTCACCAGGCCTGATGCGTTCTACGGAGAAATTGACTTTTCGCACCGGGCTGAAAATGGCATCTACCGGTAGTGCTCCCGCAGGTAAGCCATCAGAGGATTTAACCGTCACATAACCTCTCCCCAATTCCACATTGAATTCGACACAAAGCTTGGCCCCAGAAGAATCCAGAGTAGCTAAGTAAAGCTCGGGGTTCGCGATCTTGAAATCCACCGAGGGTTTAATATCAGCAGCGGAAACCTTGCCTTCTCCTGCCACTTCCAAGAATAGTTTCCCTGCTTCATGAGAAAGAGGACATGTCCTTAGTTCCTTAACATTGAGCAAGAATTCTATAACATCCTCTTTAACACAAGGAATAGGAGAGAATTCATGCTGAATTCCCTCAATTCTCACCCATGTTACCGCAGCGCCAGGCAGAGAACGAAGAAGCATACGACGCAAAGCATTGCCCAGGGTGACGCCAAAGCCCGGCTCCAGAGGCTCGGCAAGAAAACGACCATAACTACCAGCAACTTCAACTGTAGTTACTTTGGGTATAGGTAATTCAAGCATGTCCTATTTATCCTTTGGAATAGTATTCAACAATAGCTTGCATATTAAACTTGGCATCAATATCATCCTTACCGGGTAAAGTAGAAACAATACCTGTCATCTTTTCCTTATCTAAGCTTAACCACTTAGAGACAATCCTTTGCTTAATCTCCTCAGCAACTCTCTTATAATACTCGGTTTTCGTGCTAGATTCTCGCCATTTGACAATATCTCCCGACTTCACTAAGTATGAAGGGATGTCTACTTTATGGTCATTAACCAGGATATGTCCATGCCGGACTATTTGTCTCGCCTGAGCGCGCGAGTCAGCAAAACCCAAGCGGTAGACGACATTATCCAATCGTCTCTCTAGCAAAATGAGAAGAGTATCCCCAGTAGCACCCGGAGTTCTTGCTGCCTCGGCAAAAAACTTACGAAACTGCCGCTCCAGAACACCATAGCTAAAACGCACTTTCTGCTTTTCCTTCAGCTGAATCCCGTGTTCAGAAATCCTGTAGCGACGAGCCTTAGAATGTTCTCCTGGAGGCCTATTTTTTCTTTCCAGAGAGCATTTAGGAGTGGAGCACTTCTCACCTTTGAGCATCAGCTTTTCGCCGAGAAAGCGGCATTTACGACAAACGGGGCCGGTATAACGCGCCATTATTACACCCTCCTCCTTCCCGGGGGACGGCAACCGTCATGTGGAATAGGAGTTACATCTCTAATGGCGGTAACAATAAGCCCGGAAGCCTGCAAAGTGCGGATAGCTGCCTCACGTCCACTCCCTGGTCCCTTGACATAAACTTCAACTTGGCGCAAGCCGTTGCCCAGTGCCTCTCTTGCTGCCCCTTGGGCGGCTAGCTGAGCAGCGTATGGAGTGCCTTTCCGCGAACCTTTGAATCCCGCGGTGCCGGAACTCCCCCAAGTGATAACATTGCCTTGAAGGTCAGTTATAGTAACAATAGTATTATTAAAGGTAGATTGAATATAAACTCTACCATGGGAAATCCCCTTATGTCCCTTTTTGGTTCCTCTAGTTTGCTTCTGCTTGGGCATATTTAACTCCTTGCTCTAAATCTATCACTAACTGGGGCACTGGCAACATCTTATTTCTTAGCTACGCCACGCCTTCGACCCCTACCAGCCACTGTTTTCTTAGCGCCTCTCTTGGTACGAGCATTGGTGCGTGTCCTTTGTCCGTGAACCGGTAAATTCATGCGGTGCCTTATACCACGCGTGCTGCCAATTTCTATAAGCCGCTTTATATTAGACTGAACCTCCCTCCTAAGATCACCTTCTACTTTATACTGTTCGCTAATGATGTTCTGAATACGGATAACTTGTTCTTCATTAAGATCCTTGGCTTTAATTCCAGACTCAATTTGGGCAACAGCCAAAATTTTCTTACTTGAAGTATGACCAATACCATAGATATATTGCAACGCTACCCCAATTGGCTTCTCTTTAGAAAGATCTACACCAGCAATGCGTGGCATTATTCACCCCTGTCTTTGTTTATGTTTGGGGTTCTCGCAAATAACCCTGACGACGCCTTTCCGCCTTATAATCTGGCATTTCTTACATCGTCTCTTGACCGAAGAAGCTACTTTCATCTCTCCTTGTCACCCAACTCTCTCAATAAAAACAAAATATAATAAACTTCTTAGCTTAATTTGTCAAAAATAATTTTAGTGCAACCGATAGGTAACCCTACCACGGCTCAAATCGTAAGGAGAAAGCTCGACTAAGACTCTATCACCGGGTAAAATTTTGATAAAGTGTTTTCTCATCCTGCCGGAAATATGAGCCAGCACAATATGACCATTAGGCAATTCAACACGGAACATAGTATTAGGTAAGCAGGTAACCACTTTGCCTTCGACCTCTATTCGTTCCTTCTTAGCCATGCTCTATTATTTAATGCTAAGCGAGTATTTCAGCCTCATCATCAGTGATAACGATGGTATGCTCAAAATGAGCGGAAAAACTTCCATCCTCGGTAAGAACCGTCCATTGATTGGGTGCTAATTTGGTACGCCAACTCCCCATGTTAACCATGGGCTCAATAGCTAGAGTCATTCCTTTGCGTAGCAGCGGACCCTTACCAAAGGCAAAATTAGGTATCTTCGGCTCCTCGTGCAAATCCCTGCCTACCCCGTGTCCCGTGTACTCTCTGACTACAGAAAATCCTTTTGATTCGACATAATGCTGAATAGCGGATGAGATATCACCAATATATGCCCCGCACCTGGCTTGGGCAATACCTGCCATTAGAGCTTCTTCAGTGACTGCTATAAGCTCTTTATTTTGTTCACTTATTGCTCCTACGCCCACAGTTATAGCTGCATCAGTATGAAAGCCCTTAAATTTTACCCCGACATCTAAGGAGACGATATCTCCTTCGCGTAAAACTCTTTCCCCAGGAAAGCCATGGACAATCTCGTCATTCACAGAAACACATAAATTAGCCGGAAAGCCTTCGTAATTCTTGAAAGATGGCTCAGCCTCTCTCATTTTCGCTTCAAAGACAACAATATCGTCTAGCTCACGAGTTTTGATTCCTGCTCTTATTTCCTTCCTTAACCTTTCTATAATATCGGAAAGAATCTTGCCACATTGACGCATAATCTCTATTTCTTGAGGTGATTTTATAATAATCATGCTGCGATTGCTCGTTACCTTCACCTTAATTCTCCCTCTTCCGGGAAAGGGATATTGAGCTAGCAACGATGTTGAGTGATACAGCTATCTCCTTAGCTACTTCCTCTATACCCAAGTTGCCATCCACTTCCACTAGTTTATTCTGCCTTCTGTAATATTCAATCAAAGGGATAGTCTGGCTAAAGAAGACTTTTAATCGCTCTCTTACTGTCCCTTTCTTATCATCAGGACGCTGGTACAGTTCGCCGCCGCATTTATCGCATTTTCCCGGTACCCTAGGCGGTAACGTTACAATATGGTAAGGCGTCTGACAAACCCGGCAAAGCCAACGCCCACTAAGTCTTTTTACCAGCTCTTCACTGGGAACCTTAATATATATTGCCTTATCTATACTTTTGCCTTGAGCAGCAAGAGCGCTATCCAGAGCTTTGGCTTGCTCTAAGGTGCGAGGAAAACCATCAAAGAGGCAGCCAGAGGCACAATCAGGGCTATTGCTCCTCTCCAGAATCAACTTTATCGTTATTTCATTGGGGACCAACTCTCCCCGCTCCATGTATGTTTTGGCTAAAAGACCTAATTCAGTCCTTTTTTCTAAGGCTTGACGAAATAAGTCGCCGGAAGCTATATGTGGCAAGCCCGCTTCCCGGGCTAATATATCTGCCTGGGTTCCTTTTCCCGCTCCCGGAGCACCTAGCATAACAATATACATCAAAAGAAAATCAAAAATTAAAGTAACTACACAGCCTCAATGTCATTCCGAACTTGTTTCGGAATCTCAGCGAACTTTGGGGATGCTGAAATAAATTCAGCATGACAATATGGGTGAGTAGTTACAAATTAAACATCGAAAAATTAAATTTTTATCTTTTGCGTTTGTCATTTTTATTTTTGCATTTTTATCTTTGACTTTATTTTAGGAAGCCCTCGTAGCGGCGCATGGTTAACTGAGCTTCCAATTGCTTCATAGTATCCAGCGCAACGCCCACAGCTATGAGCAGAGCAGTACTGGAAAGGGTCAAGGCTTGGACACCGGTAATTTCTCGACCAATAAAAGGAATGATTGCCACAATACCAAGAAAGAGGGCACCACCCCAGGTAAGGTTCTTTATGGTTTTATTCAGATAGTCAGCGGTCGTCTTCCCGGGGCGAACTCCGGGGATAAAGCCACCTTGTTGTTGCAATGTTTGCGGCAAATTCATCTGCTGAAATATAATCATGGTATAGAAGAAGGTAAAAGCAATTACTAATAAGAAATAGGGTAACCAGTAAGCTAAGCCAAGCGGAAGGCTATTATTACCATTAAAAACATTATAAATGGTATTCCAAAAATTCGGCTTTGCTGGGTTCATGAACCAGGTAGCAATCGTCGCTGGAAGTTGCATTAAAGCTATGGCAAAAATAAGAGGTATCATTCCTGCGGTGTTCACTCGCAGAGGAATATAGGTTGAACCTGATTGGCGATACATGCGACCACTACGAAAGGTACTGCGCGCATATTGCACCGGGATGCGGCGGTGGGCTTCTATGAATACTACTATTAATACTAAAGTTGCTAAACCAATTATAATGAAGGTAATCAAACCTAAAGGATCCCCCTTGGCGATAAAGCCTTGACCGACCATCTGCGGCAACCCAGCTACAATACCACCAAAGATTATTATTGATATTCCGTTCCCTACTCCACGCTCAGTAATAAGTTCGCCTAGCCAGACAAGAAATACTGTGCCCGCAGTCATTGACATTACTATGCAAGCAGTAGTCAACGGTTCAAGGTGACTAATAATAGGCGGGCTCTGGCTACGTAGCAGAGTCAGCATGCCATAAGCCTGGAGAGCAGCTAAGGGTATAGTCAACAAATGAGTGATACGATTGACCTTGTGCTGTCCAGCTTCTCCTTGCTGGGACAAAGCCTGAAGGCTAGGGATAACCGGGACGAGCAATTGCATAACTATTGAAGCGGTAATATATGGGTAGACTCCCATGGCAGCCACGCTGAAACGCTGCATGGCACCGCCGCTGAAGAGGTTAAGCATGCCAAAGAGGAGATTTTGCTGGAAAAATTGGTTCAAGGTATTAAGGTCTACGCCAGGCAGAGGGACATGAGCTATAAAGCGGAAAGCCACAAGGATGCCAAGGGTGAAAAGGAGCCTTCGCCTCAAATCTGGCAAGGTGAATATATCCATCATTGCCTGAATCAGGCGCGGCTGTTTTTCTCGGCGCTGCATATTAAATCTTTTCCACCTTTCCCCCGGCAGCGATAATCTTCTTCTCTGCGGTAGCGGAAAATTTGTTAGCCTTGACTGAGAGCGAATGACGGATGTCACCATCACCAAGAATTTTGGTCGGCAGTTCTAAGGACTTAATTAACCCGGCTTGGAAAAGTTCTTTAGGGGTTATTTCGCTTCCTGGCGGGAAAACATTAAGATTTTTGGCATTAACAATATTATATTCCACCCTAAATATATTAGTGAAACCTCTATTTTCAGGTAACCTTTTTATCAAAGGCAACTGCCCACCTTCAAAGCCGAGACGTACACCACCACCAGAACGAGCCTTTTGTCCTTTACTGCCCTTTCCAG
>Ga0210015_1000320_pt1 | contig 50888 bp, 46 predicted proteins | sample CryGeymeta201522_FD_185471 | JGI IMG/M metagenome (GOLD analysis project Ga0210015, IMG submission 185471) | Groundwater microbial communities from Crystal Geyser aquifers in Utah, USA - Crystal Geyser metaG 2015-22 (SPAdes) (version 2) | ecosystem: Environmental > Aquatic > Deep subsurface >...
ACATGCGCCTCGACCCCGTTTTCCACCAGCCATGCGGCGGTGCCGCGCGTGGCGAGCACGGAAAACCCCAACCCCACAAGGATCTGCGCGGTCTCGACCATATCCGCCGTCTTGTCCGCGTCGCGGATCGAGATGAACACACGGCCCTCGCGCGGCAGGTCCACGCCGGCGCCCATCTGCGCCTTGAGAAACGCGCGGGCAAAGCTGCGGTCCCAGCCCATGACCTCGCCGGTTGACCGCATCTCGGGCCCGAGGATCGTATCGACGCCGGGAAAGCGGGCAAAGGGCAGCACCGCCTCCTTGACCGAAAACCACGGCATTGCCGGGTCGGCGAGCGTCAGCGGGTCGGCATAGGGCAGGGGGGTGTCGTAGCTGACGTTTTCATAGGGCGGGCGCTGCGGGAAATTGCGCAGCGGCTCGCCCGCCATCAGCCGCGCGGCGATGCTCGCAATCGCGCTGTCGGTCGCCTTGGCGACAAAGGGCACGGTGCGGCTGGCACGCGGGTTGACCTCGATCAGATAGACCTCGGGCCGGCCTTCGGCATCGGGTTTCACCGCGAATTGCACGTTCATCAGCCCGACCACGCCCAGCGCCAGCGCAAGCTGTTCTGTCTGGGTGCGGATCACCTGTTGCACGGCCTCGGGCAGCGTATGCGGCGGCAGGCAGCAGGCGCTGTCGCCCGAATGCACGCCCGCCTCTTCGATATGCTGCATGATGCCGGCCACATGCACCGCCGTGCCATCGCACAGCGCATCGACATCGACCTCGACAGCACCCGACAGGTAGCTGTCGAGCAGCACCGGGCTGTCGCCCGAAACCACCACGGCCTCGCGGATGTAGCGGTTCAGATGGTCCATGTCGCGCACGATCTCCATCGCGCGGCCGCCCAGCACATAGGACGGGCGGATCACGAGGGGAAAGCCGATGCGCTCGGCAATCGCAATCGCCTGCTCCTGCGTGGAGGCAATGCCGTTGACCGGCTGTTTCAGCCCCAGCCGCTGCACAAGCTGCTGGAATCGCTCGCGGTCCTCGGCGAGGTCGATGGCATCGGGCGTGGTGCCCAGGATCGGGATGCCCGCCTCGTGCAGCGCATTGGCGAGCTTGAGCGGCGTCTGCCCGCCGAATTGCACGATCACCCCATGCAGCGTGCCGTTTTCCTGTTCGACGCGCAGGATCTCCATCACATGCTCGAATGTCAGCGGCTCGAAATAGAGCCGGTCCGACGTGTCGTAATCGGTGCTCACCGTCTCGGGGTTGCAGTTGATCATGATCGTCTCGTAGCCCACCGCGGTCAGCGCATAGCAGGCGTGGCAGCAGCAATAGTCGAACTCGATCCCTTGCCCGATCCGGTTCGGCCCGCCGCCGAGGATGACGACCTTCTTGCGGTCGCTGGGGCGCGCCTCGCATTCGACCTCGCCCATCACCGGGCTTTCATAGGTGGAATACATATAGGGGGTCTGCGCCTCGAACTCGGCGCCGCAGGTGTCGATGCGTTTGAACACGGCCGTCACGCCCAGCCTTTGGCGCGCGCGGCGGACCTGGCCTTCGTCGCGGCCCGTCAGATGCGCGAGGCGGGCATCGGTAAAGCCCATCATCTTGAGCGCGCGCAGGCCCGCCTCGGTCACGGGCAGGCCGTTCCGGCGCAGCTCTGCCTCTTCGAGGATGATCTCGCGGATGCGGGCGAGGAACCAGGGGTCAAAACGGGTTACAGCGTGAATGTCCTCATCGCTCAGCCCGTGGCGCATCGCCTGCGCGATGGTGCGCATCCGGTCAGGCGTCTGCCGCGCGAGCGCCTTGGTGATCGCGGCCTTGTCGGGGGCACCGGGAATGGTGATCTCGTCAAAGCCGGTCAGCCCGGTCTCGAGGCTCGCCAGCGCCTTTTGCATGGATTCGTGGATCGTCCGGCCAATCGCCATCGCCTCGCCCACCGATTTCATCGCGGTGGACAGCAGCGGCTCGCTTCCGGGGAACTTTTCAAAAGCGAACCTCGGGATCTTGGTCACCACATAATCTATTGTGGGCTCAAAGCTCGCCGGTGTCACTTTTGTGATGTCATTGTCCAATTCGTCGAGCGTGTAGCCCACGGCGAGCTTGGCCGCGATCTTGGCAATCGGGAACCCCGTCGCCTTGGACGCCAGCGCCGAAGAGCGCGACACGCGCGGGTTCATCTCGATCACCACCATGCGCCCATCGGCAGGGTTGACCGCCCATTGCACGTTCGATCCGCCGGTTTCGACCCCGATCTCGCGCAGCACGGCGATGGAGCCGTTGCGCATCATCTGGTATTCCTTGTCGGTCAGCGTGAGCGCCGGTGCGACGGTGATGCTGTCGCCGGTATGCACGCCCATCGGGTCCACATTCTCGATCGAGCAGACGATGATGCAATTGTCGGCGGTGTCGCGCACGACCTCCATCTCGAACTCTTTCCAACCGAGCAGCGACTCGTCCACCAGGATCTGGCCCACCGGCGAGGCATCCATGCCCGAGCGGCAGAAATGTTCGTATTCCGCGCGGTTGTAGGCCACACCGCCGCCCGTCCCGCCAAGGGTAAAGGCCGGGCGGATGATCGCCGGCAGGCCGATCTCTTTGAGCGCGGCGAGCGCGAGCGCGACACCCGCGGCGATGTCGCGTTTGCCATCCGGCCCCACCGGCGCGGTGATGATCGTGGCCTTGGGGTTTTCCAGCCCGATCCGGTCCATCGCCTCGCGAAACAGCTTGCGGTCCTCGGCCATCTCGATCGCCGCACGCTTGGCGCCGATCATCTCGACACCGTATTTGTCGAGCACGCCCATGTCGGCCAGCGCCAGCGCGGTATTCAGCCCGGTCTGCCCGCCCATCGTGGGCAAGAGCGCATCGGGGCGTTCCTTTTCGATGATTTTCGCGACAACTTCGGGCGTGATCGGCTCGATATAGGTGGCGTCGGCAAGGCCGGGATCGGTCATGATCGTCGCCGGGTTCGAGTTCACGAGGATCACGCGGTAGCCCTCTTCGCGCAGCGCCTTGCAGGCCTGCGCGCCGGAATAGTCAAACTCGCAAGCCTGCCCGATGATGATCGGCCCCGCCCCGATGATCATGATCGAGCGGATGTCGGTGCGTTTGGGCATGGGTCTCTCCGGGACAGGAAACGGGCGCAGGGGGCGCGCAAATTGTCTGCGTTATAGACAGCGCGCCGGGGGGTTCAAGGACTATCGGGCCGGGCGGCGGCGGGCCGGGGAGGGCAATTTGATCCATGTCAATTCAGACTGACAGACAGAGTGTCAGGATAGGTTGACACATCAACCAGAGGGCCGCCCATGCGCATCCTGTTCGTTCACCCCAACTATCGCTCGGGTGGGGCCGAGATCGCCGGGACATGGCCGCCCGCCTGGGTCGCCTACCTCGCCGGGGCGCTGCGGCAGGCGGGGTTCGACGACATCCATTTCATCGACGCGATGACCGACAATCTGACCCCCGACGCGCTGCGTGACCGTATGGTCGCCGTGGCGCCCGATGTGGTCGGCGTCACCGCGATCACGCCCTCGATCTATGCCGCCGAGGCCGTGCTGGAAATCGCACGCGACCATGTGCCCGCCGCCTTGCGGATGCTGGGCGGGGTGCACCCGACCTTCATGTACAAACAGGTCCTGTCCGAGGCGCCCTGGGTCGATGTCATCGTGCGCGGCGAGGGCGAGGAGATCCTGACCGAACTCATGCTCGCGGTCGAGGATGGCCGCTGGCCCGCCGACCGCCACAGGATCAAGGGCATCGCCTTTGCCGACGGGGCCGAAATCGTGGCGACGCCCGCCGCCGCGACGGTCAAGAACCTCGACGCGCTCGACCCCGACTGGTCGATCCTCGACTGGGAGAAATACAAATACACCCCGCTCAACACCCGCGTCGCCATCCCGAACATGGCGCGCGGCTGCCCCTTTACCTGTTCTTTCTGCTCGCAATGGAAGTTCTGGCGCGATTACCGCGTGCGCGACCCGAAAAAGGTGGTGGACGAGATCGAGCGTCTGGTGAACGAGCACAAGGTCGGTTTTTTCATCCTCGCGGATGAGGAACCCACCATCAACAAGAAGAAATTCGTGCAGTTCTGCCAGGAGCTGATCGACCGTGGCCTGCCGGACCGCGTGAAATGGGGCATCAACACGCGCGTCACCGACATCTACCGCGACCGCGACCTGCTCACGTTCTACCGCAAGGCAGGGCTGGTGCATGTGAGCCTCGGCACCGAGGCCGCCGCGCAGATGAAGCTCGACCAGTTCAACAAGGAAACCACCGTCGCCGAGAACAAGGAGGCCGTGCGCCTCTTGCGCGAGGCCGATATCCTGGTCGAGGCGCAGTTCATCGTGGGGCTGGACAACGAGACGGCCGCGACGCTGGAGGAGACCTTCCAGATGGCCTGGGACTGGCAGCCCGACCTCGCCAACTGGGCGATGTACACGCCCTGGCCCTTTACCCCGCTGTTTCAGGAGCTCAAGGACAAGGTCGAAGTCTTTGATTTCTCGCGCTACAATTTCGTCACGCCGATCATGAAGCCCGCCGCGATGACGCGGGGCGAGCTGCTTGACGGGGTGATGAAGAACTACCGCCGCTTCTACATGCGCAAGGCGCTGTTCCACTACCCGTGGCGCGGCACCGGGTTCCGCCGGCGCTATCTGCTGGGCTGTCTCAAGGCCTTCATGAAGGCAGGCTTTGCGCGGACCTTCTACGATCTGGGCAAGGTCGGCTACACCGGGCCGCAGTCCAGGAACCGGCTCGATTTCCATTTCGACGCGACGCGCAAGATCGCCGAGGCGCAGATGGACGATTGGGAGGCCAGCGCCGACAAGGCGGCAAAGGCGGCCGAGCGGCGCGAGGCGCTGCGCGCACAGGGCAAGGCGCGTGCCGCAGACCGTGCCTCGGACGGCGCGGCAGAGCGGCTGGCGGATTTCAGGATGCCCAACGGGGCAGAGGTCAAGGCTTGCGGCGGCGGCACCCAGCAAATGGAGGATGTCTGAGGATGCGCGGGGCCAAAAGGGCGGCCTGATCGGCCCCAACGCGGTGCTGCAACTGCTCCCGGTGCTCGAGGAGGCCGGCGGCACGCGGCTGCGCGATGCGGTGATGGCGGCGGCGGGGATCGACGCGCCGCCCTCGGACGCGGGGCTGATGCCCGAGGGGCCGGCGGCACGGCTGCATCAGGCGCTGCGCCGCCTGCGCCCCGACGCGGCGGTGCTCGCGGCGCAGGCCGGCGCGCGCACGGGCGACTATATCCTCGCCCACCGCATCCCCGCGCCGGCGCAGCGGCTCTTGCGCGCGCTGCCGCCGATGGTCGCGGCGCCGCTCTTGTCGCGCGCGATTGCCAAACACGCCTGGACCTTTGCCGGCTCCGGCCGGTTCCGCCGGGTGGGGGCGCGGGCCTTCGAGATCGCGGCGAACCCGGTCGTGGCGGGCGAGCAGAGCCGCCAGCCACTTTGCCACTGGCACGCGGCGGTGTTCGAACGGCTCTACCGCGTGCTGGTCGATGACCGCCTGCGCTGCACCGAGACCGCCTGCTGCGCCTGCGGCGACCCCGCCTGCCGGTTCGAGCTGCGGTGGTCGTCGCCCGCCACGGCGCCTAGCCCCAGATCAGCCGGGTGAGGTGGTAGAACACCGGCGCGGCAAAGGCGACGCTGTCGAGCTGGTCCATGATCCCGCCCTGGCCGGGGATCAGATGGCTCCAGTCCTTGACCCCCTTGTCGCGGCGGATCGCGGCAAAGACGATGTTGCCGAAAAGCCCGGTTGTCGTCGCAACCGCCGCCATCGCCATCGCGCCCAAGGGCCCGAATGGCGTCACCCAGTGCAGGAGCCCGCCGATCAGCGCCGCGCTCGCGATGCCCGCTGCCATCCCCGCCCATGTCTTGGGCGAGATGCCGGGTGCCACGCGCCGGCCACCCAGACGGCGTCCAAAGTAATATTCCAGCAGGTCGCCCAGTTGCACCACCAGCACAAGGAAGGCGATCAGCAGCACCGCCCTGTCGCCATAGCCCACGATGTCGAGCGTCATCAGCGCGGGCAGGTGGCTCGCGCAATAGACGCAGATCATCAGGCCCCATTGCGTTTCGGCCACGCGGATCAGGAACCGGTTGGCGTCGCCGCGCAGGACCGAGACGATGGGCAGCAGGAGAAAGGCATAGACCGGGATCAGGATGGAAAAGAGGCCCGGCCAGTCCATCCCGATCAGGATGTATTGCGCGGGCAGGATCATGAAGAACGCGGTCGCCAGCGCGATATGGTCGGCCTGCGATTTGGCGGTGAGCGTGAGGAACTCGCGCAGCGCGGCAAAGGAGACAAAGCCGAACAGGATCAGCACCCCGGTCCGCCCGGACAGGAGCGCCAGCGACAGGAGGATCACCATCGCCCACCAGGACCGCACGCGGGTCATGTAGGTCTCGATCACCGGGTGGTTCTCATGCGTGCCGAGCCGCGCGCGCAGCGCCTCGCCCAGAGCCGTGAGGCCCACCATCACGCCGAACACCCCCAGCGCCAGCAGCAGCATGTCGAGCGTGGTCGCGGTCATGCCGCACCCCCGCTCTGCCGGGGGGCAAGCGCCAGCAGCGCGGCGGCCGCGCGGGCGAGAAAGGCATCCTTGTCCTCGCCCTCGCCGATATGCAGCGGTGCGCCGAAGGTCACGGTGCAGATCAGCGGCAGCGGGATCACCTCGCCCTTGGGCATGATCGTGTTGAGGTTGGCGATCCAGGCGGGGACGAGATCGACCCGGGGATGCGCGCGCCCGATGTTGTAGAGCCCGGCCTTGAACGGCAAGAGCGGGTTCGTCCCCATGTTGCGATTGCCCTCGGGAAAGATGATGAGCGACGCGCCCTCATCCAGCGCCGCGATGATCTTGGCCATCGGGTCTTCGGTCCGGGCCTCGGGGCGGCGGTCGATCAGCACCGCGCGGAACACCTCGGCGCCGACAAAGGCGCGCAGCCGGTTGCGCAGCCAGTAGTCGGCCGCGGCGACGGGGCGCGTGTCGCGGCGCAGGGCGGGGGGCAGGACCGACCAGATCATCGGCATGTCGCCATTGCTGGTGTGGTTGGCGAAATAGACCCGCTGGCGGCGCACCGGCTCGATCCCGCGCCAGTCGGCGCGCACGGCGGTGATGAAGCGGGCGAAAAGCGTGATCGCATGGCCGACAAGGCGGGCGAGGGCACGGCGCAGCGGGTTGGTCTTGTCCATGATGTCACAGTGGCAAAGGGCGCGCGTTTTGGGAAGGGGGGGGCGTGTGGCGCGGTGGGAGCCTTCGGCGAGGATATTTCCGGCAAGATGAAGCGGGGGACGCGGCGCGCAGCCTGTCCCCCGCGCCAGAGGTCAGAGGGGCTTGTCGCCCGCGTATTCGGCGAGCAGCTTTTCGGTGCGCGCCTCCTCGAGCCGGTGCAGGCGGTCCTCGGACAGGCGGTCGTCGAAGCGGTATTTGACGAAGTTGATGAGCGAGAGCGTCAGCATCATGATGCCGATGCCCCAGAAGCCCTTGGTCGAGAGCGGCACGTCGGGGGACATGTAGAGCGACAGGCCCAGCATCCCGTAGGCGGCGACCACGCCGGCGCCGTTGATGAACATGATGAGGCTGTTGTCAGAACGGTTATTGGTGAACATTGTGTTGTCCTCTCAGGGGGTTGGGGTCAGTTGACGGATTTGAGACGGGCCAGGACGCTGGCCGCGGTGGCGCGCGTGGCGGGGCCGTAGCCCTGATCGGCGAGGCGGTCGGCGATACTGTCGCCGCCAAGGTCGCGGTCGATCTCTTGCAGGATCTGCGCCTGCTCGAGCGGGTCGTCGCGGCCAAGGACGCGGGCGATCAGCTCTTCGGCCTCCTGAACGGCGGGGGTCTGGCGGGCGGTTGCGTTGAGGCGCAACTGGATGTCCTGCTCGCGGCGCACGGCACGGGCCTGGATCGCGCCCTGTTTCAGGTCGATGATGCGCCGGTGGCCCGCGTCGATGGAGCCGCGCAGCCGCAGCACCTGCCGGTCGAGCCGGTCGAGCGTTGCGCGGCGGATCTCGCGTTCGTTCTCCATCTGCGCGATGGCATGGGCGGCGTCAGAGGCGAGGTCCTCGCGCCCCGCCGCCAGGGCCTCGGTCGCGCGCGCCGTCAGGTCGTCCAGCCGGCGTGTCAGCGCCTCGGTCTGGCGCGCCTCGCTGCGCTGGCGCTGGATCAGCGAGGCGAGAGTTGCCTTTGCCGCGCGCAGCTGCGCCTCGGCCTCGCGCAGTTTCTGGTCGATCAGTTCGATGGCAAAGGCGTCGCGGACCCGGTCCTCGGCGCGGGCATTTGCACCGACAATCAGGGTCGAGAGGGTCTTGAATATTGGGCTCTCCTAGCGTGAACGTTGTTCAAGACATTTTTGAACGACGTTCAAGAAACGCTGCGGTTCAATTCCGGCGACAGTGCGCAAACCGCCCGCGCTATGCCGGTTCCGCTCTGTCAAAGAGGGCGCTGGCGGATTAGATGTCGCGCTGGCGGGGGAGGGCGCGCGGGTGAAGCTTCGATTTGATCGTGGGCCTTGTGGCGGCGACGGGACGGTATTCGCGGCGCCGCGCGCGCTGATCGAGGCGCGAGCGCCCGCCGAGGTGCCTGCCGCGCTCGCCGCGATGGATGCCGCGCGGGCAGAGGGCCACTGGCTCGCCGGCTATGCGAGTTACGAGCTGGGCTATGTGCTCGAGCCGCGACTGGCGCCGCTGATGCCGACCCTTTGCCGTCTGCCGCTGATCCGCTTTGGCGTCTATGACGCGCCCGCTGCCGCCGCGCCGCTGGTGGCGGGTGACGCCATGCTCGGGCCCTTCACGCCGCTTTGGGACGCCGCGCGCTATGCGCTGGCGTTCAGCCAGGCGCATGACCTGATCGGGGCGGGTGACATCTATCAGACAAACCTCACCTTTCGCCAGCAGGCCAGCGCCGCGGGCACGGCCGGGGCGCTCTATGCCGGGCTGTCGCGGGGGCAGGCGGTGGGCTTTGGCGTGCTGGTCGAACAGGCGGGCCTGCCCGCGCTGCTGTCGCGGTCGCCCGAGCTGTTTTTCCGCACCGATGCGGCAGGCATCATCCAGACCCGCCCGATGAAGGGCACGCTGCCGCGCAGCGCCGACCCCGAGGAGGACGCCCGCCTGCGCGACTTGCTTGCCCGCGATCCCAAGAACCGCGCCGAGAACCTGATGATCGTGGATCTGTTGCGCAATGACCTCAGCCGGATCTGCGCGCTGGGCTCGGTGCGCGTGCCCGCGCTTTTCCGGGTCGAGACCTATGCGACGGTGCACCAGATGACCTCGCTGATCGAAGCGCGGCTCTTGCCCGGCACCGCGCTGTCGGAGATCTTCCGCGCGCTCTTTCCCTGCGGGTCGGTGACGGGCGCGCCCAAGGTTCGCGCGATGGAGGTGATCCGCGCGCTCGAGAGCGATGCGCGCGACATCTATTGCGGCACCATCGGCTGGGCCGCACCCGACGGGCGGGCCGATTTCAATGTGGCGATCCGCACGATGATGGTAGAGGACGGCATCGCCGACCTGAGCGTCGGCGGCGGCGTTGTCTGGGACAGCACGGCAGCCGCGGAATATGAGGAGGCGCTGTGGAAAGCCCGTTTCGCGACCCCGTTCCGCACGGCACGCGGATAATCGAGACGCTGGGCTGGTGGCCCGACAGCGGCGCGCCCGACGCGCCGGCGCATCTCGCGCGGATGGGGCGCACGGCGGCGGCGCTGGGCTATCCTCTTGATCGTGCAAAGGCGCAGGCGCTGCTGGCGCTGTCGGCGGACGCGCCGCTGCGGGTGCGTCTCACGCTGGGCGCGCAGGGCGATATGGCCTGCGAGACGGCCCCCTTGCCGCCTGCGGCCCCGGTCTGGCGTCTGGCGCTCGCCGTCGCACGGCTCGACCCCGCCGACATCTGGCTGCGCCACAAGACGACGCAGCGCGGCATCTATGATCGCGCCCGCGCGGCCCTGCCTGCGGGAGTTGATGAATGGCTGTTCCTCAACAGCCGCGACGAGGTCTGCGAGGGGACCATCACCACGATCTTTGTGCAGACGGCGGACGGCGCGCATGTCACGCCGCCGCTCGCCTGCGGCCTGCTTCCCGGCATCCTGCGCGCGCGGCTCCTGGCGCAGGGCTGGCAGGAGCGGGTGCTCGACATGGGCGACCTGGCCCGGGCGCGGCAGATCTGGGTCGGCAATGCGCTGCGCGGGCTGATCCCGGCGCAACTGGTGACGCCGGGAAGCGCGGGCGTTGCTTGACATCGCGCGGACAACCCTGTGTATCGGCGCCAGCCCGTTTGTCTGAAAGTGACCGCCATGCACGCCTACCGCAGCCATACCTGCGCCTCGCTCACCGCCGCCGACGTCGGCCAGACCGTCCGCCTGTCGGGCTGGGTCCACCGGGTGCGCGACCACGGCGGCATCCTTTTCATCGACCTGCGCGACCATTACGGCATCACGCAGGTGCTCTGCGACCCTGACAGCGCCGCCTTTGGCGAGGTGGAAAAGGTCCGGTCCGAGTGGTGCATCCGCATCGACGGCGAGGTCAAGGCGCGCGATGCGGCGCTGGTGAACCCCAAACTCCCGACCGGCGAGATCGAGGTGTTCATCCGCGCCATCGAGGTGCTGGGCGCCGCGGCGGAGCTTCCCTTGCAGGTGTTCGGCGATCAGGAGTATCCGGAGGAGACGCGCCTGCGCTACCGCTACCTCGACCTGCGGCGGGAAAAGATGCAGGCCAACATGGTGCTGCGGTCCGACGTCGTGGCCTCGATGCGGCGGCGGATGTGGGGGCAGGGGTTCCGCGAATACCAGACCCCGATCATCACCGCGTCCTCGCCCGAAGGCGCGCGCGACTTTCTCGTGCCCTCGCGCCTGCATCCTGGCAAATTCTACGCCCTGCCGCAGGCGCCGCAGCAGTTCAAGCAATTGCTGATGGTGTCGGGCTTTGACAAATATTTCCAGATCGCGCCCTGTTTCCGCGACGAAGACCCCCGCGCCGACCGCTCGCCCACCGATTTCTACCAGCTCGACATGGAGATGTCCTTTGTCACCCAGCAGGACGTGTTCGACACCATCCAGCCGGTGATCGCGGGGATCTTCGAGGAGTTCGGCGGCGGCCGCACGGTCGATACCGACTGGCCGCAGATCAGCTACCGCGATGCGGCGCTGTGGTATGGCACCGACAAGCCCGACCTGCGCAACCCGATCAGGATGCAGGTGGTCAGCGACCATTTCGCCGGCTCCGGCTTTGCCGTCTTTGCCAAGCTGCTCGAGCAGGACGGCACCGAGGTCCGCGCCATCCCCGCGCCGGGCGGCGGATCGCGCAAGTTCTGCGACCGGATGAACGCCTGGGCGCAAAAGGAAGGCCTGCCGGGGATGGGCTATATCTTCTGGCGCACGGCCGAGGACGGATCGGGGACAGAGGCCGCAGGCCCCTTGGCCAAGAACATCGGCCCCGAGCGGACCGAGGCGATCCGCCAGCAGCTTGGCCTCGGCCTTGGCGATGCGGCGTTTTTCCTGGGCGGCAAGCCTGCCGTGTTCGAAAAGATCGCCGGCCGCGCCCGCACCGTCATCGGTGACGAGCTTGGCCTGACCGACACCGCCCGCTTTGCCTTTTGCTGGATCGTCGATTTCCCGATCTTCCAGAAATCCGAGGAAACCGGCGGCTACGAGTTCGAACACAACCCGTTTTCGATGCCGCAAGGCGGGATGGAGGCGCTGGCGGGCGACCCGCTCGCCGTGCGCGGCTATCAGTATGACCTCGCCTGCAACGGCTACGAACTGGTCAGCGGCGCCATCCGCAACCACAAGCCCGAGATCATGTTCAAGGCCTTCGCCATCGCCGGCTATGGCGAGGACGAGGTGCGCCGCCGCTTTGGCGGGATGGTCAACGCCTTTCAATATGGCGCGCCGCCCCACGGCGGCTGTGCCGCGGGCATCGACCGGATCGTCATGCTGCTGGCGGATGAGGCCAACATCCGCGAGGTCATCCTGTTCCCGATGAACCAGCGCGCCGAGGATGTGATGATGGGCGCGCCGTCAGAGCCGAGCAACGAGCAGTTGCGCGAATTGCGCCTGCGCGTCCTGCCGCCCGAGGTCTAGCACCGCCCGGCGGTATGGCGCCTGCGCGGTGCGCGACGGGCTGACAAGCGGCCGGCGCGCGCCTATCTGTGAGAGGCAGCGCTGAAAGGCCCGACCGTGCCCTTTGACCCGACCCTTGCCGCGATCCGCTTTGGCACCGGCCTGTCGCCGCGCCATGCGCCCCCGCGCGACGCGGGCGCGATGCTGGCGGCGCTGGTCGGGCCCGATGGGGCCGCGCAGGCGCATCCGATTGCGCCGTTCAGCACCGCCGCGCCGTCGCTGCGCGCCTTTCGCAGCCTCAGCCGCGCGCGCCGCGCGGCGCTGGGCACACCGCAGGAGGCCGCGGCAGAAGCCGCCTTTCAGGAGATCCGCCTGCGTGCCCGCGACCAGCGCACGGTGCATTTCCACGCCACGCTCGCGCGCGGGATCATGACGCCCGACGGCTTTCGCGAACGGCTGGCGCTCTTCTGGGCCGATCATTTCACCGTGCGCGCGCGCAACGCCTTTGGCGGGCATCTGGTGGCGCCTTATGTCGAAGAAGCGATCCGGCCGCACCTGACCGGCCGCTTTGCCGACATGCTGCGCGCGGCTGCCACCCATCCGATGATGCTCGACTACCTCGACCAGAGCCGGTCGATGGGGCCCAACAGCCCGGCCGGGCAGCGGCAGGGGCGGGGGCTGAACGAAAATCTCGCGCGCGAACTTCTCGAATTGCACACGCTGGGCGTGGATGGCCCTTATGGGCAGGGCGATGTGCGGCAACTCGCGGCGCTGCTGACCGGGCTGGTGCATGACCCCGATGCGGGGTTCGACTACCGCCCCCGCATGGCCGAGCCCGGCGCCGAGACGGTGCTGGGCACCACCTACAGCGCGCGCGCGGAGCTTGCCACGGTGCATGCGGCGCTCGACGACCTCGCCGCGCATCCGGCGACGGCCGCGCATCTGGCACGCAAGATCGCGGTGCATTTCGTGAGCGACGACCCCGACCCGGGCCTGGTCGCGGCGCTGCGCGACCGCTACTTGGCGACCGGCGGTGACCTGATGGCGGTCTATGCGGCCCTGTTCGACCACCCCGCCGCCTGGGCGCCCGTGCCCGTCCCCGTGCCCGTCCCCGGGCCCGTCCCCGGGCCCGTCCCCGGGCCCGTCCCCGGGTCCGCCAAGGTCAAGCCGCCCTTTGCCTATGTCCAGTCCGCGCTGCGCGCGCTCGATGTGCCGGTGGCACGGATCGTGGCGCTCGACCTCGCGGCGTCGCGGCGCTGGCTCATGGGGCCGCTCACCGTCATGGGCCAAAGCTGGGAAGAGCCGCCCGGCCCCGACGGCTGGCCCGAGGAGGCCGAAGCCTGGGTCACGCCGCAGGGCATGGCCGGGCGGATCGGCTGGGCAATGGACGTGCCCGGCGCGCTGCTGGAGACGCTGCCCGACCCGCGCGATTTCGTCCGCACCGCGCTGGGCGAGGCCGCGCCCGAGGCCGTGCGCTTTGCCGCCCGCGCGGCCGAAAGCGTGGCCGAAGGGATCGGCGTGATCTTGTCCTCGCCCGCGTTCAACAGGAGATGACAATGCGCAACACGTTGAACAGGCGTGGTTTTCTGACGGGTGTTCTGGGCTGTTCGGTCGCCGCCTCGCCCTTTGTGACGCCCATCGCGCTGGCCTCTGCGCCCTGGGACAACCGGCTGGTGGTGATCATCCTGCGCGGCGCGATGGACGGGCTCGACGCAGTGCAGCCCTATGGCGATCCGGCCTATGCGGCGCTGCGCCCGACGCTCGCGCGGCCCGAGGGGATGGCCGACCTCGACGGCTTTTACGGCCTGCACCCGGCGCTCGCGCCGGTGCTGCCGCTCTGGCAAAAGGGCGAACTCGGCTTTGTGCAGGCGGTGTCCACCCCCTACCGCGACCGGCGCAGCCATTTCGACGGGCAGGACATCCTCGAAGCCGGCACGCCGGGCCTCGACGCGGGTGGGGCGCGCGACGGCTGGCTCAACCGGATGTTGCAGGCGGTGCCGGGTGTGGTGGCCGAGACCGCCTATGCCATTGGCCGCGAACAGATGCTGATCCTGACCGGCGCCGCACCTGCCGCGCGCTGGTCGCCCGACGCCCGGCTGCGCCTGTCTCCGCAGGCGCGGCTCCTGCTCGAGCGGGTGCATGCGGACGACCCGCTGTTCCACGCCGCATCCGATCAGGCGCTGGCCATCGTCGATGGGCTCGCCGCCGAGGCGGTGCAGGACAGGGCCGGGCAAGACAGGGCCGGGCAGGTCATGGCCGGGCAGGTCATGGCCGGGCAGGTCATGGCCGGCGCGGGGGGCCTGCGCGGCGATCATGTGCGGCTCGCGCAATTCGCCGCCGGCCGGCTGCGCGGCGAGACGCGGATCGCGAGCTTTTCGATCGGCGGCTGGGACACGCATGGCAATCAGGCCAATTTTCTCGGCCGTGCGCTCGGCCGCCTGTCAGACACGATCATTACCCTGCGCGAGGGGCTGGCACAGGATTGGGACCGCACCGCCGTGATCTGCCTGACAGAGTTCGGCCGCACCGCCCGGGAAAACGGCACGCGCGGAACCGACCACGGCACTGGCGGCGCGGTGCTGCTGGCGGGTGGCGCGCTGCGGGGCGGTCGGGTGCTGGGCGACTGGCCCGGACTGGACGAGAGCGACCTTTACGCCGGGCGCGACCTGATGCCCACGCGCGACGTGCGTGCGCATGCGGGCTGGCTCATGCGCGGGCTGTTCGGGTTCGACCGCGCCGTGATCGAAGGCGCGGTCTTTCCCGGCCTCGATCTCGGCGCTGACCCCGGCCTGCTGCTCTAGGCCGCAGGCCGCCCAGTCTGCCTGGCTGGCGGCCCCGGCGCCGCACACCGCGCGCGGGCCCGTCCCGCGCTACAGCGGGCCCGACGCCACCAGACGGTCCTGCACCAGTGCCGCCAGCCGCGCGATGTCTGACCGCACCGCATGCCCCGCCTTGTGCGATCGCAGCAGCGCTGTGGTGGCTTCGGTCAGGACGGTGTCACCGGCGCTGCGCGACACGCCGCCGAGAAATTGCGTGACATAGTCGAGCGTGTTGCCCCCGTCTTCGCCCGACAGGATATCCGCGGCCAGCGCGAGGTCATCGCGAAAGGCGATGCGATCAGGCGCGACGGTCTCATCCGCGAGCGCGCGCAGGCCGCCCGGCCGCTGGTCGCGCGGGACATGGGCCAGCAACGCAGTCTGGAACCGCGCCAGCGACGCGATCGGTTTTTCAAGAAACCCGTCGGCCCCGGCCGCCCGCGCCACCGCCTCGGCACCGGGGTCGCCACTGGTCCCCAGCAGGATCTCGACCCGCGGCTGGGCGCGCGCAAGCTCTGAGATCAGATCCGCCCCCGACCCGTCAGGCAACCCCAGATCGACGATCACGGCCGTCGGGCGATACACGCGCAGATGCCGGCGCGCATGGTAAAGGCTGTCGGCCCGCCTGATCCGCGCACCCGACCGCAGACACAAGAGGCGCAGCGCCTCCGAGGCATAGCGGCTGTCATCGACGACCAGCACCGTCATCCCCAGCAGCGGTCGCGCCGCGGTCGCCGGGCGCGTCATCAGAAAGTCATCGAGCCTGTCCATCGCATGATTCCCCTTGGCAGCGGTCTCGCACAGGGCCGAGCATCGCCTGTGCATGGTGAAGATGGCGTTAACAGGCGCGACCCTTTGCCCTCCCCGGTTGCGCAACCGGCGCAGCGGCGACATAAGCGGTTCAGTCCAGCCCAGGAGCCCGCCATGATCGGACGTCTGAACCATGTGGCCATCGCCGTGCCCGACCTGCACGCCGCCGCCGCCCAATACCGTGACACGCTGGGCGCCGAGGTCGGCGCGCCGCAGGACGAGCCCGACCATGGCGTGACCGTCATCTTCATCACCCTGCCCAATACCAAGATCGAGCTGCTGCATCCGCTCGGCCCCGACAGCCCGATCCGCGCCTTTCTGGACAAGAACCCGTCGGGCGGGATCCATCACATCTGCTACGAGGTCGCCGACATCCGCGCCGCCCGCGACCATCTCACCGCCGCGGGCGCGCGCGTGCTGGGCAATGGCGACCCCAGGATCGGCGCGCATGGCAAACCCGTCCTGTTTCTCCACCCCAAGGATTTCGCCGGCACGCTGATCGAACTGGAACAGGCCTGACGGCTTCTTTGTGCCAGAAATACTCCCGCCGGAGGCTCCCCGGCCACAATCCGCACCCAAGGTAAAGGTCGCATGAACATCACCGCCGCCATCGTCCTGTTCACAGTCATCTGGTTCATGGTGTTCTTTGTCGTCCTGCCGCTGCGTCCGCGCACCCAGGGGGAGGCGGGCGACGTGGTGCCCGGCACGCATAGCTCTGCCCCCGCCGACCCGCAGATCGGCCACAAGGTGCGCCTCACGACGCTCTGGGCCGTGGGGATCTTTGCCGTGATTGCGGCTGTGATCCTGTCGGGGGTGTTCTCGGTGCGCGACCTCGACCTGTTCGGTCGCATGTCGCCCGAGCGTGGCCCGACCCTGACCGCCCCGTCAGACTGACCGCCCCGTCAGACTGACCGCCCCGTCAGACTGACCGCCCCGTCAGACTGACCGCCCCGTCGGCCGCAGCGGTGGCAGCGTCGCCCCGCATCCCGCCTCACCACATACGCGCCCGTCACCAGCGGCACGGCCGCGCGCAGCGCAGCGATCAGTGCCGCGCGGTGGTTGGCGAGGCCAAAGCGGCCCCGACCGTTGCCGTCATGGGTCACGTCGAGCACGCGCCGCCCGGTGCCCGCGGCTTGGCCTCGCATCCGCGCGGTCCCCGGCCCGGCCACCGCGACATTCAGCCTGTCTCGCGCCACTTTACCCCGCCCGCGCCGCCGCCTATAAGCCCCGCCATGACCCATTTTGCGCCGCGCATCATCCGAATTACATCCCCGGCGCTCTGACAGCCAGAGCCGCCGGGCCAAGGTGTGCGATCCGCCGCACCGCTTTCCCTTCGTGATGAAACCCCGCCTTTTCGAGGACGCCACCGATGTGCGCCGATACGCCCGAATACAAAGACACGCTGAACCTGCCCGAAACCACCTTTCCCATGCGCGCGGGCCTGCCCCAGCGCGAGCCGCACTGGCTCGACCGGTGGGCGCGGATCGGGGTCTATGACCGCCTGCGCGAGCGGGCGGAGGGGCGCGCGCCCTTTACCCTGCACGACGGTCCGCCCTATGCGAACGGGCATCTGCACATCGGTCATGCGCTCAACAAGGTGCTCAAGGACATGGTGGTGCGCAGCCAGCAGATGATGGGCCGCGACGCGCGCTACATCCCCGGCTGGGATTGCCACGGCCTGCCGATCGAATGGAAGATCGAGGAGCAATACCGCGCGAAGGGGCTCGACAAGGATGCCGTGCCGATCGTCGATTTCCGCCAGCAATGCCGCAAGTTCGCCGAAGGCTGGGTCGATATCCAGCGCGAGGAGTTCAAGCGGCTGGGCGTGACCGGCAACTGGGCCGACCCTTACCTGACCATGAATTACCACGCCGAAGCGGTGATCGCGGGCGAGTTCATGACGTTTCTGATGAACGGCACGCTCTATCAGGGCTCGAAACCCGTGATGTGGTCGCCGGTGGAGCGCACGGCGCTGGCCGAGGCGGAGGTCGAGTATCACGAGGTGACATCGCATCAGGTCTGGGTGCGGTTCCCTGTGGTGGCTGTCGGAGCCTCCGGCGGGGATATTTTTGGCCAAAAGATGCCTGGGGTCGTGATCTGGACCACGACGCCCTGGACGATCCCGCAGAACCGCGCCGTGGCCTTCGGGCCCGCGATCTCCTACGGGCTTTATGATGCGGGCGAGGCGGGGCTGGTGATCCTGGGCGATGCGCTGGCCGAGGCCGCGCTGGCGGCGGCCAAGGTCGAGGGCGCCGTGCGGTTGCGCGATGTGCCGGGCGAGGTTCTCGCCGGGCTGGTGCTGGCGCATCCCTTGCGGGGCGTCGCGGATGGCGCGGGGGAGTGGGATTTCGACGTGCCGCTGCTGCCGGGCGATCATGTGACCGAGGAAGCCGGCACCGGGTTCGTGCATACCGCGCCCTCGCATGGCGACGACGACTATATCCTGGGCCAGAAATTCGGCCTGCCGATGACCTACAACGTCGAGGCCGATGGCACCTACCGCGCCGATCTGCCGCTCTTTGGCGGGCAGGCGATCCTGACCGACGAGGGCAAGGAAGGGCCGGCGAATGTGAGCGTCATCAAGCAACTGGCCTATGCCGGCGCGCTTTTTGCCAAGGGCAAGATGCGCCATTCCTATCCGCATAGTTGGCGCTCCAAGGCGCCGCTGATCTATCGCAACACGCCGCAATGGTTCGCCGCCATCGACAGGCCGCTTGCCGACGGGATGGGGGAATACGGTGACACGATCCGCGCGCGGGCGCTGGCCTCTATCGACCGGCTGGTGACCTGGACGCCGCAAAGCGGACGCAACCGGATCCATTCCATGATCGAGGCACGGCCCGACTGGGTGCTCTCGCGCCAGCGCGCCTGGGGGGTGCCGCTGACCTGTTTCACCAGGGTCGGCGCGCAGCCGGGCGACGCGGATTTCCTGCTGCGCGACCCGCAGGTCAATGCGCGTATCCTCGCGGCCTTTGAGGCCGACGGGGCGGATGCATGGTATGTGCAAGGCTTCAAGGAAAAAGTCCTTGCAGGACTGCATGACCCTGAGGCCTATGCGCAGGTTTTTGACATTCTCGATGTGTGGTTCGACAGCGGCTCCACTCATGCCTTTGTGCTGCGGGACCGGGCGGACGGGTCCGCGGACGGGCTTGCGGACCTCTACCTCGAGGGCACGGACCAGCATCGCGGCTGGTTCCATTCCTCGATGCTGCAGGCCTGCGGCACGCGCGGGCGCGCGCCGTACCGGGGTGTGCTGACGCATGGCTTTACCCTCGACGAGAAGGGCATGAAGATGTCCAAGTCGCTGGGCAATACCGTCGCGCCGCAAGAGGTGGTCGACGAGTATGGCGCCGATATCCTGCGGCTCTGGGTGGCGCAGTCGGATTACACGGCCGATCAGCGGATCGGCCGCGAAATCCTCAAGGGCACCGCCGACAGCTACCGCCGGCTGCGCAACACCATGCGCTTCATGCTGGGCGCGCTGGGCGCGTTTTCCGACGCCGACCGGGTCGCGCCCGCGCAGATGCCCGAGCTTGAACGCTGGGTGCTGCACCGGCTGGCAGAGCTCGACCGTGTGGTGCGCGAAGGCTATGCGGCCTACGATTTCCAGGGCGTATTCCAGGCGGTGTTCACCTTTGCCACGGTGGACCTGTCGGCCTTCTACTTCGACATCCGCAAGGACACGCTGTATTGCGATGGCGACACGGCCGAGCGGCGTGCCGCGCGCACGGTGATGGATCTGCTCTTTCACCGGCTCACCACATGGCTCGCCCCGGTGCTGGTTTTCACCATGGAGGAGGTCTGGCTCGAGCGGTTCCCGGGCGAGGCGAGTTCGGTCCATCTGGTCGATTTCCCGGAGACCCCCGCAGACTGGCGCGACGAGGCACTGGCGGCGAAATGGGCGGCTGTGCGGCGCGTGCGCCGGGTCGTCACAGGCGCGCTCGAGGTGCAGCGCACGGCCAAGGTGATCGGCGCGAGCCTCGAGGCGGCGCCGCTGGTGCTGGTGGACGCGGAGACGGCCAGTCTGCTGGACACGCTGCCATTGGCCGATATCTGCATCACCAGTGCCATCACCGTCGCGGTCGCCGATGGCCCCCGCGACGGGGCCTTTGCGCTCGATGATGTGGCGGGCGTGCAGGTGGTCTTTGCCCCGGCAGAGGGCGACAAATGCGCCCGCTGCTGGAAGATCCTGCCCGATGTGGGCCAGCACGCGCATCCCGGCGTCTGCGGGCGCTGCGACGATGCGCTGGGCGCGCTGGGGCTGTGACGGCATGACCCTTTTCGCGGGCGGGCCGAGTTGGTAGAACGGGTCATTCCGCGCATTGTCGCCCTGTTTCTGGTGCTGTTGCTGGCCTTCATGGGCCCGCAATTCGCGCTCGCCCGCGCGCCGGCCGGCGGCGATGGTGTGGTGCTGTGCATTGGCGGCGGCCTTGTGCAGGTCACGCTCGATGCGCAGGGGCAACCGACCGGGCCGGGGCATTATTGCCCCGATTGCGTGGCCTTTGCGCTTCCCGTGGCCGGGACACCCGCGCCCGGCGTGCAGCCGGCGCTGTGGCACAAGGTCGTCTGGCCGCAGGTCGGGATCGCCCATGACCGGGGAACACAGGATCGCATCCATCCCGCCCGCGCGCCCCCTGCCGGGGTCTGAGAAACCCACCTTTCCAGACCCCATCAGATCAAGGATGATCCTTATGTCTTTCAAGACCACGCTTCTGGCGGCACTTGCCGCTGTGTCCTTTGCCTTGCCCGCGCTTGCCGACGGGATCGAGGTGCATGACGCCTACGCCATCCAGGCGACCCCGATGTCGCCCAGCGGTGCCGCCTTCATGAAAATCCACAACCACGGCGGGCCCGACGACCGCCTGATCGATGCGCGCTCCGATGTGGCCGCGCGGGTCGAGTTGCACACCCATATCCAGAATGCCGAAGGCGTCATGCAGATGGTGCATGTCGAAGAAGGCTTTGAACTGCCCAATGATGGCGAGATCATCATGCAGCGTGGCGGTCATCATGTGATGTTCCTCGGCCTCAAGGCGCCGCTAGAGGATGGCACGGTGATCCCGCTCACGCTGGTGTTCGAAAAGGCGGGTGAGGTGGTCGTGGATGTGACCGTCGATCTCGTCCGGATGACGAGCGACATGGATGCGATGGACCATGATGCGATGGACCATGATGCGATGGACCATGGTGACGAGGCGGCCCCGACGGCCAACTGATCCGTGGCCAGGGACCATGACCGGCCGGACGAATGGTCGGTCATGGTCCCCGCTAGGTCAGGCGCATTGCGCGCTCGCGCGGTCGGCAAAGGCGCGGTAGCGCTGCCAGAAGGCGCTGTCGCCGCTGTTGGAGGACTGGCGCGTATCCTGCGCGCGCTGCGGGTCCTCGAAAAAGCTCGCCGCGCGGCGCTGTTCGGCGGCGCTCAGCGACTGGTTGGCGACCGACTGCACGCAGGAACACAGTGCCGGGTTGGCCGCCTGCCGTCCGCCCGCCATGCAGGCGCGCGCGACGTCGCCCGACACCCGCCCGCCCGTGCCACAGGCCGCCAGTGCCAGCAGCACCATCACCAATCCGAAAAGTCGCATCCGCTCTACCCGCTTGCCTGATCCTGACGGCATGCGCCGCGCAGGTCCGCCGTTCCAGCCCCGGTTTTTCTTGGCCCGCACTATGGGCAAAACCCGCCGGGGTGGCAATTGCCAATGACCTGCCGCCATTGTCCGCCCCGCTGACAAAGCATCATGAAACCGTCACACTGGCGTGATGGAAGGGGCGACAACGACAGGAGCACATGATGACACCCGACGACGCCACCCCCGCGCATGACTGGCTTGCCGCCGAACTGGCCGACACGCTCGACGAGGATATCGAGATCGAGATGGAGGACGCCGTCCTCTCGCGGCAGATCGCCGAGATCTACAAGCGCGCGCATCCCGACACGATCCCGCGCGCGGACTACTTCCGCTCGCTCCTGCACCTGCAATCCGAACTGATCCGCCTGCAGGACTGGGTCGTGCATCACCGTCAGAAGGTCGTGGTGATCTTTGAGGGGCGTGACAGCGCGGGCAAGGGCGGCGTCATCAAGCGGCTCGCGCAGCGGCTCAACCCGCGCGTGGTGCGCACCGTGGCCTTGCCCGCGCCGTCGGACCGGGAAAAGACGCAGTGGTATTTCCAGCGCTACGTGCCCCACCTGCCCGCGGGCGGCGAGATCGTGCTGTTCGATCGGTCCTGGTATAACCGGGCCGGGGTCGAGCGGGTGATGGGCTTTGCCAGTGACGACCAGGTCGCGCAATTCTTTGACGACGTGCCCGAGTTTGAACGGATGCTGGTGCGCTCTGGCATCAAGGTGGTGAAATACTGGTTCTCGATCACCGACGAGGAACAGCAGATGCGCTTTCTGATCCGCATCCATGACCCGCTCAAGCAGTGGAAGCTCTCGCCGATGGACCTGCAAAGCCGGATCCGCTGGGAGGATTACACCAAGGCCAAGGAAGAGATGTTCGCGCGCACCAATATCCCCGAGGCGCCCTGGTATATCGTCGAGGGCAACGACAAGAAACGCGCGCGGCTCAACTGCATGGACCACCTGCTGTCGCTGTTTCCCTACGAGGATGTCCCGCACGAAGAGATCGTGCTGCCCGAACGGGTCCACAAGTCGGATTACGAGCGCGCGGTGCTGCCGCGCGAGCTGTATGTGCCGTCAAAGTATTGAACGGACAGGCGCGGTGTCGCGGTGCGCCGCGGGCCGCGCCTGTCACACGTCGCGCAACCGCCTGACCGACCACCAGCTTGCCGCGGCCATGACGCCGGCCGTGGCAAGGCACAGTGTCAGCCCGCCCAACTGATAGCTCAGCCCCGACAGAAGCGTGCCCAGAAGCCGCCCGGCCGCATTGGCCATGTAGTAGAAGCCCACATCCATCGTGACCCGCTCGGCCTTGGTAAAGGCGAGGATCAGGTAGGAATGCACCGCGGAATTGAGCGCAAAGACAAAGCCGAAGGCCAGAAGTCCCGCCACCAGCGCCTGCGTGAGCCAGGGCGCAGGCCCGCCGGCCAGAGCGGCCAGCCCCGCGAGCGCAAAGGGGATCGGCACCAGGAGCCCCGCCCAGAGGATCGCCTTGTCGCGGATCGCGCCGTCATTGCGCCCGGCCGCGCGCAGGATCCGCGGGGCCGCCGCCTGCACCGCGCCATAGGCGATGATCCAGATCGCCATGAACCCGCCGATGAGGAAGAACGCCTCGCGCCGGCCCTCGGCCGTGCCATCCGACAGCACCATCTGGAAATAGACCGGGATGCCGACGACAAACCACACGTCGCGCGCGCCGAAAAGGAACATGCGCGCCAGGGACAGCCGGTTGATGTTGATGTCCTTTGACCAGATCTGCCGGAACTTGACCCCCTTGGCCCCGCCCGGCAGGCCCGCCGGCATGAACAACGCCACCGCGATCAGGATCGCGCCCAGCACCCCCGCCATCGCCCAGACCGCCGTGACAAAGCCCGTCACCGCCAACAGCGCCGCGCCGAGAAAGAACCCCAGCCCCTTGACCGCGTTCTTGGACCCGGTGAGCAGCGCCACCCAGCGAAAGAGCACGCCGTCGCCCTTGGGCGCCAGCACCTTGACCGCCGATTTCGACGACATCTTGGCCAGGTCCTTGGCCACGCCCGACACGCCCTGCACCGCCATGACAAAGGTGACAGACGCCGCGATGCCCCATGCCGGGTCAAGCTGCGCCAGCGCCACCAGCGCGCCGATCTGCAGGATCAGCCCGGCGTAGAGCGTCGAGGTCAGGCCAAAGCGCGCCGCGATCCAGCCGGCGGCGAGGTTGGTCACGATCCCCGCGACCTCGTAGAGCAGAAACAGCCAGGCCAGTTGCAAGGGCGTGAAACCCAGCGCGTTGAAATGCAGCAGGACCAGCATCCGCAGCGCGCCATCCGACAGCATGAAGGCCCAATAGGCGGCGGTGACGGCGCCATAGGCGCGCAGCGGTGCTCCGGCGGCGAGGCTGTTCACATCGCCCCCGCCATCATGCGGGCGATGTCGGCCAGGCGGCAGGCATAGCCCCATTCGTTGTCATACCAGGCATAGACCTTTACCTGCGTGCCGTTCACCACCATCGTGGAGCCCGCGTCGATGATCCCCGACCGGCGGTCGTTGACATAGTCCGACGACACCAGCGGGCGGTCCTCGTAGCCCAGGATCCCCGCCAGCGGCCCATCGGCAGCGGCGGCAAAGAGCGCGTTGACCTCGTCAGCCGTGGTCGGCCGTTCGACCTCGAACACGCAATCGGTGAGCGATGCGTTCAGGAGCGGCACCCGCACCGCATGGCCGTTCAGCCGCCCGGCGAGTTCCGGATAGATCAGCGTGATCGCGGTGGCGCTGCCGGTGGTGGTCGGGATCAGGTTCAACAGGGCCGAGCGGGCGCGGCGCATGTCCTTGGCGGGGCGGTCCACGATGGTCTGGGTATTGGTCACGTCATGGATCGTGGTGATCGACCCGTGGCGGATGCCGAGGGCTTCGTGGATCACCTTGACCACCGGCGCGAGGCAGTTGGTGGTGCAGGACGCCGCCGTCACGAGGTGATGGGTGGCGGGGTCATAGCCCGCATGGTTGACGCCATAGACCAGGTTCAGCGCGCCGCCGTCCTTGACCGGGGCGGAGACCAGCACCTTTCTGACCCCCGCCGCATAGTAGGGCGCGACCTTTGCCGCGCTCTTGAACACGCCGGTGCAGTCGATCACCAGATCGACGCCGAGCTCCGCCAGCGGCAGATCCTCGATCCGCGCCGCCTGCGTCAGCCGCATCCGCGTGCCGTTGAGCGTCAGGCTGTCGTCGTCATGGCGGATGTCGGCGTCCCAGCGGCCGTGCACGCTGTCGAACTCCATCAGCAGGGCATGCTGGGCCGGATCGCCGGCGATGTCATTGACCAGCACGATCTCGGCGCCAGCCGTGCCACTGTCGATCAGGTCGCGCAGGGCCAGTTTGCCGATACGTCCGAGGCCGTTGAGAGCGATGCGGGCCATGTCTCAGGCTTTTTCCGCGTCGGTCATGCCCAGGTCGTCGAGGTGGCGCTGCAGTGCCACTTTTTCCAACTCGCTGAACGGCAGCGCGGCAAAGGCCAGGATGCGGCGGCGCATGTCGGCATAGGTCTTGGTGAACACCAGCGCCTTTTCGGCGTCGGTGCCGGCGGCCTTGACCGGATCGGGCACGCCCCAATGCGCGGTCATCGGCTGGCCCGGCCAGGGCGCACATTCCTCGTTCGCGGCATTGTCGCAGACGGTAAAGACGAAATCCATCACCGGTGCGTCGGGGCTCTGGAACTCGGACAGGTGCTTGGACCGCAGGCTGGCCGTCTCCACACCGCTGCGTTGCAGGATCTCGAGCGCATAGGGGTTGATCTCGGTCCCCTCGCGGGTGCCGGCGGAAAAGGCGCGAAAGCGGTCGCCGGCGGCATGGTTGAGGATCGCCTCGGCAAAGATCGAGCGGGCGGAATTGCCCGAACAGATGAACAGGACATTCCAGGGACGGGTGGACATGACAGGCTCCATGAGGGGGGACGGGGGAAAGCAAAGGTCCGCGCGACCGCGGCAACAGTCGTCGGTCAGATAGGCGACAAAGGCGGCGGCGCGGTCGAGGGCGATGCTGTAAAGCAGCGACCGCCCGTCGCGGCGCATGGCGACAAGGCCGCTGTCGGACAGGTCGGACAGGTAATGCGACAAGGTATTGGCCTTGAGGTCCAGCGCCGCCGCCATGTCGGACGGCCGCACCGGCTGCGGCGCGTGGCGCATCAGCAGGCGGAACACCGCCAGCCGGCCGGGGTGGCCCAGGGTCGCAAAGAGGGGGGCGGCAGTCGCGGTATCCATATTTCCCGGATAGTGGAAATATCGCGCCGCTCAAGTGAAGCTTTCATGACGCCCCGGTCAGGGCCGCAACCCGCGCAGCACCAGTTGCGTGACCTCTTGGGTGATGTGGTCAAGGTCGAGCGGCGCGTCGTCGTCGAGCCCGAGCATGAAGCGCACCTCGGTCGCGTGCAGCGCATAGGCCTGGGTCAGCGACCAGATGTTGAACTGCAACAGCCAGGGGTCCACCGGCCGGATCAGCCCCGCCGCGACCCAGCCCGCAATCCTGTCGGCCGCGCGGCCGGTGGCTGTGCGCGAGGCGTCCCAATGCGCGCGCAGCATCGGCGCGCCGCGCATCACCTCGCTGGTGAACACCCGCGAGACATCGGGATATTCGAGCGAAAACAGCAGCTTGCGCGCGATGTAGTCGCGCAGGAAACCTTCGGGGTCGTCGCTGTCGGGGGTCTCATGAAAAAGGTCATCCCAGAGGCCGATGATATGGTCGAGCACCTCCTGATAGAGGTCTTCCTTGCTGGTGATGTAGTAATGCAGCTTGGTCTTGGAGATCCCGGCCCGGTCCGCGATGCCCTGGGTCGAGGCGCCGCGCAGCCCGTGTTCGGCGAACTCCGCAATCGCGGCAGCGCGGATCACGGCGTGCAATTCTTCGCGCCGCTGCGCCAGATCCGCGCGCACGTTCATCCGCGCACCGGCAGCCAGGCCGTCGCCTCGACCTCGATCAGGATCGCGTCGGATGGCATCATCGCCGTGACCTCGACCACCGTGGACACCGGCGGCGTGTCGGGAAAGAACATCCGCCGCACCGTGTTGTAGCGGGGAAAGTCGCTCAGGTTGCGGAAATACTGCACCAGCTTGAACACATCGGCCATGCTGCCGCCGGCATCCTCCATCGTGGCGCGGATGCGGTCGAACACATACCAGCTTTGCGCGAGGATCGGGCCATCCTTGGCATCGACCGAAAACTCGCCGGTCTGCCCGATGGTGGGCCCGATGCCGTCGGGCAGGTCGCCGAACCCCGTGATGACGCGCCCGGCCGCAGGGTCCACCGCGATCACGCCCGACAGAAAGATGAAGTCACCCCGCCGCGCATAGGCGGAATAGCGGGCGAGGGGGCGGGCGATGTCGGCCATGGGGCTCTCCTTCAGAGGCGTTGCAGCATCCGCTCGACCCGGGCAAGGAATGCCTTGCGGTCAGCATCTGTCACCGTGTTCATGTTGTAAAGCTGCGCCCAGCGGAACCGGCAGCGCGCGGCGAATGTCACCCGCAGGCCCCGCGTGAACAGGCTGCGGCCGGGGTCGCGGATCAGCCTGATCCACCACCAGGGCGACCCCGATGTGGTGATCCCCACGAACAGGCGGATGTTCTGCAACAGTGGCCGCGGCCGGCGCCCCTTGACCGTCGCCACCTCAAAGGTGACGCCGGGCAGCCAGACCTTTTCCAGCCAGCCCTTGAGCATCGCGGGGGGGCCAAAGAACCAGGTGGGATAGATCACCACCAGCCCCTCGGCCCAGCGCAGGTCGTCCACATGCTGCTGCTGGGACGCGATGTTGCGGTCGGGCTGGGTCAGGTATTGCTCCCACTCCTGCCGGGTCAGCACCGGGTCAAAGCCTTCGGCATAAAGGTCATGAATGCGCAGCTCATGCCCCTGCGCGCGCAGCGTGCGGCAGGCGACATCGTGGATCGCGGCGCCAAAGCTCGCGTCGCTGGGGTGGCAAAAGATCACCAATATCCGCATCAGAGCGCCTTTCGCGCCATGTCGGCCGTCCAGCCGCGCGTCTTGCCGGGGTTCATCAGCCCGTAAGGGTCGGCGCGGCGTTTGAAGTCGATCTGCGCGCTGTCGATCTGCTTCATCCCGCCATCCTCGATCGTGACGACATGCGGGTCGTAGATCGCGCAGCCGTCGCGCGCTTCCATCTCGGCAATGACCTCATAGGTCCGCTCGCGGCTGGTCCAGCGCAGCAGCGGCAGCGCAAAGATCTGCACCGCGCCGCCCATCCGCGCCATTTCGTGATGCATGTAGATCTCATCGCCGTAGCGCGCCATCTGCGCCATCACCAGCGCGGGGTCAAAGGGCTGCGGATAGGCCACCTGGAGATAGGTCCACACGCCCGGCTCGTGTTTCAGCGCCTGTAGCGTGGTGTGGTTCCAGCCGCATTCCCAGGCGGCGGGCAGCTGCGCGGCCTCGAGCGCGTGCAGGTTCTGCGCCAGGCTGATGCGCCCGCCATGCGCGGCCACCAGCGCCGTGAAATCCGCCATCGCATCGGGGGCGACCATGCTGAACACGGCGTCGCCATCGGGCGGGAAATACCCCTCGAGCCGCTTGTAGAAGCGCGAAAAGCGCCGGTCCACCACGGTGAGCAGATAGCAGTCGAGCCCGCCATCCTGCGCCGCCATGGCAAAGCGCAAGGCGCGGTCGTAGCCGTCAAAGAGCGCGACCGCATGGGTCCAGTCGGTCGCCGGCACCAGCGCATAATCGAGCGCGACAATGATCCCGTTGGTGCCATAGGCGTGCTGCACTGTCAGGATGTCGGCGCCGCGCAGGTCGATCACCTGCGGCGTGGGCTCGACCGTGACCACGCGGATCCAGCCGATGTTGCTGCCGTCGCGCAGCATCCCGTGGCGCAGCGACCCGATCCCGCCCGACCCGCCCGCGACAAAGCCCGCCATTGTCGCCTGCCGCTTGGTCGAGGGGAACATGCCCAGCATCTGCCCTGTTGCCGCGGCCGCCTCTTCGACCTTCTCCACCCGCACACCGGCGTCGCAGACCACGCGGCCCGGCGTCACCGCGTGGATGCGGTCGAGCTTGGTCATCTCGAGTATCACGCCACCCTCAAGGGGCACACATTGGCCGTAATTGCCCGTCCCGCCACCCCGGATGGTGAGCGGGATGGCGTGCCGCGCGATGGCGGCGGCGACGGTGATGACCTCGGCCTCGGTCCGCGGCTGCACCACCAATTGCCCGCTCAGCCCGTCGAGCTGCGCGTTCAGGATCGGCGAATACCAGAAATAATCGCGCGATTTCAGCGCGACGTATTTCGGGTCGTCGTGGCAGGGAATATCCCCGATCTCGGCGCGAAAGGCCGCAAGGGTTTCGGCGGATACGGTCATGGCTCAACGCTCCGGTTGCAAGGCGCCCGCGCGAAAGACCTGTCGCGCGGCGCGGGGAAGGCTGATGGCCTCGGCCCAGTCGGGCACGGCGATCAGCAGGAAATCGGCGGCCTCGCCCGGCGCGATGCGGGCCTCGGGCAGGCCCAGCGCGCGGGCCGGAGCGGCGGTGATCGTGTCGAGCCAGTCGGCGGGGGCGAGGTGCTGGCCCAGCACCGCCTGCCGGTAGATGTCGAGCGCATCGTAGCTGCCATAGGGGTAGAACGGGTCGCGCACATTGTCCGCGCCCAGCAGCACCGCCACGCCGGCCGCACGCAGTTCCTGCATCGGCGCCATGCCGCGCAGCCGGGGCGAACGCCCGGGGCTGTTGTCCTGCAACCAGCCGTTCGACGTGGGCAGGATGGTCAGCGCCACGCCCGCCTGCGCCGCCTGCGCCATCACGCGGGCGACGTCGGCCTCGGGCCTCGTGCCGAGCGAACAGGCGTGGCCACACAGCACCCGGCCGCCCATCCCGTGCCTTGCGGTCTGCGCCACGATGGCGTCAAAGCCTGTCGCCTCCGTGTCGAGCCCCTCATCGACGTGGAAATCGAGCCAGAGGTCATGCGCGCGCGCAAGGTCAAAGACGCGGGCGAGTTTTGCCGCGAGGTCGTCGTTGCGGTAGATGAAGCAGCCCAGCACGCCGCCGGTGCGCGCCACCTCGGCGGCGATCTGCGGCCCGATGGCGGGGTCGCCCAGCGTGTCGAGCGCGGTGAGTGCTGCGCGTTGCAGCGTGATCCGCCCCGCCCAGTCCTGCGCCACCTCGCCCAGCACCGACCATGACAGCGGCGCCTGCGCCGCAGGCCAGTCCACATGCGTGCGGATCGCACGAAAGCCGTTGGCCCAGGCCTCGCGCATCCCCCGTTCGGCCCGCGCGCGCAGGTCGTCGGCCGTCCAGTTGGGCACATCGGCCATGATCGCCGCGATGGCGCCGAAAAGGCCGGGTGCAGCGGGCGGGCAGCGGTCGATCACATGGGTCTTGTCCAGATGCACATGCGGATCGACCGGCAGCGGCAGGATCACCGCCTGCGCCGGCCCCGCGACGGGCGTGATCGCCCCGATCCGCGCGCCGTCGAGCGTGATGCGCAGGGTCTGCCCGTTCAGGTGGACGGCCTCGAGCGCCGCGCTCATTGCCAGCCCACCGCGCGCAGCGGTCGGCCCTTGGCCAGCCCCGCCACGACCTTGACGATCGCATTCCTGTCGATCCCGAAATGCCGGTAGAGGTCGGCCACCGTGCCGGTCTGGCCGAAATGTTCGACCCCCAGCCCCGCGACCCGCTGCCCGTGCACCGACCCCAGCCACGACAGCGTCGCCGGATGCCCGTCGATCACCGTCACGATCAGGCAGTCGCGCGACAGCGGCGCGAGCAGCGCCTCGACATGGCTCACCGCCTCGCGCCCGTTCACCCGCGCCGTCTGCGCCGCCTGCCAGCCCGCGTTGAGCCGGTCGGCCGAGGTCACCGCGAGGATGCCGACATCGCGCCGCCCTTCGGCGAGCGAGGCGGCGGCGGCGATGGCCTCGGTCGCCACGGTGCCCTGATAGGCGATCACCACCTCGCAGTTGGGGCCCGGTTCGCGCAGCCAATAGGCCCCGTCGATCACCCCCTGCCGGATCGTGGCAAGCGCGCGGCGCGGCTGTTCGAGGCTGCGCGTGGACAGGCGCAGATAGACCGACCCGCCGCCCGCCTCGCGCTGCCAGTCGGCGCCATCCGCCTTGGCCGCATCGCGCTGGAGATAGGCAAAGGCCCATTCCATGATGACCGCCAGCTCATCGGCAAAGGCGGGCTCGAAACTCGCCAGCCCGTCTTGCGACATGCCGATCAGCGGCGTGCCGATCGACTGGTGCGCGCCGCCCTCGGGCGCCAGCGACACGCCCGACGGCGTGGCGACCAGCAGGAACCGCGCATCCTGATAACAGGCGTAGTTGAGCGCATCGAGCCCACGCGCGATGAACGGGTCATAAAGCGTGCCGACCGGGATCAGCCGTTCGCCAAAGAGGCTGTGCGACAGCCCGGCGGCGCCAAGGAGCAGCATCAGGTTCATCTCTGCGATGCCAAGCTCGATATGCTGGCCCTGCGCGGAAAAGGCCCATTTCTGCGCCGAGGCCACCTTTTCCTCGCGGAATGTATCGGCGCGCGCGTCGCGGGCGAAGAGGCCGCGCCGGTTCACCCAGGGGCCGAGGTTGGTCGAGACGGTCACATCGGGCGAGGTGGTCACGATGCGGCTGGAAAGCGCGCTGTCGGATTTCGCCAGCGCATCCATGATCTTGCCGAATGCGGCCTGGGTCGAGATTTCCTCGTCGCTCAGGGCTTCGATGGCGGGCACCGGGACAACAGCGGCGTTGTGCCGGCGCGGGCCCACGTTGAAGGGCACGCGCGCCAGCAGCGCATCGAGCGCGGCCTCGTCCATCCCCAGCCCCTCGGTGCGGTCCCATTCATGGCCCGCGCGGATGCCCATCGCGCGCTGGAACCCCTCCATCTGCGCGACCGTCATCAGGCCGGCGTGGTTGTCCTTGTGGCCGGCCAGCGGCGTGCCCCAGCCCTTGATCGTATAGGCCACGAACACGGTCGGCCGGTCATGCGTCGCGGCGGCGTCGAACGCGTCCTGCACGCTGTCCAGGCAATGCCCGCCGAGGTTCTCCATCAGTGCGGCGAGCGTGGCGTCGTCGCGCCGCGCGATCAGCGCCGTCACCTCGCCCTGATCGCCGATCTCGTCCAGTAGCCGCCGGCGCCAGGCCGCCCCGCCCTGAAAGGTCAGCGCGGCGTAAAGCTGGTTGGGGCAGGCGTCGATCCAGGCGCGCAGCCGGTCGCCCCCCGGCTCTGCAAAGGCCGCGCGTTGCAGCGCGCCGTATTTCAGCGTGACCACATCCCAGCCGAATGTCGTGAACAGCCCGCCGATCCGGTCCGACAGCCCTTCGCGCACCACGCCGTCAAGGCTCTGGCGGTTGTAGTCGATGATCCACCAGCAGTTGCGCAGGCCGTGTTTCCAGCCCTCCTGCAGGCATTCGTAGATGTTGCCCTCGTCAAGCTCCGCATCGCCCACCAGCGCGATCATCCGCCCCTCGGGCAGGGCGGTGCCCAGCCCCTTGGCGCGGATATAGTCCTGCACCAGCGCGGCAAAGGCGGTGATGGCAACGCCGAGCCCGACCGAGCCGGTCGAAAAATCCACATCATCGCTGTCCTTGGTCCGCGACGGGTAGGATTGCGCGCCACCCAGCGCCCGGAACGCCGCGAGCCTGGCCCGGCTCTGGCGGCCCAAGAGATACTGGATCGCATGGAACACCGGCCCGGCATGCGGCTTGACCGCGACACGGTCCTGCGGGCGCAGGGTGCGGAAATAGAGCGCGGTCATCAGCGTGACCATCGAGGCGCAGGACGCCTGATGCCCGCCGACCTTCATCCCGTCACCCTTGGGCCGCAGGTGGTTGGCGTGATGGATCGTCCAGGCCGCGAGCCACAGGAGCTTGCGCTCGATCGCCTTGAGATTGGCCGTGGTCAGGTCGGATGTCATGATGCCCCCGCGATTTGCCCTCTGCGGGGAGTTTCAAATCGCCATGGCCGAATGTCAAACCAATTGATCAGATCAAATGGTCGGAGGGCCTGAAAAACCTTGCCATGATACTTGCCCCCAGGCCGACCCTGCTTGACCGGCAAGGCGCCGACAGGTATGCGGCTCGTGTCGTCCTGAATGTTGGTGGTTGTGATTGTCAGTGTCCGTTCCATCCGGCTCGACACCCGGGCGCATCCCCGAGCTTGACGGTCTGCGCGGCATCGCCATCCTGCTGGTTGTATTTTATCATTATTTCCGTCGTTTCCCGACCGATGTGCCCTTCGGTGACCATCTCATGCCTTGGCTGGAGCATGGGTATCTCGGTGTGCATCTCTTCTTCATGATTTCGGGCTTCGTCATTGCCTACACGCTCGAGCGCAGTCGTGGCCCCGGCATGTTCATCCGGCACAGGTTCTTCCGGCTCTGGCCGGCGATGCTGGTCTGTTCGGTGATCACCTTTGCCGTCATGCATCTGGTCGATACGCCATTTGCCGAAGCGCGACGGGTCGGTTGGTCGGGGTTTCTGCCGTCGCTGACATTCACGGCCGTCTTTATCTGGCGGCCCTTCTTGCCGGTCGAAAACTACATCGACGGCGCTTATTGGTCGCTTTTCGTCGAGGTCCGCTTCTATTTCTGGGCGGTGCTCATCGCCGCAATCCTCGGCGCGAGGCGGCTGCCGGTTGTGCTTTTCGCGGCGGGGGCCGTGCTGACCGTGGTCTGGCACCTGTTCGACAGTCCCGCACTGCGGTTCTACCTCGATACGCTGTTTTTCGTTCAGTATCTGCCGCTGTTCGTGGTCGGTGTGCTCGCCCATGCGGCGATGACCGGCGCCAGCTTGCGGCTCTGTCTTGGCGGAATTGCGTTGGGCTGGGCCGGTGCGCTCAGCCTTGCTGCCAACCGCCCCGACATGGTGGGCGTCACGCTTTTCGTCGCCCTCTTTGTGATGTTGATCCTCGCCCGCGGGCTGCTCGTCTGGCTGACGTTGCGGCCGCTGGTCTGGGTCGGCGGCATCAGCTATTCGCTCTACCTCCTGCACCAGAACATCGGCGTGACAGTTATCGCCGCGCTCCCCGCGGGGTGGAGCGATGGGGCCTATCTCGGCGCGGTCGGGCTGATCACATTGGCAATGATGGGACTGGCCTGGGGTGTGTTCACCTGGGTCGAGCGGCCGGCACAGCGCTTGGCGCGGCGGCTTGACCGTGCGCCGGTGGCAGCACCCGCCTGAGGCGTCACGCCGCTTGCCTGGCGTCACGCCGCTTGCCTGGTGTCGCTGCGCACCGGGTCGCCCAGCAGGCGCAGGCCGTTGAGCACGACCAGCAGCGTGCCACCCTCATGCCCGATCACGGCCAGCGGCAGCGGCAACGCAAAGAACAGGCCGCCCACCACCAGCACCACCATCGCGCCGATGGCAAAGATCAGGTTCTGCCGGATCACCCGCGCCGTGCGCCGTGCAAGGCGCTGGGCCGCGGCAAGCTGTGCCATGTCGTCGGACAGCAGCGCCACATCGGCGGCCTGCAGCGCCACCTCGCTGCCTGCCGCCCCCATCGCGATGCCGACATCGGCCCGCGCGAGCGCTGCGGCATCATTCACCCCGTCCCCGACAAAGGCCACACGCCCCTTTGCCGCCAGGTCCGACACCAGCCGCACCTTGTCCTCGGGCAAGAGGTCGGCATGGACCTCGTCGGGCGCGAGGCCCAGTTCCGCGCCGATGCGCAGCGCCACCGGGCGGCGGTCGCCGGTCATCATCGCGATCTGCCCGATCCCCGCCGCGCGCAAGGCCGCGAGGCCTGCCTTTGCGCTCTCCCGCGGGCGGTCGGCGACGCTGAGCGCGCCCAGCACCTGCGCGCCGCGCCCCAGATAGATCACCGTCTGCGCGGCCTCTTGCAGCGCGGCAAAGGCGGGCAGGGCGATGTCGGCCCCCATCCGGGCCGCCATGCGCGGGTTGCCGGCCCAGAGCGGGCCTTCGGCATCCGTGCCGGTGATCCCCTCGCTGGCCGTGGAGCGCACATCGGCCACATTGGCCGCGACCAGCCCGCGTGCCTGCGCCGCGCGGCGCACGGCATCGGCGATGGGGTGTTCGGACTGCGCCTCGATCCCCGCCAGCAGCGCGAGAAAGGCATCCGCGCCGCCGGGCGCCACGATCTGCGTGACCTCGGCCCGGCCCGTGGTCAATGTGCCGGTCTTGTCAAAGGCGTAGGTGGCCACCGTCGCCAGCGTCTCGAGTGCCGCGCCGCCCTTGAACAGCACGCCGCCCCGCGCCGCCGCCGACAGCGCCGACAGGATCGCCGCCGGCACCGAGATCACCACCGCGCAGGGGCTCGCCGCGACCAGGAGCGTCGCCGCGCGGTAAAGCGCCACGTCAGCCCCGGCTCCGAACCACAAGAACGCGCCATAGGCGATGACAGCGCCCAAGAGCACCGCGACGGTATAGCGCCGCCCGAACCAGTCGCTGAAACGTTCCGAGGGCGCCTTGGCCGCCTGCGCCTGCGTCACCAGCGCGATCATCCGCGCCACCGTGCTTTCCGCCAGCGCGCGGCTCACCTGCATGTCGAGCACGGCGTTCAGGTTGACCGTCGCCTCGAACACCTTGTCGCCCGCGCCCTTGTGCACCGGCATCGATTCGCCGGTGATCGTGCTCTCGTCCAGCGATCCCTCGCCCAGCGTGATGACGCCATCGACCGGCACCCGCGCGCCGGGGCGCAGCACCACGGTGTCGCCCGCGACCAGCGTCGCCACCGCGACCTCGGCCACCGCGCCTGCCGCATCCCGCCGCAGCGCCGTCTCGGGCCGCAGCGCCATCAGCGCCTCGACCGCGCGGCGCGCCTTGCCCATCGCGCGATGCTCGAGCGTGCCTGACAGGCTGAAGAGCGCCAGCAGCACCGCGCCCTCAAGAGCGGCATCGACGGCGGCGGCGGCCAGCGCCGCGATCACCATCAGCATGTCGATGTCGAGCACCCGTTCGACCCATAGCCGCCGCAGCGCGCGCAGCCCCGCCGGCACGCCGCCCGCCAGATAGGCGAGCGCCAGCCCCGCCACGCCCCAGGGGCCGGGCAAGAGATAGGCGTCGAGCGCGCCAAGCCCCAGCCCGAGGATCGTCAGTCCCGAGAGCGTGGCCATCACGGTATCGTCGTCGAAAGCCGCGCCTTGCGCCTGCGTCATGTGCTGTCCTTTGCCCGGCATGACCCTTGGTGTCACGAATAGGGGGCTGGCGCCATTGACCTGCATCATGTCGCGCGACGATGATGGACCCGTCCGGGCCTATTGTCCGTGTCTATTGTCCGTGTCTATTGTCCGGGCCTGTTGTCCGGGCCCCTTGTCCGGGTCACCTGACCGGGCCACTTGATCGGGCCCGATGCCCCGCCTCGCAAAAGGACCACGCCATTTGCCGTTCACCCTGCGCCAGTTGCAGTATTTCGTGGCCGTGGCCGAACATGGCTCGGTGAGCCATGCCGCCCATGCGCTGTCGATCTCGCAATCGGCGGTGACCGAGGCGGTCAAGGACCTCGAGGTCGATCTGGGTGTGCGCCTCTTTGACCGGCATTCGCGCGGGCTCGCCATCACGCACAACGGGCACCAGTTCCTGCGCCATGCGCGCACGATCCTGGCCGAGGTCTCGGGCGCGCGCCGCGCCTTCGAGACGGGGCGAGATGCGCTGGGCGGCCAGTTGCACCTGGGCGTGACCTCGCTCATGGCGGGCTATGTGATGTCGGACCTCTTGTCGAAATACCGCCGCGCCAATCCCGGCGTGCAGGTGACGGCGATCGAGGACAGCGGCGAATACCTCGAGCATCTGCTGATCGGTGGCGAGCTTGACGTGGCGGTGATGGTCACGTCGAACCTGCGCGACCGCACCGCGCTGCAGACCGAGATCCTCGATGTCTCGCCGTTCCGGCTCTGGCTGCCGCTGGGCCACCGGCTTGCCGCGCAGGAAAGCATCTCGCTGGCCGAGGTCACGGCCGAGCCGCTCATCATGCTCAACATCGACGAGATGGAGGACGAGGCGACGCGCCTTTTGTCGGCGCTGGGCACGCGGCCGCGCGTGGCGTTCCGCACCCGGTCGGTCGAGGCGGTGCGCAGCCTCGTGGCGACCGGGGCCGGGGTCGCGATCCTGCCCGATCTGGTTTACCGGCCCTGGTCGCTCGAAGGCGACCGGATCGAGAGCCGCGACGTGTCGGGCGCGCTGCCGGTGGTGCAGGTCGGCATCGTCTGGCGCAAGGGCGCGCCGCTGTCGCCGGCGGCACAGGAATTCATCGCCATTTCGCAGGCGCAGCAGGCTTTGCGGGCGCGCTGAGAGGCCCGGCGCTGGCGCAGGCCGGGGCCGCGGAGCCTCCGGCGGGGATATTTTTTGCAAGATGAAGGGGTTGGACCTGCGCAGGGAGGGCGCGGGGGCGGCCGACACCGATGCTATCGGAAAAAGTGATATCATCATTCTGATAATTGCAATTGCGAAACCTTTCCGCTGCGCTCAGGCTCTGGCCAAGGACAAGAGGCGATGTAACGCCTGCATCATTGATCTCAGGGGAGAGAACGCATGACACGTCTGACGAAATCCTGCTCCGCATTGGCCATGCTGGCGATGGCCGCAGCACCGGTTGCGGCGCAAGTGACCGAGATCGGGCCGGGCGAGGGCCAGGTCAACATCATCGCCTGGGCCGGCTATATCGAGCGCGGCGAAACCGACGCCGCCTTTGACTGGGTGACGGCCTTTGAGGCGGCCACGGGCTGCATGGTCAATGTCAAGCAGGCCAACACCAGCGACGAGATGGTCGCGCTGATGAACGAGGGCGGGTTCGACCTTGTCACCGCCTCGGGCGATGCGTCGCTGCGGCTGATCGCGGGGAACCGGGTGCAGCCGATCAACACCGATCTGATCGCGTCCTGGAGCACGGTCGATGACCGGCTGAAGGATGCGCCCTGGCATACCGTCGATGGCGTGCATTACGGCACCCCCTACATGTGGGGGCCAAATGTGCTGATGTACAACACCGACGTTTTTCCCGAGGCGCCGACGTCGTGGAATGTGGTGTTCGAAGAGATGACGCTGCCCGATGGCCAGTCGAACCTGGGCCGGGTGCAGGCCTATGACGGGCCGATCCATGTGGCCGATGCCGCGCAATACCTGATGTTCCACCGGCCCGAGCTTGGCATCACCTCGCCCTATGAACTCAACGACGATCAATATGCCGCCGCGCTCGACCTGTTGCGCGTGCAGCGCAGGCTGGTCAGCCGCTACTGGCACGACGCCTTCATCCAGATGGACGACTTCAAGAACGAAGGCGTGGTGGCCTCGGGGTCATGGCCGTTCCAGGTCAACCTGCTCATGGGCGAGGGGCTGCCGGTCGCCTCGACCATCCCGCAAGAGGGGGCGACCGGCTGGGCCGACACCACGATGATGCATGTGGACAGCGCCCATCCCAATTGCGCCTACATGTGGATGGAGCATTCGCTGGCCTCGAACCTGCAGTCCGACCTGTCGGTCTGGTTCGGCGCGAACCCGGCCGTGCCTGCCGCCTGCACCGACGGGCGCGGGATGCAGACGGCCGAGGGCTGCACCGCCAACGGGCTCGACGATTTCGACAAGATCCGGTTCTGGACCACGCCGGTCTCGGCCTGTCCGGGCGGCGACTGCGTGCCCTACTATCGCTGGGTGTCGGATTATATCGGCGTGATCGGCGGGCGCTGAGCCGCCTTTCCCGGCCGGGTGCCGCCCGCGCGGCCCCGGCCCCCCACCCCTCCTCCCCCCCCCTCTGGCCTGACCGGGATCACCCCCATGAGCATTGCTGTGAGCTTTCAGGGCGTTGCGCGCCATTTCGGGGCCGTGCGCGCCGTGGACGGTGTCGATATCGACATCGCGGAGGGTGAATTCTTTGCCATGCTGGGCCCGTCGGGGTCGGGCAAGACGACCTGCCTGCGGCTCATTGCGGGGTTCGAACAGCCGACCGCCGGGTCGATCCGCCTGTTCGGGGCCGAGGTGCGCGACCTGCCGCCCTATCGGCGCGCCGTCAACACCGTGTTTCAGGACTATGCGCTGTTTCCCCATCTCAACGTGCGCGACAACGTGGCCTATGGTCTGATGATCGCCGGCCAGCCGCGCGCGGCGCGGCACCGCGCGGCGGAGGAGGCGCTCGAGATGGTGGCGCTGCCGGGCTATGGCGCGCGCAAGCCGTCAGAGCTGTCGGGCGGGCAGCGGCAGCGGGTGGCGCTGGCGCGCGCGCTGGTGAACAAGCCGCGCGTGCTGTTGCTGGACGAGCCGCTCGGCGCGCTCGACCTCAAGCTGCGCGAGGCGATGCAGGACGAGCTCAAGAGCCTTCAGCGCAGGCTCGGCATCACCTTTGTCTTTGTCACCCATGACCAGGGCGAGGCGCTGTCGATGGCTGACCGCGTCGCGGTGTTCAACGAGGGCCGCATCGTGCAGGTGGGCGCGCCGGAGGATATCTATTACCGGCCCGAGGTGCCCTTTGTGGCCGATTTCGTGGGGTCATCGAACATCCTGCCGCCGGCGCTGACCGGACTGCCGCGCATCGCCGCGATCCGGCCCGAGGCGGTGCGGCTGGCCGGCACCGGCCTGCGGGCCACGGTCACGGCGGCGAGCTTCCTTGGTGCCGCGACGCGGATCACGCTCGATGCGGGCGGCACGCGGCTGACCGCGCTGTTGCCCAGGGGCGCGGCGCGGCCGGAGGTCGGCGCGGCCGTGCATCTGGACTGGGACGCCGCCGACCTGCACCAGATGGCGGGCGGGGCATGACCGCCGCGGGGCGCATCTCGGACATCCTGTGGCGCAATCCGCGCCTGCTGCTGGTGCTGCTGATCACGCCGCCGGCGCTCTGGCTCGGCATCATCTACCTTGGCGCGCTGTTCGCGCTGCTGGCGCAGTCGTTCTTTTCGATCGACGAGTTTTCCGGGCTGATCCGCTATGAATGGACGCTCAAGACCTATGGCGACCTCTTGCGCCCGGCCAATTTCGACATCATCCGCCGCACTGTCGTCATGGCGGCCCTGGTCACGGTGGCGAGCGCCATCATCGCCTTTCCCATCGCCTACTTCGCGGCGCGTTACGCGCGCGGGCGGTGGAAGGCGGTGTTCTACCTCGGCATCATGCTGCCGCTGTGGTCGTCCTACCTCGTCAAGGTCTATAGCTGGAAGCTGATCCTCGCCAAGGAGGGCATCCTGTCCTGGGCCTTTGAGACGCTGCATCTGACATGGCTGCTCGAGGGCTACCTCGCGATCCCGCTGGTGGGGGGCAATTCGCTGTCGGTAAGCCCCACGGGCACCTTCATCGTCTTTGTCTATGTCTGGCTGCCCTTCATGATCCTGCCCATCCAGGCCGCGCTCGAACGGGTGCCGGCGAGCATGGTCGAGGCGGCGGGCGATCTGGGCGCGACACCGGCGCAGACCTTTCGCACGGTGCTCTTGCCGCTGGCGCTGCCGGGTGTCATCGCGGGGTCGATCTTTACCTTTTCGCTGACGCTGGGCGATTACATCATCCCGCAGATCATCGGCACCTCGGCGCGCTTCATCGGGCTCGCGGTCTATCAGTATCAGGGCACGGCGGGCAATATCCCGCTGGCGGCGGCCTTTGCCATCGTGCCCATCGTCATCATGGGGCTCTACCTGTGGTGGGCCAAGCGGCAGGGGGCATTCGATGCGCTCTGACCGTGCGCCACTCTGGCTCAGGATCGCGGCGGGCGGGGGGCTCCTGTTCCTGCACCTGCCGATCCTCTTGATCTTTGTCTATGCCTTCACCACCGAAGAGCGGACCTACCAATGGCCGCCGCCCGGCCTGACGCTGCACTGGTTCGGCGCGGCGTGGAACCGGCCCGACATCTGGGCGGCGCTGGGGCTGTCGGTCAAGGTCGCGTCGATCTCGACCGTCATCGCGCTGGTGCTGGGCACGCTTTGCGCGGCAGCGGTGAGCCGGTCGCGGTTCTTTGGCCGCGAGGTCATCAGCCTTCTGGTGATCCTGCCCATCGCGCTGCCCGGCATCATCACCGGCATCTCGCTGCGCTCGGCCTTCAGCCTGGCAGAGATCCCGTTCAGCTTCTGGACCATCGTGCTGGGGCACGCGACCTTCTGCGTTGTGGTGGTCTACAACAACGCGGTCGCGCGGTTCCGTCGCGTGTCGGGCAATCTGGTCGAAGCGTCGATGGACCTGGGCGCCAATGCGTTCCAGACCTTCCGTTTTGTCATCCTGCCCAATATCGCGACGGCCTTGCTCGCTGGCGGGATGCTCGCCTTTGCGCTCTCGTTCGACGAGGTCATCGTGACCACCTTTACCGCCGGCCAGCAGCAGACGCTGCCGATCTGGATGCTCGAAGAGCTCGTGCGCCCGCGCCAGAGGCCGGTGACGAATGTGGTCGCCATGGTGGTGGTGATCGTGACATTCCTGCCCATCCTGGGCGCCTATTACCTGACGCGCGGCACCGACACGGTCGCCGGCAGCGGCAAATGACCTGCGACAGAGGGAGAGCGGTGATGCAGACCAAGATGTTGATCGGTGGCAGCTTTGAGGCCGGGACCGAGACCGAGGAGCCGATCCTGAACCCGCGCACCGGCGCGCTGATCCTCGCGATGCCCGAGGCCAGCGCCGCGCAGATCGACCGCGCCGTCGCCGCCGCGCGCCGCGCCTTTCTGACCTGGTCGCGCACGACGCCAGCCGAGCGCGCGCGCCTGCTGTTGCAGGTCGCCGACCGGATCGAGGCCGAGGGCGATGCCTTTGCCGCCCTCGAGGCGCTCAACTGCGGCAAGCCGATCAATGCCGCGCGCGGTGACGAGATCCCCGCGATTGTCGATTGTTTCCGCTATTTTGCCGGCGCCGTGCGCAACATGCACGGGGCGGTGGCAGGCGAATACCTGCCCGGCCACACCAGCATGATCCGGCGTGACCCGATCGGCGTCGTGGCCTCGATCGCGCCCTGGAACTACCCGCTGATGATGGCGGCATGGAAGCTCGCCCCGGCGCTCGCGGGCGGCAATTGCGTGGTGCTCAAGCCGTCCGAGCAGACGCCGCTGACCGCGCTCAAGCTCGCGCAGGTGCTGGCGGAGGTGCTGCCCGAGGGGGTGGTCAACATCATCGTGGGGCAGGGCGGCAGCGTCGGCAATGCGCTGATCACCCATCCGGGCGTGGACATGATCTCGATCACCGGTGACATCTCGACCGGCAAGAAGGTCCTGCAGGCGGCGTCAAGGACGGTCAAGCGCACGCATCTGGAGCTTGGCGGCAAGGCGCCGGTGATCGTGTTCGACGATGCCGACCTCGCGGCGGTGGTCGAAGGCATGCGCGCCTTCAGCTTCTACAACGCCGGGCAGGACTGCACCGCCGCCTGCCGGATCTATGCCGCGCCGGGCATCTACGACACCCTCGTGGCCGACCTGTCGGCGGCGGCCGCCACGATCACCTATGACGCGGCCGACGATGGCGCGAATGAAATGCCGCCGCTCATCTCGCTGCGCCAGCGCGACCGGGTGGCGAGTTTCGTGCAGCGCGCGGTGGATACCGGCCATATCGAGGTGACGGCGGGCGGCGCCGCGCCGGGGGGCGCGGGCTTTTACTACCAGCCGACGGTGGTGGCGGGCGCCTTGCAGACCGACGAGATCGTGCAGCGCGAGGTGTTCGGCCCGGTGGTGTCGGTGACGCGCTTTACCGATGCCGATCAGGCGGTGGCCTGGGCCAATGACAGCCAATATGGCCTCGCCTCTTCGGTCTGGACGCGCGATGTGGGCCGCGCGATGGATGTGGCGTCGCGGCTGCAATATGGCTGCACCTGGGTGAACACGCATTTCATGCTGGTCAACGAGATGCCCCATGGCGGGCTCAAGCAATCGGGCTACGGCAAGGACCTGTCGTCCTATGCGCTCGAGGATTATACCGCCGTGCGCCATGTGATGATCGCGCACGGGTGAGCGAGGCGCGCAGGAAACGGGTTGTCCGACCAAAGGGTTTCGCCAAGCCCCGGCGTCCTTTGAAGGGATCTGGCCCTCTGCGCGCCGGGGGACCGCCTCACCGTGCTCGAGCAGGCTCTGATCGGCATCCTGACCGCCCGGCAGGGCAGGCCCATCTGCGTGTCCTCGACGCGCACAGCCTGTCGGGTGGCTGGATGCGATCGGGCACGGCCGAGGGCCGCGAGCTGCATTGCCGGCTGTGCGTCCCGCCCTGGCGCTGACGCCGCGCGCGCCTCAGTCCGACACCTGCACCACGCCGCGCGCCGCCTCGCCGCAGCCGATCCCGGCGGGGCCATAGCCGGTGCCATCGTCCACATGCATCCGTTTGAGCGTGCTGCCGGCGTAGCGGACGTAAAAGGGTGCAAAACCCACATAGCCGCCAAAGCCGTTGCGCCCGTTGACCTCGCCGCAGGCGACGCTGTCGCCATTGGCCAGCGCATAGCCCGCCCAGCGCCGGAACTGGGCCGAGGCGGGGTCGCGCATCGTGTCGGTCACGGCGGCCTCGACAAAGGCCATGTCCTGCGCGCTGATCGGGGCCGGCGTGGCGGCGGTATCGACGCCGGGCGTGCAGGCGGTCAGCGCCGCGATGGCGAGGACGAGGACGGGAAGGGTGATGCGCATCGGATGTCCTTTCAAACCGGGCCTTTGCGCCAGATTTGCCGGAACTTGGTTAACGGGTCGTTAACGCGCCCGGCGCCGCGCGATGCGGCGGCTGCGGATGCCTCCGGCGGGGATATTTTTGGCAAGATGAAGCCGGGACACGTCGTTAACGAATATTAACGTTGTGTTGATTTTCGGGTTGATCGGACGGTGGAACTGACTGACACAGGGGTATGTTCAGGATATGTTCTGCCTTTTTGCTGTCGATATGTGCCGCTGCTGCGCTGGCCGAGATCGCCGGGCCGGTCGCGGTCATCGACGGTGACACGCTTGATGTCGGCGGCACGCGCGTGCGGCTCTACGGGATCGACGCGGTCGAACTGTCGCAAAGCTGCACCACCGAACAGGGCGTGGTCTGGGCCTGCGGCCTGTGGGTGCGCGACGTGCTGCGCGCGCGGTATCAGGGTGCAGCGGTGGTCTGCGAACGGATCGACACCGACCGCTATGGCCGTGCCGTGGCGCGCTGCGTGCATGACGGGCAGGACATCGGCGCCGCTCTGGTCGCCGACGGTCTGGCCGAGGCCTACAGGCGCTATTCCATGGATTACGACCTGATCGAAAAACAGGCCTATGTGGCGGGGCGCGGCCTGTGGTCGGGGCAGGTGCAATCGCCCGAAAGCTATCGCGCGGCGCGGGTTGCCGCATCGCCGCCGCCTGCTGACCCGGAGTGCGCGATCAAGGGCAATATCTCGGCCGGGGGGCGGATCTACCACATGCCGCAGGACCGCGACTATGCCCGCACCAGGATCGACACCGGCGCGGGCGAGCGGTGGTTTTGCAGCGAGGCCGCGGCGCGGGCAGCGGGCTGGCGGCGGGCGCGGGGCTGACGGTTCAGGCCGCGGCGCGGCGGAACACCGCCATCTGGCTCGCGCCGCCCAGGGTCGGATGACGGCCCGCAATATCCTCGCAGGCTACCGCGTAGCCGCCGCGCGCCGCGACGCCCATGGCCCAGCGGCGGAACCGGTCGCGCGTCCATTCGAACTTGTGGTCGGGGTGGCGAAAGCGGTGGGCGGGCACGCCGAGCAGCGGGTTGAACTCGGCATTGGGGGTGGTCAGCACGACCATGCCGGGCCGCATCGTGCCAAAGACAGCGCGCTCCATCCGGGTGAGGCTGCCGGGGTCGAGATGTTCGATCGTCTCGATCAGCGTGGCGCAATCGTAGCCCGCAAGGCGCGGGTCAGGGTCGGTCATCGAGGCGAGGTGCAGGGCGATCTGCCGCGCGCCGCTGTCGCAAAGGGCCAACCGCGCGCGCAGCCGGTCGAGTGCTGCGGCGTCGATGTCGATCCCGGTGAGGCGCGTGATGGCAGGCAGCGCCGCCAGCCGCAGCAACAGCGCCCCGTCGCCACAGCCAAGGTCGAGCACGCTTTGCGCCCCGCTGGCGCGCACCACCGCTTCGGCCGCGTCAAGGCGCTGGTCGTGCCACCAGGTGGTCACGCGGCGCGACCGGCGGCGGCAAGGGGGGTCATGGCAATTGCCGGGGCATGAACTGCGGGCCGCCTTTCCTCTGGGCTCTGCGCATTGGGGTTATCCTGCCGCGCGGGGCAAGATCAACGGGTTTCTCGGGGGCATGACAGCGCAAACCCCGGAGGCCGTCTCGCGCGCCCATCACGCCCGTCAGGCGAATGGGCGCAGGTGGTTGCGGACCGCGATGCCGAGGGTGTGCAGGAAGAGCGCCATCGCGCCTTTGGCGTCGCGCCAGGCGGCCCTCGCCCTGGTCCGGGCCTGACTGATCACTTCGTGATCCGGGCCTGACTGATCACTTCGTGATCCGGGCCTGACTGATCACTTCGTGATCCGGGCCTGACTGATCACTTCGTGATCCGGGCCTGACTGATCGCGGCGTGATCCGACGGGCCGGGCGGGGGTGTCAGAGGCTCTCGAGTTGCCGGGGCCGCGATAGACTTAGGCCTTGCCCGGCGCGACGAGGAACTCATGCGCCTCGTTGCCGTCGGGCAGGATCTAAACATAGGCGCCCGAGGCCGCGGCGACCGCCTGGGTCTGCGATGCCGCCAGCGTGGACTGGGCGGGGATCAGATAGACCGTATCGACGTAGTTGTAGACCTTGAATGTCACGTCATGGTCGGTGTCGTTGAAGATCACCGAGGCCTTGACGCCGACACCGCCGATGAGGCTTGCGATATCGTCTCGGGCCTTGTCGGAGAAGGTGTTCAGGTTCACTTTCGCATCGGGATCGACAGACATGGCGCTCTCTCTTGGGTTTGGCGAGGTGCGAGGGTCCGCCCACAGGAAGAGTTTGCCGCAGGGCCGCGATACCGCCTGCTCCGGGGGGGCAGGCAGGGTCGATCCGCGAGCGGGGGATGTCAGAGCAGCTTGAGATAGTCCAGCAGCGCGTCCTTTTCCGCCTCGCCCAAACCGGCAAAGCCGACCTCATGCCCGCTGTTCGACAGGCCGAATGCGGTGGTATCGACCTCGGCCGGGATCGACCAGGGCTGATAATCGGTCGGCGGGGCAAGGTCGATGCCGACGCGCGCAAGGTCGAGCCGGTGGCCGCCCACCATGAAGCGTGCGGGCCGCGCCGCGGGGCGCATGAGGTGCCAGAGCGTCGGCACCGACCCGTTGTGCAGATAAGGGGCCGAGGCCCAGAGGCCGGTCAGCGGCGGCGCGGTATAGCCGGTCACGGTGCGTGCGGTGATATAGCGGCCAAAGAGGCCACCATTGACCGCATCCGCGATCTCCTGCCTGAGCAGGCGTGCGCGCTGCGGGTCGGTGCCGGTGTCGCCCTCCCAGTTGGGAAAGGCCGTGAGGCGCGGCGCGGTCAGGCTGTCGTCATAGCTGCCGTGGCAGGTGGCGCAGGCACGCGCATAGATCGCGCGGCCCTCGGGCAGGCGCGCGGTGTCGATCCTGCCGGGAAAGGGCTGCGGCGCATAGTCCTGCATCCAGTCCGTGACCTCCATCGCCGCGTCGATATTGGCTTCGGCCACCGCTTCGGTCACGCCCATCGATGGGACGGTGAAATAGGCGATGATCCCGGCAAGGCCGCGCCGGTGTTCGGGGGTGATCTCGGCGGCGGTGATGGTCGCCCCGTGGTCGATGCCGGGGATCGCATAAGTGCCGGAGTTGAGCAGTTTGGTCCGCCAGAGCCTGCCGCCGAGGTCGGGGACAGAGTTGAAGATGCTCTCGGTCAGCACGACCCCTTCGGGGATCAGGCCGAGGCGGTTCTGCAGGCTGTCGAGCCCGTTTGTGGCCCCCGCAAGCGAGGCCCGAAAGGGCAGAAGCCGGCCATAGGCGGCGTCACGCGTGGCGATCTCCTCGCGCAGGGCGGGCAGGACGAACCGGCGCAGGGTGATCCGCTCGCGCCAGCCGGTGTCGGGGTAAAGCGCGCGCAGCGTGGCAAAGAGCGCGTCGGTATCGCCGCCATGGTCGCGCATCGCGGCAAAGAGCGTCTGGGTATAGGCCTCGAGGTTGATCGATCCGTTGGGCATGCCGAGCCAGACCCGCGTCGTATCGGGGGCGCCGTCGGCCCCGTACATGACAGAGGAATGGCAGGCGGCACAGCCGATATTGGCGACCGTCGCGCCGATCGGCGGCCAGTGCTGCCCGCCAAAGCCCACATTCTGGCCGATTGGGCTGAAAAGGGTCGGCTGCGGCAGGCCCTCGGGCCAGTTGCCGATGCTCTGCGGGCTGTGAAATCCGAACTGGCGGTAGAGCGCGGCGATATCGGTGCGCCCTGCCACCGCGACATCGCCGCCCGCCTGTTGCAGCGCCATGGCGGCGTTGACAAGCTTCCACGGTGCGGCCGAGGTGCGCAACGTGTCCGAGGTCAGCGCGTCCCAGGCGCCAAAGGCAAAGGTGATGATGCCCCGGTCGCTGTCATCGCGCGCAAGCGGGCGCATGGCGTCATATTCCGGCGCGCTGCCCGCAAAATCGAGGGCGCCGGGGCGCAGCAGCCCGGCCAGCGCGATCAGAACGAGGGCAGCGAGGATGAGGGTGAACTTGCGCAAGGGCCGCTCCGGTCTGGTTTGCCGCCGATGTGGCCGCAAGCCGGGGGCGGGCGCAAGTCGGGAAAGGCCTACCTTTTCGCGCCCCCCCACCCGCCCCCCCCCACCCCCGCGTTGGGGGATGGGCGGCGGGTGCGGAGCCTCCGGCGGGAGTATTTGTGGCACAGAGAAGCCGGGGGCTGCGCCCGGGAGCGGGCCGGGGGCTAGCTGGGGGTTAGCTGGGGGCTGGCCTTTTATTCGAGGCAGTCAGCCAGCGCGTCGGCCATGGCCGTGATCAGCGCGGGGTAGAGACCGGGGCCGGCCGCGAGGCTGCTGCCGGCCGGGTCGGTGAGGGCGGTGCGCGCCGTGGTGCCTTCGCGCAGGACGGTTGTCCAGCCGTCCGAGGTCTGCGGGTCGCTGAGCACACAGGCGATGTCCTGCGTCGCGATCAGGTCGCGCAGGGCGGCGATCCGCGCCGGGCCGGGGGTGGCGGCATCGCTGAGCGCGATGGCACCGGCGGCGGGCAAGCCGAAGGCCACCTCGAAATACTGATAGCCGTCGTGCGGCACGATGTAGCGGCGCCCGGCCAGCGGGGCGAGGCGGGCGGCCGTGGCGTCGCGCAGGGCGGCGTATTGCTCTTGCCCGGCGGCGGCATTGGCGCGGTAGGCGGCGGCATTGTCCGGGTCGGCGGTGGCGAGTGCGGTTGCGATATGGTCGAGCCAGACAGAAGCGATGGCCGGGTCGAGCCAGGCGTGGGGGTCGTCATCGCCGTGGTCATGGTCGTGGTCGTGGTCGTGGTCGTGGTTGTGGTCGTGGTCCTCGCCCTCGTGAGTTGTGTCGGCCTCGGCAAAGGCGGGATCCTCGCGGATCGCGAGGCGCGCCCAGCCGTCGGTTTCGAGCAACGCGAGGCTCTGCGCCTTGGTCGCCAGCGTGTCGAGCGGGTCCTCGAGCCAGGGGGTGAGCCCGTGGCCGGCCCAGACCACGATATCGGCCTGCGCAAGGCTCGCCGCATCCGAGGGACGCAGCGTGAAATCATGCGGGGAGGCGCCAGGTGGCAGCAGAAGGTCGGGGCTGCCCACCCCCTCCATCACCCGGGCGACGAGGCTGTGGACCGGCGCGATGTCGGTCATCACCCGGGGGGCGTCTGCAAGCGCCGGAGCGGCGGCAACGCTCAGGATCAGGGGGGCGAGGAGATGGGGGATGCGGGTCATGGCGGCCTCTTGTGAAGGAATGATGGCGGCTCTATAATAGAGATGTTATAACATAACAATCCCTGAAAGGCACCCGATGCCCGAACAAGCAGGCGTGACCGGCTTTGCGCGTCACGACCACGCCGACTGCATCCGCAGCGCGCTGGCGGCGGCGCGGGACATCTGCGCCAACCGCAAGGTGCAGTTGACGCCGGTGCGTCAGCGCGTGCTCGAGATCCTGCTCGAGGCGCATCAGGCGTTGGGCGCCTATGACGTGCTCGCCCGGCTTGACCGCGAGGGGCTGGGGTCAAAGCCGCCGGTCGCCTATCGGGCGCTGGCCTTTCTGGTCGAGCAGGGCTTTGTCCACCGCATCGAGCGGCTCAACGCCTTTGTCGCCTGCGCGCATCCCGGGGCAGAGCATGCGCCGGCCTTCATGATCTGCCGGTCCTGCGGCAAGGTCGCCGAAGGGATGGCGGCGCCGGGCGACGCGCTCGGGGCATCGGCGGCCGAGGCGGGGTTCCGCATCGAGCAGACGGTGGTCGAGGCGCAGGGGCTCTGCCCGCTCTGTCAGGGTGCAGCATGACCGCGCTGATTGCCGCGCACGCCATCGACGTGAGCTACGGCGGGGCGCGGGTGCTGCACGGGGTCGGGATGTCGGTCGCGCGGGGCGAGATCGTGACGATCGTCGGGCCCAACGGGTCGGGCAAATCGACGCTCTTGCGGGTGCTGATCGGTGCGCTGCGGCCTCAAAAGGGCACGGTGACACGCGCCCCGGGGCTGCGGATCGGCTATGTGCCACAGCGGCTGCACATCGACCCGACGCTGCCGATGACGGTGCGCCGGTTCCTGGACCTGCCGCGCAAGGTGGGGGAGGAGGCCGCGCGCAAGGCCCTCGAGGAGGCCGGTGCGCCGGGGGTCGCGGGGCGGCAGATGGCCGACCTTTCGGGCGGGCAGTTCCAGCGGGTTCTGCTGGCGCGCGCGATCCTGTCGGCCCCCGACCTGCTGCTGCTCGACGAGCCGACGCAGGGGCTCGACCAGCCCGGGTCGGCCAGTTTCTACCGGCAGATCGAAGAGGTGCGCGCGCGGCTGGGCTGCGCGGTGCTGATGGTGAGCCACGAATTGCATGTGGTGATGAGCGCGTCTGACCGGGTGATCTGCCTCAACGGGCATGTCTGCTGCGAGGGCACGCCCGCCGTGGTCTCCGCCGCGCCCGCCTACCGCGAGCTGTTCGGCACCGGCACCGGGGGGGCGCTGGCGCTCTATCGTCACGAGCATGACCATCACCACCATGGCGATCATGACCACCCCCATAGCCACGAGGCGGCCGAGTAGATGCTGGACGATTTTCTGATCCGCGCCGCGCTCGCCGGCGTCGGCACCGCGCTGGCGGCGGGGCTTTTGGGCTGTTTCGTGGTCTGGCGGCGGATGGCCTATTTCGGCGACGCGACCGCGCATGCGGCGATCCTGGGCGTGGCCATCGCGCTGGGCTTTGGCCTGTCGGTCTTTGCCGGGGTGCTGGGCGTGTCGCTGCTGATGGCGCTGCTGATCTTTGCGCTCAGCGGGCGGGGCTTTGCGCTCGACACGCTGCTGGGGGTGCTGGCGCATGGCGCGCTGGCGCTGGGGCTTGTCGCGGTGGCGCTGATCCCCGGACAGCGGATCAACCTCGAGGCCTATCTCTTTGGCGATGTGCTGACCGTGACCCGCAGTGACCTTGCGGTGATCTGGGGGGGCGCGCTGGTGGTGGCCGGGGTTCTCTGGCTGCATTGGTCGGCGCTGCTCACCGCGACGCTGAACCCTGACCTGGCCCATGCGGCGGGCATCGACCCGCGCCGCGAACAGCTGATCCTGACACTGCTGCTGGCGGCGGTCGTGGCGGTGGCGATCAAGGTCGTCGGTGCGCTGCTCATCACCGCGCTGCTCATCATCCCGGCGGCGGCGGCGCGGATGTTTGCCCGCACGCCCGAGACGATGGCCCTCTTCGCCACGCTGATCGGCATGGCATCGGCGCTGGGCGGTCTGGGACTGGCGCTCAGGCTGGATACGCCGGTGGGGCCGTCGGTGGTCTGCGCGGCGGCGGCAAGCTTTGCCCTGGCGGCGGGTTTTGGCCGGATTATGGACAAATCCGGCTGATTTCCACCAAAGGGCGCGGAATACACCTCATTTCTGCCCGTTACCTCCCCGACCGTGCCAGAGGACACTGGCCGCGATAGAGGAGATGCGTGAATGAAATGGAAACCGGTTCTGGCGGCATGTGCCGTGGCCGTGGCGCTATGCGGATCGGCGGCACATGCGCAGTCATCCTGCGCGACACCGGGCAATCTGTCGCAACTCGGAAGCGCCATTGCCTCTGGCCTGAACCAGAGCCGGCAGTCGGCCTCGCTGCGCCAGTTGCAGCCCAGCGGCGCGCTGATGGCCGCCGCGCAGGCCCATGCCTGCGACATGTCGCGCAACAACTTCTTTGACCATCGCGGCAGCGACGGGTCGGACGTGCGTGTGCGCGCGCGGCGGGCGGGCTATCGCGACTGCCTGATCGCCGAAAACCTCGCCTGGGGCTATCCCGACCCCTGGCAGATCATCAGCGGGTGGCTGGCGTCGCGGGCGCATCGCCAGAACATGATGCTGGGCAATGTCAGCGAATTTGGCATCGGCGTGGCGCAGGGCGCGCGTGGGCCGATCTGGGTGCTGGTCGTTGCGCGCAGCTGCTGAAGCGCGCGTCAGACCTCGACCGCGACCGTCACCGGGCCATCGTTGATCAGGCTCACCTTCATGTCGGCGCCGAAACGTCCCATCGCCACCGGCACGCCCAGATCGTGCAACGCTTGCGCAAACGCCTCGTAAAGGTGCGCGCCGGTCTCGGGGGCGGCGGCAGCGGAGAAACCGGGGCGGTTGCCGCGCGACGTATCGGCGGCGAGGGTAAACTGGCTGATGACCAGCGCCGCGCCGCCGGTATCAGAGAGCGACAGGTTCA